>Ga0207996_1000003_pt1 | contig 347127 bp, 407 predicted proteins | sample AntAceMetag02UKG_FD_184773 | JGI IMG/M metagenome (GOLD analysis project Ga0207996, IMG submission 184773) | Saline lake microbial communities from Ace Lake, Antarctica - Antarctic Ace Lake Metagenome 02UKG (SPAdes) (version 2) | ecosystem: Environmental > Aquatic > Non-marine Saline and...
GCCATTTATAACAAGGGTGGGACTCTCCTCAACTCCAAATACTTCACTTAACTCAGAGTCATAATCCGAAGTCCACATGTAGTCCTTATTTAACAAGCAACCATTTATGGTTTCATTAATGCCCATCTCAATTAAACATTTATCAGAATCTCCATACTCTAAAAAGCATTTCAAATAATCTAAATATTCATCTGGCTTTCTCTCCCTTATACAGATCTGTCTATAATTTTCTTCTAGTTCCTCTTCCCCATGCATAAAAAAATGAGTAAATCTTATTTCACTATTAATCTTATCATCTAATAATTCAAACACTGGGATAATCCCCTTCTCAGCTTGAGCTCCATAGGGGCAATGACTCATCACAAACAATTCAACTTCGGGCTTATCGTCAATTACATATAAATTTAAAGAAATGTCTTTAAGATTCTCCTCGGTATAATTCACCTTAAAATCAGTTATGTTCGGAAGGATAATGCTTCCATCTTCTGGAGATTGGCTATGAATAACAGGCCTAGTTATATCAACATAAAATTTTATGGTTTCAGTTCCAATATTATCTGAATAATCTGAAGCATAAGTGGTAAAAGTATGGATTCCTTCCCCTAAGTCAGATAAATTATATGCTACAGCACTACAATTATTACATTTTAGTTTAGGACCTTCATTATCTAAAGAATTTTTTATCCACTTTGCAGTTTCTCCTGCATAAACATTTGTAAAGATATTGTTAGAATTATGCCAAGAAAAATCTAATGGTGAAAGGATTGCTATTTCTGGAGGAAAGGTATCTGGACATCCACTGTACTCTAACAAGCCAGGTGTATCTGGGCAATTATCATTAATATCCGATACTCCATCATTATCATCATCTGAATCACAAATATCTCCATAAGAATCTCCATCATTATTTTCTTGTAATGGATTTGAATTAATTGGGCAATTATCCACATTATCTTTAATCCCATCATTATCATCATCTGAATCACAAGCATTTCCAAAAACATCCCCATCAGTATTTATTTGTGAAGGGTTATGGACATACATACAATTATCTAATGGGTCTACGTTCAAATCCCCGTCATGATCCCCCCAACCAATTTGTCCTTTGGTATATGATGATGCCCACAGAGAAGTATCAGAGCTACAACATTTCATAATTGAATCTTGAGTTCCTGAACAATAACCACAATTTCCATTAGGATAGCCCCAACGAACTTCCCTTGTACAATCAGCTGAAGAATCACAAGTCCAAGGACCCATATATTCATCGTCAGCACTAAAAGCATGTAAAGATTCATGAATATAAACATCAGATTCATGTTTATTACAAATACCCAATATGCAAGATTCATAATAAAATAATGCAATTCTGGGTATCCATTCGCCAGAACAAGAATACGAAGAGTCAACCCCAAATAAACCTTTATTTTTTACCATAAAAATAGGATAAACATTATCTACATTATTCAACTCTAAAATATGATTATTCAGTTCATCAATAATATATCCATTATTATTAGAATCCGAAAGTCCTAAATTTGCAATAGCTTCATTCATCCAATCCTTGCATTGACAATCATATACATCATTACATTCATTAGGATCTGTTGATATTGAAGAAGTATAATATCCATAATTTATATTAACATTTGCCTGTAACGGGGATTCATCTTCCATCCAATTTTTTGTTTCACCCACCATATTCAGGGCATAACTTATGTCTCCAGAATCCCAATTATTATCAGGGTCATCTACAAAAATAAGAACCACATAAGTATCTCCAGTAAGGGAATCTGCAGTATCCATTATGAGGGCTGAAGAAGCACTGTCAATAGAAGAAAATTTTATTTTACTACTACTCTTATCTATCTTTTCATTAGCATCAAGTAATTCTTTTATATTTGGTTCTTCTAAGTTATCAAGCCCATTAAGTTCACATTTTCTATTGTCTTCGAGTTCCTCTTTAATAAATCTTGAAGTTTCTTCTATAATTTCTTTATCGATACCCAGCCCTAATTTTTCGTTTATTATCTCAAGATATAACGAAACATTACAAATTTGTTTATTATTAAATAGGGGGTATACTTCTGATTCTAAAATTTTAGAATAATTTTCCTTTTCATTATCGGATAAATAAAGATTCAAAAGATCATCTAAATCTTTTATATCTTTAATAGGGTTGTTTGAAAGAGAATAACAATTTTTATTAAATAAATCTGAAGAAGACGAATCGATAAGAGAATTAGTTTTGATATCAACATTATTTGGTTCCTGAATAGCATTAATTAAGGAAAAATTAATTAAAAATAATACCAAAACAGCTATAATAATAAATTTTTTTCTCATTTTTTACGGTTTCTCCCAAAAATAATTAAAATTAAAAAGAGAATTATTAGGCTCCCAAAAATTATTAGGAAAATATTTAATAAATTGCTTTTATGTTCTATAGTCTGGCACCCAATATCTTCTATCCATTCACCATCTTCACACATACATTCACGATTGACTAAGACTCCCCCAGTATTTTTACATTTTGATTCACTAGTTATGGGAAAACAATTAGTTCCGTTCCATTCCATGGTTTGTTTTCCATCTATATATTCACTACAAACACATTCATATCTTGATTCTTCATTTTCTGGAGAAATATACTCCCAAGAAGCACCAACCATTTGACAATCTTCTTCTGCATTGTCCAAATAAAATTCTCCAGTATTATTTATTAAAGTTTCATAAACCTCATCATCAATAGATGCATCAATAAAATTCATAGAAAGGATAAGCATTAATACAATTAGAAGAACTATTTTCAAAGACTGATTTTTATTTTCTTTATCCATATTTTTTCTATCGTCTCTAAACTCAGGAGTTAATGATTAAGAGTTTTTTAACCTTTTAATACTTACTTGGTCAACTCGGGGCGACTAATGCACCCAATGCGATACTTATGACATGCAAAAAGTTTCCTTTGTTTATTTTAACTATCTGACAAATACGCCTTTTAAACATTATGGTAACTCAAAAGGTAACATCTCAATATAAATAATGGTTACTCGTTCAGTATATGGTTGATCCAACAATTATCAGTTTTATTGCCCGAAGTAAGCGAAGGAGAGAAGTTCTAAAATTATTATTAGAAAAACAAATAAGTCAACCTGAGATAATGAGAATAACAAAAATGTACAAGGCGCATACATCTCGAACTATAGGAGAACTATGTGATAAAAAATTGGCTATTTGTAAAAATCCTGAGGATCGTGCATTTAAATTTTATTCTATAACCCGGTTAGGACGAGAAATTTTGAGAGAACTTCCTAATGTGTGCCCTTAGAAGTCTTTTTTTAGCGAAATAATCCTTTGTTATATTTATCATTAATTTGAGATATTCCTCTCTTGATTTGACTATTCCATTTATTTTTAGAGACCTACAAAGATTTAGAAATTCCTGATTGTTTCTTATTTTTTTCATTTCATTTTCCATTATGAATCAGACTATTTGTGTTTTGGTTATATGTTTTTGTATGGTTCGTTATAATAAATGAAGCTAGAAAATCTAAGATTTACAAGATAAGTGAACACGGAAAGAAAATTCTTGAAAAACAAAAGGATATTTCACTTTAAAAATAACTTTTTATACCAGGCCCTCCTTCTGTAAGATGTTAAGAGAAGTTAGAGCAAACCGCATACAGAGGATTATAGTGGAAGATTTAACTCGATGGAGTCGGCGTATTGAAGATGGGCTCAAAACGATGAAAGAAGTATCTGAAAAATGCACTGTAACAAGTATGGCTGAGGGAGAAGTTGATACAGCCTTACCAGGTGATGGTTCAAGTGTGCTTTAGGCTTCTTGATGGCTGAATGGAACTCTAAGGTGGTTTCTTACAAGGTCCAAAGTGGAATGCGAAAAAGATTAAATGACCCCAAGGCAATCTGTAAAGTTTGCGGAAAGGTGCATTTAGGAAGAGTGCCGAATAAGTGTAGAAATTATTAGTATTTAAGATAGATTATTATATCCCCTCCGTTTATTTTTTATATGGGAACATTAGAACCAATCTTAATTGATCTTCTCTTTGAAAATGGGGGGATTGCAAAAGAGGAATCTCTTATCAAGGATATGGTGAAGAATTTAGATTTAGAAGAGGGGACTGTTTCAAAGAGCATAAAAAAATTAATCGGTAGAAATAAATTACATCGGTTAGAAGAGGATTATATTTCATTGACAGATTTTGGGGATACCCAGGAAAATAAAATCAATGAATTACTCGGCAAGTTAGTCTATAACAAATTCTTATTTCTTAATCCGAAGCTAGAAAATGGGGATGAATTTTGTGATAATATGATTTTCTTTGATGGGACACTTGTAGTGTTTCAATCAAAAACCAAAGACTATACTAAAATAGAAGAATTTGACAGATTCAAAAGGAGATGTATAGATAAAGCAATAAGCCAATTAGAAACTACAATTAATTGGGCAAGAAGAGATGAATACAAAAAGAAATTTTATAATAATTTAGGCAAAGAGATAGAAATTAAATCTGAAGATATAAAAAAAGTAATTGGAGTTTGTGTTTCTTATTTTCATGCAGATAAAGACCATTTCATAACCAAAGGGAACACAATTAATCTGAGAAATAAGGACGAAATTCCTAACATTTTAACCTATCAAGAACTTTCAAAAATTATAGAATTTAATGACACTCTCCCCGAGTTTCTGGAATATTTAGACAAGAGAAGAATTTTAGTTCAGAAAAATGCTCCCCTTCTAAGCGAACGGCAAATACTCGGCTATTTTTTCTCCACAAATAGAACTATGATTCCGGCAGAAATGACTCGTGAAGAATTTGACAAGTCATCAATGGTAGTAATTACGGATGATTTTGAGGAAAGTCTAGGAACGGGAGAATTATCAAAGAAATTGAAACGACGGACTGAAAAAAATAAGGATAGCTATTTTATTGATGAGATAATAAATAAAATCTTACCCACAGCCCCCCAGAGTAATGATAAATTTTTAGTAGAGTTAATCAATCTAAATCGTTTTCAAAGGAGGCTAATAGCCGAGAGTATCCTTCCAGCTTATAAGGATTTTATTTTTGGGAGACAAGATTTCAGAGCTCCATTTATTAGTTTAGGGGAGGGTCACAATTATCTATTTATCTTCTCAAGAAAAAATCAAGATGCAAAAACAAATGAGGAAATGTTAAAATTTTACACTGCATTAATGAAGAATAAACATAATGTCGATAAAATTATTGGAGTTTCTGAAAATCATTATGCCAATGGGACGATTAATCATAATTTTTGCGCAATGGAAGGAGATGTTAAATTTGACGATGAGAATCTTCCAGAAGAAATTAAAAAAATGATGGAAGATAAAAGCAAATTCACAGAGAAGAGAGACCTCTATGAATTCGATTGAGGATTCGTCTGAATCTCTTCTATGACAGAAAGGAAGGCGGTATTTGAACAAACTCCTAGTGAGTTTGCAACGTGGGAGAATAAACTAGCCGTTTGAATAATTGGACTATTTTTAATATCCTGAATATCTATTAAGCTGGGAAATTTTGGGAAATCTTGTTCTGATTTCATGCAAATAGGCACCCCAAACTTTTCTACATATTCAATAAACTTTTCACTGTCAATATACAAACTAGTTCTCCAGCAATTTCTTAGCCTCATCTTAAATTCTAACTTATCAGTATACCCACTTTGTTCAAGATAGTCAACATATCTATTAACCAATGCTAAGATAGAGCCAAAAATATGTCTTGTATCAAGAAAATTTATGGATGAAATAGAATCTTCATTTGATTTTTTCAAAACCTTAGAAAACCTTTCTCCAAATGCTCCCGAGAAACCAATTTGTTTATTCAACGGAATTAGCAACTTAAGATTCCCAGAAATATCTATCTCGATGGTTAATCCGTTATAAGCTAAATCTTGATTCTCTAAATTTCTAATTGATATACTCTCCGAATAGGTTTGTATAGAATCAAATTTTATATTTGAAGTAAACGATATTAAGATACTTCCATCCTCTTTTTTTTCTTCAATCTTAACCTCTCCATTGAACTGATTTAAAAGTGCACCCATAACCTCTTCTTTAAAAAAATCTTTTATTACAAAATGGTTAAATGGTATGGTATTGGCATAAATTTCCAAGTAGGGGGTATCATTCTCCAAATTACAAAATGTAAATTCCGAGTTTCTAAATTTTTCAATTCCTTTTTCATAATTTTTCGCTCTCCTATAGAGCTCATCAATAGCAAACCTATTACTTTCTGAAGTTATCGGGTCTGAAGCCGAAGCCTGCCTCCTGTAAATTTTCCCGTTTGAATTTATATAGGGTGTGTTTTCTCCACTTGGAACCACTGCCATTAAAACTTTTTTGTCATTCTCCAAATTAATAGAAAACGTTTCAAAAAAAGGGAATGGTTGTAAGTTTCCTTGAACAGCGTCTCTAATGTCATCTGGTGAGTCTGACACCCCAAGAATATTTTTTGCACAATTTGTTTTTCCATCTTCTTCTATCCCCACGAAATAAATTCCCCCATGTGAATTTGCGAATGATGAGATTGATTTTGAAATATCTCTAGCGTTTGGTTTTTGGCTTTTATATTCTATATTCCAGCCTTCTGCTACAGATTTAAGAATTTCTAAATCTTCTTTTTTCACCTCACTAAATTTTTTACCGAATGGATTAAAAAGTTGTCTCATATTTATGTTATGTGAGTCTGATTTATATATTTAGTTATTGGTCCATACAGCTAAGAAAAAGGGTAGGTCGAAAATTAATAAATTTCACGCATGAAAAAAAGGTTTGAACAAAGGCTTCCAAAGGTTAGCCTTTTTAGAATAAGACGGATAGGTCAAAGCTATTAATTTATCTTCTTTTTCCCCTTTCCATATTCTCAACCACACAACAACCCAAAAAAATTATAAAAATACCCTTAAATCTATTTATTAATTAAATAAACATTCTTTTTGTCTCCAGAATAATGATCATAAACATGCTGGAAAACAACCAATTCCTTTTCCTTCCGATCTTCAGGGGTATAGCTCTCTGGAAGTTTTTCTAATTCATCTTGAATGGTTATGTGAACCGAAGCTAAAGATTGCCTCTTTTTCTTCCACTCTAAAACTACTTTCTTAGGAATTAATTTTTTAAGCAAATCTTTCGATAACTTCTTTATCTTCTTTAATTCTGCATCGGATAATTTTTCTTTCTTAAGTTTATCATAAATTGCCAATTCTTCTTCAGACAATCCTTCCTCTACATACCTTTTCTCCTCTTTGGCCAAATCTTTAGAGAACTTCTTCAGAGCTTCAAAATATTTATCATTATTTTTAGAAGAAGAATTATATTCCTTAATAATTTCCTCAAATCTTTCTTGAAAATCAACACGAGTATCATTAAGTTGCATTAATTCTTTTAATCTGAATGATAGGATATTTTTCAACCTTTCAAGTTGGGAGTTATCTCTGTTTTTGTTGAATTTCTCAGACAATTTCTCGAAATCGATGTCCCCTATATTAATCAAATCGTCTTGTCCTTCTTTGTTAATTAAATATCCTTTAGAAGAAATAGAAAGATCCAGAACTTCTCTAATATCCCTAACTACAGATGTTATATCTACTTCGGGATCTAAAGAATAAATCATCTTAGTCAAAACCTTAATTATTTCTATTTCTTTTGTAAATTCTGAGGCTTGTTTATGTGGTAAAATTGCCTTGTATATTTTAACGGCATTTCCAGCCTTTGTTAAAAAATCTTTTTTAATTTCTTCACTTGCAACTAAGTTAGAAATTGCTTCATTTAAAGGGCCATATTTCTCCATCCCCTTTGAAAGTTCTATTTTTTTCAAATCAACTTTGTTCTTATTGAGGAATTTTTTAAATTCCGTAAAATATTCTTTAAGGGCCTCAAATAACTTTTCTTTTGATTCAATAGGAATTTCAGTTGACCCGTCCCTAGAAGAAGCATAAATAGCCAAGGCCTCTTTTAAATTTTTGAAGACATTTATGTAATCTACAATAAATCCGCCCTGCTTATCTTCGAAAACTCTATTCGCTCTAGCAATCGCTTGCATTAAAGTATGATTTTTCATAGGCTTATCAAGATACATCGTAGAAACAGAAGGAGCATCAAAACCAGTAATCCACATGTTACAAACGAATACTATCTTTAGTGAACTTTTTGTTTTTTTGAACTCTTCCGCCAAATCTTCCTTAACCATTCTCTCTCGATGAGATTTTATTTGTAAACCCTTGTCGGAAAATTTCTTTATTTCATTTTGTTCAGAACTAATAATCACCGCCATGTCCAAATCCTTGATTTCTTTAATTTTTGCCTTTATCTCTTCATGATATTCTGGCTCAGAATCTCTCAACTTTATTTTTAGCGCTTCAAATCTCTTGTCAAAATGATATCTCACTTTATCATGCATTCTTACTGTTGTGAACTTGTCTATAGAAAGTACCATCGCCTTTCCAGAATAACCCCTTCCTAAAAAATGATTAACGATATCTTCAGCAATAATATTCAGTCTATCTTCTCGAGTTATGATATCATAATTTGAGCCCAACCTTTTCTCTAACTTTTCAGTTTCCTTTTCCGAAAGATCTGCATCATCAATCACTTCATAAATCTCATCATTCAAGCTCGGGTTAATTAATTGTAACTCTGGAACCCTATTCTCATAATACAATGGAACCGTTGCTTTATCATCTACCGAATCCCTAAAATTATACTCACTAACATACTCTCCGAAAGTATCCTTAGTTCTTTCCTCTCCCTTTTTCATAAGAGGTGTTCCAGTAAATCCAATAAAAGAAGCATTTGGAAGCGCAGTTCTCATGTTTAAAGCCAAGGTGTCATATTGTGTTCTGTGGGCTTCATCAGTCATAATAATTATATCATCACGATCGGAAATCTCAGGATAAGTTTCCCCTTTCTTAGTGTTAAATTTATGAATTAGCGTGAAAATCATTCTATGGTTTTCTTTTAATAATTCTTTAAGATGTTTCCCGCTTTTTGCTTGAACATCTTCTTCGGTTACAACCCCCGCATTCTGAAAATTTTTATAGATTTGAGTATCTAATTCATCTCTATCTGTTGTAACAACAAAGGTATAATTTCCCTCAAACTTTCTTAATATCTTTTGGGCAAAAAATAACATAGAAAAACTTTTTCCAGAACCTTGAGTATGCCAAAACACTCCCAGCCTTCCTTTATTCTCCTTTCTTTTCTTGAAAGATTCAACAGAATTATTAACTCCCAAAAATTGATGATTTTTCGCAGTTATTTTAACAGGCTTATTGTTAATTGAAGTGAATAAAGTAAAATTTTCAAACAAATCAAGAACATTTTCAGGAGAACAGCTTCCAAGTAAGGCTTTATCTAAAAAAGTTGATGGCTTATCGTCTTCACTTAATTTTTTCCAGCTAGAATAATGCTCATATTCTGAAGTCAGGGATCCAATCTTAGAATCTAATCCATTTGAAATTAAAATGAATGAATTATAATTAAATATTTGAGGTATCGTATCTTTGTAGTCTGTAATATTGTCAGTATAAGCTTTTTGAAGATTTACCTGAGTGCTCTTAAATTCCATTAGGACTAAAGGTATACCATTAACAAATAAGATTAAATCAGGCCTTTTCTTATAAATTTCCCCCGTAATCCAAAATTGAGTTGCAATAAAAAAATCATTCTTTGAGGCATCATTAAAATCTATCACCTTGACAATTTTATCTTCTATCTTATTGTTAATCTTAACTTTAACTTTAACCCCATTTTTTATTAAATGGTAGGCTTCTTTGTTAGCATTAAATAGGCTCATTTTGTTTCTGTCCTTTTTTATTTCAATTATTGCTTGCTCAATTGCATCACTTGGAAGTTTAGGATTTAATGCTGTAATAGCTTCTCTTAGTTTAGAAACCAAAATAACTTCTGAGGCATTTTCCCTCCCAAGAAAGCTTTCTCCTTTTTCAAACTCCTTAAAGCAATCAAGATGAGAATAATTAAATTTTTCAGTTAAAAATTTTACTGCTTCTTTTTCAACAAGCGCATCTTCAGTGTATTCTTTAGCCATTTTATATTAAAGTATTTGATATTTTTAAGTATTAACTATTTCTTGATTTAGTTTAATATCCAATTTTGTTACATCAATTTCTCCTGAAATAAGTTTTGGCAATAAAAGATCTCTAGTTTTTCTGAGGTTTTGGTTTTTTTTATTTAAGATGTGTCTTTGTTCTAATATTGGACAAACTACTCTGTCAAAATTTAAAATTATTTTTTCTTCGGGATAGACCATGTTCATATTCCTCAAGAAAGCTAAACTAAAGAATTTTTGAGAAGTTCCAGAAGCCTTAGTAGAAAAATTTGCTAGATTAGAATCATTGTTGAAATAAGAATAAATAAAAGAAGATAATTCATTAGAGAGGGGTTTGAACAAGGCAATATTTTTTATACTAAATTCAAAATCTTGTTTTACTACTGCAATATTCCCTATTGTCCCTATTTTAGAAAATAAGATGTCTCCTTTTTCTGGCTTACTTCTTAACATTATTTTTTTATGATCTTTTTCAGAAATAAAATGAGTTCTAGAAAAATCAATAAAGCCATCTTTAAGGTTTGTTGCTGAAACCATGTAAAAACCATCCTTCACAGGTTTTATTACCTCATGGGTCCCGTCAGTAATTTTTGAACAAAAATCACTAAATGGTTTTACTTTCCATCCCTCAGGAATTATGCCAAACTCAGTCTCACTATCAATCATTTTCACTTTTTCATGCCCTGGAAACTTAAACCTAACAAACCATTCTTCATAAATCAACTTAGCAATATTCTCAAGAACTTTAATTCTCTTCTCGTTGTTTTCTATTAAACCATCATAATTTGAAAGAATTATTGCTATATTTTTTTGTTCGTTAATTTTTTTTGGAATTGAAATTGAAAATTGTTTAAAATCTTTCAATATGATTCTAGGTATTGCTGCTCCAGAAACATAATTAGCCATAGACTTTTTTACAAAAGGAGATTGTAAATATTTTGCTAAATAGGCTGAATCTATCTTTTCTAAATTTGGCCTTAATATGGCAATTGAAGATAATATTGCTAAATCTTTTTCTTCTTTCCAGACAAAAACATGCTTTAGATAACTTCCATCTTTTGCTATCAAGATATCATTTTTTAGAGGTTTACAATCATTTTTAACTAATTTCTTATAATCTTCTTCAGAAATTTTCCTGCAAGATTCGATATTAAATCCAAAATCTGTCATGTCTTTTACAGAAGCCATTGGGATACCTTCTTTTACAGATTTTGGACTCCAATGTGCACCATCAGTTATTTTTGTACAAACATCAATTAGATTGCAATTAATTCTTTTCATTTCATTTAACCCCTAATAATTTGCTCACATTAATATTAATTTGTTCTCCTAGTTCTTTGGCCTCAATATTAAGTCCTTGCAATTCTTCACTATACTCTTCCAGTGTCGCTTCAAAATCAAAATCTTCTGCTTCTTCTTTATCCTTAACTCCAACATATCTTCCAGGATTTAAGCTCCATCCCTGTGCCTCAATTTCCCCAATTGTCGCAACTTTACAAAGCCCCTTAACATCAGAATATTCCTTCGCTCCTTCTTCCTTCCTATAGCTTCTTACAATCTCTGCAACTTCCTGTATTTGATCTGGACCAAACTCCCTATGTGCCCTGTCAATTTGTGTAAAAATATCTCTCGCATCAACAAACAAAACCTTTCCTTCTCTATCACTACCCTTCTTTCCCTTATCTAGAAACCAAAGCGTACAAGGCAAAGTAACTGTATAAAAAAAGTTTCCAGAAATAGCAATCATAACATCAACTGCATCTCTCTTAATCATCTCCTTCCTAATCTCCGTATCTGTTCCCCTAGCATCTGATGCAGAATTAGCCATAACAAAACCAGCCCTTCCCTTATCATTAAGCGCAGACCAAAAAGCCTGAATCCATAAATAATTAGCCTTCCCAGAAGTTGGAACTCCCAAAGGCCATCGCGGGTCTCCCTTAACTTTAGTAGGATCAACTTTCCTCATATCAACATTAAACGGAGGATTAGCCATCACAAAATCATACTTTCCAACCGAATCATGATTATCTTCATAAAAAGTATTTCCCTGAATGATATCTCCCTCAATCCCATTAACTGCCAAATTCATCTTGGCCAAATTAATCGTTTTCCCCGTCTTCTCCTGGCCATCACAAGCAAGCTCATCGTTTACTGACTTATGATTCTTTTTTACAAAATTTGCACTCTGAACAAACATCCCCCCACTACCACAAGCTGGATCTAAAATTTTTCCATGGAATGGCTCAATAACCTCTACTATCAATTTAACAAGAGACGTTGGAGTATAGAACTCTCCCCCACCCTGGCCCTCACTCATTGCAAACTTACCTAGAAAATATTCATAGATTTTTCCAAAAATATCTCCCTCAGGAATATCAAAATCAAAAGTTTTCAAAAGATTCGCCAATAAATCATTTTCAAAGATAGTATAGTTTTTTGGCAGAATATCTTTTAATCCAGGATTCTCTTTTTCTATCAAAGACATGGCATTATTTATTTTCTCTCCGATATTGTCTCCTTCTGCCAATCTAAGTAATCTAGAGTATCTTGCATCTTCTGGCAAATATAAAACCCCTTTCTCTTGGAAGTGCATTGGAGAGGGGTTTTCTTTTTGTATCTCTTTTTTTGCTTTTCCGAAGATATAGTCAGCGTGTTTTAGAAAAATTAAACCCAGGACAGGCGCAGAATATTGGTTTGCGCTTAATTCAGAGTTCGTCCTAAGATCATTTGCCGCATCCCACAATCTTTTCTCAATTTCTCCATTTGTTTTTGCCATATTAATTTAATCACACAGCTCATTTATTTTTTCTTTAATTAAGTTAGATCTAGCATTAATAAAATCCTCAAATCTATTTTCTTTTAACATATCAATCATTTTCTCAGTAATAAATTGAGAATTCATTATCTTAATAAAATCCTCATAAAGACCTTCCTTCTTGTATTCTTTTTCAAAATCAAGAATATATTCTTTGGGGTCTTTATTCTTTATTCTATTATTATTTGTTTCCTTAGTTATTAAAGATATATTTGCAATATTATTAATTAAATTAGGATAATCTGTATTTTTTAAACTCTCATTTATTTTTTTACCAATCTCAGAATTTTTTGGGAAGATATGATGTTCTTCTAGTTTGCCCCCCGATAAATTTTTCTTTTTAACATCTATGCCATTATAAAAATCCAAAGGACCTTTATCTAAAAGAAGTATAAAAAGAGAGCTATACAGTTGATTTTTTTCACCATAATGAGCATCTATATGATTTGAATTAAAATTTCTGGTTCTATCTTTCCTATATTTTTCAAGAGCTTTTTCCTCAGTATTATTTTTTGATATTATAAAATCTTTTTCTATTTTTTCATTCTGAGCCCCAGGATAACGATTATAAAGAATTGTGTTCCAAAACCATTTTTCTAAGAATTTCTCTTGTTTTAATTCAAGAGCTTTATTATTAGAAATATAGGCTACTAAAAATTTTACTATGGGTTTGAATTTAGATAAATCCTCTTTATCAATTTTATATTTTTCCATATATCGCAAAACTTTCAAATAAATGGAATGAATTTCTTTCAAATTATCTAAAAAATCATCTGTTGTTAACTTCAAAACTTCTTTTTGTTTAAATTCCTTTTTTAGAATAATCAGCATAAGAAAAAGCATTGTAACTTCGTCTATCGATTTATCTGAATCGCTCAAATCAATCTTTTTTAAATTTTCCATATAATCCGATGAAATTGACGAGCTACATTTAATCATAGATAAAAATTTCCTTAAACTAAAATAATTGCTATCGTCAATCATACGATAAGTTTTAGCAATCATTATATCAAAAATATTCAATTTTGTATTTTTTGTATTTATTCTTTCAAAGACATCTAGAACCATTTTTAATTCGCCCTTTTGTTCTATGTCATAAATTTTTCTATCAAGAATACTCTCTTTCAATTTTTGTATTTTATCATGATATTCTAAAAGTAAATCTTTATCTTCTATTTTTTCTTTAAGAAATTTATAACTCTCTTCTTTAAAATAACGATAACAATCCTTAAGTCTAATAAATCTATCACCAAACTTCTCAATAATCTCCCTTTGAGAAAAATCTTTGAGAAAAATCTCATTTCCTTTATAATCAATAGGCTCATCATCAAATATAAATCTTAATTCAGGATTATCTTCTTCATATTTAGAATCAAAATAAAGTTCTACTCTTTCAATCTTCTTGGTATTTTTCCCCTTGTAGACTTCTTTATCTGTAAAAGTTAGAAGCAATGCCGTAGCCCTTTGTTGCCCATCTAATAAATATGTAATAATCTCCGAAGAATCCTTTTTTGGAATCTGAATTTCATTTATGCTCCCTCCCACACGTCTTCTTGCCAATTCATCTCCACCTTGCCAAAAAAGAACGCTGTTTATTGTATAGTCGTTATATATACTATCTATTAATAATCTGATTTGGGACTTTTCCCAAACAAAAGGTCTCTGGAATTCAGGTAAGAATATTTTTTCTCCTTCCACTAAATTGATAAATTCTTTCAGTTTCAAATCATCATTCCACTGTATCTTCATACTATTTCTCACCCTTTAAACCTTTTAATTCTTTCCTCAGCGCTCCAACAATCTCAACTTCAGCCCAAGTATCCAACTCGCAATATCTTTCCAGGGCCTCCCTGACATTATTCCTTTCCTTTTTACTAACCGAAGGATCATAAGTAACCCGCTCATATTCATTACTCGCAAACATCCCCTCGCTAATCTCTAAATCACTATACTTCAAATCCGACATAGCTGGCAAAACCGCCTTTATTGAAGCGGAACCCTTCTGCTTCGGATCATAATAATAAAAATTTCTGAAAACATCTAAAAGATCTTTCACTCTTGGCTCGATATTCCCCTTATACCATTCCATAAACTCAGGCAAAACCGTAGAACACTCGTTCATAACACCCTTCTCAAACCCCTGATTGTAAACTAAAATACTCCCACGCTTCTTTAAATTGTCTCTGAGTGCCTGCATAAACTTAGGTCTCGGATCATTAGTTCCATCAGCTAAAAAAGAAATATGCTTAATCTTCCCAGTCTTACTCTGAATATGTAATGAAAACTGGAATGGAATTCTCTGATAAGGCCTCATCCCATCAAACTTAGGAATTGCTGGAGCAATAGTTTCAAAATCCAAATAATAAATCGGATATTTCAGATTTCTAAGAAAATTCTTGATTTGTAATTTGTCTATATGCTTTCCCCCATCAAATGCAAGTCTTCTTTGTATCTGTTGATTACTATTCAATTTAACGTCCTCTGGGACATCTTTCAGACAAGTAATTCCTCCATTATAAAGCTCAAAACATTTTTTCTTGAGCATATAATAAAATTCAAAAACACTTCCTTCTGTAACATCTTTCCAACATTCACTCTTCAATGCACATTTATATGGTTCTGAACACTGAATTCCAATAGGAAACCCCGTTTCTTTCTTTGACGAAATAATCTTAAACATGTCTTTTATTCTTTCTTCAATTCCTTTCGAATATTCCAGAACATCTTCAGTTATCTCTGTCTGGACAAATAATTCTTCGGGTTCAATATTCCCATCCTTCACATATTCATTATTAATATGCATCAAAAAACATTTCCGAATTTTAAGTCCAGCTTTTTCATAGGTATACTTCTGAAAAGAAACATCATGGATATTTATGTCCTTAACTTTCGTCGCACTTTTTACTTCAATAATATCCCATTCATCCCTTCCAACAGGCAACAAAACATCTGCCCTAGAGAATAAATTCTCAACCATAACCCCTGCCTCATAAATCGTCTGTCTTTTTTTAATTGCTTCTTTAGTCTTATTAATATTCTCCATAAATCCTAAATCTGCAAGATCTGTTCCATTAACAAAAGCCTTAGTAGCTAAAACTCCAATAATATCTCCCATCATAAAATTATGCTTTGCAGAATTATCTGGCTCAGGCATTCTTTGTTTATCGTTTTTTGCAACCCAGAGTAGTTTTGGACATTGTAGCCCCTGGAGGTAGTTTGATTTTGTTAATAACATAGAATTTCATTAGAAGTAAACTATAAATATCTTATGAGTGTTAAAAAATAATGAATAAGAAAGGTCAAATTGAAATACCAGATAATCCTGGAGAATTTATCATGTGGATAGTTGGAATAGTTATCACACTTGTTATGGTTATAGGTTTACTAAATGTACTGTCTGGCCTTAGTTGTGAAAATGAAAAAAATAAGATTAATCAATTAAGCACAGATCTTTCAGTATGCCAATCTCAACTTCAAAATCAAACCGATCTAACAAATGAACTTAATAATCAATGTAATCAAAAAATCAATGAAAGCATAACTGGATGCAACAAAGATCTTCAAATTAATCTAAATATTGTTAAAAATTATAAGTCTTGGTTTATCATTTACCATATTACAATTGTGTTTTCTATTATTTTTGCATTAAATCTATTTAAAGGATTTTTAAGATTTGAAATAAAGGTCAAAAATAGAAAATTAAAGATATTATTTAAGGGTATAAAATTTGTATGGATTGGTATTAAATGGATTTTATTTATCGGATTTATTCTTTTGATTATTCTTAGCCTTTTAATTTTATTATTTCCAGGTTGGTTCTTTTAATTTTAATCTATTATTCTTAAAAAGGATATTTGCGAAATAATTATAAACATTCCCTAATTGTGAAAAATATGGACTTTGATAAGAATGGGAAAATAATAGTTCCTGAAAGGGTAAATGTGGATAAGGAAGAAGAGAAAAATAGTATAATTTTTAAAAAAATACAAGTCAGTCAAAACAATCCTGCGATTGCTCAATTAAAGATAGTTCTTCCTTATAATATTACTAATTCTGAGGAGATAAAAAAAACCTATGAAATACTGGATACCCGTTTTCAATCAGTGGTAACTTCTATGAAACAATTAGATTCGAAAAATATTATTTTCGAAGCAAGAGAAACATGGCTCATGTACTCCTTTTTGGAGACTTTGGAAAAAGAATTGGAAGATATGTTTCGGGGAGACATCAAGATCTTCAAAAGAGGCTATTGGCCAAAATTTGATAATTAATATTTTAAGTTAAATTTAGTTATTTCCGAACATATTTAAACTTTGTCTGCATTATTAATACATGGTTATCAGAAAGAATAAAAGTGGATATAAAGTATTTACAGATAATGATGGAACTACACAGTCTGTCCACAAAAGGGTTTTAGAAAAGAAAATGGGTGGCAAAGTAAAAAAGGGATATGAGGCCCACCATGTTGACGGGAATAAGAATAATAACCAACCAGGCAACCTTCGCTCAGTTAAGAAAAGTAAGCATAAGAAAGGGCCAACAAGTTCTTGGTAGGGATTAAATTACCCCACCATTAGTTGGTTCCTAAACATTTTTAAGGTTTGATTCATTGTTATATTAATGGCGAAGATAAGTCCGAAAATCACAGCAGTTTTGTCAGCAATAGCTTTAATTTATGCCTTGTTTGACAGTTTTAATATTCCAGTAGCTATTGGATCATTTCTCGTATTGTTTCTTTCTGTCGGAATGATTATAGAGGGAAGTTAAATCCCCATTAGCCCCCGGTTGGGGCGTAACCCACTTGGAGCATAATCGATGAGCTTTCAAGCGGAAAAACAAAACTCTGACTTCTAAACGACACCTGTAAGATACCCATAAGGTACCTGTGCAAAACCTCGATGTTAATAAATAGTGTTTGCTTTTCAGACAATGAAAAGAGATCCATACAAACACAAGGAAAAATACCATGCTTGGAAAATAGCAGTAAAAGACGGCGTTCCAGGGATTAGTAAAGTAAATTCTGATTTAACTTTAAGATATGTCGGAGACATGGAGGTCGGGAGAAATGTTTCTTCAAGAAGTTCAAAAGGTCCGAGAAGTTTTATTAGATTGAACACATTGAGACAAAAAATGATATTTTTCTCTAAAAGGTTTAAAGATGAATTTGGACTTGATGATATTACCAAAATAACTGAGGATCAAATCATAGTATTCTTTTCCAAAATTAGAACAGGGGAAGTCTCTAGGGAAGATGGTAAAATCTATGCCTCAATAGACACTTATGGGAAAGCCTTCAAATCATTTTGGCATTGGTGGATTAAAGTGAATAGAAAAGAAGGTGTCACCGTTGAAGATATCACAATCGATTTAGACGTTAGACGGGATAAACCAAAATGGGTATATTTAACAGAAGATCAGGTTAGAAGTTTTTGCGATAAATCCACTTTCAAATATAGGACGATGATTATGTTTTTGTTTGATACTGGAATTAGAGCCCCGACCGAATTAATTAATATTAAAATTTCAGACCTTCATAACGACTTTAAGGAAGTTCACATAAGAGATGAGATAAGTAAAACTTTTGGTAGAAGAATAAAGTTAATGTTATCTTCTGACCTAATCAAACGATATATTAGGGAAGAAAAACTGGAGCTTCATGATTATTTATTTACATTTAAGCCATATAATGTAAATAGAGTTATAAAAAACACAGCTAGGAAACTTTTTGGAGAAGGAGTTTCTCCTGCAGGAGAAAAGTACTGCAATCTAACCATGTATGATTTTAGGCATTGTGCTTGTTGCTATTGGATGCCTCGTTATAAAAGTGAATCAGCTCTTAAATATAGATTCGGTTGGAAAAAAAGCGATAAAATACATTATTACAGCGAACTATTAGGAATGAGGGATACGATTTCAGAAGAGGATATGCTAATAGACACGACTAAAACAGAATTAGAAAAAGAGTTGAATTCAACAAAAAGACAAAATGAAATCTTGCAAGAAAGAATGGAATTAATGGAAATAAATATGGCTAAATTTGAAAAATTAGCTAGTCAGATTGAAGGGGTTGTTAGTTGAACAATTCCAAGCACCTATTTCTTTTGATACTTGATTGTATAAAACAATCCTGTAAAACTCATAAGTGTTGCAAGAGAGTTTAGTATTAAGAAAACCGTATCTTTTATCTGAACTGAATAGATTACTAATACGAAAGAGCCGATGACATAAATTAATGCAAATTTAATGTTTAATCCACTTTTCTTAGTTTTAATTGTTTCGATTATTTGTGGAAGCCATGCAACTGCAATTAAAATAAGTCCGATTATTCCTAGTATCATAATAAGATATGATTTGATAGTTTATAAATAATTTTATAAGCTACTTAGCCCTAAATCTTTTATGCCAAAGCTACTATCAAAATCAAGTTACCTACTAGGGCTACAATGCCCAAAATTATTATGGGTTAAAATTAACGACAAGAGGCGACTTCCTGAACCTGATGAATTAGCTCAAAAGAAATTCGATGACGGTCATGTTGTTGGAGAGTTAGCTAAGAAAGTTTTTCCCGAAGGAGAAAATATTCCCGATGAAAATTTTAAAGAGAATTTAGAAAACACTAAGAAATTAATAAAAAAAAGAATTCCTTTATTTGAACCTGCATTTATGGTTGATAATTTATATTCTAGGGCAGATATTTTAGTTCCTGTTGGAAAAGATGAATGGGATATTATTGAAGTTAAAAGTGCAACTAAGGTTAAAGATGTAAATTTGCACGACGTATCATTTCAAAAATATATTTATGAGAAATATGGACTTAAAATTAGAAAGTGTTTCTTAATGCATATTAATAACCAATATTGCCTTAATGGTCAAATTGAGCCAAAAGAATTATTTATTCAAACTGAAATTACTGAAAATATTAAAGAATTTTCAAAATACGTCGAGTCTAACATTGAAGAAATGATAAAGGTTATTAATTCTCAAGAAGAACCTACTTGTAACATAAGTCCTTCATGTGCAGACCCTTATGATTGTCCAATTAAGGATGAATGTTGGGACGAAGTTCCTGAAAATAGTATATTTGATTTTTATCGAATGTTAAAGAAGAAATGTTTCGAATTATATAATGGAGGAATTGTATGCTTAACTGATGTTCCTGAAAGCACAAAACTAAATGAAAAACAACAAATACAAAGAAGATTGGCTCATGACGGAGGAAAACATATAGATAAAACTGAGATTAATAATTTTCTGAGAAATTTAGAATATCCAATTTATTATTTAGATTTTGAGACAATAAATCCTATTTTGCCTAAGTTTGATGGGATGAATCCATACCAAAGAATACCTTTTCAGTTTAGTTTGCATATTCAAAAAGAAGAAGGTGGAGAAGTTGAGCATATCTCTTTTTTAGCTGATGGAACTGATGATCCTCGACCTAAATTTATGCAATCATTAAGAGATAACTTAGGCGACTCTGGAAGTATTTTGGTCTATAATCAGGGGTTTGAAAAAGGCGTTATGAACGAGTCTGCAACGGCATTTCCTGAATTTAGAGAATGGTATGATGAAAATATTTTGTCAAGGATAAAAGACTTATGGGATGTTTTTAGGAATTTTCATTATTATGATCCGAAACAATGTGGAAGTGCAAGTATTAAGGCAGTTCTGCCTGTAATGTCGGACTTGAGTTATAAAAATTTGAAAGATGTTAAGAAAGGGGATCAGGCTAGTTATGAATATGAAAGGGTTACTTACGATTCTTCTGTTAGTGAGGAGGAAAGGCAAAAGATTCGAGATGCTTTGGAGAAATATTGTGAATTGGATACTTTGGCAGAGGTTGAGATTGTTAAGGGTTTGCAAAACGAATTAAAATAAATTGCCCTAAATTTTCCAAAAGATTTATAAACTAAAACCCATATGAATCCATATGGGTAGAAAAACTGTTGCATTGAGCCTTGATGAGGAAATCTATGATGAATACAAAGAATATTGTGAGAAAAATGCAATAATTCTTTCAAGAAAAGTAGATAATTTTATGAAATCTGAATTAAAAGGAGAAAATAAAAATGCAGAATCTAAAAATTAAGGAGAAAGAATCTCTATTGAAATATGAGGATAAGAAACTTATGAAATTTTTTAATCTAAATCATTCTGATATTTTGACATCCTTGTTTTCTAAGGAGGATAATTCTACCAACCAAATTAAAGTTAAAATCCTAATGGATAATATCCATAAAACACCTAGAGACCTTCTTTTGCTACTAGGAGAGAACAAGCCAGAGAAAGAATATTTTAATTATTATCAAAATTTAATATTATTACTAGCCTCCCATAATCTCGATGAGTCTAATTTTCAATTTGAATTAGGGAAAATAAATGAGAAGGGTCAAGAGCGAAGAGAAAAAGGAGTTTATTATACTCCTGAAGATATATCCGATTTTATAATTTATAATTCTATTTTTCAATTAATTACTAATAAGTTTAAATTAAAATTTAAACCGGAGCATCCAGATAAAATTATTCATAAAATTATTAGTCTTTCAAAGAATAATCAAAAGGAGATAATTAATCTTATTCAGAAAAGTTCAATTTTAGATCCAACTTGCGGAACTGGGGCCTTTTTGGTACAAGTTCTAACTATCAAATTGAATATAATCAATGAAATAAACGGGAAAATTTCTTCTGGAAATATTGATGATATTATCGATAGCCTTCATGGAAATGATTTAGATCCCTACTCAACCTATATTTCAAAAATAAGAATTATATTTAAATGCTTATATTTTTGCAAAACTTCCAATATTAAAAATATTTTGGGAACATTAGATAAAAATTTTACAAGTAAAAATTTTATCTCTAATTGCAATTTCGACTTATCTTTCGATCTAATAATAGGAAATCCGCCCTATGTTGAAAAGACAAAAACAGAAGACAGTCACATTATGAAATACGGTAATACCTATGCAGATACAATTCACAATAGCTTAAATATATTAAAACCCCACGGAGTATTAGGCTTTATAATTCCGATATCTTATATATCAACTGCAAGGATGGGAAGTTTAAGAAAATTTGTTGAAAGTCAATCAAAATACCAATTTGTCCTAAGCTATAATGATCGTCCAGATTGTTTATTTTCCGGAGTGCATCAAAAATTAAATATTCTTTTTTTAAAGAAGGGGCAGGGTGAAGGGCATAAAATATTTACTTCAGATTATAAGTATTGGTATAAAAATGAAAGAAAGGAGCTATTTCTTGAAAATGAATTTATTCTAAACAATCCAAATTTTCCAGAATTTTATCCAAAACTAGGAGACGTAAAGGAATTAAGTATTTTTTCAAAAATAAATTCCTATGAAAAAAACTTATTAACCCTTGAAGAGGGTTCAGAGACACTATACCTTAATAAGAGGGCTGCTTTCTGGATTAAATCTTTTTTAACTAAGCCAGACAAACTGAATGAATATACTCCTATGAAACTAACTATGGATAATTTACATATTGCGAATGCAATTTTTAATTCAAGTTTGTATTGGTGGTTTTGGATAAAGGTTTCTGACTGTTGGCACATTACTAAAAAAGAACTGTTTAATTTTACCGTACCTAAAATAGGGGGGAAGTCTATAGATAAACTAGTCCAATTATCAAGAAAATTGGATAAAAAATTGGAAGACACAAAAGAAAAGATAGATAGCAAACAAACAATGTATGAATATAAGCATAAGAAATGCAAAGATGTTATTGATGAAATCGATGAGGAGCTTGGAAAGATATATTTACTAACACCGAACGAAATAAACTTTATAAAAAAATATAAAGAAAGATACCGAACTGGACAGGAGGATCTAAAATGAAGTCTCTTAATGTGGTTGATTTATTTGCAGGAGTTGGAGGATTGTCTGTTGGGTTTTCCAAGGCGGGCTTTAATATTTCTGCTGCTGTTGAATATGATAAGCAAATCGCAGAGACTTATAGAGTAAATCATCCAGGGGTCAAACTTTATGTAGAAGATATAAAAAAAATAGCTGAGGATAAAAATTTAAAAAATTATCCCGCAGATATTATTATTGGAGGGCCTCCTTGTCAGGGGTTTTCTATGGCAGGGGCTAGAATAAGGCAGGGATTCATCGAAGATCCAAGGAATAATCTTTTTAAGGAATATTATGAAATAGTGAGACAACTCAAGCCATCCTTTTTTCTTTTTGAAAATGTTAAAGGGATATTGACTATGGATAAAGGAAGGATCTTAAATACTATTTTAGAATTGTTTCAAGATAAGGATAAGTTAGGGGGAGATAAGTATTATACTTACTATCGTGTTTTCAAGGCATCTGATTTTGGCATTCCTCAGGGGAGAGAAAGGGTTTTTATTATGGGATCTTTGAACAATGCTGTTGATTTCGAAAAAATTATTGAGCAAACCAAATCAGATATACTAAAAATGTACCCTCATTTTTTTGATAAAACAACTGTATGGGATGCTATATCTAACTTGGAAAATGCAGATTTGATCGGAGATATTAAGGGGCTTATTCCGAATAATCAGTATCAAGAATTTTTGGAATCCCCAACAAAAAAAACATCAAATCACAATAAACCCACTCATGATAAGCAAATAGTGGACAGAATAAAAAAGATATCCCCCGGGGAAAATTATACTAAATTAGATGAAAATATCAAATCAATTCATAGCGGGTCATACGGTCGACTTGAAAAAAATGGAATTGCTCCAACAATCACGACTCGTTTTGATACTCCTTCTGGAGGAAGATTTATACATCCAGTTGAAAATAGAACTCTCTCTCCAAGGGAAGGGGCTAGAATTCAAAGTTTTCCAGATAATTTTAAATTTGTAGGTACAAAGAGTTCTATATATAGGCAAATAGGAAATGCCGTTCCCCCGAAATTAGCCTTTTTTATGGCAGAGGTTATAAAGAATGCCAAAAAATCAATTCGGCTAGAATAATTTTAATAAATTTTCTATAGGTTCTAAATCAGATAAATACTTCCAATATGCAAATCCCTCTCCAAAATTAATTTTGCCATTCTTTTTCAAATCTTCACAAGTGCAAAATCCTAGAATTTCTCCATATTTTAATGAATCATCAATCATAATCCCAATATAATAATCCTTGTTTTTATTCCCCTCAAATTGATCTTCAGGAACAAGAATTCTTTTATGATAGGGCTTATATGCAGTTTTAATGTCAATTGTTTTATCCCCTTTAGTTTTGAAGTCAAATTTATCAACATTTGTTTCTCCTTCGAATATTTGAAACATATCTGAAACATCTGGAAAGATATTATTGGAATTTAGAAACTTTAAAAATACAACCTCTCCAACCTTCCCGTAAAAAATTCTGTCTACTCTTTCCTTGTCAGATTTATTAAATCGGTTATATGTTTCGTCTAATACTTTTTCTGCAAACTCCCTACATTTTTTAATTTCTGAATCTTCTAGTTTTATTTTAATTTCCATGATAAGAAAGGATGTCCTTTTCAGAATATAACATTTTCAAATATTTTTCGGGTAACTCCTCATTAAACATAATTAATTTTTTTGAATTCATAAGAGAAAGAAATTTTGAAACTCTTTTTCTCAATTCAGGAATATGTTTTTGGTTTAACTTTACTCCATCCCTTGTCATGATCAGATACTTATTATAGGCGAGGATATTGAAAAATCTTGGATCAATGTTATTTTTTTTATTTAAAAGTTTTTCAAGTTCGTATTTCTCTTCATAATTTCTAAAATTGATGATTTTTTCTAAAGTTTCATTTACTTCTTCCTGATTCTTGGATATTGCCAAGAAGGAATTAAATTCCAATTTACTTAACTCTCCATCTTTGTACCCATAGTCATCAATAAGCTTTAGCAATACCTCATAGAGAAAAAAGAAGGGATAAAGATGAAAGTCTTTGTACGATACTCTTTCATCGGAAGGAACATATTTACTGAAGGTACCATAAATAATATTCCAATAAAATATTTTCTCAATTTGACTTGTTAAAATTTCTTGATATTCTTCAATGTTTGAAAAATTCCCCTTACATATCTTTTTTATTTTAAGGAAGGCGGGGGTTACCTTTAAAGGAGATCGCAAGCTAACTAACCCAGATATTTTGCTTAGCATTAATGCTCTAAAACCTGCAGTCATTGTTTTGTTGGGATAATTTTTTTCAACGATTTTCCCAACTTCGTTTTTAAAATCCTCTTCAGAAATACTAGGGTTGTTTTTGATAATATTGAGCCCCTCTAGCTGAACTGGGAAATGTCTATTTTGCTGAGTTGTTTTCCAGTAAAGATTATCCTTCGTCCACTTTTCCAAGTAATCTGCATACTCCATCCACTCTTTACTTAATACCTCAGATCTAACTTTTTTAGTCGATTTGCTTAGCATCATTTTGAAAATTTCTACTACTTCATTTTCAAATTCTACCCTCCTCCCATTGTTATCATAGTAATATATATCTCTTTCATTATCCTTGGTTAATTCCCCCGTCCCTCCAATGCCCAATGCGGGCAAGATATTATGAGCTGTTTTATAATTTCCTATAAAATCTAATATTAAAACTTCCTTCTTGCCCGGAGAAATTCTTAATCCTCTCCCAATCTGTTGTGTTAAAATTGTCGCAGATTCTGTAGGTCTAAGCAGTAAAACACATTCTACGTCAGGGAAATTTACTCCTTCATTAAACATATCTACGACAAAGGCAACTTGATATTTCCCTTCTTTAAATCCTTTTATGAGTTTATCACGATCTCTCATTTCTATAGGCTGCTCACTTCTGTCAAGCTTAGAATGTATCGAGATTGCATTAATACCTACCTCTCTAAATTTCTTTGCACACCAATCGGCATGCTCAATTGAAACACAGAAACCTATTGTTTTTTTATTAGCACCCATCTCTTTGAATTTTTCTATTATGGCCCTATCTCTTTTTTCAATCATTAAAGCTTTGTTTAAATCTGAAATATCATATTTAAATCCATTAAAATAAATCTGAGAATAATCCACATTGTCTTTGAATCCAAGATATTTCAATCCAGTTAAATAACCTTTTTTAATTGCCTCATCCTGATCCATCTTGAATACAAGATTATTATTGTAAAAAGGTAAAATTTCTTTATTATCCATTCTGTCCGGAGTCGCAGTTAATCCCAAAAAGAACTTAGGATTAAAATATTCGAAAACAGGTTTGTAAGAAGGGGCTGCACCATGGTGAGTTTCATCTAAAATAATATAGTCAAACTGCTCCGAGTCAAATTGATTTAAATTTTTTTCTCGATTAAGTGTCTGAATCGTGGCAAAGATTATATTTTTCCCAGATTCTTTTTCTTTGCCTGTAAAAAATCCCATTTCCTTTGATCTTTCTGGCATTACCTCTTCAAACGAATTTCTTGCATCCTTTAAAACCTCCCCAACATGAACAATAAAAAGTATTTTTTTTGATTTAAGTTGTCGAGTATCAAATACTCCAAGGTAGGTCTTACCCAAACCTGTAGCCAAAACAACTAAACCCTTCTTTTTTCCTGCCGAACGAGTTTCATTTAATTTATTCAAAGCAATTTCTTGAACCTCATGTGGCGACACTAGCCCTTTATTCCTATTAAGAAATATTGAGAATAGCTCTTCATCTGCAATAAAAAGTCTTCTAAGCTGATAAATTGCATCTGAAGGATTTTGGACAATCTGGTCTCTTGTAATCTCTGTGTAGATATATCCCTGCCTAATAGTTTCATTCCTTTTATTGTGTAAATCATTATCTCTGTCTTTAGAAACCATTCCCGAGGCATGATAGTTAAATCCATCACATTCAATGGCGTATTTGGCAAACTTTGTTTTAATAACAAAGTCTATTCTCCACTTCCTACCAGTTCCGTCATTCCTATCAATATCAACTTCAGGTGTAATAAATTCCAGGCCAGCATCTCCCAAGTCCTCATAATATATATTTTTAAAGAACGCCATTTCTAAATAGCCCATCTTTTTTCCATACTTACTTAGAAAGCTATCTAGTTTCATGGAATGAGTAAGAATTCCTAACTTAAAAACATTTAGACTTTGATTTGTAATTCTATTATTTTATAAAACTTGCCTAATCACTATTCCTTAACAAACCAAACCAACAACGGAGGAACCCCAATATCTTTCTTAATTCTCTTAATCTCTTTTTCTAACTGATCAAATCCCCTACAAAACATTAACTTATATCCAAATTTATCCTGTCGCCTTTTTAATTGCTTAAACTCATTAAAAATTTCACTCTTCAAACGAAGAGTCCCCCAAGCTCGCTGACTTTCTGTATAAGACATCTTGCCTTCCATTTCCATCGGATCTTCTGTTGGCTTGAGGATTTTTTGATTTTCTTTTGATAGGGTCATTTGTTTTCCTATCACCTTCTAGATATACTAAAGAATTTCTTTATTAAAACCCTTTTAGAAAAAATGGAGTAATAACTATCAAAAACATTTAATAAGTGCAAAGATTACTCTTAATCATAAGATGGTTGACGAAAAGGATAAATTGATTTTATTTGAGTTGCTACAAGATTGTAGGCAATCTGTTTCTAAAATTGCTAAGTCGGTTAGGCTTCCTCAACAAACTGTTGACAAGAGAATTAAGAAATTAGAAAAATCTGGAGTTATCAAAAAATATGCATTAAATGTAAATTATCCAAAGTTTGGATTTAGTCGTCATTCAATCTATTTAGATATTCATGGAGTATCTGCCAAAGATGTTGACAAATACCTAAAGGAGATTACTAGTATCGAAGAAGTTAGTTGTTGTTATATGTTACATGATGTTAGCGAGTGGAAGTTATATGTTTCAGTTTGGACAAAGACTATTGAAAGATATGACGAGATACAAACTAAAATCTTAATCAAGTTTAAAGATAAAATAAAAAATTATCTTTCTTTCCAAAGTGTTAAATCTCAAACATATTTAGCTAGACGATTAAATCCGAAAAAGAAATCAAGGGTTGATATCAAAGGAACTCCTGAAGACGTAAAGCTAAAGCCCGAAGAATTAAAACTAATAACTCTTCTAAAGAAAAACTCAAGATTATCTATTGTTGAATTATCTAAAAAACTTAACTCTAGTGTAAGTTCTGTTATGAGACGAATAAATTCTCTAAAGAAAAGAGAAATTATTTTAAGATTCTATCCCATTATAGATATGAAAAAAGTAGGCTACACAGAGTATACTTATATTTCAAGAATTGATCCTTCTTGCACAAAAGAGTTAGAGAATTTTATGAAAATGATAGAAAAAGACCCGAGATTTATTATTATGATAAAGGCTGTAGGTTATGTAAATTTCTATTATGCTTTTTTGGTTAAAGATCGAGAAGAGTTAAAAGAAATTAATGAGACTATTGAACAAACTCTTGGAAAAGCGGTTTTAGAAAATCATAAAATTGAAGTTGATGAGATGGTTAGTTAAAATTCCCACAGTCACTCGACATATTAGGGGCAGGGGGCGGAAGTGACTGTAGCTATATACCGACGGCACCATCTATTTTCTCTTTTAGGTATCTTAAATCGATTGTCTTGCCATATTTTTGATAATCTTTAATTTTATTTCTATTTGTAACAACAAAAAACCACTTATCATAGTTTTTATTCAACTCCTTAACCTTTTCTTCAAAGACTTTTCTTCGAGTTAGCATACTCCCAGTCTCAACTTCGATAGCAACCTTCTTCCCCTTGACCATAAATACCAAATCGGGTTTACGAGTAGCAAAAGTTTGAACTTTAATTTTCTTTCTCTCTAAATATTCCTTGATAATATGTATTGTGAAAAAATGTTTATCACTTTCGTTTTTTCTAGGTCTAATTAAAAACTTCTGTTTCTTAGAATTTCCAAAAGGTTTTTGCATTGAAACTTTATACTTTTTATTCAAAAGAAATTTGACTTCCTCTTTTGTAAGTTTGTCAAACCTAAAGCAACCAAAACAATCATTGAGATCAATCTTTATTTCTTTAGTTGGTTTTTGTTCAAGCCTCTTAGACTCTTCCTCAGCCCTCTCCCTTTCAGTAACCTCATCGGGATTAGTTGTAATTAATTTATGTTCTTCAGGAGAAGCCTTGACTTTAATCTTTGTATGGTCATCTTCCATAATCAAAAGCCCTTCTCCAATGCCACAAGTTAGAAGATGTTGTTTTTCTGCTTGACTCAAATGGAAAGTGTGACAAATATCTCTAATGACTGCAGGCTTTTGTCTCATTAATAAGGTATACGCAGAATTTGCAAGTACTGATTTTCCTGCCTGAGAATTAAATAACCCCTCAACTTCTTGATTAATCAAAAGCAAGCCTAAATTAAATTTCCTACAAGTCTTAACAATTTCAAAAACATAACTTGCATCCTCAGTCCTCCCAAGAAGAGACCACGCTTCATCAATCAATAATATTTTCTTAGACAGATCTGCCTTCATCTTCATATAAACATAATCTAAAACTAAAAACATAATTGTCGGCTTAACTTGCCTTGGCATATTTCCAATATCAAAACAAACAAGCCCCTCTTCAAAATCAATGTTTGTTTGCCGATTCATAAAACTAAAAACCCCAGAAACATACATTTCAAGCCGATTAATCAAGCTCCCCAAAATACTGCTATCCATTTGATTAGAACTTTTCATATATCTCTTCAAATTATCTAAAACATCACCCAAAATTGGAGGTTTGTTTTTCCAAGTCCTAGAATCTTCATTTATTCCGCATCTTTCATATGACTCAGAAATCGCTTTATCAATAAATGATCGCTGAGATTCGGTCAATTTTCCAAGCATAACTCCCATTAAATCAATCAAACTAAGTCGTTTCTCTATGTAGTCGTGTCCCATTAAATCTAGAGGGTTGATGATTGTATCGGAATCCTTAGAAATCTCCACACGTTGCCCCTTAAAATGCGACACGAGGGCTTTGTACTCACCTTGAGGATCTATAATCATAACCCTTGTCCCATTAAGTAAATACCTCGTTATCAATAATTTACAAAAATAAGATTTTCCCCCGCCAGACTGAGCCAACACTAACCCATTCGGATTAGGCAACTTGAAAATATCTTTAATTATAGGAATTCCATTATTGTTATTTCCAATCCAAACACCATTATCATCAACATCTAAGAATTGAGAAGTAAAGGGGAAGAAAGCAGACAAAGCCTCTGTGGTTATATTCCTTGTTTCTTTCAACTCGTCAATTCCAAAAGGCATACAGGATTTCAAACCCAACAACATTCTAAAATTCGGAGTTTGCGGAATAATCATGATACTATTTAATTCAGATTCTACCTTTTTCGTCAAAAAATCTAACTCCTCCTTAGAGTTTGCTTTACAAACAACATAAAGACTAATGTTAAACAACTTTTCTTTCCCCTTTTGTAATTCTTCTAATGTATTCCTAGTATCCCTGTTTTGAATTTCCAGTGATGGGTTAGAAATTCCTTTAGATTGCATAGCATACAAATCTGCTTTTTGTTTCTGCAACTCCTTATTCAATCCAATCATAGTTTCATCAATTGGCTTTGGATTAATGTGTATACTTAAATTAAAATCCGAAAGAGAACTAACAATTTTATCCAGAAAACCAAGCTCAACATTTCGAGGATAGCCTGAAGCATAAATGATTCTACTAAACCCCTTATCAGTTTCTATATGATCCTGATTATTTTTTATAAACTTAAATTGCATTGAATTAACAAATTTTGTCAAACCCCTTTTCCCAAGAGGATAGACTTTCATATTCATCGTCCTCAGTCGATCCATGCAAATATCTACTTGAATTTTAATATCTGTTTTCTCAGGAATTATCACATAAAATACTCTATTCAATAATTTATCTGAAACGATTGTTTTTCTCAGATGACTTTTATATTTTTCAAACAATTCTTTAAACCCCTCATTGTTATTTGTTTTTTCAATTGATTTCACATAAGAATCTATGTTTATACTCTCGGTGTTCATTAAAATTTGAATCGGGAAGTCTAGAGAATTTAGAAACTTTTGAAATGCATAAATTATTGATTCTTTTTCTTCATCAGGTTTAATTCCAAAATTTATAGGCGAAACTTTCAAAACAGCAACCTTCTTTTGGTCTTTAGTCAAAATAGTATCCTCTTTAATCTTTTCAAATTCAAAAAATTCTGACATCTTTTTAGTATCTTCAATAATCTCCCGATTCCACAAAAAATTCTTATAATTTTTAATTAATTGATCCAAATTAAAAAACATAAACAATACAGCTAGAAATGAAAAGAAAAATATGAAAGGAATCGCAAAGTAAATACTCGGACTTCTCTTAAATACAAGAACATTCAAGAGTCCAAATAAAAAGGCATAAGCTAACTGTTTGAAGGTTAAGCCAAACATAATTTTTTCTTGGTATTGTAATTGTTGAGGGATTTGATAGCTCATGCGAAATATTTTGCAACTGAAACTATTGGTCTTGCAACCGAGGCAGTAGTTTTTAATGCAGATTTAATAATCGAGAAAAATAGAAGATAGAGCATCAACAAATTAGCCATAGAAAAAGTTCCTATCATAACCATAATTTTCATATTCTCAAAAATTTGAATTTGGATCAACTGAGAAGCTACTAGAAAAATTACTGAATCAAAAAACCCAATGAAGATACAAATGCCAAGATAATTTAATATTAATTTTCCATAATCCTGAACTGGAGGAATAAAATATAGAAAGATTCCAATTGGGAACAAAACAACACCTATCGCAACTGTCAAATATCTTATCATAAGAATTAACATCGTGAGGAGTAATGTTAAAACGTAAAATAGTGCAAAGAAAAACTGCAATCCTATGTTAATTATATTATCTGCGGTCAAGAGGAAGAACTCTTCATTAACAAGATTCATCATCCCTGCAGTTAATAAGCTAGAGACATCTAAAATCATCGCATATAAAAAGAAAGACATTTGGGTAAATAAAATCATTAGGAAAACATTTTGAAACCATTCTTTTGATTTTGCTCTTTTAACCTCGTTATGCCCTGAAAACATAAAATTCATCCCAGCATAAAGTAATAGTAATCCATAAAATATAGACAAAACATAGAGGATAATTGCCCAAATAGGTGCTAAAACTTTTATGTTAACTGGCTCGGTCAACAAACTCTTGATAAAACCCAATAGCGGTTTTAATGGAGCATTTAAAACAGAAATAAAAAACCCATAAAGTTTTTCAGGAATACAACTTGCTAAATTTAATAAGCCACATTCTCCCATATTTGCCTCCAGTGTTTTTTAATTATAACATATAAAATAACAAAAACTAGAATGATTATAAATAAATTATAAAGCAAAGTTAATCTAGATTTATTCTTAATATAAATTATTTTTTCTGAAAGTTCCCCATGGTATACCGTAGTTATTTTATTATAAGGCTCGATGGCATTTAGGGTTACTCGGTCTTTCACTAGATAAGATTCTCCTGCATAAGTTAAATTTACAAGAACATCTTCTGGAAAGATTTCAATCTCAATTTCTTCCCCGTTGTTATACCTTAACTTATCGGTTTTTATTTTCAAACCAATAAAACTATTTTCTAAAGAACATTCACTTTCTACTTCATTAAAGAAATCAAAACCTCTTATAGCACATTCTTCAATATTATTAACTATCAGCGAATCATCTTCCCTAAAAAGATTAGTTAATGTTTCTCCGCCATAATTCGTTGCCTTTAAGGTCAAAATATTGTAGGGCGGAAATGAATTAGTAAATTCAAATAAATATTTATGATAATTATATTCAGAATTAACAAAAGAAACCTCGGTGGAATCAGAATAATCTAGTTTTACCCTCGAGGAATATCCATCATTAGTTATCTCCAAAATATCTGCCACTAGATTATTCTCATAAATTTTAACATCAATAGAATCTCTAATTTCTATTTGTCCTGCTTTTGTTTCATTATGATCATAATCGCAATCATAACAATACTTTACGCATCGCCCATCACTTCTCTTGCAACAATATCTATCCCATTCATAATAATCAACATCATATTTTATCTTAACCGCATAAACTGACTCAATCTTAGAATCTTGATTTATTGTAATTGGAACCAATCGCCCTTGCCCCTGATAAGCCCCATTTACATAAATTTTATTTTCTTCTGTTTTTTCAAGAAGTCGATACCAAGTTCTGCAATCTCCATTAGAAGTCCTTGGATATCCCGAACTTCGATAATCTTCGGGCTCATTAAATTCATAATGAAAACCAGTTAACACTTTTGTATTTCTTGGAACATAAAGAAAATCCTGATAAACTACCAAAGGCATTGCAGTGAAAATTTTCATCCATGCATTTTCTATATATTTATCGTTGAAAGTTTGAATTCCATAGGGAACATTTTCAATTTGTAAACCAGTATTTTTACCATAAATAAGAAAGTGATTTGGCTCAAGATTATTCTCATATTCTAAATTTGAAATTAATAACTCTTTCTCAGAATCACTTAAGTCACTCCCAGAAATATCTAAACAGGCGTCCTTAATTTCTCCAGACATATCGTCGCAGGAATAAGAAAAAATAAAGGGAGATTGCACTATAATTAATAGTACAAGAGCTCCAAAAAAAGAAAATCTTTCCATGCTATCCAACGACAAAGTTTACTATCAAAGGTGCTGCCCAAATAACAACGAGCCCTACAATAACATATGTTGCCATGTTCTTTGCCTTTTCTCGCTTCCCAGGATCTGCTCCTGCAGTAATATACGTTATACCTGCAAACAACAAAACCATAACAGCAATTACGCTGGCACTATACTTGACAAAATTATAGATCTTCATTACTGGTTCAAGAATCTCATCAAATGCTTCTTTGTCTTCATCTGATATATCACTATCAAAATCAACAGCCAAAACAAATTGAATCAAAAAAGTGAACACAATAAGCGTTATCGCAAAGATAGCTAGTGTCTTTTTTCCCATCGTTTCCTCCTGAAATTTAGTTTAGGTTTTTCAAGGGTTTCTAGAAAAATCTTCAAGTTTTCCTCAAAGGTTTCCCCATACTTCCATTTGAAAAATTCGGTACAAGAACTGCAGACACCTTTCTCGTGGATCGATTCCACACCACAAACCTTGCATTTTTCCATGCTGTCTGTTGATGGATGTTTTATATAGGTATACGAGTGAAAAATTCTACAAACTTTTCTACATAGTTTTTTTCACTCGGCGTTATTTAAGGATTAATAAATTCTAGGATTTATGAAAAGAAAAGATTTCAAATGGAATGTAAAATCCGATAAAAAATATAATATCATTTATGCCGATCCGCCATGGAAATATTCAACTGACGTTAGCAAACATTATCCAACGGTTCCAATAAAGGATATTCACAACTTTCCTATTGATGAATTTGCTGATGAAAATTGTGCTTTATTCTTATGGGTTACATTAGGTATTTTACCAGAAGCTATTGAAACTGTTAAGCAATGGGGCTTTCGTTATGTGACTGTTGCCTTTAATTGGGTTAAAACGAATAAGGGAAATGGAAAACCATTTTTAGGGATGGGTGCTTGGACTCGTGCTAATTCTGAAATCTGTGTTTTGGGAATTAAGGGGAAATTAAAAAGACAATCGGCAAATATTCCTCAAATAGTTTTATCTCAAAGAAGGGAGCATTCTAGAAAGCCTGATGAAATTCGTGATAAGATTGTTGATTTAATGGGAAACTTACCGAGAGTTGAATTATTTGCTAGAGAAAGTATGGCTGGATGGGATTCTTGGGGCAATCAGACAAATAAATTCAATGGAGAGCAAAATGCCTTATGAGAAAGTAGATGCTGATGAAATTATTAGAAAGTTGAAACGAATCTTAGAGATCTTGAAAATTAAATATGGGATTGTATTCGATGAAGAGAAACTCGAAGATACATGTTTGGATTGAAACTTCCTTGTTGGAAAAATTGAAGAAAGAGGCACAAGATAGGGGAATTAGCTTATCTGATTGGGTTAGGATGCGGTTGAGGGGGTTTTGATATATAATTGTTTAAATAGTTTGGATGTTATGGGTTTTTATGGAAACAAAAGGTGGCGGAAAATTTTATTTTCCTGAATTTAAGAAAGAATTTGAATCTCAATTTATAATAGATCAAAAAATTTCCGAAGAAAGTATGATATTTGTAGAGTTGAGAGTAAATGAGGAATTTTCAAAGTTTTTAATGGAAAAACATAATGAAAAAGAAACACGTTTAAGGTGCTCTATTAATGGAGAATTAGAATCAGGGATGAATATTCAGGTCGAAGAGGCTTATTTTATAGGAGCAAACATTAAAAATTTTATGGCAACATTAAAATTTAAAATATTTTCGAATGTTATAATCGGAAAAAGGGGATTTAAAGATTCTAAAGACGATGAAGAAATACATTTTTTAATAACTAATCTTGAATTTGTTGGTACCGAAAGAACAGTTTCCCAAAAAGGGGGCTGGAGATTAGATAGGAGTAGAATCACCGTGGGAAATTATGAACTTATCTTTAAACAGTTCGATGATTATGATAAATTAATCAAAGCTCTAAAAAAAGAATTTAAGGATACGGGTGCTTTTACGACAGAAATTATTATTAAAACTTCTCTGAAAAATCACGAAGAAGTTAAGGGTATTGTCGAAAATGTATGCTATTTGCTTTCTTTTGCCAGGGGAGTTGATATAATACCTTCAAAATCTTTCCATCTCAGGGAAGGGGAAAAAGTTTGGGGAGAGGCAACGAATATAGGCAAAAGACCGTTCAGGGCTGGAGATTATTTAATTCATCATTTGCCCCCGGAAGGATTATTTGATTTTATTGAAGAAGTATATCCGAATTATATCAAATATAAAGATAATATTGGACTTCCAGTCCTTTTCAATCTTTATACTGCAATGAAATCTGCATTTTATATGGAATTGAGATGCTTGATTGGATATGTTATATTAGAAACTCTCGGGGAGAATTTGCAAGGTTTTTATCAGGAAAGGGAAGATCCGATTGAAAGCAGTTTAAAACTTAAGCCAAAAAAATTAAAAAAAATCCTTCCAAAAGAACATAATTTAAGCAAGGATAATATTAATGATATCTGTTCAAAATTATCTTATAATAACCCAAGCCTTCAAGATTCAATTGAAAGAATAAAAAGGGACTTTAAATTTCTATATAGAACTGAAGATAAAAAACTCTTTGAATATAGAAAGTATTTTGTACATAAAGGGAGATTTCCTGAAGGGATTAACAAGGTACAAACTTACCAGGAAATAATCAGCCTTATAGATCGCTTGCTTCTTTCTATCCTGAAGTATACAGGAGATTATTGTGATGTCTCAAGGGGATATAAAACGGAGAAAATAGAATATGAAAAATTAATTAAATTAAAAAAGAATTCTAAATAAAATTTAATCCTGCCCCACTCTCTCAACAATATATAAACTTAATTATTTCAGAGATTCAACAAAACACCATTTAAATAAGAGAGTTTAAATACCAAATAAATATAATGAATCAGGTTAATTTACAAACCTAAATTAAAGGGAGGTATAAACATGCCAGTAAAAAAGAAAAAGAAAGCAGCTGCAAAAGAAGCAGCAAAAAGACCAGCAAAAAAAAAGAAAAATAAAAAGTAATCCCAATTACTAACAATATATTTTATTTATTAATTTTATAACTTTCGCCACAATCTCCTATTTAATCATACCTGTAATTCCAGCGCTCATTGATGCAGGTAATGTTTTTAAAATATTCTGAATATACTTTTTATTTTTACCCATTGGCAAAGCATCCCCCCATAAATAATCTGAAAATATCTTCATTATTGGTATTTAAATCTGTGCCTAAACTTTATGCCCCTTTTAAGTTACACTTTGTTCTAAGGAAGGCTTTTAAGGCATTTTATTATAGAGATTTAACTAAATGGAGGTATAAAAATGGGAAAAGCAAAAAAAGAAAACGAAGAATCTGAAGAAGAAGAAGAATCTGAAGAAGAAGAAGAATCTGAAGAAGAAGATAAGAGCAAAGATAAGAAAGAAGATAAAGATTCTGATGAAGATGAAGATTAAGATAAGGAGTATTAATTCTTGATCATATTTTTTTATTTTTTATTAAATTTCTATAATAAAGTCTCAGTCGGAATTCAAAATAAAACTCCCAGAATTTGAGACTTCTGAGACTTCCGTCACCATCTAGTGGTCGACAAGACTTATAAAGAAAATCCCCCAATCAGTATAAAGCAAACACAAACGACATCACCTTAGGATGCTTGACTGGGGTCGTGCGCGGTTGGGGCAGATCAGGGGAGTTGCGCCATTAGCGTCGATAAAACATATTATTTCCAAACCTACCTTTTCTTAAAAAATTCACTTTCTTTCCTTCTTTTTAAAATATTTTAAACAATAAAAAATGGACAAACCTAAAGCAATTATAATAAACACCCCAACAAAAATCCATTTGTTATTTTCAGCAACTTTCGTATCATCATTTACTCCTTCAATATTTTCACTTGAATTATTATCGGTATTATCTATTCCCAATATATCCACCACAGGCTCATTTATAGCTTTCAAACTTACATTCACCTTCTCTGAAGAGATATTTATCAGACTAATCAACATATCGTAGTAACCATCAACATCAACATCAAACATTTTCTCATCACCAATGTTAAAAACTGCCTGCTGAGAAACCGAGGAAACATTTATTGTTGCCATGGTCCCAGTCAATTCCACAACGCCTACATGATGATTAGTCCCATTAATTTTAAGTTCTACCCTATTCTTTACAGATAGCAATTTAATAAATTCACTTTCCTCAAAATCTTTAAGTTCTTGACTGTTTAAAACATAGGTTGAAGTCCAAAAAGAAGTAGATGATACTCCCCCAGAACTACTACCCCCTGTACTACTACTGCTTTCCTCCGCAGCCAAACTAACACTCATCGTTGATTGCCCACTTATAACCGAAGTCCCAGAATTAGCATCATATCCCGTCTTAGAAACACTTACAGTCATTGAACTATAATTATACCCACCAGTAGAGTTATAAAAATAATAGGTTGCTTCACCATAGGAAGTGTACCCATTTGAAGCAGTTGTCTTACTCCATTGCTGTTCTGCGCTATTATTGTTTGTCAAAACAACTGTTGCTCCAGAAAGCGCAGAAGTTCCATCATCAACATAACTCCTAACATATTCTTGAAGAGTTATATTGCAAGCTTCATTAACATTTAGCCTACTTTCATTTAAAGATGAATTAATTAAAACCATGGTAGTATTAATAATGGGGGAGATAAGCCCTCCGTTTAAAACTGAAGCATCATAAGTTCCGCAATCCGTTAAAGCGAAACCATAAACTGTATAGTCTCCAGCTTCTGCACTTATACATACATCTGCATTTCTAATCACATTACCCGTCCCATATATTACATCTCCAAAAGATTCATTAGAGGCCTCAGCATTAGTTCCAAGGCCTAACCCATAACTATTATTTCCAAGACTTGAATTTATCTCATTATTATTTAAAGTAATTTCATTTTCCCCCGAATTAAGATACATAGAAATGGCTATAGGATAAGTACAACTATCATTTGTATCTTCGTAGATTATATTTGAAGAGGCCGTTACATTTGCAATCCAAATTAAAATTCCACCACAATAAGTTCCAGGGCCCTCGTCATTTCCATATAAAGTATTTAATTCAACATTTACAGAAGTTCCATTTTGTACTCTAATTCCATAAACATAAGACCCCGAACCAGGATAAACTGTCCCAGAAACAGTATTTGAAGAAATATTTGAAGAAGTGCTCACATAATCATAAATCCCGTAAGTTTCTGCATTAACAATTGTATTGGAATAAGCCAAAGAATCATTACAATCATTTAAATAAATTCCATAACCCCCCGTTCCAGTTAAATTATTATTTGATAAATTTCCATCGGTGCAACTATCTAACCAAATTCCATGAGAAGAATTTCCAGAAGTATTGATTAAATTATTATAAACTTTTGAATCATCAGAAGACATCTCCACAAGAATCCCCTCTGAATTATTTCCTGTTGTGGTAATATTATTATTCGTCAAATCCATCTCCTCAGCACTACTTAAAAAAATTCCATAAGAATTAATCCCTGAAGTTGTGATATTATTTAAATCAACATAGGACAAATTCCCCCAAACAAAAATCCCAGTCGAATTAACGCCAGAAGTTGTGATAGTATTAGAAGACATATTTATATCAAAAACTCCAGTATCTACCATAATTCCTCCTCTTCCGTGGTCTTGACGAGAATTCATATCCCCCGAGATATTAATTGTATTACTATATATAGTTCCCGAAGAAGCATCATCCATAATAAGAACTCCCGAAGATTCATTTCCTAAAACATCAATAATGTTGAAATTCACACTAAACTCTGTTCCATTTGGTCCTATTTTAATCCCTGGTATGGGGTTGCTATTCCCTGAAACAGTTCCAGAAAGAGTAACATTGTTCAAACTGATATTCATACCAGTAGTATTATCTTGGGTACTAATCCCTAAACTTAAATGCCCCACAACAGTAATCCTATTCCTAGAAACATTCATACTTTCGGAATTTTCCCAAATAAAAATCCCTGCAGAGTCATCTCCAGAAATATTAATATCATTATTTTCAATGGTCGAGTTTTCTCCAGTCAAATCTATTCCATATAAAACACCTCCAAAAGCAGTTATATTATTTGAAGTAATATTTGCACCATTAGAATCATCGCCAATATGAATTATCAAGGCATTGCTTCCAGCAGTACTATTAAATGTAATTGTATTTTCAAAAATACTGCAATCTTCAGAACCTTCGTAAAAATAAATTCCCCAACTATCCTGACTTTCAATTGTAAAAGTATTCCCATAAATCGACATATTCGAAGCATTCTCCGTAAGATAAACCCCCATCGTTCTGTTTCCCACAACATTAAAGGTATTATTATAAATAACCCCATTCTGAGAACCACTTCCAAAGGATATAGCGGAACTAGTATTCGTAGCCGTTTCATTTTGAACAAAGTTACAATTTTTAATAGTTACATTATTTAATCCAGAAAGATCTCCTGCCGTGAGATTAATAGCCAAAATGCCAAATCCTGGATCGGTAGAATTTCCATAGGTAATATTATATCCTGAACAATCTAGGATAATATCAGAAGTATTTACAAATAAACAAGAATCTCCTGAATTCAAAGAAACATTCAAAACATAAGTAGTATCCCCCTCGCTTAAAATTCCACATTCACTAACATTAGTCGCGGCATTAACAAAATTAAAACTGAATAAAAATATTCCAATTAAAAATAAAATTATTAACCTCTTTTTCATAGTTAACCTATAAATACAAAGTATAAAAACCTATCTTTCGATGTAGCCAACAATACTAAATAAAATGTAATTAATTATACCAAAAAAAACTCTCCGACTACTATCGGTTGGAATGTCCGATTTTATAAGCCACAAAAGATAGATTTTTATATCTCCTTTTCTAATAACATTAATGAAAAAAGAGGTAATAGTCTTACTTTTATTAGGAATCTTAATAATTTTGCCTTTAGTTTTAGCTCAGGAACAAACTCAAACATATTCTGGATTTGGTAGATTTGTTGATAATGTTAAAATATTTTTTACCTCTGGAGATAATGAAGTTAAGTTGGCTTTGGAAATTAGAGAAAAAGAAGTAGATTCCGCAATAGTTAATTCTCAAAATCAGGATGAGGACAAGGCTATTAAAAATTTAGAAAGGGCCAAACAAAAACTTCAAATTGTGCAAGAAAAAGTTTCTTTGGATACCTCTGAGCAAATTAAAACAAGCGTTGATGAAATCACTGATAAAATTAATGATGAAAAAAATCTTCCAGATGAATTTGATGAATATCTTTTAGAAGAAGAAAAGACGCAATTAACTGCCATACTTACCGAGAAAACCTATGAATATTGTAGCGAACTTGCAAAAGAGAATTTTGCTTTAATGCTAAAAGATGAAGAATGTAATCCAGAGACTGCTCCCGAACCTCTTAAAGAGGATTTAGAAAAATTGAAAGACCTTCAAGAAAGGATGTTTGTTAAATTAATGTTGGAAATTAGAAGTTGCATGGATGATCCTGGAACTTGTAATTGTGAAGCTAATGAAGATATTGAAGAAAAGGCAAAATGTGAGAAGATGGTTGCTTTAGCGCTTAGATGTGAATATCAGGGGGATGAGGGTGCCTGTGGTGAATTAAATTCTATGGAACCTCCAAAAGCAGAAAGTTTTGTTCCTGATTTTTTAATGAATTTATTTAGAGCAAAAGAGAAACAGATGTTATGGGGTGACAGTCCTTCAGATTGTGTTCCTGAAGAATGTTGGAATGAAAATGATAAACCAGAATGTAAACAATATGATAAGTTTAAAGAAACAGAAGACGATTGGGATGAATACGGGAATTTTATAGGACCAAGAGATAAGTGTGGTAGAGAAGGGCAAACTCCAACGATGAAAGAAGGAATCCCACAATGTTTTGACGGTGATGTTTTCTTAGAAGAAAAATGTGGTAAAATTACAATGGTTGAAAATGGGGAAGGCTTAATAAATTATATTATTGAAAATGAAATTAATAAAATTGTAGATGAATTTGAAAATAAATCAAGACAATACGCACCCGGGACTTCTGCCAATGGGACAATGGGAGGCAATGGAACAATGGAGATTAGAGAAGGGTGGATGATGGAGAACAACGAATGGGTAGTAGATGAAGGAGCTCAGGAAATAAAAAAAGAGATGAATGAAATTAGAAATCAAATTGAAAATATAACTTATGCTTCTGGGACTGGTCCCAATACTGTTGTAAGAGGAAATGCTTCTGGTGATGATGGATTAAAAACAGAAATTAAGAAGGGTGCTACAGAAGGAAATGCTTCTGGTGATGATGGATTAAAAACAGAAATTAAAACTTATTCTCCTGGAGATGATACTGAAAAAAACGAGGTTGTTGAAGGTGGAGAGGCTAGTGGAGGAGAAGCTCATTATGATCCTTCGATAACTCATGCCCCAGGAGATACAACCGATGGAGATTGTGGAGACGGGGTTGATTGCGGAGATGGTAGTGCAGAACCTGGAGTAGAATCAGAAATTTTAGATAATGTTGACGAAAATTAAAAAGAGATAATTTTTACCGAACCCTCACATAATTTAACAAAAAATTATATCCCAGACATAAGCGCAATTATTCAAACCACACTAACTATTACCTCATATTCCGTCATATTCAAATCTAGACCGGAGAATTTTTCATCGTGGTGTTCAGCACACTAGATTTCACAAAAAATGGTCAAATTTACCAAAAAATGGCAATATAATACCACAAAATGGCAAACTTTAAAAAGACCAATAACATTTTCTGAATATGAAAGCTGAAGAAAAAATTTATAAGACATTTTATGAGAGTAAAAAAGAATGGTTATATTTTACGGAAATAAAAAATCTCACTAAATTATCAAATAGTTCTCTTCAAAATGCTTTATTAAAACTTTTAAATTCTAAAAAAATCGAAGAAGATAAAAAAACTTCAAATGTTTATTACAGAATTTTTAGCACAGAAAAATCAGAAATTTTTAGCATTTTAGATAAAGAAAAATTAAACAAGCTAAACCCAAACGTAAAAATACCATTGAGAAATTTTCTTAAAGAAGCCCCTTCTGAGTTGGAATTTATTATTTTTTTTGGATCATCTTCAAGAAAACAGGAAAAAGAAAATTCAGATATTGATTTATTAGTAGTATTACATAAATTTGAAAATGATGGATTACAGAAACTTTATGAGAAAGAAATTAGAAAGAAATTAGAAGTATTGAAAAAGAGAATAAACTCTGAATCGAATCATCCACTAAGTATAATCTATACAAATTTAGATATGTTTAAAACTTCTAAAGACCATTTAGTTACACAAGCGAAAAATTATGGATTTCCAATATTAGGAAATTTAGAATATTACAAAGAAAATGAAAAAAATTAAAGACTATTTCGAAAATGAAAAGTTTCTCGATAAAGAAATAAAATTTCATAAAGACAAGAAAAACTTAATAGAATCTAAACATTCCCTAGAATTAATCGATGCGCATCTGGAAAAATCTAAACATAATTTAAGGATGGTCGATTTGTTAATAAGAAATAAGGATTACAATGACTGGGTTGTTGTGGGCCTTTACTATTCCCTTTATCACTCCTGCCTAGCTCTTTTGTCTAAAAAGGGTTATTATTCTAAAAATCATACGGCAACATTACTATTCTTAATAAAAAATTATTCCAGTTTTTCTTTTGAAGAAATAGAGATGATTGAAGAATTATCAATAAATAAGTCTGATGCAGAGTTCTACACCGACTTAAAACAAGAAAGACACAATGCAAGCTATTCTACAAATAGCTTATTCAACGAAGACAAGATAAAGAAATTAAGAAAAAAGACTATATCCTTCATCAATAAAGTAGAGCTTATTTTAGAAAAATAAATGGTTACTCTACTATCGCTAAAACCTACGCACCAATGAACTCCGGTTGGGGCGTGGCAATACCCAGACGGGGCGTTGTATATTTTCTATTTTTATCGAATGAAGGGATTGATAAATTTCTCGGGCGTTAAGCAAGACCCGTATAAGTTTACTCTTCTTGAGTAAGTTTCTTAATTTTTTCCTCAAGAAAATCTAATCTGGATTCTTGTAGTTTATTATCTATGTAAATTTTATTTACCTTGCTTTTGAATAACATGCTACTAGTATCTTGCAATAAATCTTCATCAGATATTGTATCCTGCATACCCAGCATTTCAGAATAGTAATATATTCTTTCAGATTTCTTCCACCCGAAGCGATATTTTAATCCAGATTCCGATTTATATTTTGGAAGCCAATAACAGCAAGAGCAATGCCTAAAATCATACATTGTAAGTTCTGAATATTTTTGACCTGCTAAGCTTCTTTCAGTTCCTAATGTCTTTTCTGCTAATTTTTGAAGATTGTGATTAATCGTAAATGGGCTCATAGAGAAAATATAGTCTTCTTTTGAGAGTCCTCTTTTGTTTACATATTCTTTAACGAGTTTTGAACAGAACATTAATTTAATCCGTCTTCCAAATGTCTTACTTATTTCATCTCTGATGTGAACTTCCTTGAAATCGTTATAGAAATCTGAAATCTTTAGATTTAATAATTCTCCCGGAGCTCTTACGCCTGCATCATAAAGAAATGTTATTAAAACTTTATACTCAAAGGGAGCTCTTTTACATAACGTCATAATTTGTTCTTCAGTTAGGTAAACCCATTTTGGCTTCTCTACACTCGTGTCAAGGTCAATAGTTATATCATCAATATTAACTCCCTTCTTTCTATTGACTTTTTGATGCCAATGCCAAAACGCTTTGAAAATCTTTACAAAGTTTACAGGATCCTGATATACTTTTCCATCCACCCTTTTTAATGTCCCATTCCTTATTTTATTAAAAAAATCATGTAGTTGTTCTTCTTCAATTCTTGAGACCTCCTCTAAATTATAAATAGCCTCAAATTTCTTTATTAAAAAAATCATTCTTTGTCTGATATTATTCAATCTTGTATAACTCCTTGCCCCTTTTTTAGATTTAGCTGAGATGTTTAGACCTTTTTGCATATCTGAGAGATAGCTTAGAATCAGTGAAGAATTAATAACTGAGATATTCTTTATCCCATTGAGATTTTCTTCCATCCATTTAAGATACCGTTCTTTATGTTTATAGACATCTTTCTTTTCCATAATGAGAAATACGCATTTAAATTATTAATTTTATTTTACTATTCAGCCTCTTTTGTAGATTTTTGGTTTAATGACTGCTATTTAGCACTATTTTTTACAAAATGTGTAAGTTTTTATGCCAAAAAGAAAGTATCGATTATAGGAAAAGATATACAATCAATTAGTCAAATAGGGCATATATGAAGACACCACTTATGGCTTAATGACATCCATAAGAATCTTCTCCAGATATTTTAAAAACTCTCGTGTATCTACAAAATAATTAGGATAAGCTTTTTCTAAATCACTAGTTTTATCTGCCCCAACTAAAACAACATCATAGCTACGGTTATTTTGATTTACCTTCTCTGCCCTAGAATAATCTGAGATTGCTTTTTCTTCATCTTCTTGAGAATATCCTGTTAAATTAAGTTTTTCCTGCAAAACATCAAGCTCCAAAAGAAAAAATTTAAGGTTTGGCTTCTCTTTAGAAGCTTGTCTAAAAACTCTCACGGCTGAAGCCCATCCCCTCATGACTTTTATAACTTGCAATTCTTTTTCTTTTTCTTTTATCTGAGCATACAATTCTTTCAAATTAGCAGGAGTATTCGGAACAAGAGGAGTTTTCTCCATTACAGCGAAAGCTGAACTAACTAACCTAAAGAAATCCTTCCATTCCTTTTCCCCTTCATTAGATTTTATCGCTTGCCTAGTAAACAAATCTACTGTCTCAATTGCCGTTGCCCAAAGATGTTGAAGTTTAGACCGTATTTGAATTTCTATTTGTAATCCGTTATACTCTTTTTTACCTTCCTTGTTGCTTTTATATTTATAAACCAAATGAATGCTTCGATAGCCATCTGATTTTGGATATGAGATATAATCTTTCTCATTAACTCTTGTATGCTTTAAATCACTCTGAAGATAACCTTCTTTGTAGAGTCTTTTTGCCAAAGAAACATTAGACACAACGGCCCTACATCCTGCAATATCCTGCATTCGCGAAAGCTTCATTGAGGATTTATTTCCAGAATAAACTCTTTGTAATTTTTTTAAAACAGAGGGAAGCCTTTTTAGTCTTTGAACACTAACGGCATTCTTATCAATTTTTTCTGAAACTAATTTTAATCTTTTTTTAAAAATATGCATGGGGTATCTATGGATGGCCCTCCAATTGTCTAAGATATTAAGTGCTTCATCTTTTTCCTCCGCAGAACTATTCTTGTCAATTAGAATATTTCCTGCCCAATCTACTCTTTTCTTACTATATCCTTCGGGCTTTGTCCAGACCATAACAATTTATAATAATACAACTATTTAAATCTTTGTTTTGGGCGGTTTTAAAAAGAGAAAAAGTAGGTTTTGGGCGGTCATTTTTATGCGTAAATGGATATTTTTAGAATAAAAAAGAAGTTTTGGGCAGTTTCATACCCCTAATTCAGTAATTTTGGGCGGGATGAATAAATAGTTTTCAAGCCTATCGATCTTAATCTATGCCAATATTCCAGTCCCTAATCTATCTTGAAGCAAGTGGGTTAAATATACATGACACAACCATATTTTTAATCCATCATCCAAAAGTAGACCGACAAGACTAATTCAATTAATCTACCTACTCAACCTCGACAATACTTATAAAGTCCAACAGCGTCAATAAATCATACTAAAATAAATATTCAATGACAAAAAAAGATACTCATTAAATATGCCACAAAGGTCGCTTACGGGGTGGGGGGATTCTGGGGGATTGAACCATTTGATGACAAATCCTATAAACCCCAGCTCATTATTAATAATAATTAACACTATGGTATATGCAAATATCCCCGATGGAGATTTTTATAAAATAGATTCTAAAGGAAAAAGGTAATTACGTAGCTATAGTTATATCTAATTCCGTAACCCCAAAGTAGACCGACAAGACTTAAAAAGAAAAGCCACCAACTAACATAAGGCAAACGCAAACGACATCACCTTAGGATGCTTGACTGGGGTCGTGGGCGGTTGGGGCGTTCGCAATACTGTTAAGGTTTCATGGGTGCTGGGCGAATATACAACATTTATACAATGACCTTTTTATTTGTATATCCTTCTAAAATTAATGAAAGTTGATCCATATAATCATGAAGAACGATATCTTTTGTGGAAAGAATCTGTAAAAAATGGAATCCCAGAGATATCCAGGGAAAACCAAAAACCTTATAAATAAGATAATCTTACTTTCTTATATGGAAATGTCAAAAATAAGTTCAAGAGGACAACTCGTAATACCTCAAACAATTAGGCAAGAACTAGATTTAAATGAAGGTTCGATTGTCGGAATGGAAAACTTAAATGGAATGATTGTAATAAAGAAAATGAATACAGATTTAATTGGGCAATTTGAAAAAAGTTTGCTTGACTTGAAATCTAAGAAAGTAAGAAAATTAGCTTAATAATTCTTTCATATAAATTTTAAATTCAGGAAGTAACTTTATTATTTCGTCAATTGTACCTTTTTGTGCTTTTTTGCCACCAACTGCGACAACAAGAACAGAAGAAAATTCTTCATAAATAATATAATAAATTCGCTTTTCTTTTATCCTCTTTTCTCTAAAAAATCTATATCTTATAGAATCACCTACGTAGGGATTTTCTTTCAATTGTAAAAAAATCTTCTTGATGGGATCTCGATAATCATTTCCTAGTTTCTCAAACTCTTTTTCAAATGTTTCTGTTCCATAAACAACATAAGCCATATAACTTTTCTATTTAAATATTATTTAAGAGTTTGGGATCATCCATTCGTCACCCTCAAATAGACCGACAAGACTTATATATCTTAATCAGCAACGACAAATCGAATGATATCTAAACGAAAAAGGATCCCAGCACCCATGAAACCCAGACACTCTCCAGTCACGCCGGTTGGGGCGTGAATTATACCATCGCTGTTTTACATTTTCTCAAAATCCGGGCGTTGAATGCCAATGACAAACCTTATAAATCCCGATCTACTATTAATAATAATTAACACCATGGGGATAGGCGACTAACCCCATGATTTTTCATAAAATGAATTCTGGCAAGAAAGGAGCAATTATTTATATCGATGGAAGTAATTTCTATTTTTCTATAAAAAACACATTCCATTGCAAGGTTAATATTGAAGATTTTTGCAAGAAAATTTCAGCAATGAATAATTTAATACAAATCAATTATTACATAGCACCTGTCGGGGAGAGCAACCCAAAAATGTATGCAGAACAGCAAAAATTCTTTGAAAAACTAAAGAAAATAAATAAATTAAAAATAATTTTCGGAAGATTGGAAAAACACAAAAAGGATGGAAAAATATTTTACGTAGAAAAAGCAACAGATGTCAATCTTGCACTTGACTTGGCTTTGGACGCTCAAGCAGAAAATTATGATAAAGCATACTTGATATCAAATGACGGAGATTTCTCAGGTGCGGTAAAAGCATCCATTGAAAAATTCAACAGAGAAGTTATATATGTCGCTATTGGCAACCAGGGATCCATATCTTACCATCTTAAAAAAGTTGCATCAAAAACGTTAAAAATAGATGAAGATTTTATCTCTGATTTAAAATTAACGTAAAGGGTCATGTTCATTACAGTGAAAGTAACTAATAGCAGAACACCATCAAACTAAAAACATAATTCTTCCCTAAAATCTATTAATCTGTCACCCACAAGTAGACCGACAAGATTTATAAAATCCTTCCATCGCACACTCACGAATGATATCTAAACTAAACGAAAAAGGATCCCAGCACCCATGAAACCCAGACACTCTCCAGTAGCCCCGGTTGGGACGTTTTTGAAGTTTTATCGACGCTGTTTTATTATTTTTTTGAGAAGTTGAAGGGCGTAATTTTAAAAAACTCATTTAGTCATATTTTTTACTTGCTCTAAAGAAAAATATTGCCTTTAAAATGCTTGCAGCAGTTAGAGTTAGTGGTATTAGGATCGCCCCTATTATACTCATCATAAGAATGCCATCAACAATATACATCACACCGATAGCAGTAGCTATTCCATTAAAAACTTTTTTTAATTTTAAAAAAGCAATTCCTAAAACTAATCCGTTAATACCCAACAATATCAGAAGAATAAAGTCAAACACTGTAGCGCCTTTGACAGAAATTACAAAAATTTTAGAAATAAATATAATAATCAATGAGATATATACCATAACTTCTAGAAATTTTAATTTATTCTTTTTTGCAACTCTTATATATCCTAAAAATAACAATACTGTTATCAACATACTAACCACCACTGAAATCATCGAAAGAGTATAAATTATTTTATTTTCAGGAATTATTGACAATAACATCCCAAATATAAAACCAGGAATTGTAATAATTGCAGCAATAATTGCTGCCCATGCAGAAATTTTTAAATTCATATCTTTAAATTAGGCTAATTAGTTTATATAGTTTACTTTGTCCAAATAGCCAACAGCTCTTAAAAACTCCCCCACTACTATCGGTTGGGGCATAAATTTTACAGTAGATAAAAATACTTTTTCAAAATCTATGAAATCCGCAAACCGTTATCCCCCTCAGTCCAACTTCTTCAATTCTTTAAACAACTTCACCTGAGCCCTACTCAACTTCTTAGGAGTTTTTACAACAATATTAACAAACAAATCACCCTTGTAACTAGGATTATTAACAATTGGCACACCCTTATCTCTCAATCTCAAAACACTCCCAGACTCAGTTCCCTTAGTAATCTTAATCTTAACGTCTTCATCTAATGTAGGCACAGAAATTTCATCACCAAGTGCAGCCTGCGCAAACGTTATTGAAAAATCCATATAAACATCAATCCCATCCCGCTTGAAAACTTTATGCGGCTTAACCTGAATCTGCAAAAACAAATCACCATTAGCAACACCCTTCATAGCATTCCCACCATTCATAACTCGTATAGTCTGCCCATTATCAATCCCCTCAGGAATCTTAATCTTAACTTTCTCTCTACTCCTCACAATTCCCTTGCCACTACAATAAGAACATTTATTCTTGGCAATTCTTCCCTCACCTTCACACTCATCACACTTAACTACTCGACGCATTGCACCCCAAGGAGTCTGCTGAATCGTCTCAACTCTACCATTACCATTACATCTCTTACAAATATCAAACTTACCATCCTTAGAACCAGACCCATCACATTTCTTACACGGAATCTCTTTCTTAATAGAGATTTCTTTTTCAACACCATTAATAGCTTCCATAAAATCTATCACCAATCTATAATGCAAATCTAAATCAGGACCCTCTTCTCCAAAGCTTCCACCACCAAAAATATCCCCAAAAATATCCCCAAATCCACCATAGCTCTGTCCGCCACCTCTCTGCCTAAATTGGCTAGCTCCACCACCCGCATCATACTGCCTCTTTTTTCCCTCATCACTTAAAACAGAATACGCCTCATTAATTTCCTTAAACTTATCCTCGGCATCTTTCTTCTTATCGTCTGTAGCCTTATCAGGATGATACTTCAAGGCCAATTTCTTATAACTTTTTTTAATAACATCTATAGAATCAGTTTTATTCACTTCCAATATCTTGTAGTAATCTTTATTTGCCATAATGGATAAATATCATTTAGTCTTTTAAATTCGTCGCAACAAAATTATTCTTTTTGTCTTTCATCTTCCGAAGAATCATTTTCATTCTTTTCCTCTTTTTTCTTCTCATCTTCTTTCTTTTTCTCAGACTCTTCAACCACTTCAGCATCAACAATATTAGAATCACCCTCAGCCTCAGCTCCACCTTGCGCCGCAGCCGCCTGCTCGTAAATCTTAACACCAAGTTCCTGAGCAACAGTCTTAACTTCCTCAAGCTTTGCCTTAATCTTCTCAGTATCCTCGCTCTTCAAAGTTTCCTTTAACTCATCAAGCCCAGCCTGAATCTTACCAATTGTTTCCTTGTCAACCTTATCTTTATGCTCTTTCAATAATTTCTCAGTAGAATAAATCAAGGACTCAGATTCATTTACAATCATAATCTTTTCTTTCTTTTTCTCATCTTCTTCTTTAAACTTCTCAGCATTCTTAACCATATCCGCAATCTCTTCATCACTCAAAGATCCACCAGTAACTGTAATCTTCTGTTCTTTACCAGTTCCCAAATCCTTTGCAGAAACATTTACAATTCCGTTAGTATCAATATCAAAAGTAACTTCAATCTGAGGAACTCCTCGTGGTGCAGGAATAATCCCCACCAAATCAAACTTACCAAGAGACTTATTATCATTCGCCATTTCTCTTTCCCCTTGTAAAACATTAATTGTTACCGCATCCTGATTATCAGCAGCTGTAGAGAAAACTTCCGCCTTCTTGGTTGGAATAGTAGTATTCCTATCAATCAAAGCAACTCTTAGTCCACCTTGAGTCTCAATTCCAAGAGTCAAAGATGTAACATCAAGAAGCAAAACATCCTTAACGTCTCCACCAATAATTCCACCCTGGATTGCAGCCCCTAAAGAAATAGCCTCATCAGGATTTACAGACTTATCAGAATCCATTCCAGTAATATCTTTAACAATTTCTTGAACCTTAGGAATCCGTGTACTTCCACCAACTAAAATAACCTTATCAATCTTAGGAGACTTAGCATCCTTAATTGCTTGCTGTGTTGGACCCTTCAACTTATCAAAAAAATCTGAACAAATATTTTCAAAGTTAGCTCGAGTCAAATTAACATCTAAATGCTTTGGACCTTTATCATCTGAAGTAATATATGGGATAGTAATCTTCGTACTCGTAGCTGAACTAAGTTCAATCTTAGCCTTTTCTGCAGCTTCCTTAAGCCTCTGCAGTGCAACCAAATCTTCTTTCAAATCAATTCCATTATCCTTCTTGAATTCCACAACTAAATAATCAATTATCAAATCATCAATATCATCGCCCCCTAAGACATTGTTTCCAGCAGTAGACTTAACTTCAAAAACTCCACCACCAATCTCTAGAATTGAAACATCAAAAGTTCCACCACCAAAATCAAAAACTAAAATTGTATGATCATCATCTTTTTCCAAACCATAAGCAAGTGCCGCAGCTGTTGGTTCGTTAATAATTCTCTTTACATTAAGACCAGCAATCTTACCCGCATCCTTAGTCGCATTTCTCTGAGCATCCCCAAAATAAGCCGGAACAGTAATTACAGCATCAGTTACTTCATGACCCAAATAAGCCTCAGCATCTTTCTTTAACTTCGTCAAAATCATTGCAGAAACCTGCTCAGGAGAATATTCCTTATCATCAATCTTTGTCATTTTCTTAGTTCCCATAATTCTCTTAATACTTCGAATAGTATTCTTAGGACTAGCAACAGCTCCTCGCCTTGCAACTTCACCAACTAAAACTTCATCGCCATTAATAGATACAACACTAGGAGTAGTATTATTCCCTTCAGTATTTGGTATAATCTTCGGCTTTCCAGCTTCAAGCACACTTACCGCTGAAAATGTCGTCCCTAAATCAATTCCTATAATTTTTGCCATATTATTTTAATCTCCGTGTATACAAACTTGTGTATACTTTGTTTTTTAAACATTTCGGTTCACCGTTAACACCTACTTTCTAGAAGTACTAATCTTAACCTTAGAGGCCCGTAAAAGTTTACCATTCAATAAATATCCCTTCTGAAATTCCTCTAAAATAACCCCGTCTTCTTCACTCTCTTCTTGCACTATCGCCTCATGAAATTGAGGACAAAACTTGCCTTCAGTCTTAATCACCATCAATCCTTGCTTCTCCAAAACTCTAAACAAATCCTCATGAATCATAGCCACTCCAGAATCTTCATTATGTTTCAAAGCCAAATCAAAATTATCCAAAACTTCCAATAACTGCAAAATCAAATCCGCATTAGCATTACTATAAATTTCACTCTTCTCTTTATCAGTCCTCTTCTCATAATTAGCAAACTCAGCCTGCAACCTCAAAAACTTCTCCATATAATTAACCTCAACCTTTGGCTCCACTATAGCCCCAACAACTTCCGGAACATCTTCAACTACCTTATGATATTTAACAGTTTCCATAGTTTCCTCTACAAATTCCTTAGCCGTTTTCATCTTTTCAGTTTTCTTCTTCTTATCCATATATAAATTTCTAAAAGTTCCCTTATAAAAGTTGCTACTCCCCAATAGCTTAAACTTATAAACCGAATTTTTGACATATTATGATGTTAAAGGTAAAAGGATACGAATTAGAAGAACCAGTCTTTAAGGACTCATTTGATCGACGTGCCGTTAAGGTTCAAAATAACATTTTTACAACACTAAAGCAGCTAAACATAGAGCGTGATGACGCAAATATCCCTATGGAAAAAATGGCCCAAAAGAAAGCAAAAGCCTCTGTATCATTCTGGTTCGAAGGTCGAAACCTAAAGTATGCCTACTCTCAAATGCCAAGATTTATTGACAACCTTTACGTAATCGACAAAATCCTAGAAATTTACATAAACCAATTATTCGAAAAAGAAATCACACTGGACCAATTTCAAAGAGAATTTTCTAGTGACGATAAAATAGATGAAAAACTAGCTGAAGCAAGAAAGAATCTAGGTGTTGACGAAGACGAAACAGACTTAGAATTAATTTCCAAGAATTATAAATCTCTAGCTAAAAAACATCACCCTGACATGGGCGGAGACCACAAAATGTTCCAAAAAATTAACGCAGCCCATAAGATGATCAAAAAAGAACTAGAATAATCCTATTACTCACTTCCACATTAAACAAAACTCTTTCTCTTTCATTTAATAAAAATTGAAATAGATAAAAAAATCGCTCATCTTAACTCAGCAATTTCTTTATTTCATCAACGGTGCAGACTTTTCCATAAGCCTTAACCTCTTCATCAACAACAATTGCCGGTGTAGACATAACTCCGTATTCCATAATCTTCACTATGTCGGTCACTTTCTTTAGTCTTGCGTCAATTCCAAGTTCTTTCAATGCTGTTTTTGCATTTTTTTCTAAAGTAACACAATTTGGGCATCCAGTTCCAAGTATTTTTATCTCCATTTTGTTTCTCTCCTAATTTAACTATAACCAAACATTGATAACATAATATCCTCCAATAATTACAAATAATATTGCAACAACATACCTCATTCCTTTCTCAAATACTTGAACTTTGTTCATAACTTTCCCTACCTTTGAAACACTAAATGTTAGTATGAAAGAAAAAATAATTACTGGGAGACCGGTTGCTATGGAAAAGATTGATGGAATTAAGAAAGCGTCAGAGTAGTTAATTGCAAGAGGTATTAACATGCCAAAAAACAGAACTGCGCTAAAAGGACAAAAGGCAAGAGCAAAGAAGACACCTAGTAAAAAACCACCAAGATATCCTTTTTCTGAAAGATTCTCCTTTATTTTATTAATTTTGTCACTTGTTTTGAAGGTTGGTAATTTAATTATGTTCAACATTATTAGGCCGATAAAAATTAACGCGGGACCTAGAATTCTTTCTCCATACTTTTGTAAAAATAAAGAGATTAATGTTACATTAACGCCAATATAAACAATTAAACCTGCCAAAAGAACGTATGTAAACATTCTTCCAAGGGTATATATGAATCCGGTGATTAATGTCTTTTTCCCATTATCTATCTTTTTAGAAATATATGCTATAGCTGTTATATTGGACGCCAAGGGGCAAGGACTTATAGCCGTCATTAACCCAATAAAAAATGCGGCAATTAATGGAAAACTACTTCCAGACATGGACCCCATGAAAGCCATCAAGCTCATTTTATGCCTCAACAAACTTTGTTTCAATTACTCCCTTCAGATAAGAGACAAAGTTTTCTTTATTATCAATTTTGTACCACACTGCTGTATCCTCTTCTTTTGAAAAGCTCCCATCCTTGTAATAGGTTCCAATAATCAACGAAGAACCCTTTGCTTCGTATTTGCTTGCAAGTTCTTTATTCTCCGGGAGATCTATATTTATTGAATCAAAAATTATTATTTTAGAATCAAGTTCTTCTTTGAAGTGAATATTTACTGTTTCTTTTGCGTATTCTCCAATAGTCTTACATGAATAACATTGTCTATTCGCATGAAAATGGTATATTTCAACTTTTTTAATCTCTCCAAAGACAACCTTCCCATTAATGGTCTCAGCCGTCGCAAAATATTTGGGCACTGTAAAAACAATAAGTAGTAATATTATAATTCCCACGCCCCCAATCATATATTTATGTTTCATAACATATTGATAATCTTCAATATATATAAATCTTGTCGGTCCACTCAACCTCGACAATACTTAAAAAGTTCAACAGCGTCACTAATTCAACAATAAATAAAAATATTCGATATTTAAACGCAGTCCCTAAGAGATGCCAAAAAGGTCTCGACTCCGGTTGGGGCGTCCTAAGGATTCATAAAAGGTCCTTCAACACAAGTTCTAATACCATTCTTATCTGCACAACTTCCACAAATACCAACTCCACATCGAGTCATATAGTCAACCGAAGAAAAAATTCTTCTAGACTCAGTCAGTTCAAGTTCCAATGGCAAAACAGCATTTATCATTCCTTTCGGCCCACAATTAAAGAAGTAAGTCCCCTCCTCTATTTTAAAATCTTTTATTAAATCCGTGACCAATCCCATCCTACCCAAACTCCCATCTTCAGTAGCTATCTTAATTTCCCCACAATTTCCAAACTCCTCCAAATAAGCAAGACGATCTTTATCCTTCGCTGCCAACAATATTGTAACCCTCGCCCTCTTAGAAAATTTCTTTGCAAGAAGATAGAGTCCCGCAACGCCGCATCCTCCTCCGACTAAAACAACATTAGACCCCTCGGGAACATAAGCCTCATCACCATAAGGTCCCCGAAAATAAAAACTATCTCCCTCTTTTAATTTACCAAACTCTTTAGTAAACTCGCCCACTTCTAAAATTCCTACAGTAAATGGATCATCATCCATAACTGAGAACGGCTTTTCCCCGATCCCCGGCAACCACAAAAAGACAAATTCGCCCGGCCGCGATCTAAGCGATCTATCCGCCCTAAAGACTTTAAAATTCCCCGACCCTTCAACACTCATAACCTTCGCCTCTTGATAATCCATATCTATTTTCCGCAAAAATCCTTTAGAGTAGTTTGTTTTATTTCTTACATCATCTACAATCGCCGCAAAATAATCTTTCAAATTATTATCAGTCATCCCAGCAAGCGCACTTCCAATTCCAAACATATTTGCTCCAGCATCTTGATAGGCTTCAACTTCCTTAGGAGAACCAATTCCCCCCATCCCAAGAATTGGAACACCCTCGCCAATTGCTTGTCGAATCTCACGAACACATTTAACCCCAATCGGAGCGATACCTGCACCAGAAAGCCCCCCTACCTTATTTGTCAAGACAGGATTTCTATGAGCCATATGACATCCCGGCCCGACAGTATTAATTGCAACTATCCCATAAGCCCCAGCATCAACAGCAGACTTAGCAATCTCTCCAATATTCCCAGCATTAGGGGTCAGCTTCGCAAAAACCGGTTTATCCGTTATTCTAACAACCCCACTAACAATCTCATTAACAATTTTTGGATCTTGCCCGAGTTGCATCCCATACCCCTTAGCATGAGGACAAGAAAGATTCAATTCGAAGCCGTCAACATAATCTTCCAAAGTCTGAGCAACCTCGACAAATTCATCCACATTCCCCCCAAAAATAGATGCAAGTAAAAATTTATCTTTTGGAAAATCTGCCTCAGATAATTCCTTCGCAAACTTCTTAACCCCTGGATTTGTCAACCCCACTGCATTAATAAATCCGCCATCAATATGTTGAGACAAAATAGGCTCACGATTTCCAGGCTTTGGTTCGGGCCCAATACTCTTTGTCGTTAATATTCCAAGCTCCGGAATTTCCCTAGCTAATTTTACCAAACAAGAAACTTGAGTTGTAATAATCCCCGAAGGAATTGTAAAAGGCATAACCTCCTTATTCCCCAGTTTTATTTTTTCCAACTTCATGTCAAATTTTTCATAAGGATTAAACACATATTCATCAACATGCGACTTGATTCCAAAATTCAATTTTCCAATTTGAGTTCCAAAAATCTTATTCACATTTTCAAAGGCAACCCTTTTCAAAAGAACGTTCCCAACCCCTTCCTTTTTCAATATATTCGTAAAAATAGGCCAAGACGCAAGCTCAGGTATACCAGACATATACCCCCGAAGTTTTTCTTCTCTCGTATGAGGAGCATGATCTGTCTCCAACACATCAATCTTCCCCTGCTTAAACTTCTCTAACAAAATCCTTTGACTACTCTTTTTTCTCAAAGGAGGATTCACCTTGTAAAATATACCCTCTTTAGATTTCATTATTTCGTCATTCAACAACAAATGATGCGGAGTAGCACCACAAGAAATATTCAAAGAATTCCTAAAAAAATCTATAATATCAACGGTCCGCGGAACAGAAACATGAGCAATGTGCAATTTCCCCACAGTATTCAAATTAGCATATCCAGTTTGTAACGCAAAATTTATCTGATCCTTAACAGAAGCCAGTTCTGCCTCTTCGGGTCTCGCATCACCATGAGTTTCAGAATTAAGAGAGTCCCATAGCTCCGGTTTCATTTCAGATTCTTTTTCACAATGAACTACCAAAACACCAGAAAAATTATTCTTAACCAATTGTTTGTAAACCTCCAACTGAGCGCTAGGCTCACCAATGGTCAAATCCCCCACCGATTTACCTGCAAACATTTTCAAACCAATCACTCCCATATTAGCATCAGAAGTCTTAGGGAAAAATTCTCGATAAGTATCAACAGCTTCCTTAATTTGATCAGGATTAGAAGTGAGCCCAATATAAAGCCCATAAAAAACAGGAGAATTTACAGCCTTTGCAAGAGCAAATCTTTCAAGCACCCCTTTTCTTGTAGTCACGGCAGGACTAGTATTTGGCATATCAAAAATAGCACTCACACCCGAATCTTCAGCAACCCTAAGTGCATGAGCAACAGTTTCTTTATGACTTTGTTCAAAATCCCGACAATGAACATGACAATCTATAAACATATCCTCTTCCCGCCAAAATATTATTTAAAATTATGCTTAATATTTTCATCAATACAAAGTAGCAAAAAATTTTAGACAAAATTTATATATCACCCTCACTAAACTCCATTATGGATTACTCAAAAGAGATTGCCAAAGCCGCATTAAAAATTCACGCCATTAAATTACGACCGGACAATCCCTTCACATGGGCATCAGGCTACCGAATGCCAATATATAATGACAACCGAATGTTTCTTGCCAGTCCAAAATATCGAGAATTAATATTAAATGCTTTTGAGAATTTATTAAAGACTGAAGGAATTTCCTTCGATATTATTGCCGGAACATCCACTTCAGGAATCCCACCAGCAACGACCTTAGCCGATTCCCTACAAAAGCCACTAATCTATGTACGAGATAAACCAAAAGGACATGGACTAAGAAACCAGATAGAAGGAATTGATGCAGAATCAGATCTAGAAGGAAAAGAAGTAATATTAATTGAAGACTTAATTTCTACGGGTGGCAGTTCGGCAAGAGCGGTCCAGGCCATAAGAGATGCCAACGGTGTTTGCAAGTATTGTATCTCAATATTTAGTTATGGGCTCGGCAAAGCCAACAACGCATTCGAAAAACTTGACGAACCATGCGAAGTAATATCTCTTCTAGATTACGACACACTACTAAAAACTGCCAAACAAGAAGAATACATTAATCAAAATCAAACAGAGATGCTGGCAGAGTGGAGACGAGATCCTTTCAACTGGGGAGAAAAACACGGTTTTCCAAAAATAATAAAAATAGAATTAACCGAAAAAGAAAAAGCTGCAAGGGAAATGGTTTGTTTACCATTGGACGGACTCGAAACAATAGAAGAAGTGAAGGCAAGGGTCGCTGAATTAAGCCAAGTGGTCGGCCTGTTCAAGATAGGAAAAGAAACATTCACAAGATTTGGACCCGAAGTCGTAAAACTAGTCCAAAACAATGGCGCAAATGTTTTCTTAGATCTAAAATACCATGATATTCCAAATACTGTAAAAGGCGCGGCGGATGCTGCAAGTAAGCTTGGAATTTACATGTTTAATATTCACGCATCTGGAGGATTGGAAATGATGCAAGCGGCAGTTGATGGGGCAAAAGCCGGAGCCTTGAAATATGGGACAAAAGTTCCAAAGATCACCGCAGTAACGGTTCTAACAAGTATAGACAGAGAGATATTAAATCACCAACTGAATGTTCCAGGGCCCCTCCCCGACCAGGTTTTAAAGTTAGCACAATTAACTCAAAAAGCAGGTCTTGATGGTGTCGTTTGTTCAGCAGCCGATCTCCACGAAATCAAAAGCAAACTCCCTGAAGGTTTTATGTATGTAACTCCAGGGATAAAGGGACCAAATACTCCTGCAGGATCCGACCAGAAAAGAGTTTTTACTCCAGGAAATGCAGTTCAGGATGGCTCCGATATTTTAGTTATAGGAAGAGCAATAACAGGCCAAAAAACTTCAGAAGAAAGAGTTATGGCAGCACATGAAATTTTGCAAGATATGGCCAAGCACTTATAATTTCTAGAATATTCAAAAACTACACATGCGACATCACGATTGAGACATAATACTCTTTAGTTTCTTTTTTGTGGAAATAAGATATCTCTATAGGAATAACTTAAATAATATATATTCTTAAAATCAATATAAAATGGTAAACGCAGTAATATTTGATATGGATGGGGTTTTGGTGGATACTCCAGAATATGTAACAATAGCATTTAATCAACTTCTTGAAAAGTATGGGCTCATATGAGTTCTAAATATAGAAAAAAGACAATAGGAAGATCTCTTAGAGATCAGATAGAAATGTGGAAAAAAGATTTTAATATTTCAGAATATATAGATTCTCTTGATTTTTCAAAAAAAGCATTTGCAATAGAACTTCAATTAATGAAAGAAAAAATTAAACCAAATGATTACTTATTAAATTTAGTTAAAAAATTAAAAGATAATAATATTAAGATAGCTGTTGCTACATCAAGCACGAAAGACAGAGCAATCCAATTACTTAAATTAGTTGATTTTTTTGATAAGATAGATATTCTAATTACAGCTGAAGATATTAACTTACACAAACCTAATCCTGAAATGTTTCTAAAAGCTGCAGAAGAATTAGAAGTTAATCCAAAAAACTGTATTGTAATAGAAGATGCTGTGAATGGAATTCAAGCTGCAAATGCAGCAAATATGAAATCTATTGCATTTGTAACATCATACCATACTAAAGAAGAATTTCAAGATATTGCCGATTTAATAATCAATGATTTTTCAGAAATTAATTATAAAAACATAACTCATTTATTCCCCAATTAAACTCCCCCACTACTATCATTAAGAACATTCTGCATGATATCTCACTTGCATGAGCAAATATTATTAATTTGTATTCTAAAACAATCATATCAACAAAAACATTGCTTGCCCAGATTCAATTTAAGATTCGCCAAAAATCACAAGACCTTCTCGGCATAATAAGTATCATCCTGCTCCGTAATCAAAAATCCTTTTTTTTCAAACATGTCCTTCATAATATCATTATCTTTCAAAAGATAACCATACACCTTATCAACCTTTCTTTTCTTTGCTAACTCTAACATATAATCCATCATTTTATTACCAAGACCATGTCCCTGCCATGGATCCGCAACAACAATCGCAAACTCCGCACTATTTTCATACGGATCTGTTATTAATCTTACAACACCCGCAAACTTTTTCTTACCCTTCTCTTCAATTTCCGCCGCCAATCCAATTTCCCGATCATAATCATTACAAGTATACTGCACTAGTATATCATGAGTGGCTTCTTTCAAGTGCCTAAAAAATCTAAACCTCTGAGTTTCCTCAGAAAACTTTTCAATCATTTCTTTTTCAATCAGTTCATCTTCGGGCCTTATAGGTCTCAACGTAACCTCTTTACCTTTGTTCGTTTTTATTTTGGTTACATATTCCTTAGGGTAAGGTCTTATAACTAAATGAGAGTAAGGAACTTCAGCCTTGTGGCTTCCGCTTAAATATTTTTTATCTAAAACTATTTTTGCATCAAGAACCATACCCCCTTCCTCGTTCATACTAAATGGGTTAATATCAATTTCACTAATTTCCGGAAAATCTATTATAAGATAAGAAAATTTATAGAGAATAGACTTCAAGAAATTAATATCTACACCTTTCATATTTCTATATCCCCTCAGTAATTTAGACACTTTTGTATCATCTATTAAAGATTCTGCCAAATCCATATTCAATGGAGGAAGCCCAATACTTGTATCCTTAAACAAGTTAACAGCAACGCCACCAAGTCCAAAAACAATTACAGGACCGAATATCGGATCCTTTTTACACCCAATGATCAGTTCATATTTCTTAGAAGACATTTTTTCAAGAATAATTCCATTAATCTTTGCCTTAGAATTATATTTTTTAACATTTGACATTATCTCCCCGTAAGCTTTTTTAACTTCACTTCCAGAATGAATATCTAACTTAACCGCATCGATTTCTGTCTTATGCAATATATTTGGAGAAGCTATCTTCATAACTAACGGATAACCCATCTTCTTCGCAATTTCTAATGCCTGCTTAACATTCTTAGCAATTTTTTGAGAAGAGGCCGGAATACCATAACTCGACAATATTCTCTTAGAATCAAAATCATCTAACGAGAAAAAATTTTTCGCAACAGATTTATTAATTATCTTTTTTACTTCATCCGTATCTGGTTCAAATGCATGAGGAATAGAGCCCGGAAGTTGATACAAAAATTCTATATTTTTAGAATAATCATATAAATAACTAAATGCCTTAACAGCACGCTCCGGATATGGAAACGTCGGTATTTTTCCCTCTTCAAGAATTTTCTTACCCTTCTCAACGCTAGGCCCACCCATAAAAGACACAAGAATTGGCTTATCATTCTTAATCGAAACAATTGATTTAGCAATCGCAACAGAATCCGTCATTGTCTGAGGAGTCAATAAAACTAAAATTCCATCAACCCCCTCATCACCTAAACAAAACTCAATAGCCTTTTTGTAATCAAAAGCATTAGCATCCCCTAAGATATCCACTGGATTCCCATGGCTCCAATTCTCCGGTAAAACTTTATTTAAATTTTTAATTGTTTTATCAGATAATTCTGCAACCCTACCACCCCTGTGAACAAGAACATCAGCTGATAAAACACCTGGCCCTCCAGCATTAGTAACTATTGCAAGCCTATTCCCTTTAGGTTTTTGCTGCTTTGAAAGTGTTTTTGCACAGTCAAATAAATCATCCGTCTCATTAACCCTAACAATTCCTGCCCGCCTAAATGCTGAATCAAAAACTAAATCATTCCCCGCCAAACTCCCAGTATGAGATTTAGCAGCTCTCGCCCCCTCTTCGCTCCTTCCAGATTTTAAAACAATTATAGGTTTCTTTTTAGAAAACGCTCTTGCAGCTGACATAAATTTTCGAGCGTTATTCAAGGATTCCATATAAACAACAATACTCTCAGTCTGAGGATCATTCCCTAAATAATCGATTAAATCACTAAAACTTATATCTGCCATAGCGCCCAAAGAAGCAAAAAAACTAAAACCCAAATCATGATCTAAAGCCCAATCTAAAGCCGAAGAACCCATAGCTCCAGATTGAGATATGAATGCTATATTCCCCTTCTTCAATTTGTTATTTGCAAAACTTACATTTAATCCTAAATGAGGATTAATAAACCCCATACAATTAGGACCCATTACTCGAACATTATGTTTCCTCGTAATCTTCAAAACTTCTTCCTGAATTTTTTCTCCATCCTTCCCCCTTTCCTTAAACCCCGAGCTAATAATAACTATACACTTAACCTTTTTCTTACAACAATCCTTAACAACAGGTAAGACAGTAGAAACAGGGGTTGCTATTACTGCCAAATCCACCTCCTCCAAGATATCAAGTATTGATGAATAAGATTTCTTTCCCAAAATAGTTTTATGTTTTTTATTAATTGGATAAATCTTCTTTTTCGAATCGAGAAGATTTTTAAAAATTCCATAACCTACCTTTTTAGAACTATTTGAAGCACCAATTATTGCAATTGAATTTGGATTAAAAATTTCTTGTAATTTTTTTATTGTCATTTTTTTATTTCCAATATTTATTTATACTTTTCTCGGCAAGTTTTACCCTCTTATCAAATTCTTTTTTAACAGTTGAACTAGATTTTGTTGGGTTATCTTTTTTATATACATTCTCACCATTAATCCCATTCAAAAAATTATTAATACAATCCTTAAGCGATCCAATATCATACCCCCCTTCCAGAGTTGCATAAAAATTCTCAAAATTATTTTTTATTATCTGACCAATCTTATAATAAATACCAGCACTAAGATTCAAATCCAATAATAAATCATTTTTATAAGCATCAAAACCCGCAGAAATTGCTACAACATCTGGATTAAACTTTTTTAAAATCCATAAAAATTCATTAATAGCCTCAAGATATAAATCATCTCCAGTACCTGCCGGAAGAGGGACATTCAATGTATACCCCACGCCTTTTTTTGTTCCAATTTCATTCGCCCACCCAGAACCTGGAAATGCAGGATATTGATGAAGAGAAAAATAAAAAACTTTATTCTTATCATAAAATATTTTTTCAGTCCCATCTCCTAGATGCCCATCAAAATCAAAAATCAAAACCTTTTTTCCTTTTTTAACTAAATTTTGGACACTTATAGCAAGACTGTTGAAAACACAAAAACCACTAGCTCTACCCGGATGCGCATGGTGTCCCGGAGGACGAACAATTGCAAAGCCACCCTCTTCGGATGCCTGAATAGTTGCCCCAACAGCCATAACTGCCGCCTTATAAGTTTTCTTTGAAGTAACAGTATCCTGGTCTAAATTCTCAGATTTTTTACACGCATCTTTTACTTGTTTAATATAATGCTTATCATGAATTAATGAAAGATATTTTTCCCCATTACTTACCTTCCCACTTTTAAATTTTAACACCTCTAATCTTTTTTTATTTTCAGGATGCATCCCCGTATCATGTTCTAAAAAAATATCATTATAAATAAATTTCATTAATTAACCTCTTAATATTATAACTAAAAATGAACTTTAAAAAGATACTCCCTATATAATCATAAATTTAATCAAGAACAATAGTAATTCCCATTAGAAGAATCATATCCGCAAGAAGAATTAATCACACATTCCTTTGCAACATCAACAAAAACTTCGCTCTCATTCCCATCGCTATCAATATAAATTTTCTTAGACTTCGCAATCCTACAACACTCCTCTCCAACATCCCCACAATCAAACCCGCCAATCTCATAACAAATAGCCTCGGTACTCCCAATCTGATGACAAGCATACCCCTCATCACAATAAATATGCTGCTTAAACTGCTCAACATAAATCTCCTCAACTGAAACATCCAAAGTCTCATTAATCCGCGTCCTACCACAGCAAGGCCCACCATTCTTCCCACACTCAGTACTAGTCACAACAACAGGTTCATCTTCCACAGGAGAAACAGGAGTCTCATTCACAGAAGAATTATCATCAACCTCGACAATCTCAACAGAAGAATTAGAAGAATCATTCACAACTTCCTCAGACCCAGATTCCTCTAAGGCAACCTCCTCAACAGACCCACTAGGACTCCAAATAAAAAAAGAAGTAGCGACTAAAAAAACAACAACCAAAATACCAATCCCTATCTTAAAAATTCCACTATTATCTCCATCATCACCCATAAAATTCAAAACAAAACATAATACTTAAAACTTACCCCTTAAACAATAATCCCAACGACAAAAGATAGTTGTGCAGGAGCATTTAGATCACAAAATTATAGATTATGGCAAATTGTTTTTTCTAAAAAAGGTATTGAAGGCGGATATAAATCAATACGTTAAAATAACTAAACCCCAGAAACTTTCTTAACCACATACTCTCCTAATGATGCACTCTTCTTCCTGTGTTTCCGCCATAAAAAAATCCACACAGCTATTACAAATAATGCAAATATTACAAAACTAGAAAAATATATTTTTTTAGCAAGACTAGAAGAATCAGACAATTCCTCCCCACTCTCATTATCCAAAGGGTCTTCTAATTCCTCAATGCCACCCAAATCACTTCCACTCCCACTATTGCCATCACCCACACCAGAATTAACACTCTCATTAGTTACATTATCAACCACAGGAGTAACTCCCCCACTACTACCTCCACCACCAGGAGGAGGAACTACTGGCGGTGCCACATAAGATTCATAAACAGTATACGTAGAAAACTCCGAAACATTAACTACAAAAATATTAGACAAATAACTTACTTCCTGACAAATTAACGCAGAACAAGAAGCTCCATCTCTTAAAATTCCCGGATTAGTATACGTCACACCATAAAAATACAACAAGGAAGATATATTCAACCTATCAAAACCAGTCGAATTAATCTCTATTCTCCTAGTCGAAATATTCGCGTATCTATCCAAGTCAGCCCCACCAGACAAATTAACAACCTGAGTATAATTCAATTTTCCAAAAGAATTCTCAAGTACAAGCGAAACATTAGATAAATTAGAAGGGTGTATCGCAGTAAAATTTGTCGTATTTATGGAAAATTCATCCGACCTAATCACTGTGACAACTCTCTCCTCGCTCGCATTCCTATTCCCGACGCTATCCGTACAATTTACACTCCAGTAATTTTCCCCAGCCGGCAAGCTAACATTCATATTCTGAGTCAAACTAATTACCACCGAAGAATTCGTTTCATTAATAGAACTATTAATTATCAAACTACAATTAGCCACCTCATCATCACTCACATTAAATCTAAACAATCCATTCCCCGAAGAAACAGTATTGTTATCAGGCGACACAAGAGTTATCACAGGATAACTCAAATCTATCGAAAAAGTCAAATTAGTCGCATTCACATTATTTTCAGAATCATTAACATAAGCAATAATCGTATTACTCCCCTCCGTAAAATTATAATTAATCGCCGCAGTATACGTCAAATTATCCGTCCCATTAAACCACCAAATAGAACTCGCATCCGAACTATTCGTTATATTTATCAATAATTCCTGAGAAGAATAAGATTGATTCAATGGAGAAACAAACGAAACATTAGGAGGAGTTGTGTCTGACTCAATTGTAATATTCACAACCTCAATCACATGTTCACCGCTCAAAGTAACATTAAAAATCAAAACCCCAGAAGAATTAGAAGATACATTCTGAGAATCTTGCACACTCGTAGAATTCCAAGTAGTCACATTATAATCAGCCGAAACATTAAACCCTTCCCAAGTCAAAGTTAAATTATTATCAACACCAAGCAAGGTAATATTCTTAACACTCGACGTCCCATTAACATAATCCTTAATCACAACCTTATCATTAGCCCCAACAGAATATCCATTAGAATCAGTAATAGTCCCATTATCGCAAACCAAAACCCCCTCATCAAACGTCGTATACAAAGTACTCCTATTAGACAACATAACAACTTCCTCGATATTTAAATTTCTGGCAAACTTCACATAACCTTGCTGAGTATATGGAAAAGGGTCCTCGCTCGCAGCCCCTCTATCTGTACTATTAATCGTCCCATCAATCTTAAAAAACTCATTAGAATGAATGCTACAAATAGCCTTAATTGCAGTCTCCAGGGCTGTCGCATTCAAATAATCGTCACTAAACCCTTCAGCCATACTAGCAGCAATCATCGTTGTACCAGAAGACTCTAAATACGAAGAGCTATCATTAATTAATTGGCGCCAAGCTCCACTCGAATCCTGATAACTTGGCAAAGAATAAATCGCCTTTCGAAAATTAATTTCTAAAAGAGTCCGATTCGTATCTATCGCTGATTTATTATGATAATAACCCATCGTCCCAAGAAATGACTCCAGCCACCAACCATTCCCCCTAGACCAAAATCGCTCATTCCTAATCTCTTTGTACAGCTGCTCAGTCTCACGCCACGCATCGTTATCAATAAAAATCATCCAATCTCTCGTCTTATTCATATTCGTCTCATTCCCACTCAAATTAGCTGCTCTAAATAAACCCTCAAAAGAATATGCAAAGTCAGTGATATTATGATACTGATGACTTCCATCAGCAGCAAAATTCTGAGTATTAAAAAACCAATTAGTTGAATTAACTGCCACATTCTTATAATAATCTATACCAGTCAAATCATAAGTCTCCAACGAATATTTTATTCTACCCATAGGATGATCAGCAAACCCACCCCAATTAACAGAATAAGGATCTCTGAAGGTATAAGAAGTTCTATTCACTTGATAATCAATTATATCAACCATCCTCATCAAATAAAATATATCTTCAGTAACATTATAAGTATCCATCAACCCCCCGATCAGCGTTCCGGTCGTCCAAGCATCTCTCCAGTAACCAGCATCAGTATCTATAGCGTTATTAAAACTATTTGCATAATCATTCTCATTAAACCAATCCCTAATCTCCCCCTCCTTATTATGACTCCTCAAAATCCAAGAACCAGCCAACTCAACATTCGTCAAATCATGATCAAAAACATGCTGCTTCATGTAACCATCATGTTCAGAAACATCGTTCCCAAAAAGATACGGAACAAATGTAAATCGCTTATAATCTATACTATAATTCCACAACTGAGAAAAATTTCTATACCAAAATATCTGCTGACTCGAAGTATTAGAATAGCTAGAATTCAATAAATTTCCAAAAGACACCCTTAAAGCCGAATATCCGTCATCATAATTAAAATATCCCCCAGTATAACTTCCACCAACATCCGAATAAACATAACTTAAATTCAACTCATCAGTATAACTATCAGTCTCATTAAAAACAACTCCAATCCCTGTAAGAGTAATCCCGGCAGGAACATGAACAAATCGAGAAGCCTCCAACTGTTTGGAATTATTATCCAAGTCAAACCAAAAATTCCAAAAAACATTACCCTGATCTATCTCATACTTCACAATTGTATGATTCCCTATAGTAAAATTATATATCGTCGGAACAAAATCCAAAGTATCATAGCTCCCCGTCACATTCTTAAATCTCCCCCACATGCTAATATTGTAATACGTCCAAGAGTCGGTAGATTCATTTCTCCAACCTAGCTCAACAAGTTTTCCACCATCTTCAGACAAATTCAAAAGAAAATTAGTCGACACAAACGAAGTCGTACTCTCAGAAGAAACAAACTCAATACACAAAAATACTAAAATCAGCAATACAAAAACCCTCATTCCTCTCATAATCTAAATATATAAATCAAATATATAAATGCATCTAAATTTTAATCTAAACAACAACCCCAACAACAAAAGAAACCAAATTAATAAAAGCGGACATCAACAGAGCTCTCAAAAATCTCACTTTCAAAATCATCAAATAAACTATAGCTTCAACAAACACAACCAACAGTTCTCCAATCAAAACATAATTATTCGCCAAAATATAAGGAGGTAATACAAACCAAAGATAGGGAAGCGTCAAAACAGAAGCGAATATCCCCGCAAATAATATATCCTTCTTCTCACACTTCAACCTCAGAACATTCCCAACAACAATAAACAACAAAGGAACTTCCACAACCAAAGTAATCAACAAAGCCACCAAAAATCCAGTCTCATAAAGCATCTTAAAATTATACTCCTGCAGCTAAAAAACTCCACCAAGGAGTCTCTGTGTCTATTAAGTCCCCCTCAAGATTAACAACCCCTTTAACCTTTGCAGTCATAGGAAGAAGCCAAAATAACATCGCCCTATCTTCTCCATAAACAGAATAAGCCGCCTGCCCCTCATGTTCCTCAATCATTATCTTCTCAACAGAACGAATCCTAGTTTTAATGGCAGCATTTTCAGGAGTAATCAACATCTCACGCCTCTCCCCTCCATGCTCAATATAAACCTTACCAGCATCTTCAATAATAGGCATATTCAAAGAAATAACTTCATATTTCCCAACGGTAATTTTGTTTCCTACAACACTAATCTCCATTCCCTCAATCCTAGATCTTTGCACAGCAATAACTTCACCTTTCTCACCAGTAACTGTCTGAGTTTGCTCGACAGATATTTTTTGAGTCTGAGTTACACTCGTCCCTTCCCCTTCTTTATGAGGCTCCACTAAAACACAATTCTGAGTAGCCGTCGGCTTACCATTCTCCGTTCCACAATCACTAACATCTACACACTCACCCATACAATTATCACAAACCCATTCTTCAATACAATCAACGCCCCCTTCAGGTATTTCAAAAGTTATCTCACAACTTCTCCACGCATACAAAGGACTTTCTTGTTCGCCTGTATCTACACAAGTATCAAAATCAACCGGAGAATTACTATAATTCTCTATCAAAAACTCCCTACCATCAACTTCACCCACCAAATTACAATATTCAAGATATCTATAATTCAAATAATAGGGGTTAGTATGTACACAACTATACTCCTCACAATCAAAAGAAAAAGTAAACGCAATTTCCGGGGTATATCCAACAGGAGGCTCAGCAACCGGAGGACCAGGCTCATAAACATAACCCCAACAATTCACCGTAGCAGAAACTTCTCCTTCGTAAGGCTCACCTCCAGAAGTAAAATAAACAGTAGTCTCTGTGGGAAAAATAACATCAGCTAAAACAAAAGAAGACACAATAATCAATAACAAAACAAAAACAAACACTTTTTTCATAACATTCACTATGAAAATAAGTATAAAAACGTTTCCCAACCCTACTCCCAGCTAAACCTCTTCTCGCTTCCTAACTTAAAGCCCCGAACAATCCCAATACTATCCAAAAACAAAACAGTTGAATCAGATAAATAGGGAAACTTAGCTATTTCATCAACAGGAATAAATTTCTGCTCCCGATGTTTATATGGTTCATTATTTTTTAATTCGCCAGAATGAACTAAGACCCCATAAACATGAACAACAACATTAACCTTCTTTCCATCTCTAAAATAAACCTGATCCCTAGCAACAATCTCCCGAACATCTTCAACAACCAAATTACACTCTTCCAGAATCTCCCTCTTCAAACCCTCAATAGGGTCATCACCAATATCAGCCTTGCCAATAGGAATAGTCCAAAACCCAAACTTAACATGATCCTGCATCAGAACATGACCCTCGCTATTTCTAATAACAGCAGAAACTCCATGGTGACCATCAACTAAATCCTCATCATTATAACTCACATTAAAAATATCATCAGGAATCGTATACAATAACTCATCCTCAAAATCCTTATGTGCCCTAATTTTTTCAATTATAAATTTACCATCATCAAACAAACTCGCCTTAACACCAGTCTCACTCCCAGACTCAATAGCTCTAATAATTTTCTCTCGATGCTCAGCAAAATTTCCATGCTCAAACAAAATTTTCTCAATAGGTATCTCATAACCTCTATTCTTCAAATCATTAAAAACAACAACCTCAAACTCCTCATGATCATCCCACATATCATGCAACTTCCGAAGAACATGAACCAAATTAGAATAATTAATATTATCCGTTTCCATAATCGTCTCAAGTTCAATCAATTCCCGCTCAATGTCCTCATGATCTCGCTTTATTTTCTCAATAGGATTCATCAAATTCCAAACATAAAATAATACTTAAACATTTACAAACACTTATAAGTCAAAAAGCCTAAACAAAATCATGGCAAACAAGGTATTTGCACTAATTTTAGGATTATTAGTTATCCTTCTAAGCTTCCAACTAGTTTTAGCAGAAAATAGCACTGTAGAAGCAAATGAAACTGAAGATAACGAAACAGATACATGTGAAGGAGTGTGTCAACCGCCTACATGTGAAGATTATGAAATTTTAGAAGAAGAAGACTTAGGCGAATGTTGCCCAGAATATGAATGTAAAGAAGTTGACCATGATGAAAACGAAACTGATAATGATAAAGACAAAATAAACAAAACAAAGAGAGGATTAGGGCAATATATCAGAGGAAGGGTTAGAGCAGGAGAGGTCACACTAGAAAACGGAGAAACCGTAAGAGTTAGAGAACTAGCCCAAAATAGAATGGAACTTTTATTCGGAGAAATTAGAATAGAAACAGAGCTCGAAATCGAAGAAGAAACAGAAAACGGAACCTCCAAATTAAAAGTCAAAATGAAAAACGGCCTCAAAAAAGAAATAAAAATAATGCCAGAAACAGCTAGACAAAGAGCACTCGAAAGATTAAGATTAAGAGTATGCTCCGAAGAAAACAATTGTACTATCGAACTCAAAGAAGTCGGAAAGAATAAACAACTAGCTTACGAATTACAAATAAAAAGACATTCAAAAATTTTAGGAATATTCAAGACCAAAATGAAAGTCCAGGCACAAGTAGACGCTGAAAACGGTGAAGTAATCAAGATAAAAAAACCATGGTGGGCATTCATCGCAAGCGAACCCGAAGAATAATTCTCTTTCAAAATAAAATAAAAAAAAATAAAAATTTGATTTAATTAGATGTTAATTCTAAGAATGCATCCATAATACTTGAGCTACAACCAAACTTGTAATGACCCCTCATCTCGCCAAACTCTTCTGGATCATATTCATTTAACCAGTCAAGTATTTGAGAACAGCTACAACCTTGTGTATCTTCAACAGTATAGAACTTCTTTGGACCCTTCCCTTTAGGAGAATTGGTCACAAAATCGCTAGTAGTACTATCAAAAATCCATCGGTTCGTACCAAATCTCAAAAATGCAGCATTTTCAACAGTCTCACTACAAATACCGTCACAAACATCTCCAATACCATCCTGATCTACATCAGCTTGGTCTGGATTAGCATTTGTTGGACAGTTATCACATCCGTCTGGAATACCATCGCCGTCAGCATCTAGATTGTCATCATATCCTTCACAGATATCATCACAATCACTAACGCCATCATCGTCGCCATCTGTAATTGGAAGGTCAATTTGTATCTGAAAAATCAGTCCAGCAGGATTACTCGAAGAACTACCAGTCCTAAAATAATTCAAGGCTCTAAATTCAATAGTATTTTCTCCAGTAACTAAGCCCGTAAGATTAAAAGTCTTCTCTAATTTCCAGCTCTGAGCATCTGGACCATCCTTATCCATAATTCCTCGACCACCCATATCAACACTATTAAATGACATTCTATATGCATTATCCGCAGCCGCAGTCATGGTCCCAGTCATATTATCTTCATCAACACATTCCGGAATATCAAAAGTCTTCCTAAAATACCAACCTCCATCTGGAACATTGTTATATTCCCAAACAGGATCAGTCACAGAAGTCCTCCAAATCCACGAAGCACCAGCAATAGTAGGCCAAGCAGAATGAACCCATGTATCAAAAGTTGAATTCCAGTTAGCACCATCAGCAGACCATTCCATAGTATCATCGCTAGAAATAGTCAAAGTATCAGCCATAACGAAACCCGTAGCTAAAACCAATATCAAAAACGTCGTCGCACTCAATAATAATTTATTATTCATATATTTATACCCCCTTTCAAGAATTACTTAAAATAATCTTCCGAGGAGAATAACAAACAGCAAAATTATTATTTAAGATTATCTTATTACTAAAACCCAGTGAAAAACTAATTAAAACATCGACCTTACTCGAAAAGCACGACATTCTTAATAAACCTTTCCCTAAAAAACTCGACCCCGATAACACTTATAAATCGTCAAAAATTCGTATCTCCATGGAAGAAGGAGACGATGATGAACCTAACAGTCAAACGATATGCTTTTTGGGGAATTATCCACCAAAAGAGTGCGGAATAGCTACGTTTACCAAAGATTTATCCTCCGCAATGAACCGAAATTTCGAACCAGGACTAAAGTCCAGAATCATTGCTTTAAACGAAGATGCTAATATCTACAATTATGACCAAAACGTAATAATCGAAATAAATAAAGACGATATCGACGATTACATCCAAAAAGCCAAAGAAATCAATGAAAATGACAAAATCAAATTAATCTGCATCCAACACGAATTCGGAATTTTCGGCGGCGAATATGGAAACCACATAATTCCATTCCTTGAATTAATCGAAAAACCAATTGTAGTCATCTTCCACTCAGTCCTCCCAACCCCAAACACTGCAGTTAAAAGAATTATTAAATCCCTATGTGAAAAATCATCAACCGCAGTCGTCATGGCAAATAAAGCAATCGAAATCCTAGTAAACGATTATGAAATAGACAGAGAGAAACTTCACTTCATCCCACACGGAATTCCAAGCGTTCCATTTAGAAGTTCGGAATTGGCAAAACAAAAAATTCACTTCGGGAACAGAACAATTATCTCGACATTCGGACTACTAAGTCGAGGCAAAGGAATTGAATATATGATCCGGGCCATGCCAAAAATAGTAGAAGAGCATCCCGACGTTTTATACATAATAATAGGAGAAACTCATCCAGTTATCCAAAGAGAAGAAGGCGAATCTTACCGAAGAGAGCTAATGGCAGAAATCGAAAAACTCGGTCTAAAAAACCACGTCAAATTCTTCAACAAATTCCTATCCCTTCAAGAACTTATAGAATACCTCACAGCAAGCGACATCTACGTATGTACAAATATCGACACAAAACAAATCGTAAGCGGAACTCTATCATACGCAATGGGATGCGGAAAAGTAGTAGTTTCCTCCCCAATAGAATATGCAAAAGAATTCCTAGCCCAAGACCGAGGAGTTATAGCCAAAGAAAAAGACCCAGAATCATACGCAACAGCAATAAATACAGTCCTATCAAACCCAAATTATAAAAAACTAATCGAAAGAAACGCATACGCATACAGCAGACGCATGACATGGCAAAACGTCGCAATTAGCTACGGAAAATTATTCAACAAAGTTCTAAAACTCCAAGACAAAACAATAGAAAATCTCCCAGAAATAAAACTAGACCATCTAATCAGAATGACAGACGACTTCGGAATGCTACAATTCTGCAACCACGCCGAACCAGACGATTCATCAGGATACACAATAGACGACAATTCCCGAGCCCTAATGGCCGCAGTCCTACACTCCAAGCTCTTCGACTCCCAAGAATCACTAGAGCTCTCAAGAATATACCTAAATTTCATCAAACAATGCCAAGACAAATACGGAAATTTTCAAAACAATTTCAAAAACGAAAACGAACTACTTGATCCACACAGCGACGACTCATTCGGAAGAACAATATGGGCATTGGGTTATACAACAAATAAATCAGATGACGAAGAAATGATACACAAATCAGAACAACTTATAAGAAAATCCCTAGGATTTCTCGCCGACATCAAATCCCCAAGAGCTGTCGCATTCTCAATCATAGGATTATATCACTATTACCAAAAAGGACAAAACAAGGAAATCTTAGCACTAATCCAAAGATTAGCAAACTACCTCGTCCAAAGATACCACCTTGAAAGCGCCGAAGACTGGCACTGGTTCGAAGAAGTCCTGTCCTACTCAAACTCAAAACTCCCAGAAGCACTCTACCTCGCATACGACATAACTCAAAATGAAGAGTACCTCAAAATAGCAGAAAAATCCCTAAAATTTCTAACAGAATTAGTATTCGTCGATAGCAAAATTTGCCTAATCGGCCAAAACGGCTGGTTCAAAAGAAATGGAAAACGGGCCCTCTACGACCAACAACCAGTAGACGCCTCTTCATTAGTCCATACATACTTAACCGCCTTCACAGTAACTAAAAATTCAGAATATCATCAAAACGCAATTCAATCAATCCACTGGTTCTTCGGAAACAACCACCTTAATCAAATGGTATACGATGAAAGCACAGGCGGCTGCTTCGACGGAATAGGAAAATACAACCTAAACATGAATCAGGGGGCTGAATCAACACTTTCCTATCTTATGGCACGTCTCGCAATCGAAGAAATAAAAAAAGAGAGTGAGTAAACTCCTCATCACAACTAATCATGGAAAGAAAAAAATTAAAAATTGCTATTCTGTCTCCAATTGCCTGGAGAACTCCTCCAAGAGATTACGGTCCATGGGAATTAGTTGCAAGTAATATAGCAGAAGGACTAGTAAAAAGAGGCCACGAAGTAACCTTATTCGCAACAAAAGAAAGCATCACTGAAGGAGATTTACACGCAGTATGTCACACAGGATACGAAGAAGACAAATCAATCAACTCAGACGTCTGGCGACTCTTACATATCTCAGAAATTTTTGAACGTGCCGATGATTTCGATATAATCCACAATCATTTCGACTTCACCCCCCTAACATTTTCTAAACTCACAAAGACTCCAATTCTCACAACAATTCACGGATTCTCTTCTCCAGAAATCTACCCAATCTACGAAAAATATAACGAAAACACACACTATGTTTCCATAAGCGATTCAGATAGACATGAAAAACTAGACTACGTCGACACAGTTCACAATGGAATCAATATAGACGAATTCAACTACAACCCCGCTGGAGGAGACTACTTAGTTTTTCTCGGAAGAATTTGCTACGAAAAAGGAACATATGAATGCATCCAAATAGCCAAAAAATCAAACAAAAAATTAATTATCGCCGGAATAATTCAGGAAAAAGATTACTTCAAAAAATATATCGAACCATTTATCGACGGAGAACAAATAAAATTCATTGGACCCGTAAACCCAGAAAAAAGAAACGAATTGCTTGGCAATGCTCTTGCAACACTTCATCCAGTAATGCGCCCCGAAAGATTTGGATTAATAATGCCAGAATCATTCGCTTGCGGAACTCCCGTAATCGGATTTGACAAAGGATCAATAAAGGAAGTCATTAATGACGGAAAAACGGGATTTATAGTAAATAACATCGATGAAGCCGTAGAAGCAGTAAAAAAAATCGACAACATTAATAGAATCGATTGCCGAATCGAAGCGGTCGAAAAATTCAGCGTTGAAAAAATGGTCGAAGGATATCTAAAGGTTTATAATAAAATCTTGACTCTAAAAGATAAAGATAAATAAAAAAAGGTGCAAAATTTTAACCAAAAAAGTAAAATTCAACAACAGAAATATAACTCTTAATTCTAATAAACCTGTTTATCGCCTCAAGAAAAATCCAATAATAACACCGAGGCAAGTCAATGATGTTTGGAAAGATACCAAATTCCAAGTAAAAACAGTTCACAACGCAGGGATCACAGAATACGACGGTAAAATACTAATACTTTTCAGAAGCCACTTGAAAAATGGAATCTCCGTCTTAGGTACCGCAATAAGCAAAAATGGCATCGACAAATGGAAAATAAGCGAAGGACCAACTATGGTTCCAGAAAAAACCTATGAACTCGGCGGCATCGAAGACCCAAGAATCGTAAAAATAAACAACTCCTATTACATAACCTATAGCGGCTACACCAACAAAAACAAACCAAGAGTCTGTTTAGCAAAAACACGCGACTTCAAAAAATTCTTACGACTCGGACCAATGACAAACGAAAAATCAAGAAACGCAGTCATTTTCCCAGAAAAAATCAACAACAAATATTACGCTCTATTTAGGTTAAACGATTCAAAAAAAGAATTCGGAACAAAATACAAACAAATATTCATTGGAACCTGCAGTAATCTCAATTTAAATAAATGGATTCTTTCAAAAGGTCCAGTTATTCAATCTCCAAAAGGTCCAAGTGCCATCTCAGACAAAATCGGACCAGGCGCCACACCAATCAAAACAAAAAAAGGTTGGCTAAATATATTCCACGGAGCAAGAACAACAATGGCAGGAACAAATTACGTTCTATCAGTCGCCTTACACGACCTAAAAAATCCTAAAAAAATCCAAGTATCCAACATCCCCATCCTATTCCCCACAAAGGCCGATTGCAGAATAAAAGAAACCGAATATGTCCACGTTCCCAACGTCATCTTCAGTTGTGGCGCAATAAAAAAGAAAAACAAAACAATCCTAATTTACTACGGCGGCTGCGACACAATCATGAACTTGGCAGTGACCCACGAAGACATCTTAATAGATCTCTGTAAAAATTACTCACAAGACCAAATCACAGGAAAACCAAATTACAAATTATTCTAATACTTCGGCTTCTTCAAATGACTAAGAAGTTCCTTAAGACTAACTTCCGCCACGCCAATTTTAGTATCCGCACACCCATAATATATCTTCAACTTATCCCCATTAAGGGTCGCCCCCTCAGGAAAAACTACATTACTAACATCCCCTTTCCTCTCCCAAGAATGTGTCGGCGAAAACAAAGGTTCTTTCAATCGAGTTATCTCCATCTCCGGCTTCTTTAAATCTAACAACGCAGCCCCAGCATGATAAACCAGAGGCAACCTTTTCTCTCTATTTTTATAAAGAAATTTCTTAAAATTATACCATCCCTTCGCTTTCATCTTAAGCGTCGCCTTCTCCCTATTTAAATTAACCCCATGATAAATCAAAAGCCACCCTTTCTTCGTCTCAATCGGAGGCGCCCCAGCTCCAATATGCTGATCCTCCCAACTATACCGTCGATATAAAGAAACATCATCCCTGCCCTCACTTAAATTACCAATATATTTCTTCCAAAACTGATTACTCTTTAATTCTGAAAAATTCTTAAACTTAACAATCTGAACATCCGGCAAAAACCTATGCAACATCACAAACTTCCCACCAATCTTCCTCGGAAATAAAACAGCATCTTTATCCCAAAGTGCATCTCGCGATCCACCAACTTCTTGACCTTTCCACTTATCTCGATATTTCTTAATCTTAACCAACTTCCGAGCATCTCTCACAGGAACACTTGGGCTAATAATTCCCTTCCTCTTCCATTTCTTCAAATCCTTCGAAACCGCATAAGCAATCCTTGCATCGGCTCCATCAAACGCCGTATACAACATATAATAAGTATCTCCAATCTTTGTAACCCGCGGATCCTCAAGCCCCATCTTCTCATAACTTTTTGTCGGACTCAACAAAGGCTCATTAAATCGTTCAACTTTCCCATTCTTGACTTTCGCATAACCAATACTCGAAACCCAATTCTTTGCAACCGCTCTATAAAAAATATGATCGGTTCCATCTTTGTCCTGCACAACCGCTGGATTCAAAACAGCTCGAGCCTCCCACTTATTCTTAGAGGGACCCATAAGCAACTTCCGTTTAACTTTTACACCCATGACAATCCCCCAAAATCAAATTTAAAATCTATAACATTTTCCCCGAACGCCTTAATTAACCGATCTCTCTCATCCGTAAAAAACAAAACACTCCCACCGCCACCACTTCCACAAACCTTCGCAGCAATCACACCATTCTTAAAACCCTTGTCAATAAACTTTTGTAACTGCGACCCAACAATACCCTTATGTAACTTCTTTCTCTCTTCAGTTTCTTCATTCATCAACGACGCAAACTTATGCAAATCTTCTTTCTTCAAGGCATCTCTCATTTCCTTGGCAATCCCCTTAATCCGAACAAGATTCCCAGTATTCTTACCCTTCTTCAAATCATCCATCATAGATTTATTTGTACTCCCAGAAAAATGCGGCTTACCAGTATAAACCAAAACTAACTTACTCTCAAGTTTTTTCACAAAGGCCGACGACAATTTCAATTGCTCCAACTTAACCTCATCCCCATTAAACTCAATATAATTAATCCCACCAAAAGCCGCAGCATACTGATCCTGTTTCCCGCCAACCAAACCCATCGACTGCTCAATCCCATAAACCTTAGCGGCTAACTCCATTCGATTTTTATAAGAAACTCCACCCTTCCTCTTCATCTTAATCTGACTAATCAGCGCCAACCAAACCAAATTCATAACTCCACTAGTTCCAAGCCCACTCGAAGTCGGAGAATTGCCAGTATATTCCAAGTGAACACTTTCATCCGTAGCAACAAGTTTACCAACGACATAACGATCAATCCCACAATTCAAAACAGCCCCGCCATGCGTATGTGTAAACGGATAAATATCAGTAGTCCCACCACCAAAATCTACCCTAATCGGCGCCCGAACTTTTTTCACGCTCATTCTAAATACAAACTCGCCCCCAACACTCCCGGATGATTTAATTTACTCCAACGAATCGGTGTTTTCTTAGGCAATCGAAAATATTTCTGAGAGTGCTTCCTAATCATTTTCAAAAAATCATCTCCACATTCCCTAACTCCTCCAGCCAAAATAACGGCCTCAGGATCAAAACAATGAATCAGCGACGCAATTCCCTGCCCATAATATTCAGTAAACTCATAAAGAAGTTTCTTCGCCCTAGCATCTTCCATCCTCATCAAGTCACTAAACAACATTTTCTTCCCAAAAGTTTTCTTCGTCAATCTCCCCAGTCTCTTCGAAGCAGCTAACTCCTCAAAATTTTTACCATGATCCAAAATTATATGACCCAACTCACCACCATAACCTTCTCCTCGATAAAGCTTTCCATCCATAATTATTCCGCCACCAATCCCCGTCCCAAGAGTCAATAAAATAAAATTCTTCTTTTTGCAACCAAGCTCCAACTCAGCAAAAGCAACACAATCCGCATCATTCTTGACCACAGCAGAAACCCCAAACCTTTTCTCCAATTCCTTCTTTAAATTATAATTTCTCAACGGCAAATTCGGCGGATTCTTAATCGTCCCATCTTTCAACGGCCCAGGCGAAGCAACAGCAATTCCCTTAATTTCCTTAGACATATAATTTCCAACCAACTCAAAAATTTTCTTCTTTATTTCAGGAGCCACTCTAGGCGTCTTTACTTTCAAATACTTCAAAATCTTCCTATTCTCAATAATCGCAATCCGAAGATTGGTCCCCCCTAAATCAATAGCAATTATTTTCTTACGCCCGACCATAAACATCCTCCAATCTTATCTCATCTTTCTGATCAAACGTCCCATAAGAAATCTCCAAAACTTTCACCTCGCTCTTTTTCGCAAAAATCCGATGCGCCTGCATCTTTCGAATAGTCACTATTTCACCTTTCTTGATTTTTTTCTTTTTAGTCCCAAGCTGCACCCAGCCATCTGTTAAAAAATACCACTGTTCTTTTCGCTTCTTATGTTTTTGCAAACTCAAAATTTGATTTGGCTGAACAGTCAAAATTTTTATCGTACATTTCATATTTCTTACAAAATGTTTTTCGTCTCCCCACGGACGTTTCACCTCTCTCATAAAATAACAATATTCTCTACGTTTAAATACTATTCGCTGACAAACACAGAAATTAAAAACCCCTCTAGCAATCTACCTCCATGCAAAAAAAGAAAATAATTCTAATTGGAACAATCGTAATAATCATAGCAATAATCTTATTCTCAATAAACAAGAAACCCCAAGAAAAAGAAATCACACAAATAAAAGAAGTCAAAGAAGAAATTATAGACTGGAACAAATATAACTATGATTATATTGAAGAAGATGTAAAAAAAAACCTAAACTCAATGATTGATCCAAACAGCAAAACAGCATTCTACCTTCCACCGACAGGATATATTAACGTCTCAAAAGGACAAAAATTCGGAGTCGCATACGCCCTAAATAATCCAAACCCTTCAGGAGAAAACTATTTCGAATTTAACTGGAGTGCCGATGAAAACACTGCAAAGAATTGCGGAATAACAGCAACCGAAGCTAAAACCTGGATAGAAAGAGGATGGACTAGCTTCGGAAAAATACCAAAAGGATGGATCGACCACATGACAGTCTATTTCTCATTCCCAGAAGACGCCCCAAGCTGCAACATTAAATACAATTTCATCATCACAAAAGACAAGACCTTCTATGATTCCAAAACCTTAGAATTCAATATAAACTAACCAATAAAAAAATAAAAATTATGCCTCTAATTAAATCTTAATTTCGAGGGTTGTTTTTCTTAAAACACTCTTGACAAAAAACGTCTCGTCCTTCAGTAGGCTTAAACGGTACTTCACATTCTTTCTTACATCCCGAGCATATTGCTTTGTGCATTTCTCGTGGTGCTCTACTAAAGTTATTGTTCCGTCTACCAGAATCATTTCTTCTATTGTCGAATCTTCTTTCCATATTACTTGTATCTCCTTTCATCTATTATACCGAAAGGATTGGGCAACTTTTGCCAAGATAATTCTAACAATATAATAAAAAACCAATTCATAGTTTAAAAAGCTGTGCCTATCTCGTAATTTGTCAATTTTCATCCAAAACAAGTAGTAATAAGGTTTAAATAAAAAATTCGCATTATACTATAGGTGAAAAATGAGCCTTTCTTTCTGGATGAGCGTTCTGAATCTTATGATTGTCTTAGTTGTATTCTGCATCATCCTCGTATTTATCACACAAAACGAAAGAAAGAAAGAAGTCGTGCCCCTGAAAAATAAAAACCTAATCAGCGGATCATGGACCGTCTCAGTTCTCATCCCAGCCCACAACGAAGAAAAATCAATAGAAAAATGCATCACCTCTTGCCTCAGACAAACCAGACCACCAGATAAAATTATTGTCGTCAACGACGGCTCCACAGATAATACGCTAAAAATATTAAAATCATTTGGAAACAGAATAAAAATAGTAAACTTAGAAAAAAACACAGGAAACAAATCTAAAGCACAAGAGGTTGGGTTAAAATATGTAGACACGGACATTTTTATTACAGTAGATGCTGACACAAGATTAGATAAGAATTTCGTCTTCCAAATTCTCAAAAGCTTCTACGAAAAAGACATTGTCGCTGTTTGCGGCATGGTAGAATCAGAAAAAGGAAACTGGATTACAAAAGTCAGAGAAATAAACTACCTCATCGGACAAACAATTTACAAAAAGGCACAAATAGCAATCTCAGCCCTATTCGTTCTATCGGGATGTGCCTCTGGATTCAAAACAGAAGAATTCAAAAAAATAGTTACATTTGATCACGACACCGTAACAGAAGATTTAGATTTCACCTACAAATTAAAACTAGCCAACAAAAAATTAGACTTCAACAACCAAGCAATCGTCTACACTCAAGATCCAAACAACCTAAAGTCATATTTCAAACAACTCTACCGATGGTATTCCGGCGGTTGGACATGTCTCAAAAAGAACGTCAAAATATTCTCCAAACCCAACAATGCTCTAATGCTTTCTTTAATTTACGTCGAAGGTTTTCTAATGGGAGCACTATTTCTCTTCGCCCCTCTACTAGTATTCATAGGAATCAAATATTTCGCGTACCTTCTATTACTCCAATTCCTCATCGTTTCCATCTGCCTTTCATACGGAATTTTCAAATATAAAAAATACTCTTTATACCTTTATCTTCCCCATCATTATTTCCTAGGCCTAGCTGACAAAAGCATCTTCGTCGGAAGTTTCTTCAAAGAAATAATACTAAATAAACGAAATTTGCAATGGCAAAAGGCGGATAGATACTGATGTTATTTCCAGTCGGCGGAATCAGTTTAATCGTGAACCTTTCAATTATCATAATTGATAAAATATTCCACTTGTCATCGTGGATTCTCAGAAGATGAAATTTTTACCCGTAATCAAAATCACCACTTCCGCCGCATTAATAATCTTAGTATCTACTGCCATGATCATCAGCTTATTCGGAATGACTTCATCAGTCCAAGTAAAAGGAATAAATCTCAAATGCGAAAGAATCTGGCACGCACCCGGAGAAAGAAACATAATTTTAAGAATCGACGACATCCAAGCTTTCACATGGAGAGAAACCCAAATAAAAATGGTTGAAGATGCACTAGAAAGAAACAAAACCCTAGTTCTCGGAGTAATCCCAGGAATCTCTGGCGGAATTTTTGAAGATATCGAGATAATAAAACTCCTCCAAGAAAAAAAATGCAAGGTCGAAATAGCGCTTCACGGCTACGAACACACATATAGAGAATTCCGAAACCTAAGCTTCTCAAAAGCAGAGAAAAAAATCAACAAAGGGCTAATAATCTTAAATGAAATTGAAAAAGACATAGTTACATTTATTCCACCAGATAATACAATCTCACAAGGAACATTCCCGGCACTAAAAAAACACGGAATCAAATTCATATCCGCAGGCCATAACTCAGACGAATATGGATTCAGTTCCTCAACATACGATTGGGACAATAAAAAACTAGAATCTATAGACACTGTAATAGAAGAATGCAGCGACGCTCTAGACGAAAAAGGACTCTGTATAATAATGCTCCACCCTCAAGATTACACCGACTCAAAAAAGAATCACAACCCAGAAAAATATGCCGAATACATAAAACTCCTAGAAGAAATCGACAAACTTAACGCCACATCAATTACATTCAGAGATTTAATTCTAAAAGGAACAATCTTCATCAACTAATTAACAAATATTTTACGTCATCCCCTATCTATTAATAATTTCTTTTTTTACTTTTCCGAAATCCCAATCCATATTCACCCTCATCTTCTCCTCATTGGGCAAATGTTTATACAAATTCTTAAGCTGCTTAAATATCTCCCTCGCTTTTTTCATATTACCTGCTTCATGATACCCATCAAATTCTTTTTTTAAATCATTAAAAATTTCTAATTCATTTCCTTCTTTAACAGCCACTTTGCCCCTACGATCAACTAAATAAATTTTAACAATAACTAAAACAACCAAAACAACTAAAAGTATCAATATCAACCCCAATGTTCCCATTAAATAAAGAAAGCTATATTCTTTATAAATATTTTCAAAACAACAAACAATTAACAAATATTTTTAAACAACAAAATTATAGAAATTACATGCGTGGGTAGTATAGTGGTTATTATTCGACGTTGCCAACGTTGGGGCCCGGGTTCAATTCCCGGCCCGCGCATTCATTCTTTCTAAAATAAACCCTCAAAACTCTAAAAATTATCGCAACCTTTAATAAGTAAGAAAAAGAAATAATAAATATAAACACAAAGGGGCAAAAATGAAGGTTTTAATGTTTGGCTGGGAATTCCCTCCTTTTAACAGTGGAGGGCTTGGTACTGCTTGCTTTGGTCTAACACGAGGACTAAGCAAACACGACGTAGACGTGACATTCGTTCTCCCAAGAAAAGTTGATATCGACGTTGATTTCTTAAAAATGGTATTCGGTGACGAAACAAAAAGCGTAATAAAAAAACAATATTTCGTAAACTCGCCACTTCAAGCATACGCCACCGAAGAAAGTTACGAATACAGATTATCAGAAGAAGAAAAGAAAACCAAGCAAATCTACGGAAATAATTTATTTGAAGAAGTTGAAAGATATGGAGCAATTGGTGGTCAAATCGCCGAACAAGAAGAATTCGACATAATCCACGCCCACGACTGGTTAACCTACAAAGCCGCAATCGCAGCAAAAAAAGTCTCAGGAAAACATTTGGTCGTCCACGTCCATGCAACAGAATTTGACCGAGGCGGTGGAAACGAGGTAAACCAATATGTCTATAACATCGAGAAAAAAGGGATGGAAGAAGCAGACACTGTAATCGCAGTCAGCAACTTAACAAGGAACAGAATCATAGAAAGCTACGGCATCGCCCCAGAAAAAGTAAGAGTCGTCCACAACGCTGTTGAATTCGAAAATTACGCACTAGATCAAATGCACGAACTAAAGAAAACCAAAAAAATAGTACTATTCCTAGGAAGATTAACACTACAAAAAGGTCCAGATTATTTCGTAGCAGCAGCAAAAAAAGTTTTAGAATATTATCCGGATGTTATTTTCGTCGTAGCCGGCTCAGGAGATATGGAAAAAGCAACAATTAGAAGAGTCGCAGAACTCGGAATTGCAGATAAATTCATTTTTACAGGATTCCTCCGAGGAAAAGACATTCACGAAGCATACCAAATGGCCGACCTCTACGTCATGCCCTCAGTATCCGAACCTTTCGGAATCACACCATTAGAATCACTAATGTGCGGAACCCCCGTCCTAATTTCACATCAATCAGGCGTCTCTGAAGTACTAACACATTGCCTAAAAACCGATTTCTGGAATACGGATGAAATGGCAAACAAAATAGTATCAATCTTAAGACATGGAGAGCTACATAAAACTCTAAAAGAAAACGGAGTAAAAGAAGTAAAAAAATTCAGCTGGAAAGAACCAGCTGCACGTTGCATCGACATCTACGATCAAACACTAGGGAGAAAAAATTAATGGTATCAATCTGCCTCTACTTCCAAGTCCACCAACCATACAGAATCAAAAAATATTCAATCTTCGACATCGGCCAAGATGAAAACTATTTCTCCGACAATTCCGAAACTAGCGTCAATAATGCATTTGTCCTTAGAAAAGTCGCAAGAAAATGCTACCTACCAACAAACGCTCTACTTCTCGAACTCCTGGATCAACACCCAGAATTCAAAATAAGCTTCTCATTCTCAGGAGTCTTTCTCGAACAACTCGAAGAATTCGCCCCAGAAGTCCTCGAATCATTTCAAAAATTAGTCGCAACAGGAAGAGCCGAAGTCCTCGAAGAAACATACTACCACTCTCTAGCATTCCTCTACTCAAAAGGCGAATTCCGAGAACAAGTAAGACTACACAGAGAACTAATCGAAAGACTATTCAACGTAACTCCAAAAGTTTTCCGAAACACAGAACTAATCTACAACAACGCAATTGCAAAAGAGGTCGAATCAATGGGATACAAAGGAATCTTAGCAGAAGGTGCAGATCACATCCTCGGATGGAAATCACCAAATTTTTTATACAAACCAACAGGTGCCAATAACATAAAACTTCTTTTAAAAAACTACAAACTCAGCGACGACATCGCCTTCAGATTCTCAGAAAAAAGCTGGAAAGAATTCCCACTAACCGCTCCAAAATATGCGAAGTGGGTAAACGCAGTCAACGGAAACGGAGACGTCATAAATCTATTCATGGACTACGAAACGTTTGGAGAACACCAATGGGAAGACACGGGAATCTTTAACTTCCTAAAACACTTACCAACAGAAATACTAAAACATCCAGATAACAATTTTAAAACACCCTCAGAAATCATCGAATCATATAACCATGTAGGCGAATGCGACGTACCACACTACATCTCATGGGCAGACCTAGAAAGAGATTTAAGTGCATGGCTAGGCAACGACATGCAGCACGCCGCAATTAATAGAATTTACGCTCTCGGATTCAAAGTTCTAAAGACAAAAGACAAAAATCTAATTCATAAATGGAGAAAACTACAAACATCAGATCACTTTTATTACATGTGCACTAAATGGTTTTCCGACGGTGACGTTCACAAATACTTCAGTCCATACGATAGTCCATACGACGCATTCATCAGCTTTATGAATGTCCTCCACGACCTCGAAATTCGAATAGATAATCTATCAAAAAATGATTCATCCTCAGAGATAATCGAAATTTCAAAGGAACATTTATAAAGATAAATTAATTAAAATAAATAAAGAGGAGCGCAAAATGGTAATTAGAAAAAGTGAACATTTTTTTTATACATGTGACGAACAAACACTAAGAAGCAAAAAAGAAATGTTAGAATGGGTAAAAAATGTCAACGATAATACCTTTTCCGGACACGTTAATTCTGCAAGAAATGATTTTGTTAACTGGACCAAGGAGATTCTAAAAGATGGACCCCTATCAAAAAGATTAAAGCAAATCGATAACCGGAAGGAAATGATTGCAGCAATTGAAGAAAGAATGGAAAACAAATCAAAGAAAACAAAAAAAGGCGTAATCAACCAAATAAAAGACGCAATTGCAAATGGCTGATGCAAAAGTCTTTGGTATTATTGCATTAAAGGGCGGCGTTGGAAAAACAACTGTTGTCGCAAATCTTGGAGCCGCACTCGCAGAAGAATTTCAAAAAAAAGTTTTAATTATTGATGCAAATTTCTCAACTCCACACCTTGGATTACACGTAGGAATAATAAATCCAGATCATAATTTACACCCTGTTCTAAACGACGAATATTCAATATACGAAGCAATCTATCAACACGACCTTGGGTTCCACATCATACCAGGAAAACTCGCGCCAAATCCAGTAGATACACTATTACTAAAAGAAAAAATCGACCCACTAAGAGAAATCTACGACATAATACTTATCGATTCATCACCTTCACTAAACGACGAAATGGTAGCAACAATGGCAGCTTCAGACGAAATACTAGTTGTAAGCTCTCCAGATTACCCAACACTGAGTTCAACATTACATGCAATCAACATAGCAAAAGAAAAAAAAGCCCCAATCAGAGGAATCGTCTTAAATAAAGTCCACAAAAAAAGATTCGAATTAGGCTCAAAAGACATCGCTCAAGCCTCAGAAGTAAAAGTCCTGGCAAGTTTGCCAAACAACATAAAAGTATTAGCAGCGACCTCCAAAATGGTTCCAGTAGTCAGCTACGCACCAACCCAAGACATTTCTCACGCTTACAAAAAATTAGCAGGATCTCTTGTTGGGGAAAACTACAAAAAATCATTTTTTTCAAAAAAGAAAAAGAAGGCTAAAAAAAATGGTTAAAATAGATTTCGAAAAAGCAGAGCTAATATTATCAAATACTCTAGAAGATAAAAAATTCTCCTGTATAGATTCAAGTGTTTTTTGCAATCTCGAAGAACTAACAAAAGGTCTCAGAAAAATGAAAGAAAAGGCCTTTAATTATCACGTCAATTCAGAGAAAAACGACTTTTCAGCTTGGATATATGACGTCATCGGTGATGTAAAATTAGCAAACAACGTCAGAGACGCAAAAGACGCAAAATCAATGGCAAGAAAAATCAGGACACGTATCACTTACATCAAAAAAAATATGGATAAATCATCCTGAGGTTCAAATGACCCGACATGTAATTCTCGGCAACGGAAATATTCTCGTCTGCCTAGACAAAAACGCAAACATCCGAGACTTCTATTACCCATACGTCGGACAAGAAAATCACGTTTCGAGCCATCATCACAGAACAGGAGTTTGGGTCGACAAAAAATTCAGCTGGATAAACAAAGACAGCTGGAAAATATTAATAGACTATAAAAAAGACTCCCTAGTAAGTGAAATTAAAGCAACAAACGAAGAACTTGGAATTAGGCTCACAATGAACGAAGCCGTTCATCACGAAAAAAACATTTTCCTAAGACAAGTAAAAGTAGAAAATCTAAGAAAAGAAAAAAGAAAAATAAAAGTATTCTTTTCTCAACATTTCCACATCTCAGAAGCAAACATTGGAGACACGGTATATTATAACCCAAACCTAGAATCGATAATAAATTACAAAGGAAAAAGATATTTCCTGATAGGCGGAACCGCAAACAAAAAAACATTTGACGATTACGCAACAGGAGCCGCAGGAGGAGTAAGTAAAAAACTCGGAACCTACGTCGACGCTGAAGATGGTTCTCTGAGTAAAAACCCAATAGAACATGGTTCAGTAGACTCAACAATTGGGTTCACGCTAAACATAAAAGGAAAGGAAAATCAAGCAATAGATTATTGGATTGCCGTGGGAACAAAACACAGCGAAGTTCAAAATCTAAAAAATTTCATCATAAAAAAAACTACAACAAAACTTCTCAAAGAAACAGAACAACATTGGATTAAATGGGTAAATAAAAAACCAATAGACTTCGAGCACCTAAGCGACGACATTCAAGAATTATTCAAAAGATCCTTGCTAATAGTCCGAGCACAAACAGACAACAGAGGAGCAATAATCGCAGCAAATGACACCCACACATTCCACTACAAAAAAGATACCTACTCTTACATGTGGCCAAGAGATGGGGCCCTAATCGCAAGATCCCTAGACCGCGTCGGACACTTCGATATCACAAACAGGTTCTTCAATTTTTGCACAGATCTTGCCAGCGAAAATGGATACCTATTCCACAAATACAGACCAGATGGTTCACTCGGAAGTTCATGGCACTCATGGCTAAAGGGAAACAGGGTGCAGCTACCAATTCAAGAAGATGAAACCGCATTAGTTTTAGACGCACTGTGGAAAAACTACTGTGAATGCAAAAATATCAAAACAGTAAAAAACATGTATCAAAATTTCATAAAAAAATCCGGAGATTTCTTGGTTGACTTTAGAGATCCAAAAACAAAACTACCAAAAGAAAGCTACGATCTTTGGGAAGAAAAATTAGGAGTTCACACATTCACTTGCGCAACGGTATACGCAGGTCTACAAGCAGCAAAAAACTTCAGCGAAATATTAGAAAAGAAGAAAGACGCACAAAAGTACAAAAAAGCGGCAGAAGAAGTAAAAGAAGCTACAATAAAATACCTATACGACCAAAAAAGAAAAATCTTCATAAAAGGAATTTATTACGACGACAAAAACAAAATACAAAAAGACCAAACAATAGATTCAAGCACAGTATACGGACTATTCGAATATAAAATATTAGATATAGACGACCCAAGGCTTGAAACAACAATGAACGAAACCCTCGGAAAACTTTGGTGCAAAGAAAAAACCGGAGGAATGTGTCGTTACGAAAACGATTTCTACTACCGAATAAAAAACGCACCAGAAAATCCCTGGTTCATCTCAACAATGTGGTTAGCAGAGTATCATATAGCCAAAGCAAAAACAATTGAAGAACTAAAACCAGCAGAAGAACTTTTACAATGGACAACAGATAAAGCACTAAATGCCGGAATCTTATCAGAGCAGATAAATCCACTAACAGGAGAAGCTCTCTCGGTCGCCCCACTAACATGGAGTCACGCAGGCTTCATAATTGCCGTCGTCAAATACCTAGACAAACTAGAAAAACTAAACATTAATAAAGAAAAACGTCTTAAGAGATAAAAGAATGAAAGTTGCAATTAATGGGTTCGGCAGGATTGGAAGAGCGATCCTGAAAAGAGCCTTAGAAAAAGGAGTGAACATCGTAGCGATAAACGACTTAACAGACACAAAAACGCTCGCCTACTTATTGAAATACGATTCAGTCTACGGAGTCTACAATAAAAAAATTGAATCAGGAAAAAACTTCATAAAAATAAACAATAAAAAAATTGAAGTATTCGCTAAGAAAAACCCAGAAGATTTACCATGGAAAAAACTGGGAATCGACGTCGTAATAGAATCAACAGGATTATTCAAAAAGAAAGAAGACTCATCTAAACATTTAACAGCAGGTGCAAAAAAAGTTTTAATCTCCGCTCCAGCACCAGAATCAGATGTAACAATTGTACTAGGAGTAAACGAAAAAGACCTAAAGAAAAATCACAAAATTATTTCTATGGCTTCATGCACAACAAACTGCATCGCCCCAATAATAAAAATCCTCGAAGACAAATTCGGAATACAAAAGGGCTACATGACAACAATTCATGCATACACAGGTGACCAAAAATTACTTGACGCCCCACACAAAAATCTCAGAAGAGCAAGATCGGCCGCAATAAATTTAGTCCCAACATCCTCCGGCGCAGCAACAGCAGTAGCGCAAGTAATCCCAAGCCTTAAAGGAAAACTAGATGGGATGGCAGTAAGAGCCCCAGTGCCATGCGGAAGCATAACAGATTTTGTAGTAACACTAAAAAAATCAGCAACTGCCGAAGAAATTAACAAAGCAATAAAAGAAAAATCAAAGAAAATCCCTGAAGTATTAGAGTATACCGAAGACGAAATCGTATCAACAGACATCATAGGAAATACCCACTCCTCAATCTTTGACTCTAAACTAACCAAGGCAAATGGGAACATGGTAAAAGTTCTATCATGGTACGACAACGAATATGGATATAGCTGCAGAATGGTAGATACCCTCAAGCTATTATAATTCCATGAAAACCCTAAAAAATTTCAAATTAAAAAACAAAACAGTTCTACTAAGGTCCGACCTAAACTCAGACATAAAAAATAAAAAAATAATCTCATCAGAAAGAATTGAGCAAGCCAGCAAGACAATTTCATATCTCAAAAAGCAAAAAGCAAAAATAGTAATCATAGCCCACCAAGGAAACCCAGGCAAACCAGACTTCCTAAATCTGAAACAACACGCCAAAGCACTAAGCAAATACACAAAAGTAAATTTCATAAACGATGTCCTAGGGCCAAGAGCAATTAAAGCAATAAAAAATCTAAAATCAGGGCAAGCTTTACTTTTAGACAACATCAGACTAGAAAAAAATGAGCTAAATCCAAAAACAAACAATCCCTTCCTAAAAAAATTGGCCCCACTTTTCGACCTCTACATCAACGACGCATTCTCAGTTTGCCACAGAGACCACACATCAATCACAGGCTTTCCAAAAATAATCCCAAGTTGTCCAGGCCCCTTAGTTGAAAAAGAACTAAAAGCTCTAGAAAAAGTCTCAATGAAAAACTGTCTATACGTCCTCGGCGGAGCAAAGCCAGAATCAAACATCAAACTCCTAAAAGGAAACAAAGTCCTAGCATGCGGACTATTTGGGCAACTTTGCCTTGTTTCAAGTGGGAAAGACTTAGGATACCAAAACAAATATCTAGAAAAAACAACACTTGTGAAGGGCGACTACAAAAAATTCAAAACCAAATTAAAATCTAAACAAAAAAACGTCCAAACTCCAATTGACTTCGCAGTCCAAAAAGGAAAAGGACGAACAGAATTCCCGCTAGAAAAATTTCCGTTAGAATACGAAATAGAAGATATAGGTAAAGAAACAATTAAAAAATACACAAAAGAAATCAAAAAAGCAAAGACAATTTATATGAAAGGTCCAGCAGGTTATTCACAAAATAAAAATTTCGCAAAAGGAACAGTCGAACTTCTAAAAGCAATATCAAACTCAAAAGGCTTCACGCTCGTCGGTGGCGGACACCTAAGCGACACAATAAAAAAATACAAACTCCCACAAAATAAATTCAATCACATTAGCCTCAGCGGCGGAGCCCTCCTAAACTACATCGCAGGAGAAAAACTCCCAGGACTAAAAGCATTAGGATATTACAAAAATCCAAAACCTTTATAACAATCTAAACACTAATTTTAACAAAGAGGATGAAATTCGATATAGTAACTTTCGGAAGCGCAGTAATAGACACATTCGTCGACACTGAGTTCAATAAAAAAACAAACTCATTCGCATACCAAGCAGGCTCAAAAATTCTAGTCCATAATTTAAAATCAGACATCGGCGGAGGAGCAACAAACACCGCGGTCGCATTCTCAAGATTCGGATTCAAAACCGGATGCATCTGCAAAATTGGAAACGACAACGACGGCGAAGATGTCCTCAAGATGCTAAAAAAAGAAAAAATAAAATTCCTAGGCTCAATCACGCCAGGCAGCACAGGACACTCAATAATCCTCGACAGCAAAGAACACAACAGAACCATCCTAACTTTCAAAGGCCCAGGAAACGATATCAAAATAAAAGAACTCCCACGATTCAAAACCAAATGGCTATACTATTCCTCCGTCCTAAAAGACAGCCTCAAAACTCAAGAAAAATTAGCAGAAAAATTAAAGAGAAAAGGAACAAAACTCGCATTCAATCCAAGCGAATATCTAATAAAAAAAATCAACCTATCAAACATCCTAAAATTAACAGACATCCTAATTCTTAACAAAGAAGAAGCAGAAATCCTCCAAAAGAAACACAAAAAGAAAGGTAATCTCACAGCTTCTCTCAGAGAACTGGGCCCAAAGATCGTCGTCATAACAGATAAAAACAAATTAGTATATGCTTACGACGGTATAAAAAAATATTCAATCAAACCAAATAAAATAAAAGTCATCGAAAGAACTGGAGCTGGAGACGCGTTCGCTGCAGGATTCGTCGCAGGAATAATTGCAAACAAACCAATTCAAGAGGCCCTAAAGTTAGGACTAAAAGAAGGTGAATCAGTCATCCGATATTTCGGAGCAAAAAATAAATTACTAAAACTAAAACTAAAATGAAACCACTAAAAGAAAAAGACCTAATCAAGCAACATATTAAAATATTAAACGGACTAAAATTCAAATCAGGATTATTCTCAGCCTCAAAACCAACGGTCAGCACAGGCTACGATAAAGCATGGCTCCGAGACAACTTCTACGAATGCATCGCCTTCGAAGTCACAAAAGATTGGCAAACAGTCAAACAAACATACAGAGCACTACTAGACATATTTCTAAAACACGAAGACAAAATCACAATGGCAATCGCAAGCAAGCCCGCATACACACACGAATACATTCATGCAAGATATCACCCTGAAACATTCGAAGAATTCTGGGAAGAATGGGGAAACAAACAAAACGACGCAATAGGATGCATCCTCTTCAAAATAGGAGAACTAGAAAAAGTCAAAGAAATAAAAATCCTAGAGAATGAAGCAGACTACCGAATCGTCCAAAAATTAGTCGACTACCTTTCAACACTAGAATACTGGCACGACCCAGACTCAGGAATCTGGGAAGAAAACGAAGAGGTTCACGCATCCAGTGTCGGAGCATGCGTTGCAGGATTAGAAATGGTAAAAGATCTAAAGGGGATTAATGTCCACCCAGAAATAATAAAAAAAGGCTATCAAGCTCTAGCAAAATTACTCCCAAGAGAATCGGACAAAAAATTCGTCGATCTAGCACTACTGTCCCTAATCTGGCCATACGAAGTCACAACCAAAGGACAAACTAAAGAAATCCTAAAAAATGTAGAATACCACTTACTAAAAAACAAAGGAGTAATTAGATACAAAGGCGACGCATACTACAACAAAAACCTAGATAACATCTCAGAAGAAGCAGAATGGACCTTTGGACTCTCATGGCTCTCAATCATCTACTCCCAACTAGGCAACAAAAAGAAAGCCAAAAAATTCCTAGACATGACAATTGACACAGAAAACACTGAAGGAGAAGTCCCAGAACTCTATTACTCCAACTCAGAAAAAAACAACGAAAACAGCCCACTCGGTTGGAGCGAATCATTATTCATAACAGCCCTCTACGAAATGAATCACAAACATCTAGATCTAAAAAACCCAAACCCTAAGAAAAAATCAACAAAAAAGAAAAATGGCAATACTAAGAAAAAAAATTAACCTAAGAAAAATCCTAAAAAAGAAGAAGGCACTATTCCTAGCTTACGATCAAGGATTAGAACACGGGCCAACAGACTTCAATGACAAAAACGTCGATCCAGAATTCATAATTAAAATTGCAAAAGAAGGAAAATTCACAGGACTAATCTTTCAAAAAGGCATAGCAGAAAAATACAACAAAGAAATCAAAGCAAGCAAAATTCCACTAATCGTAAAATTAAACGGCAAAACTTCTCTAGTCAAAGGCGACCCAGTTTCAAGACAACTTTGTTCTGTCAAAGAAGCAAAAGAACTCGGGGCAACCGCAGTAGGATATACCATTTACATAGGAAGCGTCCATGAAGAAGAAATGCTCCAAGAATTCGTCAAAATCCAAAGAGAGGCTCACAAAATTGGCTTACCCGTAGTTTGTTGGATTTACCCTAGAGGAAAAGGAGTAAGGGATAAAAAAGAAAAAGAACTAATGGCTTACTCGACCAGAGTCGGATTAGAACTCGGAGCAGACATAATAAAAATCCATCCAACAGGAATCAAAGAAGATTTAGACTGGGCAATAAAAAGTGCGGGCAAAGCCAAAGTCGTAATCGCAGGCGGAAGCAAAAAAGATGAGAAAGCCCTACTTAAAGAAGTCAAAGAAGCAATGCAAGTCAACTGCACTGGACTCGCAATCGGAAGAAATATTTGGCAAAGCAAAGACCCAATAAAATTAACCAATAAAATTAAAAAAATAATCTGGCCATGAAAAACGAAATAGATTTCAAAAAATTAGAAAGCCACAAAGATGAAATCATGATTAGAAAATACAAGGACATGAAAGATTCCTATAAAAATAAACTCCTAACGGGAAATCCAATTATCTACAAAGTATACATAAAAGATTACGACGACTTCGAAGAGGGATTAACTGTAATCGAACCAGGAACAATTGGAAAAGAATATTACATGACAAAAGGACATAGGCATGTTAAAAATAATCCAGAAATATATGTCCTAATTGAAGGAAAAGGAAAATTAATAATTCAAAACAAAACAACAAAAACTTACGAATTAAAAAAAGAAAAGATATATCACATACCTGGAAGATCGGGACACAGACTAGTAAACACGGGAGAAAAGCCACTAAAAGTAATGACAATTTACAGCAAGGATGCTGGACACGACTACAAATTTAAATTCAAAAAAAGTATTCTCAAAAAATGAAACCAATTATAATTATAAACTTGAAAACATACAATCAAGGACAAAAAGCCGTTGCCCTAGCAAAACAAATTGAAAAGGTAGACAAAAAAATTATCATAGGAGTCCAGCCAACAAATATTTCTGAAGTTAAAAAAGCCGTAAAAAACCCAATCTACGCCCAACACGTCGACTACCAAGAACCAGGAAGAAACACGGGATTCATTTTACCAGAAGCAATCAAAGCAGAAAACATAGAAGGAATTTTTCTAAACCACAGCGAACATCGAATAAAATTAGACATCATAAAAAAAACAATTAAACGATGCAAAAAACTAAAATTAAAAACTGCCATTTTTGCTAAAGACCTAAAACAAGCTCAAGAAATTAAAAAATTAAAACCATACTACCTAATCATCGAACCTCCAGAATTAGTCGCCGGAAAAATATCCGTCAGCAAAGCAAAACCAAAACTAATCGAAGAGATTGGTAAAAAATTAAAATATGATTTTATAGTTGGTGCAGGAATCAAAACAAACGAGGACCTAAAAATCGCAATGAAACTAGGTGCCAAAGGAATCGCGATAAGCTCAGCAATAACAACATCAAAAACACCAAACAAAACTCTTTCTAAACTACTGGGAAATTAATATGCACGAACATAGTTTCATTCAAGCAATAATCCAAGACATAGAAAACAAAGACGCAGTCTCAGGAATAGTTATAGAGGTGGGAGAACTAGCAGGAATAGAGCCAGATCATCTCGCAGAACATATGAAAAAAGAAACTGGGTGGAATGTCCAAACTAACCAAAAAAATGCACTAGTAAGCTGCGATTGCGGCTACAAGGGCCCTCCTAAAACAAGAGAGAGACTCCACGACATGGTAATCTTCGAATGCCCAAAATGCCAAGAAATACCACAAATTCTAGAAGGCAAAGATATTAAAATCCTGAGCGTAACGTATGATTAATGTGTTTAAGTATTCCAGGAAAAATAATCAAAGCCGAAGAAAACAATTACACAATTGACTACGGCTCAGAACAAAGAACAGTTGAAACTTCTCTAGTTGACGTCAAACCTGGAGACTACGTTATAATAAGTAATAAAATAATTCTCGCAAAAGTTCCAGGAGATAAAGCAAAAAAATTCTTAGAGATAATCAAATGAGCGCGGGACTAAAATTTCTAATGTATGCACTCCCAGCATTGGGCGCTTGTCAAAAAGCAGAAGGAGAAGAAAAACTTAGATTAGAAAAAGAAAAATCTAGACTAGAAGAAATGCTAATGAAAGGAATAGAACCAGAGCAAGAAAAACTCCAAGAGCTATACGCAGACGCGTTCAGAAGAATGCAAGAAAAACTAGGAGAAAATTACTGGACCGAAGAAAATGTCCAAAAATATTGGTGGACAGAACACAACCAAATAATCGATAACGGAGAAGCAGGCTACGAACACGCAACCCCAACACACAGAGAAATATGTAAGGTCAAATTCTGGGAAATAGTAAATAAAGAAAAAGGTATTATAATTCTAAAAGACAAAACAGGAGAGGAAATAAGAGCGGTCAACTACAGACATCTAGAACTAAACCCAGGACAATATGTCACAACCCACAAAAAACACATAGCAGAAACAATCACACAAGGAGACTATGAAACATATGGTTAAAATCCTCTGTCTCGGAAACGAATTCATAGAAGGTGATGCCTTAGCAAAAGAAGTTGGTAAACTACTATCAAAAAAACACAAAATCACAAACGTCAAAGACAGCTTCCAACTAATGACCCTTCTAAACGAAATCCAAACAAACCAACTAATCATTATAGACATCGTTAAAAAACTAAAAAAAGCCCAAATAATAAAAGTCAAAGACATAAGAAACGACAGCATCCTAAGCGCCCACGATTTCGACGCAGGCTACGTTCTAAAATTAATCGGAAAAGAATTCAAAATAATCGGCATACCTTCCAATGGAAATTCAAAAGAAATCTACAAAGAAGTTCTAGAACTTATCACAGTCAAATAACAATCAAAAACAATCAAAGTATCCACTTTACTTGCTTTCATCTCCACCCGAAGGTAGTACTTATAAAAAGATTAATAAACCAAAAACTATTTGATTATTTATAATGGGCAAGACATTGACCGTTCTTTTAATTTTGAAAGATAAAGATGAACGTATTTTAATGATTAAAAGAGCAAACACATCACATGGACTAGGAAAATGGTGTTTGCCCGCTGGGAAAGTGGAACAAGGGGAAACATTGAAAGAAGCCTGCAGGAGAGAGGTAAAAGAAGAAGTGAACCTTGACGTATATAATCTTAAATTATTTCTCTCAAGAATCGAGGTTTCAACAGAACAAGTAGGAAAGATTTATGATTGTAATTATTTTACAGCAGACTTTAATGGGGAAATAAAGATCAATAGAGAAGCATCAGACTTTAGGTGGTTCGCAAAGGAAGATTTTCTAAAAGAGGAAACTGTACCTGATCAAAGAGATGTGCTAAAGAAATTTTTTAATAGCAATGAATCTAATTCCTAAAAAAATAATCCGCGCTGTCTTACTCCTCCATTAAAATTTATCTAAATTATGAAATCTTAACATTAAACTCACAACCAATTAACTTTCAAAAAACAATATCAAGACAATGGAAGATTATGCTCAGTAAGCCAAAATAATTTCTCCTCAGATGAAAGCCCATTAAATCCCCCTCGTCTGTATCTACATTATAATCTTAAAGAATAAATAATTTTAATAAATAATTTTATATATCTCTTTAACTTTATTAAAAAATGCAAACAATTGAAGAAATTGTAAAACCAGAAACAGAGCCTAAACCTATCTTAGACGGCACATCTATTCCTCCAATAATTGCGACAGGTCTAAACGATTATAGTTTTGGGGATAAAGATCCTAATGCTCTGCCCCAAAAACAAGAATCTACAAAAATTACTAGGCATGATTATAAAACAACAAGGTTTATTGCCGGGCTTAGAAACATTACTGGATTTTGCGGAATAATGACTGCCACCTTTCTAGCACACGATGTTAATAGATATTTATTTGATAATAATATCTTAGAGACAGGCACCTATTTGACACTCGGAGCATTTGGTGGAGCTATCGGTGTAAAATTATTTAATGATTATATGGGATATTAAATCTACTAAAATAATAATTTAATAACCTTTCTTAAATCAACTTCCTCACAACCAATTAACTTTCAAAAAATGAGTCGAGCAACTAAAACAAGGGTCATAAGCCCGAATCAACATTTCAATCTTCTCAACAATATCTTTCTCAGACGTACCCTTCTCCAAAAGCCAATTAACCAAAGTCGTAATATCACATTCCATCATATTCAAATTCTGCGCCGTCGGCGTAATAATATTACAATAAGTAACCTTTCCATCTTTATCAATATCATATTCATGAAAAAGCGTCCCCCTCGGCGCCTCAGCAGCGCTAACCCCATGCCCAGCCTTAATCACAATATCCTTAGGACCCTCAGCCACCGGAGCATTCTCAATCAAATGAATAACCCGATTCACCGCCTCCAATAACTCAACCGACTGACAAATCAAATTATAATAAGGATTCTTCAAAGGCAAACTAATCTTCATCCTAGCCAAAGTCTTCCTCAAAACAGCCTTAGCCTCATCACTAAGTTGCGAATGATTATTATTAATCCGAGCCATCGCCCCCAACATATACGGCTTACCGTCCTGCAAAACAAACTTCGAAGTCGCATATTCTTTAACATTCTCTGTCAAATGCTTCTTATAATCATCGTCAACAAAAAGCTCATTCATCGAAGAAACCTTCCCCGAAATATTCGCATAATCAACCTTCTCCTTCAAAGACAAATAATCAGTATCACGCCTCAAATCAGGATACTTCAACCCCGCAAACAAATTAATCGTTCTCATAATCGCTTTCTTAGAATCCTCAAGCCTTTTCAAAGTCTCACTAAAATCAATATCAGGCATCTCCTCACGAACTTTCAAAAACGGATGCATATCCCGCCCGCCAAATTCCTCAACAACTTTATTCCCAGCAGAAACAATCTCCAAAGCATCATTAATCTTCGGCTTATGTTCCTTGCCCAAAGTCAAAACAGAACTCGCCCCAAAAAAATCAGGCAAACTCAAAAAATAAAGATGCGTCGCATGACTCCTAATCCTCTCCCCCAACAACAACATTTCCCGAATAAAAATTTGCTGCTCCGAAGGTTTTATCCCCAAAGCTTCCTCCAACCCCTGAATAGAAGCAACCGAATGCGAACAAGAACAAATCCCACAAATCCGAGAAACAATTTCCTGAATATCCTCAACCTTCTTCCCCAAAACCAATGCCTCAAAAAACCGCGCTCCCTCAGCCGCCTTCAATTCGCACCGCACAACCTTATTCTCCTCGATCTTCAAATTCAAATGAGCATGCCCTTCTATTTTACAAATATGATTCAAATTAATTTCCTTTCCCATCACCAATACTCCACGGGTATTTCCACCATAGATTTAGTTTTGAAAACTTTAGATATAAATTTATCTTTACCTTCATAATAAATACCGTCACCATCAGAATCATAGGTTCTTTCTCCATTCTTTTTTACCCAGACAAACCTTCTAATAAAATTCTTTTTAGTTCCAAGCCCAACTTTAGCAAAAAACTTTGTTTCCCCCGTAAATCCGACAATTGCCTTACCTTTCTTTTTTGAATAATCAATTAACGCATGAACCATAACCTTTCCATATCCCCTTTTCTTTACTAAAGAAATCGTGCTACAAATTCCTCCAATATTATAGGTCTTCCTATTATATTTAACTTTGATAGGTATTATCCCAGCAAAAGAAACAACTTTATTTTTATCTTTTATAAAAAACCATAACGTTCTTGGTTCATAATTTTTAGAAAAATCTTTTACTTCATTTTTTCCAAATTCCTTTTTTCTTGCATTATTTATAGTTTCCTTTTGCTTCTTGGACAAATCCTTATTTTTAACAATCTCTATTGCAATATCTCTCCTTACTTCTCTAGCCATTCCGAAATATCCTCCTTATCTTCATCCTTAAACGCCAACCCAGCAAAAATCTCCATCTTATCTCTCATATCCTTAGCAGTAAAACCTTTTTCTTTTAACATATTTAAAAACGCCTTATAATTCGCATCCTTACAAGGGCCCCGACAACCATAGCAAGTAACATTATTCGACGGACAAAGAGCACCACATCCACCATTCGTCACAGGCCCCAAACAAATCTTCCCCTGCTCCAACAAACAAGGATTCCCTTTCTTCCGACATTCCAAACAGACAGGACTGATATACGGCACGAACTCTCGCCCCGTCACAATACACTCGATAAACTCCAAAATCTCATCCTTATCCGGCGGACACTGCGGCAACCTATAATCAACCTTAACATGACGGTCAAGCGGCGTCGGCGGCGTCTCCCTTAAATTATTATGCTTAGGATAAACAAAACTCTTAACCTTATCCTGATCATGAAAATTCTTCATCGACGGCACACACCCAAAACAAGCACAACTCCCAAGAGCAACCAACTTACCAGCCCGCTTCCGAAGCTTATTCAACATAATAATATCCTCATCAAAACAAACCGTTCCTTCGACAAAAATATAATCCAACTTCCCTTCATAATTCTTCTCTTGAATAAAAGGAAACGCCTTAATATCCACAAGCTCCGTCAACCGAGTAAAACACTTCTCATACAAAACCGTCAACAAACACCCAGCACAACCAGCCAAACCATAAAACCCAACAGTCGGCTTCTCAGTCGGCTTCATTTCTTCCTCCCATGAGCCGAATTCTCATTATCCAACCTCGACTTAATAACATCATACCTAAACGCAGGCCCATCTTTACAAACATACAAATCCTGAATCTGACACCGACCACAACTACCAAACCCACACTCCATCCGCCTCTCAAGCGACCAGTATACCTTATTATTCTCAAGCCCCAACTTATTCAATTCCTTCGTCGCCACCCTCATCATAATCTCAGGCCCACAAAGCAAGGCAACAGAATTCTTAATCGAAGGCTTATGATTCCTAATCAACTCATCAACAAACCCCTTCTCATAATGTTCATTCTTAGGATCATCACTCAAAACAATACTAACCTTAAACTTTCTAGCCCATCTACCAATCCTCCTACTAAGCAAAATACTCTCCTCATCCCTAAACCCAAAATAAATAAACACATCATCAAAATCCTTCCTATTCTTCTCAACATAACTAATCAAAGAAGTTATCGGAGCAATCCCCGTTCCACCAGCAACCAAAATCAAATCCTTTCCCTTCAACTCCTCCAACGGGAAACCCTTTCCATAAGGCCCTCGAATAAAAATAGAATTCCCAGAAAGCGCATTAAACAACCCCGACGTCACATTCCCAGCATTCCTAGTCAACAACTCAACATACTCCCCATCATAAGAACAAGAAGCAAGCGGAGCCTCACCAACCCCAGGAACAGAAACCTCCATAAACTGCCCAGGCTGCGGATTCAACCCGCACTTCACTAAAAACATTTTCACATCATCGGTATACTTACGTATAGCCTTCAACTTATACTCCTTCGGCAAATACGTCATCTCTTAATCCTCATCTTATTTATTGTATCAACCCAATCAATCCGCGTCGGACAAACCCTTAAGCACCGACCACAACCAACACACATCGGCCGTCCATGTTGCTTCTTATAATAAACAATCTTATGAAAAACAAAATGCTTAAACCGTGACAACCGGCTATCACGATAACTCTTTCCCCCAGCAACATTCGAAAACGACTTCAACATACAAGAAGACTGAGTTCTAATTCGTTTCCCATTTTTCAAATCAGCATCAAGAACATCCCTCAAATCAAAACAATTACAGGTCGGACAATTCACCGTACAAGCACTACAGCTCAAACACTTCTCCGAATCCTTCTTCCAGTCCGCATCCCGATAATTCTTAGCAATATTCTTCGTTTTCAATTTCTTAAAATTCTTAGGATTCGGAATCTCAACCTCAGCCTTAACATCCCGCAAACCCTTCACTAAAGCCTCGCCCTTCTTCGACTTAACATCAATATAATAATAATCATCCTTAGGATAAAAAAACAAATCATAACCCCCATCAGTCAACTCCATCGAATTACAAAAACAATACTTATCAGGATTCTCACAAAACATCCCAACCAAAATCGTATTCTTAACTTTCGCCATATACTGCGGATCAAACATAACCTTACTCATGACCTCAATAGCATTCAAATCACATTTCCGAAGCCCAAACAAAACCGTCTTTTTTATCTCCCCAGAAAGTTCCCGAGCCTTCCCACCCTTAAACTCAACCAAAGCCTCACCATCAGGCATAAAATGACTCTTCGCAGGAACATCCGTCGCCGCACCCTCTAGATAAACCTCATCAAAAGAACCAATCTTCCGAAACTTCGTATTCACATCTTTCACAGGCGCCACCACGTCATACTTCCCAATCAAGCCATTAATAAATCCAGCAAGTTTATTTTTAGCAATTATCTTTTGCATACATCACCCACAACGAGAAAAGAATTCGAATTAATAAATGTTATGAAAACCTATATAAACAATTCTCCACTCAAATCAACAAAGGTGAACATGGCAAAAAAAATCATAGCTTTTGATATTGGCGGCACAACAATGCGAGCTTCCATCGTCAAAGAAAATAAAATTCTAAAACGAATACAAATCCCAACTCCAAAAGATAAAAAATTATTCATCAGCAAAATCGAAGAATTAATTGAAGAGCTCAATCCCAAGAATGCAAAAGGAATCGGCATCGCAATTGCAGGACTAATAAAAGATGGACAAGTCAAAGACGCCCCAAACCTAGCCCTAAAAAACTTCAATCTAAAAAAACACCTCGAGAAAAAATACAAAAAAAAAGTAGAGGTAAAAAATGACGCTGGATGTTTCGCACTAGCAGAATCCAAACTAGGAATAAAAGCCAAAAACTTCATTCTAATAACTCTAGGAACAGGAATCGGTGGAGGAATAGTAATCAACGGCGAAGAATATCGAGGAACAGGTTTTGGCGCAGAATTCGGACACATGTACGTCGGAGAAAAACACTGGGAAACTCATTGGCAAAACACCAGAAAGAAAATAAAAAGAGAATTCAAAAAACAATTATTATTCAAAGACCTAATAAAAATTAACAACCCTAGTTCAAGAAAAATTCTAGACGAAACAACAGATTACCTAGGAAAAGGAATCGCCTCACTAGTTAACGCATTCGATCCAGAGATTGTAATAATCGGTGGAGGAATAAGGGAAGCAGGAGACCCCTTCCTAAACCTAGTAAAAAAGAAAGTCAAAAAATATTCCTTCCTTCCAAAAAACACGCCAATCGTATGGACAAAACTAGAACACCCTGGAACTCTAGGGGCCAGCCTTTTAGTCTAACCCAATCTTAAAAACTTTCCGAGAATTAAACTCAGCCCTCTTCCCCTCATTCCATTGATCAACAGGCCTCAAATATCCAGTAACCCGAGAATATATTACACACTTAACACGTTCCGATTTCATACTAATTCAAAGGAAACGAAATTTAACTAATTTACCTTTTCCTAACCATTCGCCTCACAATCAAAACAGCAATCCCCAAGAAAATAAGAATAATAACACTAATATAAACACCACTAGAACTAAGCAAACCCTTCGAAGCAAACCCTGTAATCAAACTAGAATCATACATAATCGAACTCTCAACCAAAGGCCTATTCTCCCCTTCTTTAGTCACAGAAACCTTCAACAACCCTGCCTCAACATCGTCAAGCTCAATCACAGTCTCACTCTCAAATCTCTCACCAGCAACCAAGCCAACACTTTCACTTTTTTCAGCAATCATTTTACCCCCAGAGTAAACATTGAAAATCAAAACAGTATCCAAATCAGATTCAGAATCAACAAAATACTTAATTAAAATACTATCATCCTTCTGCAATTGTATTTCTGAAAAATCGACAACCAAACTTGGCTTAACAAAAATAATATTTAACGGAACCACTGCACTTCCCTCCAAACACTCAACAGACAACTCAGGACTCTCACCATTCTCGGGAAGAAGTAAAGAAAACGCAAACTCAACAATTTCACCAGCCGCAATATTCTTAATATCAGTAGAAGAAATCCAAGAACTCTGTCCCTCAGCAGCCTTAAGTTTACATTTGTTTATAGACCTAAAACCATTATTTTTAACAGTCAACTCAAAAGACTTCTCCTCCCCAGGATACATAATCGCCTCAATAGAATTCATTTCAACATTCAAAGACAAGCTAGGAACACCACCAACAGCGCCGCCACCGCCTCCTCCACCAGAAGTAGAAGGTGGAGTTACGGGAGCACAAACCCCACAATCTCCAGAACAACTAGAACAAGTCTCGCCATTATTACAACTCAAGTCCCCACAATATTCACCCATCGGAGAAATAACGATAACTAACACATCATAGCTTTCCAAATCAACAGAAACACTCAATGTCCCATCAGCATCAGAAGGAACAACCGTCTCATTCCCATCAACACTAACAGAATAATCAATACTAGGAACCAAGTCAAAAACACTTAAGCTAGCATTCTCATCAAACTGATAAGTAACTATATCAAAAAACTTCGAAGTCCCAGAAATATTATAATTAACCAAACCAAGCCTACTCACATTATCAAAAGCAACACTAAAGTTCTTAGTCCCAACATATCCACCAATCTTCAAACTCCCAGATTCAGGAATAAACCTCTCAACGCTATGGCTCTCAAACCAATCATCAGATTCATCCAATCCCAAAATAGCATGACTCCCACCTGCAACCTCAATATAATCAATAACCTTCCCATAAGAAACCATAGACTCATTATAATTTCGGGCCAAGGCATAATTAACAGCAGAGTCTCCGGTATACTGAGTAACCCTTATAGGAGTCTGAGTATTCTCACCCAAATAAGAAGCCTCCCTAGTTACATAAGCTTCAGGATCCCCCGAAGGAGTCGCACCAACCCTATCCTCAATTGAAACCTGATACGAAGGATTTGTGGTATACCATTTCGTAATATTCAAAACACCTCCCGTTGCAAAGGCAGAAGCAAACAAATCAGGATACTTAGCCGAGCAAACACCAGCCTTGCCCCCAGCACCAGAAAATCCCCAAATATAAAACAAACTATCATTAACATAATCAGCATACGCAGAATCCATCTTCATATATTGTATCGCTTCATAAATATCCAAACATTCATACCCAAAAGCATCCCTCTCGCCCTCAGAAGCACCCTTGCCTCGAGTATTCAAAGGAACTGCAACAAACCCAAGATTCAAAAAATGCGTACCAACACTCGCCCTATAAGAATCCTTAGTAGAACTCCAAGAATCTGGAATTATAACAATCCTTCCATTTTCACTAGTCGAATTAAAATAAAAATCAAAATGAATATTCAAACCCTGACTATTAGTATAGAAAACATCATTAACAACCTTGCTCTTTCTCAAAACATAATTCCCGTTTAGAGTGCCAGTCTCAGTATCATTATCACAATAAAAATCAACACTATAAGTCCCAGCATCTAAAACATCATCATACCAAAAATGAGTACTATCCGTTTCATACATACTGACATTTGCAGCCCCATCTCTAGAAAACCAACAAGAACTAACAGGAATATTAGTACTAATCAAATGAGGAATATCAAAATCATTCTCAAAATTAGTCAAACTATTCAAAGTCAAAGTCAAATTCCCAGAAGAAGTGTTGGTCACATTTGAAGAAATGGTAACACTTCTCGAAGCTGTATTTGTCTTATAACCAGACTGATTCACAGCATATCCCCTAAAGCTATATGTACCATTAGACAGCTCAGTAAAATTATGAAAATATTGGTCAGCACTTGAATTATACAAAGCTTCAATTTCATCAATAGACAAATTCCTCTTAAAAATCATAACCTCATCAATCATTCCATCAAAAGATCTATCGTCTGTCCAAAAATCACCAACCTGAAAAGGTGCAGTTGAAGAACTATGAAGACCACTCAACGCCACAGTAGAAGTTTGTTTAACACCATCCAAATAAAGACTAGCATAACTACCATCGTAAACTCCACACAAATGATACCACTGATCTGTATTCAAAGCAGAATTAGTAAGAACAGTCGCCTGAAGAGCAGTCCCATCACTACTCAAATAAAGCCCATACTGATTACTCACACTATGCCCAGCCAATAAATAAGATCTCTCATCAGTCGGAGCATATTTACCCGCAATACCCTTAAACCCAGTTTGATGATCAGCCGCATTAAACCAAGCACAAATAGTAAGCCTGTCAACCACCCCCGGAGAATTCAAACTAGCACTACTCGGAACATTAATATGATCATTAGACCCTCCAACTAAAAGCCCATCACCAAAATAACCATTCGTAGAATTAATTTCAACATCCCCAACCAAAGTCCCCGTATTATCATTACCAGAAGAATCAAGAACATCACTAACCCCATCAATATCATCCATTCTCATCCAAAAAACTAAATCACTATCAAAATTAACAAACGAATAATGAGTAGAACCATTTGTATTTAAATCAACATAAATAGAATCCCCATTGTAACTCCCACTAGAAGTTGAAGAATCAAATTCAATCCCAAGGGGATCATCCATGGTTCCCAAGGTTAAACCAGCAAATCCCGTAATACCCTTCAAATCCAAAACACCAGAAAAATAAAACAAACCCAAGGCAACAAACCCTACAAAAGCTAAAAGCATAAAACGTGCAACTATGTCTCTCTTTCTCATCAAACTCAATACCTAATACACTATTTAAATTTTTTCCGAAATTCCAAAAGTTTAAATATAATCCAGCCCTAACTCACTTATGAAAAATTGGAAAACTCTAACAACAATCTGCATTCTACTAGCATCAATAGCTCTCGTATCAGCCGACTACTCAATAGACATCTCAGGACTAAAAGATTCATACTCCGTCGGTGAAGAAATCTCATACAAAATTCTATTACTAGAAAACGGACAACCAACAGGACAAGACATCCAAGTCACATTCTCCGACGACCTTGAAACAATGGAAATAAAACAAACTGTAAAATCAAATCAAGACAACACTCTAAAAGTCGAAGAAAACTTCTCAAGCCTCGGATGGCACATCAAAGCAAACTTCGAAGAAAAAAAGGTAACAAGACCTTTCATAATCAAAGAGAACTCCGAAGTAGAATTCTCAATTGAAAACGGCAAATTAATAATAAAAAATAAAGGAAACGTAAGATACACGAGAACTGTAAAAATCAAAATAGGCGATCAAACAGAATCCTACACACAAAATATTCCAATCAACGGAGAGAAAAAATGGGTTCTAATTGCTCCAGAAGGAAGTTACAACATTGAAATCACCGACGGTGTAAACACATTTACAAAGAAAAATGTTCAACTAACAAGCGTAGGAACAGGAAACGTAGTAGGTGCAATGAGTGACGACATGCAAATAACAGGATTCTTAGGCGCCCCAATTGACCCAGACTCATTAGACGAAGCCCTAATTGTATCAGACAAATCATACATCGTACTAGTTTTTATCGTAGCAGTATTCGGTCTAGGAGTTCTACTTTTAATTGAGAAAAAAATAAAAAGAACTAAGAACTAATTTGACTCAATTATTTCATAAGTCTCAGCCTTCAAATAAATCTCATAATATTCTTCAGCACCCCATGTCTTTCGTCCACTCATCGAAAATTCCACATTCTCAAAAGAGGGCATCATTAAACTTACTTTCGAAGTCAAGAAAGAAGGCTCAATAACACTCCAAGAAATCGTTATCTCTCCCAGCTCCTCCTCGTCTTCAGAAGAATAAAAAATATCAAAACCCTCAAGAAATTCCAAACCACGCCCAAGAGCCAAGCCCTTAAAGAAAACCTCTTCAGGCGCAATCACAATTTTTACACGATCATCTTCAGCACTAGAAAAAATAATCTTATCAAGATAAAAAACAAAATTATCCCCACGATAAATTTGCCCTTCCTGAAGATCCTTAATCCTTTCACCATTCACCTTCAAAACAACTTTACCGCCAGTAATCAAATCAATAGAAAAATTCGTCTGATTAAAAAACGGCGAACTTAAGCCCACAGTTTCATTTTTATAAACATCAAAAGAATAAGGAAACTCAAAAAAATCAATACTATTAGAATTAAAATCACTCGAGACTACATAATGCGACCTCCCAAAAAGAAAAACAGTTTTCCCAACTATATCATCCCAAGAATAATCCTCTCCAAAATCAATAGAATAATCGAAAATTACTTCATTATTCAAAAAATCAACCCCATAAGTACGATTCCCATCTAAATGATCATCATTAGAAAACCGATTAAAAAGAAAAGTATCCGGAAATCTTAACGTCTGAACATAATCCAAAGTTTCATTAATATCTCTACCTAAAAAAATAGGCAAATTCTGACTAGTTGCATAACGACCAAAAACATCAACAACCGACTCATCCCTATTAAGCCTCCTATCAGAAGTAGAAAGTGAAATTTCCTCAGACTTCGATTTCAAATCCAAACTAAGTTCCCTAAAAGAAAGGGCCCCATCACTAACAAACGTCTTATTAGAAACACCGGCCCCCTCTTCAAGTTCTATAACATTAACAACCTCACCAACAGTATTATCATCCAACTCCTTTGTCAAATTCTCCAAAATCTCATCATCACCACCAAAAACAAAAAAGAAAGCGGCAAAAAGAACATAGCTCACACACACAACAATCGCAATAATAATTATCCACCTCATAGAACAGCACAGCAAACCCGATTTAAATAATTAACCACCCAAGCCATCAAAGTCAAGAGATTTGACTTACACATTTAAATATAACAACGGCATAGAACAATCATGGAAGACAAAATTCTAAAGCGATTCAGTCGTTATGAAAAATTAAAATTCAACAACCTAAAAAAAGAAATGCCCTCAAACAAACTCTCCTACCATCTTAAAAAACTAATTTCAGAAAAACTTTTAGAAAAAAAAGATGACTTCTATTTCATGACAGACAAAGGAGAAGAAAAGCTTTGCTATCTTGAAGACAAAGGTTCTCTCAAACAACCAATTCAAGACGTCTTCCTTTTACCATTTAGAAACGGGAAATTTGTAATACAAAAAAGAACGAAACGCCCACTTCTCAGCATCAACATCCCAATTGGAGCAAGAATAAGAAAAGGCGAAAGTATTTTCGAGACAGCTAAAAAGAAACTAAAAAAAGACACCGGAATGGAAGGGGACCTTCACTTCAAAGGAATCATAGATACAAAAACCTTCAAACAAAATAAACTATTCCTGCATCACATACTAAACGTTTTTCTCATAGATAATCTCCAAGGCGACCTAACCCCATCGACATCAAAAGGCGAAAATTTCTGGATAACAGAAAAAGAATATTATAAACAAAAAAACAACCTAACGGCCGCAAAAGAACATTTCGAAATCGCAAAACAAAACCACTTCACACTTCTAGAAATAGAGCAACACCTCAACGAAAAAGGAAAATTCGTAAAAAGTAAGATTATTAGAAAAATAAAAATCTAACGTCCATTTCTCCGCGCTTACAAACCTCTTTCTTCAAGCCTCGCATTATACTCACCATGCTTCCCACAAGTTGGAGTAACAAGCCTTGCTATCACAGGAGTCAAAGCACGTCCACCCAGATGTAGCTCCGGAACAAGCCCATAGTCCGTGTTAAAAATATGCCCACAAGGACCTCTACTTAATGCTCTCACATGACCATCATAAACATGAGTTACAAGTCCCCTACTCCTACCATTACCCCAACCAGGAACAGGAACAGTATCCTCTTCACTAACATCCCTCATAAGATCAATCACAGTTAAATTGAATTCTTTCGCCATCTCAGCTCCAAATTTCCTCACTATTTAAAATTATTCATCCAAAACAGTCAACACAAGACCACCCGTCTGACCAATCGTTTCTGCCATCGACTCAAGCCCATTCAAAATTTCTGGATTAAAATAAGAACCTCTTAAAAACTCTACAGAAATTTGATTTAAAACTTCAATATCAGGCATTCCATTCTCAAACAAACTTCGCTCAAAACCAACTACCTCTGGCAATCCACTCGCAAAATCCCACACGCCTCCATAAGAACCAATGTTCTCTCTCGAAAGAGACTTATCCTCACGCAAATACCACAAAACTGGACGTAAACCCTTCCCATCTCGCATTCTAGGAGAAATTTTAAGAAATGCTAAACTATTTTCCTCAGCCAAATAAATCCCCAAAAACAATTTTTCAATTAAATTCTCAGTCGAATCAGAATTACTATCCAAAACTTTTCCAACTACCTTGCTATCCCTAAGAAAATCCACCTCACCAAAATGCCTCCCCCTAACCCCATTATAAATATAATAACCTTCCAATCCACAATTAGCAATTATATCTACCATATATTACTCATACCCAGCCATATTCCCCAGCTTCCCAGAATTCCCCTGAGTTTTCTTGGCCGCAACAACATCATCAATCCTCAAAATCATAATAGCAACCTCAGCAGCCGAAGAAATCGCCTGAGTCTTAACCTTCAAAGGCTCAATAATCCCCTGAACCGCCGTATCCTCGACCTGCCCAGAAAACAAATTCAAACCAACCCTATCTCCCCCCGCATCATGAGCAGTCCGAAGCTCAGTCAAAACATCAATCGGATCCATCCCAGCATTCTCAGCCAAAGTCCTGGGTATAAATTCCATGGCCGAAGCAAACTCCTCAACCGCCAACCTCTCACGGCCCTTCAAAGTCCGAGCAAAATCCTTCAACCTCTTAGCCAACTCAATCTCAACAGCGCCGCCGCCAGCAACAACCTTAGAATCCTTCAAAGTCGCAGCAACATCACCCAAAGCATCCTTCATAGCCCGCTCAACTTCATCAACAACATGCTCAGTCCCACCACGAATCAAAATCGTCAAAGCCTTAGGATTCCGACACCCCAAAACATAAGTCATCCCTTCCTCACCATCCTTCCTTTCTTCGACCTTCGCAGCATAACCCAAATCCTCTGCACTAATCTCGCTCAACTTCGAAACAATCTTCCCGCCAGTCGCCTTCGCCAAACTCTGCATATCAGACTTAGCAACTCTTCGGACAGCATAAATCCCTTCCTTCGCCAAATAATACTGAACCAATTCATCAACTCCCTTCTGCACAAACAAAACATTCGCCCCACTCCCCTTAATCGCATCAACCTTCGCCTTCAACATCTCATCTTCCTGACTAAGAAAACTAGTAAATTGATCAGGCGACGAAATCGAAAACTTAGCATCAGTCGTCGTACTCTTAACTTCCAAAGCCTCCTCAATCAAAGCAATACGCGCCTCCTCAACCCTAACTGGCATCTCCAAACTTAACTTCTCCTTATCAATCACAATTCCCTTGACCAACTCAGTCTTCTCAATCGCACCGCCCTTCTGCTTCTCAATCTTAATATCATCCAAATCAACCCTACTTCCCTCAGCAACAACTTTCACAGCCTCGACAATTATCTCACCAAACTTCTCCTTCATATACTCAACTCCTTTCCCAGTCATCGCCGTCTGCGCAACCTTCATCAACTCTTCCTCAGTACTAATCTCAATCGCCAAATCCTTCAAAATTTCCTGAGACTTCTCCTCGGCCCACCGATAACCCCTCGTAATAATCGTCGGATGAATCTTCTGATCCAAAAGCCCCTCAGCATTTTCCAAAAATTTCCCAGCCAACATAACCGCAGTAGTCGTCCCGTCCCCTACCTCATTCTCCTGAGTCTTAGCAATCTCAACAATCATCTTCGCCGCCGGATGCTCAATTTCCATCTCATCCAAAATCGTCACTCCATCATTCGTAACAGTAATATTCCCAACACGATCCACAAGCATCTTATCCATCCCCTTCGGCCCCAAAGTCGTCTTCACCGTCTCAGCAACAACCCGCGCCGCCAAAATATTATTCCTCTGAGCATCTCTACCCAAAATCCGACCGCCCTCTTCCGGCACAACATTATCAACCATAATAAAAAACTCCTAATCCAACTTATAAGGATTATTGTAATCAAAACTATATCATATAAATAATAAATTCACTCCTTACTTACATTCATGAGTAAATTCCACTAAATTCCCACCCTCTAACTGAACTCTAAAATCATGAAAATCCGTATTCTCCCCTGACCAACTCACAGTTCTCGAATCACCCACATTAACATCCGAAGGCGAGTAATTTTTTCCATCAATTTCAAACATAACAAAATTATCACCACTAACCTCTTCATTGCCAATATTTAAAATCGAAAAATATACATATTTTGTTTCAACCTCAGGCTCTCTTATACTCCTACAACGAAACATATGTAAATCAACCATCTTTCCACTTCCAGAAACAATCTCACTCGTAAAACTATCCTCATCACAACTTACAACTTTCTCCTTTACGTTACCTTCCCATCCTAACTCTATAATATGCTCTCCTTTAGAATAATGATCCAATGTAAGTAACCCTGTATTTGCACTAGGAGATACATCCTTTTCAAATTTTGGATTAGTATCAACACCATCTACTCGGGACACACTCCAGTCAGTTTTTTCAATAACATCAATACCAATATTTTTCGCCTCGACATAAATCCTATTTTCAATACCGCATTTTGCTGCCACTCCAAATTCAAAATCTTTTTCTTCACTCGGGACTTCTACTTCTTCTTGTGTAGTATCATCCGCATCTTGTGTAGTATCATCCGCATCTTTATTATCCCTTTCAATAACACTCAAACACTCATTAACTTTCCCATAATATTTAATTTTTTTACATATATCTCTATCTTCATTATTCAAAGCAACTTCATATATACAATCATCTTTATTATCACTATAAAATAAATTGTTACAGTATTCAATATCCTCTTTAACAAATTCTAAATAACATCCATCTCTTTCGCTATCATCCTCAATTGCAACACACTCTGATTTATTTTTATAAACAACTTCTTTCTGCATAGTATCATCTACAGTTTCATCAGGTAAAGCAAATTTACTTGAAAACAAAAAATAAACTCCCACCAAAACAACAGCAATCACTACTAACCCTATAATCCATTTTGAAACACCTACACCACTCTTCGTCTCATGAAAATCATCACTCTCCATTCATTATAAATATAAAAAACCTTTAAATAACTTCCTGGTCAAATATTATAAATCTTTCTCACCAAAAATTATTGTACTAGAAGTCACAAACCTTTTATACAAATCTCACCTCAAACAACCATGCAATTCGACAAAGACATACCCAAAGACAAACTCCTAATCAAAATATTCAGATTCGTCCAAAACATCCCATACCGAATCACCCCATTCGACTCAAACAAATACGCCTGCAAAGAACCCGTCACAACCTCCCTAAAACAAGGCGACTGCCGCCACAAATCCCTCCTCCTCCACAACCTACTCCTCCAAAACAATTTCGAAGTAAAAAAATACAAAACAATTTTCGACTGGAAAGACCTACCAATTCCAAAAGAAATCCTAAACACCTTACAAAAATCAGGAACACGCTGGAGCCACGACATAGTCGGAATAGGACTAAACAAATACTCCATCTCATACATCGACCCAACATGGAACTCAGAACTAGAAAGATTAGGTTTCCCAGTAACAGGCGCATGGGATGGAAAAGAAAGCACAAAACAAATAACAAGAGAGAAACTAGAATACCTTGACGCTGAAAATTTCAAAGAAAAAGACCACGGAATAATAATCGACAAAGCTGAAACCCAAGAATTTACAAAAACCTTAAACGAATGGCTCGACAAATCTTCCTAATCAATCACCACCGTCCAATACTCCTATAATTATATAAAGAATTTGCACCTGAACAAACCATGGAAACCGGCATCAAAGTTGGAGACCTGATGACAAGAAATTTTATTTTTGCTTCACCAGAAACTAACCTCAAAGAGTGCGCCAAACTCATGGTCAAAAAACGAGTCGGAAGCCTAATCATAAAAGAACACGATAAACTAAAAGGCATTCTAACAGAAAAAGACATAATCTGGGCAATAGTCAAAAAATCCAAAAAAGACCTCGCAAATATTCTAGCAAAAGATTTAATGAGACGAAAAGTCGTAACAATCAAACCGGGCGCCGACATAACAGAGGCAATGGAAAAATTCAGAAAGAAAAAACTCCGAAGACTCCCAGTTCTTGAAAATGGAAAACTAATCGGATTCCTAACAAACAAAGACGTCCTAAAAATCGATCCAGGTCTCTTCCAAATGATAGCCGAAACAATCATGATCAAAGAAGAAACTGCAAAACTCAAACGAAGAGACAATCCCCAAAGAAACGAAGGAATCTGCGAAGAATGCGGCGACTACAACATTTTATACCGAGAAGATGGCCAGCTAATCTGCGACAACTGCTACAGCAAGAGATAATTTAATAAAGTTTATATACGCCCGCACCCTAATAACTCTAGAAAAAGATGGCACAGAAAAAAGACGTCTACAAACAAAAACTCAAACAGAAAGGACACTGGAACTACGTCGACCTATACAACTTATGCTTCGACTGGCTAAAAGACCACAATTACAAGCTAACAGAAAAAAATTACACAGAAAAAATCACAGGATTCGGAAAAGAGATCGTTCTAGAATGGGAAGCATCAAAAAAAGTAACAGACTACTTCAAATACAAAATAACTCTAAAATGGCACATTCTAGGAATGAAAGATGCCGAAGTTGAAGTTGAAGGCAAAAAAATTAACACAAACAAAGGTGAAGTCGGCATAGATTTCAAAGGAGAAATAATCAGAGACTATGAAAAAAGATGGGAAGATCAACCAAGATGGAAATTCTTAAGATCAATTTACGAAAAATATATCATCAGAGAATCAATAACAGAATACGAAGGTGACCTAGAAAAAGATGTTAAAGAAATGATTGAAGACGTCAAAGCATTCTTACAAATCGGCGGACGTTAACTCTACCACGATAATCTTTATAAAATAATTATAGCTAATTTCTACATGAAAAAATTACTATTACTTTTAGTCGTACTATTATGCCTAAACCAAATCTCAGCACTAGAAATAGCAGAAGAATACGACACAAACATAATCGTCAGAGACCTAAGTAACTCAATAGAATTAGAACTAACAATCACAAACGCAACCGAAGGAGTCTACAACGTATACACCCTAGCCGACATCTCCCTTCAACCTTCACAAGTATTCATAATAGACAAAGATCCATTCGTAAAAAAATTCACAATAAAACCAAACGATAACCTCGACATCCTAGGACACTACTCATTCTCCTACACACTAAACCACCGAGGAGTCGAAAAATACAACCAAAAATTCTTAATCAACTTAGTTAATCTTGAAGACATAATCGAAATAGGCTCAGACTTCATCGACCAAGAATCAGGCGAAGTAGAATTTTATATCCAAAACCTAGAAGAAGTCAACCTAAAAAATCTCTCAGCAAAATTCTCATCAATCCTATTCGAAACAAAAGAAACATTCGACCTCGGACCAAAAGAAAAAAGAAAATTCACAATAGAAGTTGATGAAAACGAACTCAAAAAAATAAAAGCGGGGGTATACATAATCAAATCAGTATTCGAAACAGAAAATGGAGAACGAAGAATTGACGGGAACCTCTACCTAGGAGAAAGAAAAGGAATAACAACCACCGAAGACAAAGCAGGATTTCTAATCAGAACAGAAACAATAACAAAAATCAACTCAGGAAACGTCCTAGAAAATGTCCAAGTAGAATTAAAACGAAACATTATATCAAGACTCTTCACAGACTTCGAAACCGAACCAACAATAGTAGACAGAAAAGGTTTCACAATCGAGTATACCTGGATAAAACAAAATCTCGGACCAACAGATGTCTACATTGTCAAAGCAAAAACAAACTACATATTACCGTTCCTAATAATAATCGTCGCAGTACTAGCCCTAATCGGATTCAAAAGATTCTCGGAAACAAAAGTTGAAGTCACAAAAGCTGTCTCACCAGTCAAAACAAAAAACGGAGAATTTGCACTTAAAGTAAAACTAGCGCTAAAAGCAACAAAAAATGTAGAGAACGTAACATTAATTGACAAAGTTCCAAGAATAGTAAAAATCTACAAAAAATTTGGAACAGTTAAGCCCGACAAAATAGACGCCGCAAGCAGAAGAATCCACTGGCACATAGGCGATCTAAACCCAGGAGAAGAAAGAATCTTCAGTTACATAGTATACTCAAAAGTTGGAGTCGTCGGAAAATTCTCACTACCAGAAGCACTAGCAGTCTTCGAAAAAGAAGGAAAAATACACGAAGTAGAATCAAACAAAGTATTCTTTCTTAACGAACAAATCACAGGCAATTAAGCAGACTTCAACCAATCATGCCGATCCAAAAAATCTCGAAAATGTATTTGAGAAATTATAGACGATAATCTCCTAAAACTAACCCCGTCCACAACATTCGTCCGAATCGCTTGAACACTATGTCTCTCCGCACCATCCAAAACTTCCTCCTCATGGCGAAACAAATAAGGCTCCCTCGAACTCACAACCTCATCCCCACTATTTCTAATGTCCCCAATATCAATACCAAACTCCGTACAAATTCCCATACGACGACCGTCAAACACATAATAAACCCCAATTCTCGGCAACCTTCTATCAACGAAAGTCCTATAATCAATCGGAACGGCAGAAATTAATCCCATCAAAACTCCAATCATCACCCGTTTTTAAAAATTATTGTTCTCAATGATACACTTTTATACCCCTCCTCTCTATAATTTCATGAAAGAAGAAATCAAAGCCCCAGCAAAATTAAAACACAACGCAGAGGATTTCATAGTCGAAGAAATCGGCGAAAAATGGAACTGCAAAATCTCAGAAGATCCAAAATTCAACTCCAATCCAGACCTAGAAAAATTAGACCTAGAAAACCCAAGAGACTTCCTTTGCTGCGAAATGGAAAAGAAAAATATAGACCACTTTCAAGCAATAAAAGATGTAGCAAGTAAATTGAATAAAGGCGTCGATGCTATTGGTTACGCCGGGACAAAAGACAAAAAAGCTTGGACATGCCAACGAATATCAATATTCAAACCAGATATAGACAAAATAAAAAATTTCAAACACCCAAACATCATCCTAAAAAATTTCAAATGGTCAAAAAGAAAAATCAAAATGGGATATTTAGAAGCAAATCATTTCACAATAACCTTGCGAGACATTGATAAAAAAGACGCAATGAAAATCACAAATCAAATCAAAAAGAAAAACTGGTTCCCAAATTATTTCGGCGCCCAAAGGTTCGGCTCAATGCGAGGCAATAATGTAAAAATCGGAGAACTAATCATAAAAAGAAAATTTGAAAGTGCTGTTATGGCAATCCTAACCGACACCAACGAAAACGAACGTCCCGACATAAAATACGCAAGAGAAAAACTAAAGAAAACAAACGACTTCAACGCAGCATCAAAATATTTCCCAAACTATCTCAAGCTCGAAAAACAAATCTTGTTCTACCTATCTAGAAATAAAGACGACTTCCTAGGAGCAATCAAAAAAGCCGAACGAAAAAATATGCTAATGTTTCTCCACTCAGTCCAGAGCAAAATGTTTAACGAAATCCTAGAAAGAGCACTAGACGAAGGAATGGATTTTACCAAAGAAGGTCAACAGAGCTGCCTCCTAATGGGATACAAAACAAGATTCTTCAACGGCCACCTAGGCGACATCGAAAAACAAGTCCTCTCCGAACACAATCTAGAACTATCCGATTTCGACATCCGAGAAATCCCATACCTAAGAATCAAAGGCTCTTTCAGAAAAGCAATCACTGAAGTAAAAAGCATAGAAACATCAATAGACAACGATGAAGAATTCGAAAACTCAAAAAAAATCACCCTATCATTCACACTCCCATCAGGCGTATACGCAACCACTTTCCTAGAAAACCACTTCACCATATAAATTCTTAAAAAGCAAACCGACATCAAAAAAACATGGCAAAAGATTTACTAATGTTATGCAAAGGCGACGAACCAACAAGAGTAGTAGCTTGTAGTAGAAAAGTAATAGAAGTCGACAGCACAGAAACAGCACTTGGAGAAATGGAACATACAGAGGGAGAAGGATACGCAGCACTAATTGTCGACCCATTTAATTGGGCAGGAGAAAGAATAAGAACCAAACAATTGAAAGAAGTAATGGCATACGCAGCCCAAAAAGGAATGCCGGTTATCCTTTACACAAGAGAAAAAGAAATAGATATGGCTAGCCTTGGATTTCAAAAAGGACGTCACTATACTCATTTTGTCCAACCAAACGAGATAGACGCAGCAAGAAAAATGACAGAAATAGTTAGGAAACTAGATTAAACAAATATAATTCAATCTATCACTTAGGATACTTTTCCCATTTACCCTCAGAAACAATTTCAATTTTACCGTTATCATAAACAACTGCAGATTCATCATCTAAAGCATAGACATCCTCATCAAAATCAGCAAACACTTTTCTCAAATTTTCATCAACAACCTTAGGAAAATATTCAGAATTAAGATGTGGCCTCATATGAAAATCAATCAATCCAAGCCCCCTAGGGGGATTATCAACTTCATCACCATATAAACCAAATAAACATTCAGAAGAAACCTGAAGCGTCTTACTAAGAACAATACTCCCAGCACTAATCCCAACATAAACTCGAGTCTTCAATAAATCAGAAATTTCCTCGCTCAACCCAGACTCCCGAATACACTTCATCAAATAAGCCGTATCCCCTCCCCCAACAAAAATAACATTCGCCCTCTTCAACCTTAGCAACCAAACATTTTTTTCAAGAGCAGAAATATCAACTATATCAACCTCACCCAATTTCTTACAATTAACCAAATCATCAATCAGCCAACCCTTATCTCCTTCCTCAACATTAGCCGCAGTAGGAATAAAAGCAATCCTCATTAAATTCTCACCAACCAACCTTCTCAATGCCTCACTCAAAGATTCATTTCTAATTCCCGCAGAAGTCAACATTAATTTCATAAAAATCAAAAATATCTAAATTATAAAAACATATCCCCCACCCTGAACGGATTAACAGTGTTCGTTTAGAAATAGAATCGATGATTTTTTAGGATTTACTAACCCTTTTTACAAAAATATACTGTAAATTTGCTTTTTGATAAATATTCCTTAGTCGCTGCAATTCCCTTAAATTACAATTATTTATTTTTAATTCGATACTTGAATCACTAGAATTCAGAACCTCAAATTCAGAAAAATCCTCCAAATTATAAACCTCCTCCTTAAATTGAATAAGCAAAAATGGCTTATATCCCAACGATTTATAAAATCCAATTGAATTATCCAATGCCCCGACATTTATTTTATCATATTTTTTAAAACCAATTTCTTCGAACTTCATCACTAATTTCTTCCCGAAGTTTCTTTTCTGAAATCTGGAATCTACTGCAATTTCACTAATTAATAAATAATCATCCCTATGAAAACCACATATAATCCCGACAATTTCACTTTCCAAATAGATTCCAATAAAAAATTCGGGACATTTCTCAAATTTATTCCTTAGAAAATCTGAGTCTCTAATCCTCTCAATCTTCAATTCACTATCTAGAATGTCCATTCCTTGCGAAAAGTTTTCGGAGGATAATTCCCTTAATTCTAAATCTACTAAAAAACCGAGTTTTTCAAATTCTAAAAAGATTAATTTCTCTGTTTTGTTCAATTCCTCAAAATTAACTCCACAGAATAATTTTTTTAAAAAAGGTTCATTCTCAAAAGAAAGTTTAAGATCGATTGAGTTTTTGCAATCACGAATAAAGAGATCTTTTTTATCTTTTCGCCATTTGATTTGTTTCTTTAATGTTTTCATTATTTTATATTAATACCAAACTCCTTATTTAATTTATCTTTATACTTTTTTAATTGATTCAATCCCAATGCTTTCCCATTTTTAATACAAAAAGGGGTCGGAGATTCACCATTCTCAAAATATCTAAAACTTTGTGCCACACATTTATTACATTTAGACAACATTTTACAACCATCGCAACCCTTATCCATATAAGACCTAAATTTGTTAAAAATTTCACCATCCCAAATTTTTTGGAGAGATTTATCTCGGATATTTTCAAACTTCATAAATTTTTCAGGGATAATAACTCTAGATAGGGTACATGGAGATACTTTCCCATCAGAATGGATTTCACAAAAATTAATTGCTGCTGCACAAGTGTATGCCGATAATCCTTGCCGTTCCATCTCTACAGGCATATCGATTATTCTAACATTAATCCCATTTCTTTTTCCAGATTCATTAATCGATTCCCAAAATTTATTATCATAAAATTCATAAAATTCGGAAATAAATTTATTTGATTCTCCCCGCCCAATAGGAATAATCGGAGAGATAAACCAATCCACCGGATTTATTTTTTTTATTAATTTCTGAAATTCTTCCATCTTATCAATGTTATTTTTATGTAAAACCGTAGCTATTGAGAGGGGAATCCCTATTTTTTTAAAATAATTTATATTTTCCATCGTTAGATCAAACATATGGGGATTATATTTTCCTTGAGAATCCAATCTTATAAATCCATGAGATTCTCTATCAGGACCGTCTAAACTTATTTTTATACTAACCAAATATTCTTTTTTATCAACAATAAACTCCCGAATGTCATTTGGAAATATTCCATTAGTGGTTAAAATAAAGTACATTCCCTTTTTAGTCAAATAATTGATAAAGTCTTTAAAAATCGGACTTTGAGTAACTTCTCCCCCAGATAATACTACATAAAAAACATTACATTCAACCAGATCATCGATAACTTTTTTCCACTCATCAAGATTTAATTCGTTATCATTCTTTTCTGAATAACTCCCAAAACAATGCTTACATCTAAGATTACATTTGCTTGTCAAATTAATATAACAAGAATAAGGGGAAATATAAACTTCGTTAGTAATATTCATTTTAGATTAAACCAATTATAACTAATACTGATTTTGTCCACATGACATAACGTCATTCCTTGCTAAGAAAACGAGTCCACCATCATCGCCTCCAGAAGCACTTTCTCCGCTGAAATAACTAGCGTAGATTCTTTGAGAAACTCCGATAGTCCCGGGAGAAATGGCGTCATAACATGGGCCTTTAGTTTTATCAACCATATAAATTTCATCAGATAGAACTATTTAAAGATTATGGCGAAAGACCCCACTGTTTTACATTTTAGAAATAATCCCCCCACCCGCTAAGGAACCTTTGTGGCACCTTTAATGAGTATCTTTTGCCATTGATGATTTTATTTTATCGTTGCTATTATGAGACTCCTTTGATTTATAAGTATTGTCGAGGTTGAGTATATCCTTTCTTTATGTAGACAATTTTATAGACAAATCTGTTATTGTAGATAAAGTATACCTATGAAAATAACATTTATACAGTATGCCCCAACCGCTGTGACTGGGATGTTGGGGTTTTCATGGGTGGATAAAGTTAGTCTTAGATTATTTTTTATCTCAAAGAGATTAAGCAGTTATCCAAGATCCATTTGACGACCCACCAAATTCTCCAATTGCCCAAATTATAAATTTATATATTATAAAAAAAAGCACAATTGTTCCAGCTATTCCAGTTAGTAGAATCCAGATATTTACACCACTCCAAAAATTGTTCTCTTGTTCTTCTATTAACTCCTTGGTCTGTTCATTTGGAGAAGATTCCTTCAGGGCGTCAAAAAATATTCCCCCAATAATTACAAAAAAAATCAGCATTGCAGTTCCCACTATTCCGCCTACAAGAAACCCTTGAACATCTGGCTTTCTTCCCATAGAATACAATATCCCAAGAGACTATTAAACATTTCTAAAATAACTCTTTAATATATCTCCATACATAAAAGTACAATGTTGGGATATTAAATAAAATTCCGAAAAGAAAAGCAATCCACCAAAAGGGATTTTCCACCCTTATCTCCTTGCTATAAATAATTAGAACAACACCAAGCCCACTCGCAATTAAATCAACATACCATGCTTCAATTAGTTCTTTAAACTTCATTTGATCCGAGGGCTTCTGAGAGTTTTTCATTTATGATATGAGCATTGTCTCCATTAATAATGTTAATAGTTCCGATGTTTACAGAAACTCTTTCCTTATCCTTGTGCTTTTCAAAAAACTTTATGATTATCGCTGTAATCAAACTAATTCCTACACCTTTCGCAATTTCAATAATGAATGGGGTAAATATCGACTTAAACTCAATTACATTTTCTTGCAGATATAAATTACAGTTAACACCTTCAAGATTGTTAAGTTCATCAATAAAATCCTTACATTCCGTAATTCTTAAGCCATTAACTTGTCCTTTCGTCATTAGAAAACCAAACCACTTCCCACTTATATTCTTTGTGCTACTCAAGAACCACATTCCATACGCCCCAACCGCTGGTCTGCTCAGTGTGGTACATTCGAGAGAGGACTAATTATATTCCCCACAAGGCATAGATTGACATAAGACTACCAAGATAAAGTACTATTAAAACCATCCATTCCCTTAGAGAAATTTTTGTCGTTTTTCTAATAATTGTATACATTCCAGTCAAAACAAGGAGTGTAAACGGAAAATAAAATATAGGTTTTGTTAACATAATATCGGTAACTTTATTTTCGATTATCCTAGTTACTAAGGCTATAATTACCAAGTCCAAAATTACCAATAAGGCACCCCGAGTTCCCGTAATAAATTGACTACTAAAGCCTGTTTTCTACGATTACTTCTAGCCACAAATAAAATTAATCTTGCCTCTACCATAAAACAAGAAGGTTACCATTTCTTTTATAGAAAGGTTACTTAATAAGTTACCAAGCATTTAAAAAAGTTATAATCCATATAACTCTATGAAAGACAAGAAAAAATCCTGGTTCAGGCGACACTGGATTTTGACAGGGATTTTAGGATTCATGGCATTATCTTTTATTATTGGAACCTTCCAAGGAATTAAGGATGAGATAAAATATGCCGATTATTCAGATAATGGATTAGTGATAATAAACTCAAGTCTCCTTATTCCCCAAGACTCAGAAATTGATAGGGTATGGAGAGTTAACGATATGGTTTCAATAACCACAAATGCTACAGGTTTTATTGAGGGAACTGAGAGACAAATAGGTAAGACTGAAGATTTTGGGGGAAGTTCAGTAATAGTGAAGGCTTATCGTTTCGATTCTAATATTAATTCAAATCAATTTTATGATGAGGAAAAACAAGGGATAGACATAAGGGGTGTTAAGGATTGGGATTTAGGAGAAGATTGTCTTGGGATTCAGATAGATTCTATTTTATCTGGTTACGCAGAGGGATTTTGTCTAAGAAGTAATGTTGTATTCTATGTAAGATCTTCTTCAACATCTTATTCCAATGAAGGAAAATCTTTTATGAAGATGATGACTAAAAAGGTATAATTAAAAATTACTAATAAAATATAAAATGGTAAAATGTGCTAATTGTAAAAAAGAATTGAAATGGTACCAAATTGTGCATCCTTTTGGTTCAAAGGAAGCATTTTGTGGATGGGGTTGTTGGAAAGAATATAAGAAGAAAAAGAAAGGTCATATAGGTCATAATTGCCCTTATTGTGGCTCTAAAAAAATTCATCCAGTTTCAATAGGTCAAACTAAGGGATTTAATACAGGCCGAGGATGTTGTGGGGCTATTTTACTTGGACCACTTGGCTGGTTTTGTGGAATGAGTGAAATGAATAAAGGAAAAACCGAAGCAAAAAGGATGTGTATGAAATGTGGTGAAACATTTTAGAGTTATAAACTACTTGCAATGTCATAGGTTACCTGAAAGAAGTTTTTATCTTAGGGGTAAACAATTTTCGGTTTGTGCTCGTTGCACAGGAATATATCTTGGGCAAGTGATTATGATCATTTTGCTTATTCTTGGTTTACGCCTAAAAATAATAATCTCTTTGTTCTTGATATCGCCTTTGATCATTGATGGAACCTTGCAATATTTTAATTTATTAAAATCTAATAATATAAGAAGATTTGTAACAGGGTTAATTGGAGGTCTTGGAGTTATTGGGGTTTATTTTTTCATAATAGAATTTTTAATTAGACTTATTTAATTTTTCTTAAAAATTTTAATATTGTTTCTATCTCGTTTTGAAAATTAGAATATAAAAAGAATATAAAACTTAAAACGTCCACCCATGAAACCCCAAAAAGTCTCTAACGCCCCAACCAATAGTTCGACGCTGATTCAGAATAGAAATCCCCTGCCGAGAAACCACCCTTTTGGCATATTCAATAGGTATATTTTTTGTTATTGAATATTTATTTAGTGTTATGTTTTACCGAGGCTGTTTGAGTTTATATAGTTTTTGTATTGGTTAAGTACCTAGACTAATCTCAAACAAACCGCAAGAATAATAAACCGTGCTTGTGCACAATTATTATGGAGATATTAATAGATGTAATTAGTAATTTTCTTTTATTCTTATTTATTATACTCGTGGCTAGCACGATTCTATTGATGTTTCAGTTTCAGAGAGTAAAGATAAAGTTAAGAAAGTATTCAGATATTAAAGAACGAATTCTTTCAAGATTTAAAAATTTGCGTGGTTCTAAATTTATTAGGCATATAATCTGGGATCGTTTAAGTTTGGGAATTTATTATTTCAGGGGATTCTATTCGATAAGTGGATTCAATAGACATTTTAATAAGATATATTACTATAAGGATATTCTAAACACTCGGGATAAAAGTCTCATAAGATTAGTCAATAATTATAGATTGATTACATTTATCTTTTATATCTCTTTTATGGTTTATGCATTAATTATTATTGGAATTGCAATAATTACCATCATTCTGTTTATTATTGCTATGATTATGAATGGTGGTGGCTTTTCTTAATCCTTCTTATCCTTATATAAAAACATCAGCACAGGCATCAACGTCTTATCCTTGATAATTTTTTTAATAGCTTCGACCATTTCAGCCTCAGTTCTTCCGAACATCATTTCGTAAGAAGCAGATAATAAAAAGACGCCCTTGAATGTACCATGTAAACACTACGCCCGACCGGACAGATTACCAAATAGAATTTCAAAGGGGATTACTTTATTTTAATTTGATATAACAATAAGATCGTTGGAGTTTATATAATTTTTGGAATTTCTAAACATTTTTCATTAAGTTTTTATACCATTCTCCCCTCCCTAGTTTTAGAATGAAAGCTATAAGAAAATTTAATATTGTTTTTAGGATAGCTATCTTATCTATACTTGTTCCCCTATTTTATCTATACTCCAAAAGGAATAATATTTTGGGGATTGCATTTATCGTTCTGGCCTTAACCTTTACCCTATTAAGACTATTTGTCTTTGGAAAAAAATATAAATATTGGGATTTAGAAGAAAGTTATGAGTGGGCTCCCCTTGGTTATGTTTTCGGAGGCATGCTTCTTTTTATAGCAATCTTGGCCTCTTATGGCACAGTATCTGATATAAGCCAAGGAGCTCCAATTCCTTTATGGGCAATAGTGGCACTTTCTGGAGCATGGATTTTTGGATTTCTCCTCGTATATTATGCCTACAAATCGCAAAAAGAATTTTCACTTATTATTAAGAAAGAAGAAAAATTAGGAGAAATAGTCTCCAAAGAAAAAGCAAAAAAATTCTGGATTTGTTATTTAATTGTTTTTATGATTATCGCCGCTATTTTACGTTATACACTCGGGGGAACACCACTTACATTAACTAATGGGATTATAACAATAATTGCTATAGCCTTTATGTATTTCTTTCTAAGAATAGCCTCACCAGCAAGGAGGAGAGGTTCAAAGAAGAAAAACTATAAAGTTTGGATTGTGATCTCAATAATTCTTTTGATCTTTTTTGGATCTTTTATATACAGTCTTACAGTTAGTCTTAACAGACCCCCATCGGATAATTGTCCTTCAAGAGGAATTTTTCCAAAAAATGGAATACCGGGTTTACAATATTGCGAGAAAGATTCTGATTGTATTAAAGTTATAAATAGAGTTTCTTGTTGTGATTCTTGCAATGGGGGAAGTGATAATGCTATCAATAAAAAACATATTGATTTTTTGGAATGTGTAAGATTAAAGGAGACAAATTGTAGCAATTATGAATGTGAGGAGAATGTAACTTCTCAATCATGTTTTGCTCAAGCAGGATGTGTCGATAACGTATGTGAAATTATAGAAGAATTACCAAGATATGATTTAAAATTTTCTGACTTTGAATGTAAACAAAACCAAGATAGATGTTATGTAAACTGCACATGGAAAGTATATAACGCTGGTAACTATCCAACAAGATATAGATTAAATATAAGTCTTCATGACAAAGAATTAGAATGGTATGTTAGTAGTTCTTGGGGGATGCTTTATCCTGAAGTTCCAATATATCAAGATAGAATTGATGAATATAACCGAGATTATAATTGTGAATTTGGTAAAGAAGGTTTTGAGTATATGAGAGAATTTACTGTGAAGTAGAGCGTTAAAAAATAACTCCCAAACTGGGCGTTGAGATTAGTTACATTTGTTATTCTTTTGGTTTTGAATTAGAAATTAATTACTCTTCCTTATAGATCCACAATAACAAAGGCATAACATTTTTCTTCCCTTCTTTAATCATTTCCTTGATCGCTTTCTCAAATTCTTTTGGATCTCGATGATAGATAATTTCGTAACAGAATTTAGATCTCTTTTGTTTTAACTGTGGAAACTCCTCGAATAATTCCTTCTTCAAATTTAGAACATTCCAAGCCTGAAAGCCCTCACTATAGTTCACCCTGCCTTGGCTATTTATGGTTTTTCTGGGGATTAATGGTTGTTTTGGGAGGGTATTTTGCATTTGAGATCCTATCACCCCGAGAGAAAGTAAGTTAGAAAAATTTTGGAAATTTTTCTTTAATTTCTCCAACCGTTTGTTTTGAAAAATCAAATCTTAATCCTTTTCGATTATTAATAGCATTACATTGATCGTTTAGCCCCTCTTCGTCAAATGGCTTTAATTCCAACTCTTCGAGAATTGAGTTAATCTTTTTCCTTGCTTCTGGCTCGTCTTCTGATGTTGTTAAAATCTCTGCTTCAAAATTGTATCCATAATCTTCAATATCAACTAATGAGAACTCAATACCCTTATATTCATAAACAAAAGTTTCGACTGCATAAATGACTCCAATATTCCAATCCAGAGATGACAGAAAGTCTATATATTTCTGCATGGACTCCATTGAAAAAGGTATAGAAATCTCTTTTCTAGAGTGAGATCCGGTAAATGAGCCTTTTTTAACAATTAACTCAGGTTCTTTGTTTGTAATTCTTAATCTTAAGTCTGTGTCCTCGTCTTTTATTTCAGATAAGTCTTTTGGAATCTTATCTCTAAAATACATAAAAGAGATTCTTTCTTTTCTTTTCTTGAAAGTTCCTTCCTTCTCGAACTTATCTTTTAACTCAGAGAATTGATCCTTAGATACCGATCCGATAAACTCTACCTCAATTTGTTTTTCCATAATTTTTCAAGAGCTTTTAGATTTATAAAAGCTGTCCCCCCCACAATTTATCATATTCTTCCGGAACCTTGCTCTGTTTCTTCAAGAAGTTGTATGCTTTAATCAAAACTTCCTCGGAATTATCTTTTGTTATTTCAAACTTGTCTTTCCTAAGGTTGCAAGGCCGGATTTTGTAATCCTTATCGATGTGGATGAAATTTGTTTTATGGCAGATGTCACACTTCCTATCAAAACAGATGCATCTAAGTGTTTCAAACTTATATTTTCCCGCAGAATACTTACTAATCCCCCACAGGTATTCTCCTTCTTTCTCAATATCACCAAATCTGTCCCGGACCATTTTCTCGATTGTTTCTTTGTTTAATGGCACGTAATTCTTAGTCGACATGGATTCGATGAATCTAGGGACTGCTCCAATGTTTCCGAAGTATTCAATAAAGCCTGGAATTTCTTTATCATTAATTCCTTTTTCAATTGGAATGTTTATCATTACCTTATCCAACATCTTGACCGCAGATTTTACGGCACTCAAGACACGATTAAGATCAGAGTTTCCCCTCATTATCTCTTTGTATTTTTCAGGGTTTAGGCTTGGGATGTGGATATGAATCTCGTTTAAGCCCCAGTCCTTTAGGTCCTCCAAATTTTCTTCCAAATAAAATCCATTTGTGGTCATATTTGTCCATAGGTTTTCATCTTTTGATGCTAGAAGAATTTCCTTGACTCTTTCCATCTCAAGCAATGGCTCTCCGCCAGTTATGTCTACTTCAGAAGCACCGAGCTTTTTTGCGGAGAATATTATCGACCTTATTAGTTCCTTCTCAACTCCAGTGGTCGGTCTTTCTTTTTCCTCCCACTCGTTGTGACAATAAATACAGTTGAAGTTACAGGCAGAAGTTACAATGAACCTTACTCCGGAAATTTTCTCATCCATTTTTGTAGACCTCCCCATTCAATGGAGTTAAAGTTCCTGTGGCAATCATTTGTCTCCATTGTTTACCTGAAATTCTTGAGTCATAGACTCCCCCAGCCCTTAGGACATTCTCTTCTCTTTCATGGGTCTCGAGATTATCCGAAGTATGAATATATTTAAAGAAAAAATAGTCCCACCTTCCGTCGAAATGGCCGTCCTGCAAGGGGCTATCTCCAATATGAATTATTCCTTTCTTCCCGAGTTCTATTGGTTGATGAGTCGTGATTTTCTCTAGGTTAACCATCATATTCAACGGACCATCTAATCTTTCAGAGACGTCATTTCTAAACCTTCCTTTGAGTCCCATTAAATCATAAAGGTTCTGTTCAACACTCGCATCTCTTGAGACTTGATAAGCAACAGCATGATTTCCAAAGAGATTTTTTGTCATCCATAAATATACATTAAACTCTGATGCAAATTTAGGATCGGTCATCTGTTTTGCATACAATTGCCTTGCAGTTTCCTCCCAGTCTTTAATGGGATGACGCGAATCAATCTTAAATCCTGCTTTAGCTAAATAAGGATCAAGAGAATCAACACATCTCTTCATTTCAGGTTTAAGCAGAGTGAACATTTTTTCTTATCACAAATCCGATGTAAGGTTTCTTAATCGGAAATATGCCTCCTGTTGCATTAAATATAAATTTTAAGACTCTAAGTTTGAAACTATCTGGATCATAAAAATAAGAAAACTCTTCTAAAATCTCTGCACCAGACATTGAGATAATGTCTCTCCATTTTTTAACTGACATAAATCTCTCGTCGCCATTGATTGCCTGATCTTTCCTAAAAAAGTTTGAAGGCACAGAGAAAACGACATAATCCCCCAGCCCTAGTTCTTTTTTTATTAGATTAATAATTTCTTTATCTTCAAAATGCTCTAAAACTCCGTGGCTAAAAACGACAGAGTACTTTCCGTTGCAGTTTTCTATTTTCTGTTTGAGGAATTTAGATTTTTTATTGAAGGGTCTTGATAATTCTCTTGCCAAAGAAATCATCTCAGAGTCATTATCGACAGCAGTAACATCAAAACCTTCGTCAGACAAAAAAATAGAATTAGCCGAACTTCCCGAGCCGGCTTCCAGAATTTTTCCATTTCCTGAGAACTTAATCACTCTGTCTAAAAGAGGCTTTTTCTCTCTAGCCTTTGCTAATACATATTTCTGGCTTCCACCATATCTTGCTATTTCACTTTTGTAGTAATTGTTAAAGCTCATTTTGATTTTTTCTGATATGCAGGGTCTAGAGTAGGATTTTCCAAGACTCTCTTAGTGGCCTTGCCAATAAGGTCTGCCCTTTCCTCGTCAGTTAACGATTTTATTTTTCTTACAGATTCTGCCCCAACTTCAAACCTTGTATTGTTTTCATAAAAAGAGAGTTTTTCTTCTCCAGAATCAAACGATTCCAAAAGAGTGAAGTCTTCCTTTCTATAAGTTTGGGGAATAAAATCGTATTCAGTGAATTGAGGAATCATATCTGTGATGATTACTTTTCTATCGGTTAATACCTTCTGAAAGTCAAGGCTAATTGATTGATGCGATGGGAAAAATGAAACATATCCAACACCTTTCTCTGCCAAAAGATTTAATCCAGTAGAAATAAACAATTCAAACGCAATTTTATTCGGCGTTGGGTCAGTTAGAAAAACATCAAATTTTCCAGAGAACTCTTTTGGGATTTTCTTCGTTAAATCGTACTTGTATGCTTTAATTTTTAGTCCTCGCTTTTTTGAAATAGTGTTGATAAATTCAATAAGTCTTTCATCAATATCGAAAACAACTATTTCTTTTGCCTTTTCTGTAAGCCCAATTGCAAGAGAAGTCAAGTCATCATCTCCGATAATCGCAATCCGCTTGTCATGAAGATCTCCTTTGTAATCTAAATAAGCGACTCTTTTAACAGAAGTTGTTAATGTTACAGGTCTTTGGTCATAAAAGAAAGTTGGAACTGGTTTTGTCTTTGCTATTGATTCCATCTTTGCGAGGATTTTGCTATACTCATTGCTTAGACTAAAAGAGAGATAGGGGGGCTTAACGGTGGTATTGAATCCGTCCGCAGGGACTTTAACCCCCTTGCTAGGCTCATCGGCATTGAAGCCAGATGCGGAGATTTGAACTCCTTCTAAGGCAATTTCGCCTGCTAAACTCATCTGGTTAAGCAGTCTTAACACCCTCCTATCGCTTCCTTGAATATTCCTCACAATTTCCCAAAAAGTTGTGACCTTATTTCTTTTGAGATATTCGAGTATTTTGTTATGTGTCTCTTTGTAAAAATCCCTTTCAAATTCATTTTCGATGATCTTATCATAGTTAACATTAGTCATATAGGATCTCCCTCACCTCTATTTCTTTCGTTTTGAATATTTCAGATAAAATCTTCTTCAATTCGGTTGTACTGGGAAGGGCCTGGCAAGTTACAAGATCTAAGTGGAGATAATTATTCTCCGGCCATGTATGTACTGCCAGATGTGAGCTTGAAAGAATAAAAAAGGCTGTTGTTCCCTGAGGACTAAAATCGTATTTATCTTTCTTAACAACTTTTAAGTTGAGGCTTGATACTAATTTTTCCACGGACTTTTCTAAAGAGGCATAATCAAACAGCATATTTTCGCCTACATTGAATAATTCGGCGACCACGTGGTTGATTACGGGCTTTTTTGTTTCCATAACCTATCTAAATCACGTTTTTATATATACTTTTGGAGGTTATAAACACATATTTTAAGATTATGTGTATTTTAGTTAAATTTATATACTTTTCAAATTGCTCTTTAGAATGGAAAGGAAAGTTGTAAAACACGGGGCGAGCACACTTACAATCTCCCTACCTTCTAAGTGGGCAAAGGCTAATAAAATCGAAAATGGCGATTCTTTGAATCTGGAAGTAGCGAAGGAACGCATTATAATTTCTTCATCTTATGAGAGACACTTTGAAGAAGTTGAAACGACCCTCACTGGAAAAGAGGAATGGTATATTACTCGAATTTTAAGGCATTTATACACATCAGGTTATGATGAAATTAAGGTGAACTATCGTAATTCAGAACAGTTAAGGTTGATTCGTAAGGCAATTACTAAACTAACTGGGATGGAGATCGTCGAGAGTAAACCCGAATATTGCTTGCTGAAATGTGTAATCTCTTCGGATGATTCGGATTACACACAATTAGTCGATAGAATATTTTGGTTGATCCATTCTCAATTTGAATATTTCCAAGAAGACTGCAGAAAGGGGAAACCTTCTATGGAAAAAGAAGTAGCAGAGATTCATATGACGGTTCTAAAACTCAATAATTTATGCCGAAGAATGATTAATAAAAAACCCTTATATGATTCAACGATTTCAAAATACGTCTATTGGTTCCTAACCGGTCTTCTAAACATCTCCTCCTTCATTCTCTTTAGCTATGAATATATTTCTAAGACAAATAAGATTGAACTAAGCGAAAGAGAATCTCAGTTGATAAAGGACACTTCCGATTTTTATTATAAAATGCTTCTCGCATACAAAAACCTCAGCATTGAAAAGACCAGAGAATTCTTTGAAGAACGAGAAGATTTATTTGATGAGGTTCTGGAAGTCCTCCGGGATAAAAATCCGGCGATAAGCCATTATTTTCTAGATATTTTAAAGGAGATGTCATCAATCGGAAATTTGATAATTGCCCTCAAGATTAATGAGAAAAAAGGAGATTAGAAGTCTTAGGAAAATAACGAAAAAATCTAAAAGGAGAAAGAAATTAATAAAACTATTGTAAAATGGGTTCAGAAAATTATCGTAAGATATTGAAAGAGATTCTCAAGGGAAGAGATAAAGAAAATAAGGCAAATAAAGAAAATTATGCCTTTTATAATTTTAATCTTAAACATAAGGGCAGAATGATTGTGGGACAGAATCCGGGGGGCTTTGGGAAAAATGAGCGGGGAGATATTGATTCGACCGATAATCCAGAAAAACTTGTAGAAATTTATCAGGGAGTTCTAATACATTATTTTAATAAAGGGAAGATGAAAAAATTTTGGGAGAAATTTTTCAATACATTAAATCAGAGTCTCAATTTAAAAATTAATCCTTTAGAGTTTTTCAAAGAAAAAAATATATTCTACACAGATATTATTAAGAAAAGAGGGAACATTAAGAAGTTAACTGAAGAAGATAAAGAAATATTTGAAGAAATATTTGAAGATGAGTTGAATTTCGTTAATCCAAAATTAATTATCTGTTTTGGCGGTATTTCTTGGGATTTTTTTAAAGAGAAACATAAAAAAAATATAGTAAGAGTTGCATCTAAAACTAATCGGGGTGATGTTGGCGGAATAGTGAAAGAACATGGACACTTGTTTAAGATACAAGAAGGGAAGTATATAATCCCCCTGATACATTATAGTAACAATTCTTACCCTAAATGCCCTAGAGAAAGTTATTGGGATTATTTTAAAGAGGGTTTAAAAGAATACAACGAATTGCCAAAAAAAGATAAAATGGAGAATAAAATAAAATAATATGGCAACATATTCGCATTCAAGGGTTTCATGTTTTGAGAACTGTCCCTATCAGTATAAACTGCGTTATATCGACAAGATTAAGGTTGATGTTCCGACTACGATTGAGGCTTTTATGGGCGATTTGGTGCATCAAACCTTAGAGAAGCTATACAAAGATAAAAAGTTCAAGAAAGTCGTTTCTAAGGCCACGTTGCTTAAATTCTATAAGGATTTGTGGGCGAAGGAGTATTCTGAAGATATTTTGGTGGCAAAAGCGGATCAGGGATTGACTTCCGAGAATTATAAAAAGATGGGTATAAAATTCATCGAGGATTATTATAATAAATATAAGCCCTTTGACCAGTTGACGATTTTAGGGCTTGAGACTCAGGATAGGATGACTTTGCCCGATGGAAATCAATGGCACGTTAGAATTGATAAATTGGCTTGTGACGATGAAGGAAATTATTACGTCTGCGATTATAAAACAAATGCACGAATGAAAGATCAAGAAGAAGCAGATGCCGACAGACAACTGGCTCTTTATTCCATTTGGGTTAAAGATAAATTTAAGGATGCGAAATCGGTTAAGTTAATTTGGCACATGTTGGCATTTAACAAAGAGGCAGTATCTGAGCGAAGTGATGAACAGTTAGAAAAATTACAGGAAGATGTTTGTAGAAAGATTGCGGAAATTGAGGTGGTGACGGAGTTTCCTAGGAAGCAGAGTGGACTTTGTAATTATTGTGTTTACAAGGAAATGTGTCCGAGCTTCAAACATGAGGTTGAACTTGAGAAAAAAGATGTTAAGAAATTCAAGGAAGATTCAGGGGTTAAATTGGTTGACGAGTATTCTGAAATTAAAACTAAATTAACTGAGTTGAATGAGGCAGAAGATAAATTGAAAGAAGATTTAATTAATTATTCAAAACAATTTGGAATTGATGTTGTTTGTGGTTCTAATCGAAAATGCTCAATTAAAGAGTTTGAAAAATGTTTAATGCCTGAAGATAAAGAGGTTTTTGTGAAATTATTGAGAGATAAGGGATTGTATGAGGCTTATTCTATGATTTGTTATCCTAAAATTAATAGTGGGGTAATTAAGGGGGAAATTGATGAGGACGTTAGGAGTATGTGTGAGGTGGTTAAGGATTTTAGGCTTAGTTTGAGTAAAAGGAAGGATGTTGAGGAAGAGTAAATATAAAAGGGTCCTTAGATAAAAATATTTATGGAAAAGAAAACAGAAAAAGAATTATTGCAAGAAGTTGAGAATTTGAGAGCACAGGTTGAAAAATTAAAGGCCAGGAAAAAATATGGTTTGGTTTGGGATGCCGAAAAAGAACCGGAAAAAGTTGTTTTGGATTGTAGAAAAAAATTGCCAATATTAGTTGAGGATAAGAAAAAAGAGATTAAAGGAAAGGGGGATGAGCCTGTTAATCTTTTAATTGAGGGAGACAATTATCACTCGCTTTCTGTTTTGAATTATACTCATAAGGGGAAAGTTGATGTTATTTACATTGATCCGCCATATAATACTGGGGCAAGAGATTGGAAGTATAATAATGATTATGTAGACATAAATGACAATTGGAGACATAGTAAATGGCTTTCTTTTATGGAAAAGAGACTAAAACTTGCGAGAAACTTACTCAAAAAAGATGGTGTTCTTATATGTACTATTGATAAGAACGAAGTCTCCACACTAGGAGTACTACTTCAAGAACTTTTTCCCGAAAGAGAAATAGTCTGTGTAACAATTGTTCATAACCCTGGAGGGATTCAAGGATTAAATTTCTCACATGTTAACGAATATGCATATTTTATACACCCAAGACCGGGAACATTTATATCAAAGGTAAAAAAAGAAGATGCACCACAAAGAGCATTTAGAGACTGGGGAAAAGAATCTTCAAAAAGAACGTCTGCAAAAACTTGCTTTTATCCCATTTATGTAAAATCTGGGGAGATTATTGGTTTTGGGGATACATGTCAAGAAAACTTTCATCCAAAAAATTCTAATATTAAGAGAGAAGATGAAATGATAGAAGTATACCCTCTAGATAAAAATGGGGTAGAAAGAAAATGGAGATTTTCTAGAGGAAGTGTAGAATCAATTAAGGACGAATTATTACCCAAGGAAATAGGGGGAGAAATATCAATCTTCAGAGAAAAGCAAGATTATAGGTGGAAAACGGTATGGACTGAAAATGAATATAATGCTAACGTATACGGCACAAAACTTCTAAATAATATAATTTCTGGGAACTTCCCTTATCCAAAATCATTATATGCGGTAAGGGATTGTATAAAGGCAGTTATTCATAATAAAAATAAGGCAATAATTTTAGATTTTTTTGCAGGATCTGGGACTACTGGACATGCAACCATGGAGTTAAATAAATCAGATAAAGGTAAGAGAAGATTTATTTTGTGCACAAATAATGAAAATAATAATGGGGATGGAGGTGGAATTGCGGAAGACATTTGTTATCCAAGAATTAAAAAAATTATTAAAGGATACTGTGGCATTTCAGATAAAAGGGAATATAAAGGCTTGGGAGGAAATCTCCGATACTATAAAACAGATTTTGTTGAAACAGAAAATCTTGATAATGCAACGGATCAAGATAAGATTGAATTAACTTACAAAGCAGGAGAGATGATTGCTATAAAAGAGGAAACCTTTGAGGAAGTTGAAAAAGATGATTGGTGGCAAATTTTTTCAAATGGAAAAGAAGTTACTGCAATTTATTTTAAAGAGGATAAAAGTAAATTACAGAAATTAGTTGAAAAGTTGGATAAGATGGATAAGAAAGTAAATCTTTATATCTTTAGTTGGGGAAAGAATGAATATGCAAATGAATTTACAGAATACAAAAAGATTAAAGTTAAAGACATTCCCGAACCCTTAATTGAAGTATACAAAGAGGTGGCAAACATATGAGTAACATAAAATTAAAACTATTCCAAGAAACAGCAATAGCAGGATTAAGGAATCAATTTCTTAATCTTTGGAAATCGGACAACAGAAAAACAGAGTTAATTTTTAAATCCCCAACTGGATCAGGAAAAACGATTATGATGGCCCAATTTTTGAGAGATTTAACGGGAGATCCTCAATTTGATGCAGATAAGTGTTTTTTGTGGTTTAGTTTTAATGAGCCCTCTTACTTACAGAGCAAGAATAAACTTTTGAGTTATTATGGCGGTGCAGGGGAGCTTAATCTTTTGGATTTAACAGATTTGGCAAATAAAAAGAAACTTGAAAAGAACAATGTATTTTTTATAAATTGGCAAAAATTAAAATCCTCCTCAAAAGAGGGTAGAAAATTAAGAAACCCAACAGAACATACGGATGGAGATGATGGACAATTTGATGAGTTAATTAAGAAAACTCAAAAAGAGGGTAGAGAAATAATTTTAATTGTTGATGAGGCCCACAGAGATACCGATACGGATCTTGCAGATGAGTTGATCAATTTAATTGATCCAAAGATTATTCTTAAGGTAACAGCTACCCCAAAAGTTATTCCAAATGCATTGGAGATACAAATGAAAACAAAAGGATTTGTTAATGTTACTCGTGAGGACGTCGTTGAGGCAGAGTTAATTAAAGAAAAGATAATCACCCAAACCAAAGAAGATTTAGAAAATGTTACAAAAAAAGAAATTGATCAGGACATATTACTTTTGGATTTGGCGTACAATAAAAGAAAAGAGCTTTTAAAAAAATACAAAGGTTTAGATCTTGATATAAATCCTCTTGTATTAATCCAACTGCCGAATGATGATATTTCCACAAAGGAAACATTAAATCAAACAAAGATGGATTTGGTTAAGAATTATTTGAGAGATAAGAGTGTTCCGGACCACAAAGTTGCCATTTGGTTGGCAGGGCCAAAAGAAAATTTGGAGGATATTGAGGATAATAATTCGGAGGTAGATTTTTTAATATTCAAGCAAGCGGCCGCAACGGGATGGGATTGCCCAAGAGCCTCTGTTTTGATAATGTTCAGAGAAATAAGAAATCCTGTTTTCCATACTCAAACAGTTGGTAGAGTTTTACGAATGCCAGAGGCAAGATTTTACTCTGAGCAAGAATTAAACAAGGCATACCTTTATACTAATTACGAAAGAAATCAAGTTAAAGAAAATTGGAGTAAATTGGGGACGAATAAACCATTTATATACACAAGCAAAAGAAAAGATGGAATTAAACCTATAAAATTGGAATCTACTTATATGAGTAGGCCTGATTATAACGATCTTGGTGATTCTTTCCAAAATACTTTTGAAAAAACTGCGAATGAACATTTTGAGATTAAAAAGGGGGACTCGCCTGATGTGGCAAAGAAAAAGTTGGAACAGAAAGGGCTATCCTTTGACTCGCTACATATTGAAAATAATATGATTATTGATGCAGAAATTGAAGATTTTGATAATTTTGTTCAAGAATTGGTTAATCATGGAACAGATTTGAATAAAGAAACCTCCAAAAATGATCTAATTAGAATTTATAATATGAGGTGCTTCGATATTCTTGCAAAACAAGAGGATGAGAACAGGAGATTTGCTCCTGCGAGATCCTGGGGGAAATTAAAAACTGCATTAAATGTTTGGATTGGAAAGATATCAAAGGAAAGCAGGGATAATTATTATAAGTTAATTATTAAGGATCTGTTGAAATTAGATGGGGAGTTAGTTAAAGTTGTCAGTGATGCCCTGTTAGAATATAGATCTATAAGGGAAGAAGAGGTACATAAAAAAGCATCAAGATCTAAAGAGACTGTTTTCTTAGAGGTGCCAAACGAGATTTTAGAATATAATGAGGATTATGGAGAAATTAAGAAAGATGTAAGCAAATGCTCTATGAAACCATTTTATCTACAAAAAGAATATGTTGGAAAGGTGAATGAAACAAAATTCATAAAATATCTTGAAGGTAAATCAAGCGTTGAATGGTGGCATAAAAATGGGGATGAAGGCAGTGATCATTTCGCAGTGCCTTATTTTGACAATGAAAAGCACAGAGAGAGATTGTTTTATCCAGATTGGATTGTTAAATTAAAGAGTGGAATTACTTTAATTATGGATACTAAAAAGGGAGATACCGCAAGCTCTAATGAGACAAAGGCAAAAGCAGAGGCATTACAAAGATGGATTAAGATACAAAAAAATAAAACTCTTATTGGAGGAATTATTGTGGAATTTTCAGGGATATGGAAAATCAACTCAAACGAAACTTACATTTATGAGGATTCGGGAAAAGAATTCGAATTTTTAGACGGACTATTCTAAAAAAATGATTTGAATAACAAGTAAAGAAGAAAACTAGAAGAATATAAACTAATGAATGAGTATCAAGTAGTTTATATTCGGGGGGTATCAAAAACGATTTTTAGCCCGATTTTGCCGTCGAACAGACCACTTTTTGGCCCAAAAAACCCAGTATCAAAAAATGGCTATTTTCTGAATAAACTTGAAATCTTTCTTCTTATACCTCTGTTGTCAATCGTGCTTCCAAACTTCTTATATCTCTTCTTTAAGTGAAGATTAGTCACAAAGAAAAACCAATTCTTACCAAAATCTTCCTTCAGATATTTGACTTTATTTTCTATTTTGGATTTATCTTTCTCAATTATCTTTCCAGTCTCAATTTCAATCCCATATTTTTCTCCTTTAGCTTCAAAAATAATATCTGCCTTAGAAGTTCTTGGAGTCTCAACATTATCTGTGAATCTTTTCAGATACCCTGTGATCTCATAAACCCAAATCATGTGTTGGTAAGATTCGTTTTTGTAATACTTAACAAAGTATCTTTGGAATCTTCCTTCAATTCCTTTGTAATTAACTTCAGCAAAACCTTTTCTTTTCAGATAGTCTTTATCTCCCTCTGACAAAACCTTTGATAGATGAACCCGGATATTTTCATCAACCTTTGCATTCATCTTCTTGCCTTCAATTTCTTCTTCCGGCTCTTTTTCTAAAAGCTCATCAGCATTAGTTGTAATCTGTTTATGCTCTTCTTTTGATGCAACTATTTTTAGTTCAGAGTGTTCATCTTCCATTAAGAGAATCCCTTCTCCAACTCCAGCAGTTAGCAAAGCAATTCTTTCAACATTACTCAAGTGAAAAACTTTTTGAATTCCATCAATTACTGCAGGCTTTTGTCTAAGTAAAATTGTATAAGAAGAATTAGCAAGGGCCGATCTCCCGGCTTCCGAATTTAACATTCCTTCTACTTCTTGATTAATCAAAAAGAGCCCCATATTAAATTTCCTACAAGTCTTTACGATTTCAAAAATATAAGATGCTTCCTCTGCCCTTGAAAGCAAGGTCCAAGCCTCATCAATCACCAAAAGCTTCCTATTTAGATCGCCCCTCATCTTCATATAAACATAATCTAAAACCAAGAACATAATCGTTGGCTTGACCTGTTTTGGCATATTGCCTATATCAAAGCAGACAAAATCATTTGTGAAATTTATTTTAGTATGTTGGTTTAAAAAAGAGAAGACTCCATCAACATATAGTCGCAAACGGTTTATCAGGCTTCGTAGCGTGGTTTTCTCTAAGTTAATGGCCACTTCCTCCATTCTCGTCAAAGAATTTAACACGTCGCCTAAAATCGGGGGGTCATTAGCCCAACTCTTAGCATCATTCATATAAATCCCATTCCGTTCATAAGCTTCTGTTAAGGCCTGATCAATAAATGATTTTTGAGGCTCTGACAAGTGCCCAAGCATTACAGGCATTAGATCCATTAAAGAAAGCCTTTTCTCTGCGTAGTCATGGCCCATTAAATCTAGAGGATTAATAATTGTAGCCGATTTTCGAGAAAGGTCTATCCTTTGGCCATTAAACTTCTTAACAAGCGAAGTATATTCGCCTTGAGGATCAATCACAATAACTCTTGTCCCATTTAAGAGATGTCTTGTTATGAAAAGTTTGGTCATATAGCTTTTTCCCGCCCCAGAACTTGCCAAACACATTCCGTTTGAGTTTGAAAGTTTAAAGATATCTCGGATTATTGGAATGTGGTTTTTATTAAGCCCAAACCAAATACCTGTTTCATCAAAATTAAAGAAAGGGGAGGTAAATGGGAAAAATGCAGAAAGGGCCGAAGTGGTAATGTTTCGAGTAATCCCTAAGAAGTCCTTTGCCAAGGGCAGACAAGATTGGAAACCCTGAATCATCCTAAAATTTGGCTGTCTTGGAATAATCAATAACGCATTAAGTTCTGATTCAATTTTTCTACTCAAAAGCCTAAGCTCTTCTAAGCTATCTGATCGGCAATTAATGTAAAAACTTATGTTGAATAGCTTTTCATTTCCCTTTTGAAGATTAGTCAAGACAGCCCTAGTATCTTGATATTTAATTTCAAGGCTTGGATTGAGTTGATTTTTTATCTTGGCAGAGTAAAGATCTGCTCGCTGTTTTTGTAGTTCTTTGTTTAATAGAACCAAAGTATTCTCTATCGTTTGAGGATTTATATGCAGGGAAAAGTCAAAGTTCCCTGAGCAACTGATTAATTTATCTAAGAATCCTTTTTCAACCGACCGAGGATATCCATGAGCATAAATTATTTTATGGAATTTCCCATCGATTTCTAAATGATCTGGAGAATTTTTAATTGACTCGGGTAGGAATTTTTTGGAGTTTAATATTTTAGAAAAAACCTTTTCCAATTGGATCTTATTTAGTCTGTAAGTCTTAAGATTTAAACTATGAAGTCTTTCTTCACAGAGTTTCATTTGATCCTCGAGGTTGCTAACTTCAGGGATTACCATATAGAAATTCCTATTCATAGCACTATTTTTCTCGATTAATCCTTTCATATGGGATCGATAGGAATCAAAGATTTTTTTATGTTCTTCTCCTACAACTTTGTCTCCTAAGATAGTCATGTACTGATCAAGGTCTAAAGTTTCCGTCGTCATCAAAATTTGAATTGGAAAGTCAATAGAATTAAGGAATTTTTGAAATGTAAGCATAATCGTTTCTTGCTCTTTTTGTGGTTTAATCCCGAAATTTAAGGAATCTACTTTCAGGACAGCAACCCTCTTATTGTCATAATAAATAAAATTTTCTTTTATCTCTTTTATCTTAAAGAAATCCTTAATATCATCACGAGGAGGCTTTTCTTTCTTCTGTTTAGGTTTAGGAGGATTTTCTTTTTGTTCTTTCTTCTCGGCTTTTTTCTTTTCTTTTTCTAGTATTCGTAATTTTCTTAGTCTCTCCATCTCTTCTTGCCTCGCTTCCATGTCTTTTTTCTTTTGTTTTTCTGTCCTAATTTGTCGAAACTTAGACCAGTTATACCAATTCTTAATCTGCGTCGATAAATCAAAAAACATGAACCCCGTCGCTAAAAGTGCCGGAATACAAGCTAAAAAAACCCTGATAGGCAAACTTACATTTAGTTTAAACAAAAATGAAAAGACAAATGGAAAAAATACGAAAGCATAAGCTAGCTGAGGAAAAGTTAATCCGAAGACAATCTTTTCTTTATACTCTAATTGTTGGGGAATCTCATACATTTTTAACCTCCTGCATTAATCACTGTGGTGATTTGTTTTACTGGTTTTGAATTTGCGGCCTTGAATATTACAAAAATTACTAAGAATAAAGTAAGGAGATTAACTAGACTGAAACCTCCAATCATCACAATAATTTTCATGCTAGAGAAAGTTTTAGTTTCCAAAAATTTGGAAGAGGCTAATAGAATTATTGAATAAACAAAAGGTAAGGCGATCAAAACCCCTAAGTAGTTCAAAATTAATTTCCCATAGGCTTCTAGTGGTTCTATAAAATACATAAAAATTCCTATTGCGAAGAATATAACCCCCATACCGACACAAATATACCTAAGTGCCAAGAATATCACTGTGACAACTAGAGTAATAACATAAGGGATTATCAAAACTAGCTCAAGGCCAATGTTGGCGAATCCTTCAGAAGTTGCTAGGAAAAAACTATTGGGGATTGATCCGTAAATCACTGCAGTCATTGAAGCAACTACTTGTAAAATTAATTCATAAAGAAAGAAGCTCGTTTGAACCAAAACCATCATAAGGAATATATTCATTAAACTCTTCTTAGCTTTCTCTCGCTGTTCAGGAGAATATCCGGAAATTAAAAATCTAAAGCCAACAATCAAAAGAAGTATACCATAAAATAATGAAAGCATATAAATTATTATTGCCCATGTGCTTGCAAAAATTTGAATATTTACTGGTTCAATCATCAGATTATTAATCATAGCCAAGAGAGGTTTAACCGGAAGATTTAGGAGGTAAATAATAAAGTTAAACAGCCCCTCAACTAGGCAAGTTCCTAGATTAGTAATTCCGCAAGAACTCATACGAATCTTAGAAGAAAGTAGTATTTCTTAGCAAGAGAATATAAGAAATATCCAAAGATGGAAATTGATGAGAAATCAATTAAGAATTCTTTATTCTCGTCGCTAACCATCGGACCTACTTCTTCAATTGTGTTTAATTGAATCTCCTCTTTAATCGGCTGAGTTGTAATTGACACAAAATCTCCATTAAGTGAACTTCCAGAATCAATAGCGTCTTGGATCACAGAATCCTTTTCAGATTGAGACCAAGGCTGGCCCTCGATATAATTGCAAATATTCTTATTTTCGCCTTCTAAGGCGGTGCAATTGTAGGCAGTCGCTAAAGGTAGGACAATAGCGACTGCCATTAAAAAAATAAAAAAAGTTTTTTGCATTTGCTTAGCTCCCCAGAATAAGGTCGACGACAAAAGGTGCGGCCCATATTACTATAAGCCCTATGATGACGTACATCACCATATTCTTAGCCTTTTCTCGTTTGCCCGGATCTGAACCGCTTGAGATATAAGTGATCCCTGCAAAGAGCATCACTAGCCCTGCGATTATTGTTGCCGCATACTTCACCAAATCGTAAATCGTTGTCAAGGGTTTCAGGATTTGCTCGTAGTCGGCCTGACCCGCCGCAGAGACTAGAACCACGTGAGTCATTGCTAAGACGACAAATATCGCAAGCGGAAGGACCTTCAGCATTCTTCGTTTAGTTTTTTTGTATGGTTTTTGTGCCATTGTAAAATCTTTTTCAATTCCTTCTCTTTCGGATACTTCTCATTAAGGAATTCTAGACAAGTCTCGCAGAAGTCTTCCCTGTCTTTAATCCGTATACCGCATAGGTTACATGTTGTTTTTTTCATGAACGTGCTAGATGGAGTGCTTATAAATGAACTCGGAGAAAAAAATTATATAATTTTTTATGTAATATTTTCTATAAAATTTTATGTAAAAAATTTCTCCGATTTTATTTAAGGGTTTATTTCTTGAGCTAATTATGGAAGAAAGAACTGCAGAAGATCTTGGCGAAGAAATCATCTCTCGACTAAAGAGACTAATTTTATTTCTGGAAGAAAAAGTAAGGGGGGCCGAAGATGAGAAAAAACTCTCAAATACATCTCCTAGTAGAAACTGAATTATTTGAGCTCTTGAAAAAAGAAGCTGAGGTTTCCAGTATCGGATTCTCAGAATATTGTAGAAGAAAATTAAGGGAGAATTGTAAGCTCGAAGTTATTGAGAGATTGATACAAAAGAGTCTATACAAAAATGGAAAGTAATAAGATAATTAACGCTGATTGTATCAAATACATGAAAAAGCTTCCAAATAATTGTATTGATTTAGTTATCACAGATCCACCTTATGGGGACAATGTGGCTTATGGAACCACTAACAAAACAATCCTAAATAATGAAAATCCCCTGATTAACTGCTCTGCTTTATTTGAATGTTACCGAGTTATGAGAAGAAACAGTACTCTCTACTTGTTTACAAACTGGAAGCATTATCCATTTTTGACGGAATTTGTTTTGAGGTATACTAAATTTAAGATTAGGCATTTGATTGTCTGGAAAAAACATAATTTTGGTTTAGGTTGGGCATTTAGGCACCAATATGAAATGATTTTAGTCTTAGAAAAAGGAAAACCAAAATATAATCTAACTAATTTTTCCGACGTTCAAACCTGTAGTCATATAAATCATAATAAAATGACTCATCCACACGAGAAGTCAGTTGACCTGATCTCTAAACTCGTGGAGCATAGTTCTAAGGAGGGCGATCTTGTTCTTGACCCTTTTTGTGGTAGCGGGGCTGTTTGTGTGGCTTGTGAGGAAATGAACCGAGACTGGATTGGAATTGAGCTCGATAAGAGATATGTGGAAATGGCCCGGCAAAGAATAGATGCATCTGAAAAACAACTAAATTAATTTTGTTATTTCTATTTTTTGTATTATTTCTTGAGGAAAATCTGTTTTTAATCTCTTAAGATAAAATATGATCTCTCTATTTTGTTTTTCCACCATTTTTAATCTTTCATTTTGAAGGTCCCTTTCATTCTCTACCATTTTCAACCGATTCTCTAGTTCTGTTTTAGTAACATCAATTAACATATCTTCTTCGCTGATTGTATCTTTCATCCCTAAAAGTTCAGAATAATAATGAATTTTATCTGATTTTTTCCATCCGAACCTATACTTCAAAGCAGATTCGCTCTTATAACGAGGCAACCAGTAACAGCAAGAACAATGCCTAAAATCATACATAGTAAGATTAGAGTATTTTTCTCCAGCTTCTGAAACTTCATCTCCAAAAAGTTTATGGGCAAGGCGTTTAAAGTATTTATTAACAACCTTGGGACAAATCGAGAATAACATATCCTCTTTTTCAAAACCCTTTTCCTTGATATATCTCCTTACTAAATCTGCAGAAAACATTAATTTAATTCTTCTGCCAAAAGTCTTACTTATTTCATCCCTAATATTTAGCTCCTTGCAATCAGGACTTAAATCAGAAACCTTAATGTTAACGAGTTCAGTCGGACTTCTGATACCAGAATCGTACAAAAACATAATCAAGACCTTGTATTTATGCTTCGCCCCATCACATAGTTTCTTTATTTGCTCTTCATTCAAATATACCCATTTCGGTTTTTCAGTAGAAGTATCTAAATCCACAGTTATATCCCTTACTTCAACACCATTCTTTCTGTTAACTTTTTGGTGCCAGTGCCAAAATGCCTTGAAAATGTTAATCATATCAGCCGCCGATTTATAGACGCCCCCATCAATTCTTCTTATATCGCCGTTTCTAATCTTAGCAAAAAATTCAATAACAAGATCTTCAGTAAGATTTGTGAGATCTTGGAGACCATAATGTTTCTTAAACATCTTAGAAAAAAACACCATCCCCTGTTTTAAGGAATTCAACCTAGAATAGCTTCTAGTTCCCTTTGCGACCTTAGCCGATACATTTCTTCCGATTTCCATATCAAAAACATAATTAACAATTAAATCAAAATTCTCCTGAGAAATACCTTTAATACAGCCCTCTTTCTTAATTTTTTCCTTCCAGGCTAAAAATTTCTCCTTGTGTTTATATGGATCTATCTTCATCTTTTTGTAAAGCCGATCATTATTATAAATGACCTATAACGAATCAATATACAAAAAGATCCCCTTAAAGGTGCCAAGAAGGTGTCATCCCCCCACCCAGAATCGAACTGGGACAACACGGGATCTGCATAACAGACCTGATTGTACAGGCTAAAACGTCATCATTCTTATGTGCAATAGCACCATGTCCGACGCACTTCTACAGCCATGCGCTCTACCGTTGAGCTATGGGAGGATAGAAAAAAACAGACAAATTTGTTTATAAAGTTTTAGCTAATACAAAAAACAAAAACAAAGCGAAGGAGGAATGAATTATAAGTAGACTCTGGATGAAAAAATGTTATTTTAAAGTAGTCACAAATGGAAAGATTTATAAGGAAATTATTTTTAATCAAAACATGTTCGACCGACTAAGGATATATGCCGATGCAAGTTTAAGGATTTATGGAAATAATCTATTAACAGGATTTGCTTCAAGCGATTCTATGGGAAATCCCGCATTCACTTCAGAAAACGAGGATATGACTACGCATACAGAATATAGAAACCACCAAATATGTCTTTCGGCTAAAAGGGCTAATTCTTTTAAAAATTATAAAACAATGTTGGATTCTCCTTTGGAAACAAACGCAAAAGAGGACCTTGGATCTTTTTTAAAAGGCTTAAGTAATACTTCGGAATGGGCAGCTGCATTAACTCCAGCAGCTGCTTTTACAGGGTTCTTAGCTATATTATTTAATTTGCCTTCTCGCTAGAATTGTTCCAGTGAGTAATTTATTCTTCTCAAATCAGATACAAAAAACAAAAACAAAGCGAAGGAGGAGAGATTAGCATCCTCCGCTCTGCCTAAAAGATTAGTCAATTGTAGCACTCGTCTTCAGCCGGTCGACAAAACCCACTAAATACAAAACGAAATCAAAGTTATAACCCTTGCGTTAAAAAATGAAACTAAATCAATCAAATATCATTCAAAATCCTATACACAAAAATCCCATAAGCCATATATTTTATACACAGCGTCGTAGACATATCAACCAAAGCCTCCCTTCGACTAAGCCCCCGACCAACTCTACTCAAATACATATCAACATCACCCAAAATCGGAACACAAACATCAAAGCAATTCCTAACAAAACTATCAATCGATTTCATAATAAACAAAAAACTCCGAAATATAAAATCCTTTCTACTTCCGCAAAACTTAAAAATTTTAGTTACCTAGTAATTGTATCATATTTACCCAAAAAAGAAAACCACTACCAAAAAATAATCCGCTAACAACATTCGAACACGCCAAACTGTCCGAATTAACAACCCTCAAGACACAGTGGACCCCGGAATACCTAGCAAAGAAAGAAAAACTTTGCGAAATAGGTACTTCCAAAGACGCAATCATTTAGTTAAGACCATGACCTCTAACATCAATCTAACCAAACAAGGTTAGATATGATACAAAACCCAGAAGCATTGGGGGATGAAGGCGGACGGGAGTTAGAAGTGAGAAAGGATGCTCCGACTCGTACGCGATTTAAGAAGAAGGGATATCTCTGCCGCACGGATCGCACCGCCTTCATTCGAATTCTGAAACCAAGTAAGGTTTCATATTTCTCTCCCCCCCTAATGAGGGCGCAGACATTTCACAGAGATGCCTGTGCCTTCTACCAATAACAGGCAAACAAATAAGCGAACGAACCAACGAAACCAGAAATCAAGAAAGGAGGAAACAAAGCAAGAGGAGGGTGCGTTCCTACAAACAGGGGGTATTCATGGAAGCAGGGAGGAATATACCATGAAAGAACGCACAGTCACAATCGCGTTGATTACTTTATTTGTCGTTGCTGGAACAACACTGGGCCAAAGTACCTCCAGCAGCAGCACAACAAGTAGTCAGGAACTAACAAGTATCGTCAGAGGCCCAGGCTCAAGCGAAAGCAACGCCACAGCAAACCCGGTGGTCACAACGACAGCAAACCCCATAGCAGCAGCTATTGGAGAAGGAGGAGCTGCAATCTCCAATCCAATAACGGTCGTAACCCCACAACAGGACGTCAAACTCGTCCAAGAGTTTCAAGCCCCAGAAACAAGAACCTCACCACCAGGAAACCCATATTGGATTCCACCCATGCCCGTAGCATATCCAAAAGGGCCAAGCGTATTCGGCCCCATGACAAACGAATATGGGATCGGAGCAATCCGATGGACCAGCCAAGACAGAGCCTTGATGAAAAAGGCCACAAAGGAAACGGGATGCAAAGGAATCCCAAGTGTCATCGGGGAAGTTGTGGGAGGCGTTCTCACGGGTAAATGGGGACTAAGAGCAAGGGGCTTCCCTTTTTCTAACACACTCCTAGCCTCTAACGGCCGCCCAAAGAACGGAGACGGAAGACCGAAAGAGATAATCGTCATCTACTCAAACCTCAATCCGAAATTTGTGGAAAAATCCTTGCTCTATGCAGGATACACTTCCGGAGGCAGGTATTCTATCGACCCTCCCCCAACTTACAAGGGAGTACTGATAGACGAAGCGATGGTTAGGGGCATCTGCATGAACGCCCTCTACAACAGCGGGGTGGACCTAATCATGATATACATAGAGCCCAGCCCCGTCGCAAAGAGTGAATCGAGTTACCTCGGTCTCGGCGTCGCAAGCAACGACAAAAACGTGGGCGCCACCTTCGGCGCAGGAAAAGTCAAGGCCGAGTCAAGAGTTGAGAGCAGATTGGCTACAGCCGTCAGAGGCTACGTCTACGATCCCTATACAACCAAAATGGATCGTGATGTCGTCAATTTCGTCAATCAAATCAGCTTGGCCCAACCGGGACAAAACCTCCCTCCTAAAGGAGCATTCGATGGGGTAGAGGTTCCACTTCAGACAGAGGAACAAATCCGACAATACCAAATCCAGGGAACTCCTCCCCGCCAAGGCAAAGCGGAGAATCAAGTTGAAACCCAGAAAGCGGCTAAACAAATTAAAACCCAAAAGAAAGGGGAAGTAAGCAAAGCCGCGAAAGCAATCAGCACGCAACAAGCAGCAAGAGAACACTTTCGGAAGATAGGCCTACAATTCCGATAATTACAATCTAACATCCATTGATGGATCTATTCAAATTGAATAGAGGGAGAAAGGAGGTAATCGAAAACCCGTCAACCAATGCAACACAGTTTGTCTGTAATGGACAAGGAGAGTTTGAATGGAGTCTTTGGGGGGAAACCAAGGAGAGACTGAAATGAAGAGAGTAGCGATTTTGTTAATGGCCGTATTGCTTGTGGGTTCCGCCAATGCGATGGTCAACACCGGACAAGGGAACATCATTTCCGCAGATCTGGGTGTGATCAATTTGGGACCCGGATTTCGACAGGCTAGCCTCGTGGGTCAAACCGGCGGGTCAACGTTCTCAACAGACGGAGTGAGTACGGCCGGGACCTCGACCAGTGGAATGATCATGGAAGGCATCACGATGGCCGGCCCTGGAATGGCGACTACATCGGCGACATTGGCGGGAGGTCAAACGGCAGGTGGCGTAACCAATGCAAGCGGCAATGCGCAGGGAAACAACCTCGGCTTGGGCACATTGATAATGAATGCCCCAGGAGGTAGCGTCCTTGCTCAGAACTCAGGTATCGCCAATCAGACGTCTCAGACTATCACGCCGACGACGATGACATCAAGCAGTAACACAGTCGCCGCTTCGACAATGGGAGCCACGGGTCCATGTGCACCAGGCGTTACTTCGAGCTCCGTGAACATCGAAATTTGCCAAAGCGCGAGCGCGATAGCAGCCTGTCCGATCAATCCGTGCCCACCGTGCCCACCAGCCCCGTGCAATCCCTGCTGGTAGAATTTCACAACGGTGCGACAAAGCAGTAAGAAATGGAGAGTTCTTTCGTGATGAACCCTTCATGAACTAACACATGGATGTGTTGAAGGGAGTGGTTGAATCTTCAGCCACCCCCTTTTATCCTTTTATCTCGCAATCATATCATCACGCAATTTAGGGTGAGGAAAAGATCCAAGGAGGAAATGGGGGGAGAGCGTATCCCTGATCCCTTGCAAAGGAGGTAAGGCCTCACCCTTACGCACAAATCCCGGCTTGGCAGTTGTCTGGAGTGGGGCGGACAAAGGCTACTCCCGCACATTGGTCCGCCCCCACTTTTCAAACTTATAATCATCGACAAATTCAATGGTGTTTTTTTTTCGCCCAAACCTATATACTCGAATATACTATATTGCACTATATACTTATCATAAATACCACCCCTGCCTAATAATTTCAGCAAGGAGGTGAAAATGTGCATCAAAAAACTAACCAATAATCTTCTGAAAAATATGAAATGGTACGACATCAGCCTACTAAAAGGAACAGTGTTCTTCCTTACATTATTTCTAATAACAGTATGGCCAGCATTCCACAACCTCGTCTTCAGAATCAATTGGTATTGGTATCTAGCAATAGGAATCATACTAGCAATACCACTTTGGAAAAAAATATTTTCAAAGTAAAGCGCCAAACAAAATTCATTTTTTATTTCCAAAACTTTTAAAAATTCCAATTCACTAATATAACCATCATATTCACACACACAAGAAATCCACACCATAAATCAACACGAACAACCACATTCGAGTATACATAATACCCGAATCAACAACCCTCCAGACACGTGGATCCCGAAATACCTATGTGAAGTAACAAAAACTTTGCGAAATAGGTGCTTTCAAAGAGACCGACATCTAGCCGCAGCTCTATGGAAAGTAGCGATCATTGTGGAATACCCATTTCGCAAAAACGAAGAGGACGTCGAAGATTAAACCCCGAAGACATAACTATCATTGGCTAGAAAATGAATCGTAGGGGTCCTCCTTCGAGCAGCACGGAGACGAGCACGAACGAGTTCGTCTTCGACAACAACAGGTGTTTCACTGACTTTCTAGTACGCAGACGACCTCCAAGTGAGACAGTGAGACATCTTGCTCTACATAACGTGCATCATCCTGATATAGCCATTATGAGTACGGCGACGACAGGATGGTATCAACTGAGACCTCTTGAATGACCAGTCTCGCAAAAAAGAGGACGGGCATCGGAGGTGTGGAGACGAGCCGGAAAGGATTACAATCGGCAACAGTGACCGGTTCGTCTCCACTCTATTTTGAACACAGGCAGGCACTATTCTTTTTAGCCTGAAAGCTATAGGTGTACAGGTAGTCAGAAGGAATTAGTAAATCAAGACATTCAATGAAACCGGCCTTAATGGCCAAGAGAAAAGGAGACTGGAAGATGCATGAGCACGGACGAGTCATGAAGTTGTCCCCACAGGCAGTCATCAGCCGCCAAGACGAAAATCACCTGACGACGAGGACGTCGAGAAACCTGGGGAGTACGAAGAAGCTGCCGAATGTCACCAGCGGCGGGGTCTAGCCCGAAGAAGAAACGGCTGACCCAGCAAAACATGAGCACTAACATCGTGAGAGATTGTGGCGAACGATCATTGTGGCACAAGCCGCACCATCTATTCGTCGACATCCCTCGACATCAACAAAACCCTTGAGCGACCGGTCTACAAGAGGACGGCGGCGTCAGAGGTGTGGAGACGAGACGACGAGCAAACAATGAGTAACAACTGAGTCAGCGTTCTCGTCTCCACTCTATTTTGAACACAGAAATATCTCCTTCATCTGATTCATATAGGGTATACCCACAAAAGGGGAAAGGAGGATAGTAAACTGAAGAGATATTAGCCCATTGTTTCTGTCTAGCTCCAGAAAACCACTAGGGCAACGCAGAGGAACCCAGAAACAGAGCAAAAAACGTATGGACACACAACTATCCACACCTTGACTATCCATCTTTTATTCAAAGCCTAAGGAGGACACGAAGAGCACCAATCGTCTGTGTGTTATTTCGATGACACGCACTAATCGGAATAGTCGCAAATTTTGACTGAGGGCGTTATGATCAGCCACGCCACGCAAACAATGGTGAGAACCCTGGGGACAGCATCGAATACCAAGGGGAACATAGGCAAACCGCCTGGCGCCCAAACATGTCTCGGTGAATATATCCAGGAGAGAGCCCCTCCCAACCAAGTATAGCAACACCTAGTAGCGTTCGCAAAGAAATACGTTGGTAATTGTTTGGGTGAGAGACGTCGAGCCCCGTGGCAATCATAACCGGAAAAAGTCCGGCAATGAGCAACCACTATGGATTGAACATCGGCTCGACGTCCTCTCGTCCAATACTATTCGATAGCCCCAGGCAGTCACAAGGCCACCCGAGAACCCTCGAGACGACGAAAACGTCGAGAAAAAGGGCCTGTGGTAGACAAGACGAAGCTCAACATCTAACGGGGGTTACCGATCAACATACAAGGCGATCTGAATCTATATCCGCATGAGCACCTGACTGATAGTAGCAAAAAGAGAAGTCGCGAAAGCGAGAACGGAAGCGAAGTGAACCCAGGCCATAACAGGCCGAGAAAACCAAGGAAAGACTGTAATGAAAAAACTCGCGATACTGGCACTGATACTTGTACTGGCACTGACGACAAGCGCAATCGCGACGGCCATCAATCACTCGAAGACGAACATGGGCTGTGACCAAGCGACCATCAGTGTGGAAACCTTCCGCGAAGTGACGGTGAAGATGAACAGCCCCCAAGCGACGAAGACGACAATGGACGCGGATTGCGGCCAAGTGATGGGTTGTCTCTGGGCATGCAAGAAGGTGGACTACCTCCGGACGACGACGAAGAAGAAGATCCTGCTGAGAATGACCCAGGAAAACGTCGCCAACCAAGAAGCCCCATGCCGAATGCTGGCCGCCAACGAAAACTGGAAGAACGTTCCCATCGCCGCTTAGGATCCCTCTGGATCACTGTTGCAAAGCAACGCAGCAGCAGCAAGAAGAAGCCTCCAATGGGCCAACCGATCTCACAAGAAGACGGGGCCAGGAGTCGATCGAATGGAGACGACCCTCACGACGAACCGAGGGCCGTCTCCTATTATAGTTACTTGACCCTCTGCTCCTGTAATCTTGGCTTGTAGACCATCATATAATGGAACCTGACCACGGGAAAAGAGGCTAATCTAAGCCCGACAAGACCCATCGGGCGAATTTTCTCCCCTCTGCACCTGTCCTGGGCAAGAGGGAATGAAGGCAGACGAGCATAAGGAGACCATGGAGGAGTAATCCGCTCATCGTTGTGCGGTCGACAGGTTTAGGAAACCATCATTTTCGACCGCACGCCTTCATTGCATTAAGCAATAGTAAACGGCCTAATTCAATACCGTTTTTTTTTTTGGGCAAAAATATATACTCCAATATACTATATCACACCATATACTTCTAACTCTTTTTTTTTGCCAAAATCTATATACTCCAATATATATATTACAGTATATACATTGGGGCTAATCGCCCCCAAACAAAACAACATCCAAAAAGCTTAGCTCACCAGAGATACCTACTAGGTAAAAACTTGTTTTTAAGAAATCCCAAACACTTAAAAACTATTATCAATCAGTAACTACATCAGGCCGTGTCTTCGGACACGGTTCGATCCCTATTCTAAAGAATTATAAAGCTATCAGACTTTTTCAAATTATGAAATTCTTAAAGAGGCTACTTAGTGGTAAAAAGAAAAAACCAATCACAACTTCAGAAGTCGGATTCTCATATTCAAATCAAGAAGTACTCAGAGACATCTCACTAAGCCTTAAAGAAAAAGAACTCGTCGCAATCATAGGAAAATCTGGATCTGGCAAGTCAACCTTTCTAAAACTAGTCGCTGGAATCATAGGCACAAAACACACAGGCAAAATCAAAATCTTCGGCAAATCAAAAATTTTCAACAAATCAAAAATCGGTTTCGTCCCACAAGAACTCGCATTCATTCCAGACCTCTCAGTTTTAGACAACATCAAAGTCACAGGACTAACACTAGGGATTTCAGAAGAGACGGCAATAAAAAAAGCAAACGAATTAATGTTAATGTTGAAACTATCCGAAGATATAAACAAAAAACCAACCGAACTTTCGGGCGGACAAAAAGTCAGACTAAACATTATTCTTTCCCTGCTCCACGACCCAAAAATCCTAATTCTCGACGAACCTTTCGTCGGCCTCGACTTCCTAAACCGAAGACTCCTCTGGCACTTTCTCGAATCAATGAGAAAAAAGGGCAAGTCAATAATCTTGACATCCCATCTCCTAACCGAAACCCAAGAACACGTCAGCAGACTAATCATCCTAAAAGACGCCCAAGTTTTCTTCTCCGGTAACCTAGAAAAATTAAAAGAAAAATTAAAAATGAACTACATATTCGAAATTCGATTCACATATCTCTCAAAAGAAAGCTTCGAAAAAATAAAAAAATACTGCGCCTACAAAGATCTCAAAATCCTAGACTCTTACGAAAAATATCTAATGTTTGGACTTAACTCTGGACGAGAAAAAAACACCCTTATAAAATTACTAGAAAAATTAAATCTAAAATTCAAAGAGGTCAGCTTCAGAGAACCAAACCTCGACGAAATATTTCTTAAAGCATGAAACTTTATCACGGATCACCAAAAAAATTGACAATAATTAAACCATCAAAAGCAAAAGGATTAACTGAATTTGAAAACCAAAAAACAATTTTTTTATGTAAAACATTAAATCATGCTGCCCTTTACGCAATAGGAAAAACCCTGAAAGGAAAAACCTCTTTTGCAGTAACTCCAAAAAAATTAATAATATTAGGAGAGGAAAAACCGAAGTCAGGATACGTATACGAAGTTAATGTAGACGCAAAAAAAGGTGAGAGAGATCAGTATTCGTATAATAAACAAATAAAAAATTTCAATATAACAAGAATAAACCCAAAAGATTATGAGAAACAAACTACATATGTAAAAAATATAAATAAACTAAAAGAAAAATTAAAATGAGAACCCAAACTAGAAGATTCTACGGCTATCTAAAAAAAGACGCCATGCTCCTCTACAAAAGAAAAAAGTATCTCTACTTATTTATCCTACTCCCCTTAGTAATTGCAAGCCTTTTTTTATTTGCCCTAAATCCTAAAGATTACAACATCAGCGTCGGTATTTGCGACTTCGATCAAACCGACATCTCACAAAATTCATTCAATAACCTAGATGGATTCAACCCGATAATTCTCGAACAAGAAAACTGCCTAGAAAATTTACAGTCCCAAATCAAATCAGGAAAACTCGATCTCGGAATTGAAATTGGCCAAGGCTTCAAAGAAAATATAGAAAAACTAGAACAATCAAAACTAAAGGTGTACTACGACAACACCGACATCGCATTCACAAATTTAATCTCATGGAAAGTCGACCAAGCACTAATCCCCTTTAAAAGACAAATAGTAGATTCTCTAAACGAAGAATTATCAGGAAAAGTCTCGACAATCCGAGATGGAATTGATGTAGTATACCAACTAGATCTAGTAAGTTACGTTGATAAAAAAGTCTTAGCGGCCGACAAAGAACTAAAAACAATCGAAGATATGGAAACCGAATTCCTAGTAAACCCAATTTGGACAGACAAAACCCCAATTTACAACGAAGACCTCAAAAAAGACGCAGGCATAGTTTACATCTTTCCAATTCTCGCAATTTTCATCACCCTGATGCTCGCATCGACTTCAATCATATACGACAAAAACGTAGGATTCATCACAAGAGTAAAGGCATCAGCCTCGCCAATCTCATACATCACAGCAAAAACGGTATTCTTCACAGGACTAGTCTTAATCCAATTCTTAATCATCCTCGGTCTCTTTATGTTAAGCGGAGCAAAATACGCACTCCCAATAACAGGACTAATCCAACTAATTTTATTCATCGGAATAATCGACACACTCTTAGGTTTCTTAATCGGACTCATTGCAAACAATGAAGGCATCGCAGTCCTTTTTTCCTTAATGATATCATTCCCTCTAATGCTCGTCTCAGGAATTTTCTTTCCAACCCAAGTCCTACCAAAATTCGTCCAATGGATCGGCCAAGCACTCCCACTCCACTACCAAATCAACGCCGCAAAATCAACCCTACTTTTCGGCCAAACAATCTCAAACAAATGGGTATACCTCGCAATAATATTCTTCATAGCAATAATTTATTTAATCAAGAAAAACAATTAACATAAACTAATTACGACTTCTCAAAAATTGATCAATCCCTTCATAAGCAGCTTTCCCAACAAACCAAGTATTCTTTCTCAAATCATTATTATCAGAACTATTATCAATATATCCTATCTCCATCAAAGCACTACAAGTATCACTTGTCAAAACTCTATAATCAGCCTTCCTAACTCCTCTGTCCAAAACCCTAAACTTAGAACCAATTTTTTCAATTAACTTAGCCTGCACAATCTTTCCAAATTCTTCTGAGCCCTCTCCATTACAAATATAGGTCGTCTGACCATAAGCTACTCCATCAAAAGAATCACAATGAAAACTCAAAAAAACATCAGCACCCTTACCAGCAACAACCCTATCATCAAGTGAAACATACTTGTCTCCATTCCGAGTCATTACAACATTCCTATACCCATGCTCTCTCAATATTTGCTTAGCCTTCCGAGCTTGCAATAAAGTAATATCTTCTTCTTCAATTCCATAAGCACAGGCCCCAGGATCTCTGCCCCCATGACCAGGATCTAAAACAATCCTACTATCCAAAATCGGGTCAATTACCCTCGCATCTTTACCAGACAAAGCTCCAGCAATATTAGTAGAAATACTAACAGCACTCTCTAGGGAACCAGGAATCGTTGCATCATCCTCTCTGTCACACCCAGCCACGGCTAAAGCTCCGACCATTACTGCATTTACCAAATATTTTCCAATCTTCATAGAACCATCTCAAGAAAAAATACTCTTTTAAACCTTTCTATGTGTTACTATTCCACAGTAGAACTATTTCAACCTAGTCTGACCCTCTATCAACTTGCCCTTCAATACTGCAGCAGCCTCATAATTCTCATCCGCCACCGCCCTATACAACAATCTTTGCAAATGACTATTGCCTGAACGAAGATGTTCTCGTTCCCCCTTAACAATTTCGTCAACACTACACTCTAAAAATTTGCCAACAGACCCCGCCTTAAAAAAAATTTCTTTAGCTCGAGCAAATTCAGCTTCACTCATCTCACGATAAGCCCTAGGATCAATTTCATCAACCCTAAGTAAATTCACCTTATATTTAGGAACATTAATATTAAATGAAGAAACCCTCCAATACGGAAAATGCGTCACAAGACCCCTATAATCCTTATCACCACTAACATCTTTTAAAAACAAAACTGCTCGCTCATTCTCTAAACCACCAGGCCCACCATAATCAATTTTCCTAAAAACCTCTCCAGCTCGAATATCCGAAGTCCCACCTCCCTTCAACTCACATCCCTGAGCACCTGACATTTCTAGAAACCTTTCTTTGCAAATACCGCAAGTATAAATCGTTCCTTCTTCCTTAATAACCATTCGCTCACAAATAAAAACGTTCTTTTAAACTTTTCCAATTGTTACCATTTCAAAGTAGAGCTAATTCAATTTAATCCTACCGCGCTGCCAATCGTCAATAACCTTAATCGCCGTCCGATGTTCATCAACCTCACCACCCTTAACCAAAAACCCCTTCTTCATCGCAATATCCTCAAACGCCTCATACTCATCCTTCCCCGACGCCCCATAATACCTCTTCAACAAGTTCCCCTCACGCTTCATCATAAAATCAATTATCCTCAACGCAACCTTCTCCGGATTCTTAATCTTATGCGGATCCTTCGCCGCCGTCATCCCAATCTGAACCTTCCTGTCCCCAAAAGGTATAACCCCGGGTGAATCCATAATTCTAAGCTTACCAGAGCGAACCCACTGCGTTTTCTTAGTCGTCCCCGACATAGAACTCACCTTAGCCTTAGCCCCCGGCACAAGCAAATTAATCAAAGTCGACTTCCCAATATTCGGATACCCAACCAACCCAACTCTCAAACTCGGCCGATTCCAATTCTCCGCCATATTTTCCAAAACTCCCTTCAAATCCTTAACCCCCGTCCTCTTAGTCGCCGAAACAAAAAACGCCCCAGGATATTCCTTTTTCAATTTATTAATATCCTTCAACCCAACCAAATCACTCTTATTAAAAACAATCACAATCCGCTTCCCCTTCATCCCCTCAACCTTCTCGACAATCTCACTATTCCGCGAAATCTCAGGCATCCGAGCATCCACTAACAACAACACAATATCACTATTCCGAAGAACATTCATAACAACCGGCCAAAATCCCATATTAACAATACAAGTTCAAACCTTATAAAAGTAATCAATCAAAAATCCAAATCAATCCCAGGAAGAACACGAATATTATCATTTTCAGCCTCAGAAATCACAACTTCCCTAATCTCATTCAAACTATCCAAATCATTAGCCTTCACCTTAGCCTGCGACACCGTATAAAGCACATCATCCATATATAAACTCCTACTTATCGAACTCTTATACTGCTTCCAATAACCATCTTCATCAGCCTCATCATCCCTATGACTAATCCGCCCTCTTTCTTTAATCCCCTCAGGACTAATATCCAAAACCATAGCTCCCTGCCAAACAAACTCACCCCACGTCCTATCAGAACTCTTATTAATCTCATACAAATCAACAGGCAAAACCAACAAGTTCTTCTCCTTATCAAATAAGACAGCCTTATGATCATTAAGCGCATCACTATTAGTCCCCCTGTCTCCAATCTCAATCTTAGCAACCTCAATCGGATTAGTAACATCGCTAACATCAAACAACGAAACCTTCAAACCCTGAGCACGACCTTCCTCAGTAGCCTCCTTCCCAATCCCAATAAGATGATCTTCATCATAAGGATGTAGATACTCACTAAAACCAGTAATCTTCAACTCACCCATAACTTCCGGATTCTCAGGGTCACTCAAGTCAACAACAAACAAAGGATCAACCTGCCTAAACGTCACCATGTAAGCCTTGTCCCCCATAAATCTCGAAGAAAAAATTCGCTCACCCTCAGCCAAATCTTCAACACTTCCAATAATCTCCAACTCCTCATCCAAAACATACATATGATTCAAAGTATCAACACGAGACCCCCACCAACTTTGCCCAGTAGTCACAGCAACTCTCAAATTCCCCTCATACTCATCCATCGAAAACTGATCCAAAAGTCGACCCGGAACAAAACCATTCTCCACATACTCAATATCCATATCATCCAACTCAACCTTGTAAATAGCAGTCCCCTGCAACTTCGCAATCTTAACAGAAGCCTTCTCCATAAACTCACTCATCTGCTCCTCAAGGTCACCAACTTCCTGACCCTCCATGCTCTTCATCCACTCATTCATCAAATCACTAATCGCCCTATCCTTATCATAATACTCATCCATCTCCTGAATCTTTTCAAGCCTATCCTTATACTCCCCAGGAAGAATCTCCATATAAACATCCTCAATCATAATCTCCATCGATTCCTCATAACTCGCACTCTTAAACTGAGTCAAATAAATATTATTCTCAGAAACATACATCGTATACGAAGTCCCAAGCAAATAAGTCTCAGTATCAAATTCCCCCGTCTTCAAATTCACAACCGAAACAGAAGTAAACTGATAATTATTGTCTCTAAACGTCGGATAATAAATATCTCCAAAACCAACAGTCCGCTCAATCCCATTAACAAAATAAATCGGAAGCTGGACATCAGCATAAACATACTTATTACTCACAACATAAACATAGTCCCCAATCATCCTCGAATCAACATAGTTCCCCTCAAGAACAACACTATTCTCAAGAACCGGATTACCCTTGTCGCTAATGTCATAAGTCAAAATCGCAGGATCATAGTTCCGAGGGTAATAATACGAAGAAATCGCGCTCTCCACCATCTTCAAATCTTTCTCCTCTTCACTCTCCTCTCGAAGACTCTCAACTATCCCATTACCAAAAACAACCAACTTATCTTCATTAATAAAAATCTCATTAACACTTCCACTAAAATTAATCTCCGACAAAATCTTCATCTCATCAGCAGGGAACGCATCCAAAATCACAACCTTCCGCCCACTAACCACATAAATATACTCCCCATCATTCTTCACAATATCAGCCTCGTCAACTCCCTCAACCTGAATATTAGTAGTAGAATAATCCGAAGCCTCCTTAGAAGTCGGAGCCGAAAGCGAATCAGAACCCACATCCATAGTCGCCGTTTCCATCCTCATCGCATTAGCGCCACTACCAGAAAACATTCTATTATACCCTCCATAACTTCCACTATCCTCAACAAATTCCCTAAACTCTTCCTCCGAATTAAATTTCTTCAAATCAGAATCAATGTCATCAGACAAATCCCCCTGCCCCGAAAACACAATCAATCCAACAATAGCAGCTACAATCAACACAAACAAAAACACAATCGAAACCCACCTCGCCATTATAACTTATGCCTCTTATCATTTATTAATGTTGTTACAAAAAATATCAAAATCGCAAACCAAGCCCCAAACAAAAACCATTCCCAAGAACTAACCCCAGCCCAAAAACTCTGAGAAGAAACCACGCCAACCGCAACATCATTCATAGCCATAGCCTTAGGAGCGGCATCAAAAACAGCTTCTTCCATAACAATAGCCGTATTCACCAAGCGAGGACCACTCTTATCCATAAAACTCCGAATCGTCAAAGCCGCCAATCCAGTCAAACCAATAGCCCAAGCAAAAACTCTAGAGATAGACTTCTTCGGCGAAATAATTATCTTCCTATTCGAAACACGATATATCGGCATCTTCTTCCCTTTAACACTCCACCAATGCGACGCCTTTTCAATCAATCCAGACTCAACTAATTTCTTAACATTATAATCAACAGTATTCAACGGCATTTTCAACTTCCTAGAAATATCACTAACCGTCCCATCCTCCTCAGCCAAAAAATCCAAAATTCGATTACAAGATTTATTCCCAATTACCTCACCAATATGCTTAACTTTCTCATCCCCAAGCGACACAAGTATGTGTTTATCGTCCATAAAACAACCTATATACTCTACTATATAAATAAAACGATGACTCCAAATCAACTTGAAGTTAAGCCACTACTACTCCAAAATTAAGTAGCATCACTCGCAAGTCAAACGCTATATAAAGCAAATTATGATACCAAATATACTTCCCAATTCATATTTCTATATAAAGAAAAAAACATTCTAAACATTATAAGGAGGTAAAAAATGATAGTTAAACTACAATTCGAATCAGAAAACGGAAAGCCAATAGAACGAGGACAACTCGGCGACTCCGTGATTCGTGCGATTGATAGAGCAATGAACGGTGCAGCTTGGGAATCCAGCGACAACGGTTGGATAGCTAGAAGATAATCCAATGAAAAAACTCTTTCGATCTATGACTGCCTACAAGGCCTTTAGACACGAATCTAAACAACAGAATTTATTATATTAATTTTTGATCTCTTCCCAAAGTCCCCAGTCATCAACAAATAATCACTCTCGATTATCTCAGGCCTATTCTTCTTCAAATCAACCAAATCGACATCAGCACTCACAGTCACATAAACCAACAAATAAGTAGCAACCACCTTTCCTTTCTTTTCCAAATGCTCCAACGAAACAGACTTCACGCCCTTAAACTTCGCATCAACCCCAAACTTCTTCATAATCCGAACAGCTCCTTCTTCAATCGACTCACCCATCACCAACCGACCCCCAGGCAAACTCAATTTCCCCCGATACGGCCGCTTCTTTCTCTCAATCAAAAACGCTTCCCTAGAATTACCGACGTGAACCAACAAAACACTAAGCACATGTTTCTTACTAGACAAATAAGGAATCATATACTCCGACGACTCACTAAGCTCATAAAAATCCCCGATTCTAACAAGTATACCTTTAGATACCAACTTCTGCAAATGATAATTCAACTTATTAGACCGCACTCCCAAAGCCTTCTCAATCTCATTAAACCGCAACTTACTCGCATACAAAAACTGTTCCAAAATTTCCCGCTCCATAGTCAAATTTTTTGAGGAACTATTTATATATAAAAACTCATATACTCTAAAATGGATACCACAACAGATAGAACACTCCTTTTTGTAAAACACGAACACCTACCCTTCGCCGACGAAATATTCCAATACCTAAGAGAACAAACCAACGCCACAATCCCAACACAAAGAATAACCACAATGCCACGAGAAGGATGGGGAAAATTCTACGAACACGTTGAAGAAGGCTATCCTGAAATATACGAAACTATGATATCAGACTTCGCGGGAAAACCAATCGCATTCACAGTCCCCACAGGGAAAAACATCGCAACAATAGTAAAACGACTCGCCGGCCCCACGAAATATGAAGACAATCCATCATGGACGATAAGAGGAAAATGGGGACCATACGAAACACCACACACAATAGTCCACGCTTCAGACCCTGACCAAGTAGAAAGAGACATCAGAATCCTAATTAAATATACAGGCCTAGAAATATGAACGACATAACCCAAAAAATAGAATCCATAAAAGAAACCCACCAAATGATAAAAGAAATTCAAGCATTTCCCTCTCTAGAACAACCAAAAAAAATCGACGAACAAAAAATCCATTACATCGCCGTCACAGGAATAATAAAAAACTCCGAAGATAAATATCTAATCTGCAAACGTTCCCCAAATGAAAAGGCATTCTCAAACAAATGGTGCGTCCCAGGCGGAAAAGTTGAAACAACAGATTTCATCAACACCCCAAAAGATACTAAAGACCACTGGCTCGACATCTTCGAAAAAGTCCTAAGAAGAGAAGTCAAAGAAGAAACAAACCTCACAATAAAAAATATCGGCTACGTTTCAAACCTCGCATTCATCAGACCAAACGGCCTCTCAACAATAATCATCTCACTCCACGCCGACCACGACAGCGGCAAAGTCACACTAAAAGAAGACGAACTAACACAGCACGCATGGGTCACTTTGGCCGAGGCCAAACAATACGACCTCATCGAAAACATCCTCGAACAAATCGAAAAAGTCGACAAAAAAACAAAACATATTCTCTAACATATACATCCCAGAATATAATCCGTTATAAAGTTAAATCCGCATAAGAAAGCATATGGGTGGCGCAGTTATTTCTAATTTAGATGATGTCTATAATGAAATGCTAATGATATCTCACAGGCAACAAGATTACGGGGAAAGCATGGTTTGCACAGATGATGACAGTGATGAGGATGATGGGGATGAACCCATAGGCCCCTCAACACAAGTCCTAGACTCCAAAATTGATTTATTTAACAAACGAGAATTAATAACGAGAATTAAAGTTAAGGGAAAACACTATGCAGTATCAATGGGAATTGTAGGAGCCACAGAAGATTTCAAGAATTTCCCAGAATATTTCGAAACAGAATATACAAAGCATCTTAAAAAACAAAAAGAAATCCAAAGAGGATACAAAGAAAGAACAGAAGTAGAATACACAATAGAAAGCGACCCTTTCACATTTAAAATTCAGAACCCAGAACTTCTAGGAATAGAGAGAGAAAGCGACGCAGGATGGGCTTATCAAGCAAGATTAAATGAGACCAGTACCGGCTCTTCATTACTAAGAATTTGCTGTGGAGAAGAAGGACAAATGCAAAGAGAAATTGAAAACATAGAAACAGTTCAAAAAAACCTCATTGAATTAGGCAAACTTGGAAACCTCTTCCTTGAAGAATGGATAACACAAGGAGTCAATAAAAACCATATCTACTCCATCAACTTCAAATTCTAACTACTCAAAAATCCCAGAATCATATAACTGTCCAATAAAATATCTCTGATCAGGATTACACTTCACCATAATCTCTCGTGCCTGCTCCCTCGAAGGAAGACATGGCGACCCATCAGTACTAAACTTATCATTCTTCCTACTAGTTATCGCATCATAAAAATCAACAACCCCAGTTAACCTCCCAAGATACATCGCCTTCAATTCAGTAGCCTCAGAAAATTCAACACCCAAATCAGGCATCATCCTCTTAGAAGGATACCCCCCAGAAAAATAATGATGCCAAATCAGCCCAGCCGCAGTAAAATTAAACTTCCCCCTAACCATCCTAGCCCCATCCACAACATGCTTATCCAACTCCCTCTTATCCGCCGGCCCAAAACCACTAGCCTTCTTCAAAGACCCCGAATCAGTCAAAGTCTTCCCAACATCATGCATAAATCCAATATAAAACCAAGCTCTCGGATCATCAATATGCGTATACCTCCCAACATCAACATTCTTCAACCCAACCCTAGCCGAATGCTCCCAAGACGCAACATCCTTTACCCTAAGAACATTCGTAAACGCCAAAATCGAACCCTTCTACTCATCACATATTCCCAACTCACCAAAAACCCTTTCTATCTGCGCATCCAAACCCTCATCTCGCATCCCAGCCCCACAAAAACACACTTTATAAGAATTATTATAGTCTCAATTAGCAACACAAATCGCTCCGCTCGTGCAACCTAGAAAATTTAATCGCTACGCTCGTGTAAATCTGGAAGTTCTATTTTTGGCGGAGCTTTATCATCCTTTTTCTTTTTTATGAAATAAGAATAAAAAAGATTGACACCCGAAACACCTTTCTTCTTTTCTTCTTCAACTTTATAATCAGCATCAAGAGCATACTCCCTAACTCCATTCATTATATCTTTAGATATCTCTATATTTCTTCCAGCAGCATGAACTGCAATATATGGTTTTGATAAATCGATTTTTGCTTTAATTGAAGAAGTGGTTTCATCTACACTCACCCCCTCATAAACAAAATAAATATTTTCAGAATGATTGACAAAATATATTATTTCTTTATTTATTCTAGAACGCATTTCTTTTGCATCACCATCACATGTAAGAAGCAAATATTCCAAAACTCCATTTACATATCCCGACAAATAAAGATTAGAAAGTTTTCTTCCCCATTTCTTATACTTATATCCAATATCATTCCTAACAGACTCCGCTTCTCCAATATCCTTCTTCTGAAAAAGTTTTTCAGCATATGTTGAAAGTTTTAATATACTACCCACATCCTCATCTAAACAAGGAAGATATTTTTCGATTTTAGAAAAATCCCCATAATCATTTTTCCATTTTTTTACCCTAAAATAAAAGTCAGTATCTACAATGTCTATCTCATTTTTTTCTTCATTCCCATCAAACGACTCTTTTAATTCTTCTTTTTTCTCATCTGGCATTTTTGTCAAATCACCAAGATAAACATCACCCTTAATATCCCCATTAAACTGTAGAAAAATTGCATTCTTATTCTTCTTCAAAAAATTCTTTCTTAATTTATTATTAGAAAATAATTTAGCATCAATCTTTTGTATCTTCGGCGTTCCCTTTAATTTATTCCAAATGCCCCTTAAAGCAGAAAGTCCCGCAAAAAAAGAGCCTGGTTCCATCTCAAACTAAGACCTCTTCTTTGCAATAAATTCAGAATAATCAGCTATATTTCGCGTAATAAAATTCTTAGACCCAGAAGAGAGACTTCCCAATTGATTAAGTTTAATCCCCTCTTTATTCTGAGTAGTCTTTAATTTTTTTCCATTCTCCGTTAAAATAAACTCATCTTTTCCTACACTATTTCCTACAACTTCAACAAAAGAGTTCATTTGAGACTTAGAAACTATAATATTAACTTTTTTAAGATTGACATCATTCCAAGATAATTCCATAAAATAAAATATAAAAACAACTATTTAAATTATTCCATCTCCCAATCTCAGTCTCTTATCGTCTTCTCCACTTCTTCAATCATCTTCTCTGTAGATTTCAAAAATATCTCTGGGTCTTCTTCGGTTCCCGTCGAACAATCATATTTTAATCTCCTTAGATTATTTAATCGAGATAAAATATCTGCATGTTTTTTATCTACATTTTTTAATTCACTCCACTTGACAAAATTCTTTATATTTTTTCCATGACCCTCAATCTTTCCACCAATACCCAATGAATGACAGACAGCAGACAGCTCTGCCGAATTCCAACAATTTTCATAAAAAGGCCTTAATCTATTTTTATTTAAATCAGATTTTGCACTTTCATAATATTCCTTAGAACGTTTAATTAATTCCTTTATTCTTTCTTTATTATATCTAGCATCAAAGATAATAATCCACCTATCCAAAAATCTAAACAAAGTTATATGTCCTGAATCAGAAGGATAATCAACAATAAATTTCTCAATATTTTCAATATCTGAATACTTTACTTCTTCGCCTTTAATAATATCTCTAGTTACCTTAGCCATTGCTGTAACACCACATCTCCATTAAATTTAATCTCTGGAGATTTACCTAATGTAAAAATAACTTGAACCCTCCTAATTTCAAATCCATCCTTTAATATTCCATCTTTCCTTCTCTTTTCCATTTCTGGAATAGCCCAGATATTCATAACTTGTTCAAAAACTCTCTGCCCAATCTCTTCCTCGACCATCACCTAACCTTAATCGCCCCTTCTTGCCAATCCCTCAAAACCAACCGAGCCGCTCTATCAGTATCAATAACCCCACCTTTCTTCAAAAAATTCTTCCGCCGTCCCAACTTCTCAATCAAAACCTCACTATCTCCCTTAGCATCAATCCCATAAAATTCCTCAATCGCCTTCGCATTCTTCTCAGCTTCCTTTACCGCCTTCTTCTCCTCATCCGTCACATTCTCCGCATCTTCGGGCTCAGGCGCCGTCATCAAATAAGCAATCATATCATCAGGATCCTTCACATCACTATAAGTCCGCGCCCCAACTTTCACATCCCTCGCAAAAGTTTTCACCTCAGTCGAATACTTAGCATCAGGAATAACCCCCGGCGTATCCAAAATCAAAATATCCTCACTCATCCGAATCTTCTGCATCCCCCTCGTAAAACCCGCCTGTTTCGCCGTCTTAGCCACACCACGCCGAGTTATAAAATTAATCACAGAAGACTTCCCCGCATTCGGATACCCAATAACCCCAACGTGAACCCGCTTAGCTCCCCTCATATCCTTAACAACGCTCTCGTCTTTTTTCTTCTTAGCTCCCTTCTCCTCTTTCTTCTTCTTGACTACTTTCTCAACCTCAACCTCATCATTCTTCCTAACACTCAAAATCCTCTTCGCCTCCATCTTAATCCGCGACTTAATCTCGCCAAGCCCAATCCCCTTAGTCGCCGAAACAAAAACATAAGGCTTCATCTCCCTCGGCAATTCAATCTCCAGCTTCCTAGAATCAACCAAATCAACTTTATTCAAAATATAAATCAACTTCTTCCCCTTCGCCAAAACATCCGCCTCAACCTCCAAATTCCGCGTCTCCTCAATATACCGCGCATCCAAAATCTCCAAAACAATATCCGAAATTCTAACTACATCCTTCATAACATCCGGATACTTCCCCCGCTGCTTCTTAATATTCGCAATCCGACCAGTATGCCGCGACCCAAAACTATAACGAACTCTCATAGAAACAAAAACAAAACTCACATTAAATATCTACCGAATCAACCCCTTAACCCATTCAATCAAAGAAAATCCATCTTCAATTTCCCAAACAACATTCCCAGTCACGGGCACACCACCAACACAACTTCCACTAGAATCACAAGTATACCCACTTCCCAAAACCTCAACACACTCACTAGTCGCCCTACAAGCACAACTCAATGCCCCACTAGCAACCTCCCCAGGAACAGCCCAACTCAAAACCCTATCCCCATGCAAATATCCCCCATTACAAACAACCGAAGTAATCAACGGCCTAAAATCAAAAGTCTTAAACTCATCACCACCACAAGAAGTCCCATAACAATACCCAACATCATCGTCGACAAACAATTGTTGCAAACCATCATCGGCATAATTCCACTCAGGAGTGCCCCAATAAAATCCCGTATCTTCATAGAAATTAGGATAACCATGATATTTCGAGCCATCATAACAAAAAACAAAAAAGTCACTTCCGCTCGCACAGCCCCATTTAATGTTCCTCCCAAAAGTAGAACCATCAGGATGTCTAACGGCCATTCCAAGATTATTATAAACACTAATTGTAGAAAGATCACTTCCACCCCTCGTCATAACAGACAAATACGCCCCAGCAGCATCATACCTTTGTCTAACGCTAGGCCAATTAGTCAACCTATCAAGTCGAACATCCCCAATAATCGTATTATCACGAACCGTTACATTCCTACCACACTGATACAAAGCAATCCTCCCAGTATCATAAAAAACATTTCCTTCAACCAACATATTATCATAAGTCGCCTGACCATCCGTATAAAACATTAACCCTTGAGAATATCCACCATGAATCACATTATTAACAATCGTCAACCCATCAGATCGAATAGAAATCGCACTACCAGGATGCCAAACAACATTATCATTATCAGGAAAGTATGGCTCATTCCCACTACCCTGTTGATAATAAAGAATATTACCAACCGCAATCCCACCATCACTCCCACTTTGGAATCTTATACCAGAACCCTCAGAAACATGATGCAAATAATTACCAATAATCCGCGCATTATTACTCCCTCCCTGAATCATAAACCCTCGAACAGTATTAGTCACTTCACAATCCTCAACAGTAATATAATCAGAATTATAAATTTCCACACCCATCTGAGAAAGATACTTATTGTAACCCTTAATCAAACTATCCTTCAACTCAACATAACTCGAATCCCTAAACTCAACTAAATCACCCAAAGCACTATAATGCCTATGCCCATCATCAGCCGGCATCGGACTAGGCACAGGATGCTCAATATTCAAACCAACAAATCTCAAGTAAGCACCCTCAGAATTTTCAACCTTCAACCTAGTAAACCTAAGACTAGCACCACCATTTGTCATCCACGTTGCCCACGCACTCCTCTGAACTCCAGAAAAAATCAAATCTCCATAATTACCACCAGCCAAAATAAATATTAAAGCCGTCGACGGATTATTCGAAGCATAACTCTGCGAAGACCCAATACTCATAGAATTGCCAATACTAGAACCATCACGATTCCCGCTTCCACCAACAGAAACATAAAAAACATCACCCAAAATAACTTCACAATCCCCACAATCAATCACAGAGTCGCAACCGTCACTAATAACACCACAGTCAGTTGTACTACAAACATTAGGAACACAAACGGGCGGAGTAACCTCCTTAACACAAACACCCTCGTCACAACTATACCCATCATTACAAGGTCCACAATCTTCCCGTACACCACAAATCTCATAAAAACCACACTCTCTTCCAATACTAGAACAAGTATCATTACACAAATCCTCCAAAACACAACTACCAGAAAAGTCACAAACAAAACTAGAATTACACTCATCACAACTCCCATCACAACCATCGTCGCCACAACTTTTATTTTCGCAGTCCACAACACAGTCATCGCTCTCTTTAATATCATTAGAACCTCCAGAATTACCCGAACCTCCAGAACTAGTAGTGCCACCCGAACTATCTGATTTATCAAAAACCACAACTTCATTTTTATCACTCTCACTTTCGTCACTTTCGTCCACATAACCAAAAAGAACTTCCAGAGAATCAAAAGAATCAAAAGAGGTAACACTCAAATCACTCAAAGAAATCAAATAATCATACTCCTTACCTTCATAAAAAAATCCATTTCCATCAAAATCAGTCTCATAAACAAAATCATTAACACCATCTCTAAAAATAAACTTAATTTTATTAGGCACTCCTTTATTCTCATCCAAATTAAATTTGACATAAGCCACATCTTCGTTTTCATTCAAATCAAAACTCACTATATCAGGATCCTCCAAAAAACGATTATCAGAATCCCCACCTATAAACCAAACACCAAAAACAATTACAATTAAAGAAAAAATTAAAGAAAAAATTAACGCAATACCTCTCATTAAAATAACATAACAAAGAATTTTATAAAGGTTGTCAAAAATCAACCCCTTACATCCAACAACCCATTAAACTCAATGCTCCCAAGAACACGACGATCAAGACATTCAAAACAACTAACCAACAAAGAAAATTCCTTTGCTGAAAACTTAACCCCAAAATCAACAAGATGCATCAAGCCGTCAATAGAATTCCCAAGCTCCTCAATAACACCCTTATCTCCCATGCAATACAGTAGAAACTAAGATAGATATAGCTTCAGGCGATATATATCCCCTATTCGGCAAATTGTATAGTTAGCCCTCAGATCTTAGAGGTGCCACCATCCCCCTAGTACTCCCCACTACTGAACCATTCGCAAGATCAAAATCATAATAAAATACAGGATGGCTACCCGGACGAAATCGAGTCAATCTTATTTCTCCAGGAATATTTTCATCAAGAGGTATTTTTTTCTTAAACCTATAATTTAAACCAGTCAAAACTAACTGTCCGGCAAATCCCAAATTTTCAAGAACTCCATTATCACGACGACCTTCTCCAACCATCATATCCTGAAAAGCCAAGTATAACATTTGAGACAAAATAATATGACCTCCTCGAGGAGTAAGATATTCATCAGAAAGAGCCGTAACCTGAGGCTCAACAGGCCTAGCAGTAAAACGAGCAGACCCCGAAGAACAAGTACAATCCTCAACTACCATATATCCCGGAAGATACATTCTTTGCAAAAAATCTAAAGCTTCGTCCATTTGTTATCACCTAAATTAGATAACAAATACAAAATTATATAAGACTTCAGGCGATATATATCTAGGACAATAAACGATATGTATCCCACCAAAAACTACTTCGTCCTCCTAAACAGCGACGGCAAAAGCTTCTGTTCAGCCTTTCTAAGATGAGCATGAAAAGTAGAAAAAGAAATTTTCGAGATTCTCGCAAGTATTTCGACAGAGCATTTCCTAGGATATTCATAATATCCATGCTTTATCGCAAGATCCATAGCAAGCTTTTGCTTATCAGTCAAACTTGGCTGAATAGATAAAATGGAAAAATTATCTATATTACGCTGAAAAATTCCCAACAACTCAATATCACACTTTCTCTCAACAAGATTAAGAAAATTAAGAAGATTATCTTTATTCCAACTACCCAATGTCCAATACTCAATACCGTCCTCAGTAACAACAATTGGATCAACATGAATTAATTTATACTCATAAACAGCATCAAACTCCAAAGACTCTCTAATCTCACCTAAAATAAAATCATTAGTTATCTCCAAATTAAAAATCCTAGAACTCTTACGCAGCGCCTTTTCCATAGCTTTCTTATTTCTTTCCCCCCCATAAAGACAACCAGCAAAACAAACTCGAATATGATCCCTAAATTTATAATAAGAAACTGGATATCCTGACAACGAAACAGAATATTTTTTAGCATTCTTCCCAAACAAAGAAGTACTACCATCGAAACGAACCTTAGCAACCCACATGACGAATAAAAGCTTATTGCGTTTTAAAGAGTTTCCCATAAAAATAACAAGAGAGAAATACCGGCATTAAACAAAAAGCTTATATTGGTAAAAGTGATTAGTTAATATGGAAAATCCAAAAACAATAATTTTCTTACATGGAGATTTTCAAAACAAAAGTATCTTTAAGAAAATTGGAAGAAAATTGGAAGAAAGTAACTTTCAAACTCTCTCTTTAGACTTGCCAGGACATGGAATAAACACGAAAATAGAAAACCCATTAGAATTTCTAAGAAGAGAAATAAAAAAAAGAAACCTCATCGACCCAATCATATTCGGAAATTCATTCGGAGGAACACTCGCAACTGAATATGCAATCGAAAGTAAAAACGTAAAATCAATAATAATGCTAAATTCCCCTTTGTCAAACCCAAAAGAAACGAACCCAGATATAGATTGGGAAGCTATGGGAAAAACAATGGAAGACATGTCAAAAAAAATATTTGAAGAACAAAAAGAAATAGACTACAACAACTTCAAAGATTTAGATTCCAATCAAATCAGCGGAATAGGATTAAAAACAACAAATATTGAAGCAATAAAAAACCATTTCGAAGAATATCGTAATTTAAAACCAGAAAAAATCCACAACATAGAAATCCCGATACTTTATATCTTATCAGAAGAAGAAAAATTAATTAACAAAGAATACATTTCAAAAGAAATAAACTATATAAAAAAATTTAAATTAATATTCGTCAAAGGCGACCATAACGTTTTAATAAAAAACCCAGAAGAAATTATTCAAATAATAAGAAACAATCAAGAATTTTTAGAAACAACACTATAAACAATAAAAGGATCTCTAACTTCATGAATTCTAAATTCAAAACCACCAGACTCAAATAATTCAACCTGCTCAGCTAAAGACATATAATTATCATTAGCCCTCATCTCTCTCTCAATCAAAGCAAGCTGTTCAGTCCCAAAACTTTTAGCACAATGTCTCATGGAAGAAACTATAACATCATCATATGTCCTCCCGTCAAACAAAGCAAAATCAAAATTAACAAACACATTAGAAGATTCAGCAAGAGATAATAACTGACTTCTCCTATTGCCCGTCGACAAATGATGCATTGCAAGAGAAGTAACAAAACAATCAGCAGGCGGAAAATCACCATCAAAAAAATCTCTACAATAAGGATGAAAATTTGAAAGCTTTGAGGCAGAAATCGCCAAAGTCTTTTCGTTTTTATCAACCCCATAAATTTCAATCCCAGGAATTCTGCCCTGGATCCTTTGACTAAGATTCCCCGTACCAATCCCAAACTCCGCAACACTTCGAACTCCACTCGGAACCACCCCAGCAGCAACATCCAAAAAACTCTCATAACCGTCACACATCTTAGGCATCAAGCTATCATAATGATCATAAAAATATTCCTGCAAATTCATAAAATACTAATTCAAAATAGCAATAATAGCTTTATAGCGATACATATCACTTCTTCAAACTCTCATTCAAATGCTTAAAATAATCACTCCCGCTCTCAACACTCGCCATCCTCTCAACAATCAATTCCGGAGTCGAATGAGCAAGCCTCCCCAAAACTGGATTATGGTCAACTATCAAATTAAACCCTTCATCCAGCCCCTTCGCCTCAATCCCATCAATCCGCGCACCCTCAGGCAAAGTTTTCTGAATCTCATAACCCAAATGCGTCGCCAAAATCATAAAACAATTCTTCTTAATAAAATAATCCGCCGTCGCTGAAATTATCTTTCCAGCAACACCAGGCTCAGTCACAGCCTCAATCTCATCCGCCAAAACTAAACTTCTAACACCAGGTTTAATATTCGACATCTGCGACAACAAAGTTTCAAACGCCCCCTTCGAAGCACTCCCTTTAGTCTTAGCAAAATAATAAACATCAGAAAAAATCGGCATATGAACCTCCCCACTCACGGGCAACCCCATCTGAAACAAAGTAATATTCTGCAACACATGCTCCAAAAGCGTCGTCTTCCCCCCACTATTCGCCCCCGTCAAAATCGAACACCGACTAAAATTATCTAACTGAAAACTTATCGGCTGCGCCTTAGAAAGAAACATATTCCGCGCCCCACTCATATGTAAATTCTCACTCCCACTAGGGAATTTCATCCCATCCGAGATATATTGACTAACCCCCAAACAAAAATCTTCAACCAAAAGTAAAGCCGAAAGCCGACTCAAAATAATAGGTATACCTTTCAATTTTTCGCTACTCCGCTTCACTCTCTCAGCCAAATCCGTAAACTCCGAAGCGCTCTGCCTCTTAATCTGATCCTCCAACTCCTTATAATCAATCGTCACCGGAACTTGCAAATTAAAAATATGCTCATTGAGGCCACTCGCCTCAATCGCCCCCTGAACAACTTCCAAAATCGCCAACGGCATCTTCCCCTCAGCCAACATTTTCATCAACCCCTCACCAGAAATAGTCATTTCCTTAACCTTCTCCGAAACCTTTTCGTTAATCTCCTCCAAAACCCGCTCAACCTCACTCTCACTAATTACCTTACCCTCCTTATTATCCAACAAATCAAACATCGGCCCCAACTCATCTAAAAATCTCTTAACAGCCTCGGAAACTCCACCCTGCCTCAACACATGATAATTATCCCGCCACCCAGATAACTCCTCCAAAAACCTCTCAAGATAAACATTCTCAACTGAATCAATAAAAACCGTCTGCGGCAACCGCTCCAACAAAATCCGAAAATCGCTACAATCCACAACCTGAATAATATCATACCGCTCCAAGTCCAAAACATCATTCTGCGAAACCAACAACTGAACACTACACCCCAACTCATTCAACTGTACAAAAGTCGACTCATCCTCAGTCACAGCAACGATATCATAACGCGGTTTCCAAGTCCGCCTAGGCTTTTCCAACTCTTTCAAAAAACTATTTTCTCCCTTAATCAAACTCCCAAAAAATTCCTGCCTCTTTTTAATTTCGCCAAAATCAGAAGTAAAATTGAAATAATTCCAAAGATTACTAGTCTCACTAAAAACAACCTTCGAAGAAATCTTCCCCAAAACTTTTGTATGAATCGCCTTAGCATCCCGCGTCTTAAAAATCGAATTACCCTTTGTCTTCAATAAACTCTTTCCAGAACTAAACGGACTTAAGTCATTATCCAACACAAACCTCATCAACTCTTTCTTCATCCCAAAAAACGCCCAAAAATCTTTATAAGAATTATTGTGATTCAGTAGAATCTTTCAAAAGCTCCCCAACCACATCAATAAAACTATCTGGATTTTTCTCAAACTCTTTCTTTAATTTCTCCCGACTAAACCACCTAATTTTCTCAACCTCATTCTCCTGAATAACAAATTCATCGATACTCATATCCGTAGTAAACAAAAACATTTGCCTAAAATAATTATATTTTCCTCTAACCCTTACCTTTCGACCCTTCACAAACTCAACATCCTTCAAACCTATTTCCTCCTCAGCTTCCTTGATTATATTATCCTCATAACTCTCACCCTCATCAACAGTCCCAGCAACAGCCGGCCCCCACTTTCCAGGATGTTTCTTTTTTGAGAAACTTCTTTGTGCTAAAAGAATATCGTCATTAGAATTCTCAATCCACAAAGACGAAACCCGATAAATATCAGAATCATCCAAAGTCCCTCTCTCCTTCAAACCAATTTCATTATCATCCTCATCAACAATAATTATCTTAACCATAAAAATCCAACAACAAACTAAAATTTAAACTTTCCCATTTTCATTCAAAAGATAATCCGGAGTCGTCCCAAAAAATCGCCTAGACGCATTCAAATACCGTACATAAACCATTGCCACCCCCACCTGAATAGCGCTTCCAGTAGGAACCATTTGACCAACTTCACTCCAACTTTCGCCAGCCAACAAAAGACTAGTAGTATAAATCCCAGGAATCAACGTCAACGCCAGACTCAAATCCGCAGCGACATCTCTTATCTTAGAACTATCCTTGTTCACTTTGAAAACCTTCTCCTTCCAATAGTCCCTAAACCTAGTAAGACGTCTGCTAACAAGAAGAGCAATCCCAAAACCAGTCAAACGAGCAGCACCAATTTCATCCCAACTGGAAGGATCATCATAAAGCCAACCCTGAAAAATTTTTTCATTAACCGTCATCATCGGCGCCCAAAAAGAAGTACCAGTCAAAGTATCAACCCAATATTCTTTCGAAGTTACCTCATCTTTAACAGCCCTACCAAAACCTTTAACTTTAGAAACAGACCTTTCCAAAAGTCCTTCTCTAACCCTATAATTATTTACTTCCCTATCCATGGCGTTCAACTCTCCTTCGAGTGTCTCTTCCACCACCTCTAAACCCATCCTTAGAACTTGAACTACTTCGCTTATTCCTCTCACCTCTATCCTGTCTACCTCGCCCATCAGGTCTACTTCTCGCAGGTCCAGAACTACTTCTCCTCGGTCCACTCGAAGGTCCACGACTTGGTCCCTTAGAATCTCTACGCGGCCCAGAACCACTCCTGCCTCTACCAGAATCACGAGCAGCTCGCCCATGCAAACCTCGACCTTTCCGCTCATCAAACTTCACGTATACCTTCTCAAACTTCGGCGTCATAACCCTATCAACAACAAGCCCCTGATTACGCCTTTGCATATTAGCAAAATTATCATAATCCCGACTAGCCAAAATATTAATCGCAATACCCTCAGCACCAGCCCGAGCAGTCCGACCAATCCGATGAATATAATCCTTCGCATCCGCCGCAATATCATAATTATAAACATGGCTAACCCCCTGAATATCAAGACCCCGAGCCGCAACATCAGTACAAACCAAAACATTCACCTTCGAATTATCAAAACCCTTCAAAACTCTCTGCCGCTTATTCTGCTCCATCCCACCATGAATCGCCTGAGCAGCAACGCCATTCTCATTCAAATTCTTAGCAACAAAATCAACATTCCTCCGTGTATTACAAAAAATCATAACCAAATGAGAATCCTCATGCTTCAACAAATGAACCAACAACGAAAACTTCTCATCATCCCGAACATCATAATAAATCTGCTTCAACAAACTAGCATCAACATAATTCTCAACCGAAATCTCAACCGGAGCCTTCATATATTTCTCAGCAAAATCCGCCAAATCCCCAGAAATCGTCGCCGAAAACAAAAGCGTCTGTCTATTCGTAGGACATTTCCGAACAATCTTAGCGACATCATCCTTAAAACCCATATCCCACATTCTGTCAGCCTCATCCAAAACCAAAAAATTCACACCAGACAAATCAATAGAATTATGATTCAAATGATCCAAAAGTCGACCAGGCGTCGCAACAACAATATCAGCATAAGCCAATTTCTTAACCTGATTACTCATCGAAACCCCACCGTATACCGAAACAATTTCCAAATCCTTATGATAAGAAAACTCATGCAGGGCTCCACTCACTTGCTCAGCTAATTCTCGAGTCGGTGTCAAAACAAGACCCCTAATTTTCCCAGTCTTCTCAATATTCTTAATCATCCCAGACCCAAACGCCAACGTCTTCCCAGACCCCGTAGCAGAGCCAGCAATAACATCTTTCCCTTCCATAATCAAAGGGATCGTCTTCTCCTGTATTTCACTAGGCTTCTCGAACTTCTTGGCCGAAATCACTTTCAACACATGCTCGCAAAGTCCTAACTTTTCGAACTTTTCCATTTTATCTATTCTCTATAATTTGTCAAGAAATATCTTGAACGATTAAGTCCCCACGACAACCGTCCAAGGACTCTACCAGAGCTTAACTCTAAACTATTACACAATCAAATCAAAAAGTCACTATATAAGCCTTTCCCTACTCTTCCTTATGCTCGTCCTCTTCCTCATTCTCTTTCTTCCCCTCTAACTCTTTCAACTCCTTCTCCTCAGAAGCTAACTTACTCTTAGCCTCACTAACTCTATCTTTCTTCAACCCAGCCAATTCCTTTTCTTCAGATGCCAATTTACTCTTAGCCTCGCTAATCTTTTTCTTACGATCCTTAGCACTCCTAACCCTCTCAATCTCAGCCTTCCGCTCCTTTATTTTCCGTTCAAGCGCCTCCAACTCTTTTTCCTCAGAATTCACAGAAACCCTAAACCCTTTCTTCCAAAACAAAAACACAATCACCAAAAAAATCAAAACACCAACGCCCCAATAAAAATAAACTCTCTTACTAAAAAATTCACCAACCTTAGACAATTCAACAAAACTCGAAGATGTTGAATTTACAGAATCCAAAACCTCCAAATTCTCTTCAGCACTATCATTCTCATCTGCAATCACAGAATCATTAGCCACAGCAGCCTCCTCGGTATAAACAGAAATAGTACAATCATATCCAGAAGTACAATCAATCTCTATAGGATCAGAAGTAGCCCAATTATCAAACTTACCCTCAGCAATTTTATTGCCCGAAGAGCTAAGAACAATCACCTGAAACTTAGCAGTCGGAACGGTCAAAGTAAAAAACGTTTTTTCAACAATTCCATTTTCATCAGCAACACCATTATCAGAAGTCAAAAGCGGACCACTCCCAGCAGTCCATGCATAAAGCTTCACAGAATTCCCAGCCTCGGTCTTAACCCGAATAGAATCTTCCATAGCCAAGACACCACCAACCAACATCAAGAAAATCAAACACACAAACACCTTTTTCATTACACCATAAATAAATTACACTTTATAAAAATTTCCTATCCACTAAACCTTATCAACAGCAAAAACAAATATCTTCTTTTTATCCGTATCAATTTCCTGACACTTCACGTTCTTACTAAAATCCAAACTATCCCTCAAACTCCTAGGAATAAGAAAATACTTTGTCGCCTCATTAGTCCCCCTTTGAGACAAATGAGTCTCAATATCAAGTGCATCCTCAGAAAAAATATGAACATTTCTAACACACCCCTTCAATTTCAAAGACTCCTCATAATCCAATTCAACCTCAAAAACAATTTTCCCTTCTCCCGATGTCCTAGTCCCCAATATAACACCCATTAATATTAACAACATTTACACTATTTAAATTTAGGGAAAATTTAACAAATTAAGACAAAAACGGGATAATTTTACACAAACTTTATCCAAATTTCAAAACAAAAAGCAAAAACAATATTTAAAAAATAGCCCGCCAAGAATCGTGGCCGAATGAAACAAGGGTTATGCCCTGGCAACTTGGAACAAGAAGATTCTTAATGGCCCCGCCAAGAATCGAACTTGGGCCATCTCGGTGTAAACGAGAAGGTCTACCATTAGCCTACGGGGCCGAATTTATAAGACAACGTGGGATTCGTGAAACATTTCTAATGTTACTCTAGCCTACGAAGCCGAACAAAAAACAAAGAAACTCTCGACTTTTAAAACTTACTAATCCAACCCAAATTATAATCTGACAAAAGTAACAACATTTATATATCAAAATCACGAAACCCAATTATGGAAAGCAACCACAAAACAGCTTCTCAAGAAAAATCGGTCGAACAAAACTTGGCCCCAACATACGTCCCAAAATCAAAACTAGGCAACCTACCAATGTCAAATCAAATAGACGAAGCATTAAAGAAAAAAGCAGACAAAACCCAAAAAGAAATTGAAAAATTCAAAGACGAAATCATAAAAAAACATAAATTCATCGAAGCAATCGGAATAATCCCCGCACAAGCTTCTAAAAAAATAGAAGAAGAATATGAAATCACCGAGGAGGATGCGAAAAAAGGATTAATCCACATCTTAGCAATTATCCCAGAAGCTCAATTCAAAAATATCGGACAAATCAGGTTAAGCGCGATAACAGAAGCTAAAAAAATCAACGACAAATTTTGGGTTCACGTCATGACACCAGTCGACATCTGGAACCTCGGTCTAGACTCAAAATTTGAAATAATGGAAGCATTATCAATGTCTTTCCCAATTCTAGACAAAGGAATCTTAAGTCACGTCCGAGTTGCCCAAATTCACAAATCCCTTGTTTTAAAAAAATTCGAAAAATACGTAACATCATATGTAATGGGCGGCTCTCTGACAACGGGCACAACAAAAAAAGATTCTGATGTAGACGTAGCAATAATAATCGACGACACCGACGTAAAAAGAATGCCAAGAGCCGAACTTAGAGAAAAACTAAGAGGAATAATCTATTCATATATTCAAGAAGCCGAAGCAATCGCCGGTGTAAACAAAAACACACTTAACGTTCAAATCTGGCTAATGACAGAATTCTGGGACGGAGTAAAAGACGCCCACCCCGTTTTCTTCACATTCATCCGAGACGGAATCCCGTTATACGACAGAGGAACCTTTCTGCCATGGAAATCCCTCCTACGAATGGGAAAAATCAAACCCTCACCAGAAGCAATTGACATGTTTATGTCCTCAGGAAACAAATTAAAAGAAACCATTCAAAAAAGGATATTCGACATCGCAACACTAGATCTTTTCTGGGGAATTTCAACACCAACTCAAGGACTTCTAATGCTTTACGGACAATCCCCTCCAAACGTTTACGAAACAGTAAAACTATTCAGAGAAATATTCGTTGAAAAAGAAAAAATAGTTGAAGAAAAATACGCAGACATTCTAGAAGAAATTATAATTGGAGTCTGGAAAAAATACGAACATGGAAAACTAAAACCAGGCGACATAGACGGAAAAGAACTAGATAGGCTTTCAAATAACGCAATTGACTTCATGAAAAGAATCAATGAATTAAGAGTTCAAATCGAAGCACGAGTCCAAGAAAAGTCAATCGAAGCAACACATAAAGATGTGTTCGAAATGCTAGGAAATTTACTCAAGAAAAAATCAGAGACTTCAATTATAAAAGCATTCGACAAAGAATTCATCAAAGAAGGAATATTCCCACCAAGATTCCTAGCTAGTCTAAAAGAAATTACAAAAACAAAAAAAGAAATTACAAAAGTCAAGCAAGCTAAGGGAAAGAAAAAGGACAAACTAAGCCAAAAACAAACTAGAGACGTCGACAACGCAAGAAAACTCGCAGCAGAAATCACAACAGCCATAACAGAATACGGCCAGAGATGCGAATTAGTTTCAATCGACAAAGCACGGTTCACGATCAAAGGCCGAGATTCAAACGCCGAAATATTCTTCCTAGCAAACACTTTTGTAATTCAAGAAACAAAAATTCAGAAAATCTCAGGAGAAAAATTAATCACCTCAAACCCAAAAGAACTCCAAGAACAGCTAGTCGCTCACAAAAACAAAGAAACAAAAATGGACTTCAAGGCCCTAGAAACTCTCAAAAAAATCTTCGGTGATTTTGAATTAATCAAATAAAACCAACGCAAATCTTTAAAAACCCATTTCCCACAATATTACTACTCTTAAAAACCATCTTTATGGAAGACCATACCCTGAAGAGAGTCGATTTTTTGAGTTTACAATACAATGAAAGCAAAAGTTATACAATTCAGACGAGGAAGAAAAAACTACACCCCTAGACACTTCCTAATAGAAATCGAAGAAAGTAACTCTCGAGAAGATGCTTCCAAATTCGTAGGAAAAAATGTAGTCTGGACTTCAAACGGAAAAGATGCTAAAAAAATAAATGGCAAGGTGTCTTCGGCTCACGGGAACAAGGGCGTCGTTCGAGCAATCTTCGAAAAAGGATTGCCAGGACAAGCAATCGGCACCGACGTAGAAATAAACTAAAATGGCACTAAGAAAAGGATCAGCTTACTCAAAAAGATACGCAAGACCATACACTCGTAAGTCCAAAAAACGAACAAAATCCTACATCAAAACAGTCCCAAATTCACGAATCGTAAAATTCAAAATGGGTGATATCAAGGGCTACGACAAAAAAGAATACCCAATTTCAATCCACGTAATCTCAAAAGAAAAATGTCAAGTCCGAGACAACTCAATCGAAGCTGTCAGACAGTTTTTCAATAGATTCCTTCAAACAAAAGTCGGAAAAGAATTCTACCTTGAAGTAAAAATTTACCCACATCACATCTTGAGAGAAAACAAAATGCTTACTGGCGCAGGAGCCGACCGTATGCAAACAGGTATGAGCCGATCTTTCGGAAAAACAGTCGGACGAGCAGCCTTAGTAAAACCAAATCAAACTCTTTTTATCTTGGGAGTCAAAACTCCAAAACACGAAATTGAAGCAAGAAAATTAATCCGATCGGCAAAAGCACGACTCCCTTGCAAAGTTTCAACTCAAACATTCAAGTAGGGGAACGTAAATTCTTATAAAGGGCAAAAAATTTTAGCAAGCCATGCTTGCATTAAAATATAAACAAAGGGGGAGCGGCGATGGTAAATTGCCAGAAATACACATACCAGGAAGACAAGGAAGAGTTAACGGTTCTGTTTTATACACCCCATATAAAGGCGTTGTAGTTTTAATGCATGAAAAAAGAGGGCATGATCATACACACCAACCTGGTGAAGCTTTCAGCCATACAACAAAAAGAACTCTTTATTTTATCGCTTCAAAAAGATACAGTATAGAAAGAGCAAGAAAAAAAATAGAACAAAGAGGAGTAAGCCTCGAAAGAATATCCTAACCCAAAACATTTAACAACCTCTCCCAATTCTAAACATTATGAAAATATTTTTCGTACTAGGCAGAAACCCAGAACTTTCCCGAGCAGAAATCTTATCCTACTTAGTAGCCCGAAACCGACCCCACAAAGAAATCGCATTCGACGAAAACCTTCTAATCCTAGAAACCAACAAAGGAGAAAAAATCGACATTCAAGAACTTGGCGGAACAATGAGATTGGGTCCAATAACATTCGAAGGAAACCAAAAAGAACTCGAAGTATACCTCAACACCAACGAAATTATCCCAGCAGACAAATTCTCATACGCAACATTCGGCAACCTCGACCCGCAAGTCCTCAAAGATAAATTCAAATCCGAAAAAAAGAAAGGAATGCTCAAACACGGCCGAAAACAAATCAAATTCCAAGACGGCGCAAAACAAGAACTCCCAAAAGCAGAATTCAATCTATTCTTCCACCAATTCAAACAAAAAATATACTTCGGCACAGCAACCCAAAATTACAACAACGAAGAAGTAAAAAAACGAGACATGCAAAAACCCTCCAGAAGAGAACATCTCGCAATATCCCCAAGACTCTCAAAAATACTAATCAACCTCTCAGGAGCAAAACCACGCGATCTACTACTAGACCCTTTCTGCGGCGTAGGCGGAATCATTCAAGAAACCCTCCTAAAACAAATCAACGCTCACGGGATAGATAAAGACAAAGAAGCAACAATCGACGCAGAAAAAAACCTAAAATGGCTCAAAGACAACTATGGTATTAAAAATAAATACAAAATAGAAAATTATGACTCAAGAAAAGCTCCAGACCTACAATTCGCCGCAATAGCAACGGAAACCCCGCTAGGAAAAGTCCTCAGAAAAAAACCAAGCGAAAATGAAGCAAAACAAATAATCTTAAATTTCGAAGCATTCATTATCCCAATTTTAATAAGACTCAAAAAAGTAAAAAAACCAACAGCAAAAATAGCAATCACATTCCCAGTAATCCAAAACCTTCACGTTGACGCAGCAAAAATAGCAAGCAAAACAAATCTTAAAATCACCCAAAATTCTATTCTAGAGTCCCGTCCAGACCAATTCATTTCTCGAGACATAATTGTATTCCAATAAAGTGTCCTAACTACTTAGTAACAACAATAGAAAAGTTTATAAAGGATATTCCACTAAAATAAACATGGAAGATAACGAAATACCTGAAGGGAATACCTGGAATACGTCAAATAATTTCGATTCTGTCGGAAAAGCAAAGGTAGACTCTATAAAAGAGACCGTAGAAGAAATTGGGATGCTAATAAAAGAAAGAAACAACCTCAGTGGAAACTTCATAAAAGAAGGTGAAAAAATGAAAACAAAAATCCACAATTTTCTTTTAGAAAACGCACCAAAAGGAGAAGATGATTCTGAATTTACAAGAGAGAGAGCTGAATTAAGAAAAAAACAAATAGATATTTCTGAACTCCAACTAAACGAAAGAGTAGGATGCTGGAGAGATATCGCACTTTTGAAAAAAGAACTAAGAGATCAAACCAGAGAACTAAGCGAAAAGACGTCCAGAGCAGATATGCTTGGAAAAATTCTAACAGATTAAATTACATCTAAACAAAATGATACAAAGACCACTAACAATAGAAGAAATATGTAACAAACTTAGGCCTGTCTTTGGGAAAAAAATAGACGAGATTTATTTTCAGTATACCGTAGCAGATTCAAGAGAAGAAAGAGACGAAATAGTTCACATTCTTAACGCACTCTACCAAAAACATCTAAACAAACTATTAGGAAACGAAGTTTTACTAGAACCACCAAGAGAAGAGCTAATCGACGGAAAATATTCTTTAGCAGATATAAGTTACGCAGGTAAAAAACTTTTCCCATTCAAATTAAGAGAACAAGACTGGCCTCGGCACGTCTGTGTCACAGGTATGTCAGGATCAGGAAAAACAACATTCGCATTCAAAATAATCGAAGCTCTAAATAGCCAAAACAAATCATTCCTAATCTTTGATTGGAAAAAATCATTTAGACCTCTAATAGCGAAGAACAACAATATTTTAGCATTCACTATCGGCGAAGAAAAAGTAAGTAATTTATTCAAGACAAACATCAATCAACCCCCAAAAGGCGTCGCGCCAAAAGAATGGATCAACGTACTTTCAGATCTATTAGTAGAAAGTTTCTCCGCATCATTCGGTGTCCACAAAGTCGTCCTAGAAACCCTAGACGAATCCTTCAAAGAATGGGGCATCTATAACGGCTCAGAAAACTACCCAACATGGAACCACATCAAATGGCGGCTTGAAGAAAAAATGGATAAAGCCAGACAAGGACGAGAAGCTGGCTGGCTAGAATCAGCTCTAAGAATTGCAACAGTTATGACATTCGGAGAATTCGGAAAAACAGTAAATTACAAAGGAGAAAACTCATTTACCGTCGAAGAACTACTAGACAAAAAAGTAGTTATGGAACTTAATGCCCTAGGAAACACAGAAAAAAAATTCTTCTGCGAATTTATTTTAACATACATATACAAATTAAAAAAAGCAAGACAAAATCAAGCAAGCCACGGTTTCGATCACGCAATCTTAGTTGACGAAGCTCATAATATTTTCTTGAAAAAACCAACAAATTTTTCAAACGAATCAGTAACCGACATGATTTACCGAGAAATGCGAGAATACGGAACAAGCCTAATCTGTCTTGATCAACATATCTCAAAAATTTCCGACACCGTAAAAGGAAACTCTGCATGTCACATCGCATTTCAACAACAATTACCAGATGATATCAATGACATAAGCGACATCATGCAACTAAGAGAAAAGCGACACTACTTCTCACAACTCCAAGTAGGAAGCGCAATCGTAAAACTCTCAGAACGTTACAACTCTCCATTCCTAATCGAAGTCCCATATTCAGAAACAAGAAACATATATATTTCTGACGAAGATATTAAACTCCGAATGCAAGCAATGATGACAAGCCGAGAATACGCAAACAAAGTAGACCCAGAATTCAATAAACAAATTGAAAAACCAAAACCTGTTGAAACTATCCAAGAAAAACCAAAAGAAACTCCCTTAGATCACGTCCAACAAACTCTCCACGATTTTGTAAAAGGATACATTGAAGCAGGAGTAGAATTGCAAGAAATCGAAAGAATTTTAGAAGAAAGTAAAGAACAAGGAAACTACAAAAGTGAAGATGTAAAACTCGCAATCGATAGTTTTAGAAACCCCCCAGTAGTAACACTTAAAAAGTCAAATTCGCATAATAATATTAGTCTGAATGCAGACGAGCAAGTCTTCATGGAATTCTTGCAAAAAAAACCTAATCACTCCTTGAGCACAGTGGAAGTATACCGACAAATCGGACTCTCTGCAAGAAAAGGAACAAACGTAAAAAAACAATTAGAAGAAAAAGGATTGATTAAAATTGAAGAGATTAAATACGAAAAAGGCTGGAAAAAACTAATCCGCCTATCATAAATTATATTTACAAATACATTACCTCTTCCACAAATAACTACATAACAATTCAAGCCTCATGCCTGAATTCTAGATATACAAGATACAAACAAAAACGTGGAAGAAAAACATGAAAATACCTCACGGAAAAACCAAAAATTTCGTGAAATAAGGTATTTTTCAAAGAAGAATTCTTAGCTTCGCAAACGCGAAATCAATCGAAATACCCCAGATTTACGGTATTTCGTCGACGATAAAACACGGAATAGCCTATGAGGAGAAACAAGCATGAAGAAAGAACCCAATAAGTGGGTAATCCAGATTTTCTGTCTACAGGTCGCAGAAAACTGGAGAGCTTATCACACGTTCCCAGTCATCATCACAATACTTCTTTGGTAAAGGAGAACAGGCATGAGCAACAAAATCCCCGTATGGTGCTCAGAAGCAAAAGGGCTGATACCAAAAAGTGCAATGGCAGCAGGCATTTTTGGTGCATTGATCACAGCCAAGCATAAAGGATCGGCAAAACGGCAAAACACAATAACAAAGAGGATTATGAAAAGACATGTTCTCACCGAAAAGAAGACGCCTTAGCACCACCCCCCACAAACTAACGACATAACACCAATCGTCCTAACTAAAACACACACTTCCAAGAAAGAGAGGTAGAATTATGTGGATCGCATTGATCGTCGGTATCGCGACAGTCACAACAACCGCCGTCTTCGGAGCAGTATGCTCGAAAAAGGAATTCGGCAAAACCATTATCGCAGGAGTTTTGGGCGGAGCCATTTATGGGTTGATACTGTCCTGCGTCTATTACTTCGGAGCAATCGGCTTCTATGGCCCTACCCCCGTCTTCTGGTCAGTTGTCATCGGATGCATAATCGGCGGGTTTATAGGGACATTGACAAACCATGAAGATACGGCGGGATGCGCAGGTGGTGCACTCGGCATCATCCTCTTGCTCGTCTGGGGATTATGGATTGTAATCACCGGAACATGGGATGCCACAAATGCCAAGCAAAAAGCGGGGCTAATCGGCGAAGTCAAAGTCATAGAAGGCAACCTCGCAGAAGTCATTACCCCCTCCGACAACGCTCACATCCTGCAAGTGCCCCCGGAAAGAGCATTCAAAGCGGCACAAACGGCCCTTAGCAAGTTCAAGATGCCGAACAATGTCGTGCCAGGCTCAAGATACGAAATCGGGGAAGAACCCACCATCCAGTTCGTTAATCAACATCTTTGGTATATCTACCCCGTAGAATTCCAAGGATGGAAAACATGGCGTAGAGACCCACAAGTTCCAGGCTTCCTCAGAGTCTCGGCCGAAGATCCCTACAAAGAAGGACAGGCCGTACAGCATAATGCCCAGGGCGAGGAAATCCATATCAAGTACGTCAATAGCGCCTGCTGGGGATATAAAGCAAAGCGCAAATTACGCGCTGAAGGTTACCGCTTCACTATACTAGAAGACTGGACCTTCGAAGTAGACGACAACTGGAACCCTTACTACACCGTCTCAACGATAGAGAGAAAGCACGGCTGGAGTGCCCGCCAAGTCACAGGTATCGTAGCCTTCAACTTGGTAACCGGCGAACATGAACATCACTCAATCGATGAGCTTCCGAAATGGGTCGATCGGGCAATGCCAATAGATGTACTCGAATCCAACATCAAGAAATGGGGCTGGTACCGAAACGCCGATTGGATGTATACCATATGGCAAAGCGACAAATCCCAGCAGCCAACCAAAGGTTGGTATATGGTCTACGACCACAAAAGCCAACGAACCAAATGGTACAGCGGCTTCACAAGCATGGAGTCCGATCTAGCGCTCACCGGATTCATCGTCAGCGACACATGCACAGGAGAAACAACCTTCTACAGTACTCAAGGTGTAACCGAAAACGAAATCTACCAAGCCGGCAACGCCTTGTGGCCAGAGTCTCCGGGAGTACTCCCAGCTTTATTCGTTCCGTACAATATACACGGACGACTGACTTACATCATGCCGATGTGCCAAGAAAGCCAAATGATAGGCTACTCGGTAGCAGACATTACAAACACCCTAAAGGCGAAAGGGACGACAGTAGAAGAAGCCCTAGATAACTACGCCCAGAAAATCGCAACCGCCGGCCAAGATCAACACATCCCTGGAGCTATGCCGGCCAAGATTCTCCACCTAACAAGAAGGATCGTGAGCGTCAATCTTCTAAGTCTCACGAACGGCCAAGCCGTCTACGGATTCCGTCTCGAAGGGATAAGCAAAATATTCAGAACAAGCTATTCCCTCAGAAATCCAGAAGTGGCTGCAATCGCACCGGACGAAATGGTCAAGGTGTCATACCCTGAAACCAGAGAGAAGGTAATCACAGTTTCAACCTTCGACATCATATCCCTGGAACTAAGGGCAGAACACCCAGAGCAGGCACGCTACGAGGCAGCAAAACCCATCACCGACGAAGAAGTCGATCGCGTGCAAAAAGTCCAAGACGTCGAAACGATGCTCAGAGGAGTGGATCCTTCAAGAATTGATCCAGAAAAACTCAAACAACTCCTCCAAGAGCAAAACAACTAACCTAACGACACACCCCACAAACTAGACGGTTCGCCGTCCGCCTACCATTGATTCTATATGATGGTAGGTCACAATGCACCGTCAACAACCCAAACAGAAGAACAACAAGATGGAAAGATATCAAGTAGAACGTCTCAATCCACCAGAAGAAGAAGGCGAACAAAACCTAAAACTCGTAGTCACAATAGTCCTTGCGAGTTTCGCCACAATCCTAGCCTTCGCAATCTAGCTCTCCGCAAGACGTAGGACCCGGCTCTCCTCACATGAGAGCAGCATTGCAAGGGCGCAATGGAGACAGCTGCCCCAAGCGCATTTCTCCTTCCTCTGCAACCGGGTCCTACATTATACTAACATGGCTCAACAATAAAGCATAGCTTTCGTAAAGCTAAGGTTGAAGATTCGAATCCTTCCGCTGGTTTTCACAGCCAACCCCTAGTTAAGGAAAAGAGAATGAATACCGAAAGAGTTATCGTAACACTGGCTTTGATAGGCATGATTCTGGGAGGAATTTGCACCCCCACTCAGATGGAAAAAAGCACAGAACCCATCGAAACCTCCGCCCCAACAGAAAATCAAATTTCCATAACCAAGTACCTCCAAGGAGCTCGAAAGTTCGCAGCGAAGGGGGATATTATCTATGTCACCTATTTGGAACTGGCCAAAAACATTGCGAAAAAAACTGGGCTCGATATCTCGGAAGAAACAAGAGGTATCGAAAAAACTGGGCATCAAAATATAATGACGTCCTCTCTCAAACAAGCTCGAAAATTCGCACTAAAGAGCGAAAGAGGATGGGTAACCGATCTGATAATAGCGGAAATACACGCGGATAGCCTTGGTCTCGATATCTCAAAAGAGGTAGAAGAGATTAAGACAATGGGAACTCCGCTGATGGTCCTCCATTTTCTCAAAGAGGCTATGAAAACCCAAGACCCCCTTTTTGATGGAATAGATATCATGCTCGCAAAAAGCTGGGCCGAAAAAATGAGCATAGACATACAACCCTTGGTCGATCTCATAGAAAAATCAAGGGAAGGGAAAGAGAAGAGGCCAAAAGCAAATCAGGAAAACTCTGCGTTGGTGGCCTCACTGCATCACTAGAATCAGCCAAGTAATCAGCGTAGCTCAACTGGTTAGAGCGTGGCTTTCGTAAAGCTAAGGTTGAAGGTTCAAATCCTTCCGCTGGTTTTCAACAATCGGCTCGCACCAGAACCAAGCAATAGGAGAAGCAACAAATGAGAAATCAACAAATCGAGAAAATCGCCATAGAGGTACTTGGACACGGACCCGAAGCAAAAGGAAATCGGGAGATCATGATCCAAGAGATAAGAAGGGAGTCAGGAGGAAAGTTGAAAGAAGGGCTCGAACGAACAATTTCGAGAGTCATCAAGGAAATCGAGAGAATCGAAACCGAAGAAGTCCTTGTGATAGAATACACCCAAGAAATCATGGAACCAAGGGCAGAACTCCATGTAGCTTAAATCTCTCCAAAACACGGGAGAGAAGACAATAACGGGGTGTAAGCAGCAGGGTCAACGTAACTCAGTTTGGTAGAGTGCTGCTTAGTCAATAGCAGAAGTCGAGGGTTCGATTCCCTCCGTTGGCCTTATTCACAAATGGAACAAAAATCTTAGCACAGAAAAAAACCTACAAGAAGGGAGTCGTTATGAATATAGTAACAAAGCATAACGCAGCACAACGAATGGCGCAAGAGATGAAAGGGAAAGGAACAAGGGAAATCGCGCAAACCCTAATGACAACCTTTCCCACAAAAGTAGCCATCAAAACACTCCATTCAGAGAATGGCTGCAACGCAACACTTGCAGAAATAGCGGTGGCCATAAATGGAGTGTGCGGCCTTGACCCCCAGAAAATCCGACAGGAGATGCTGGGGTGTGAATTCGATCCGGAAAAGATTGAAGCCGCAGTCACTCAGCTCCACAACTGATTCATTACGATGGTGGCCGAAAAAATCCTGGGCCCTTAGCTTACAGTTAGGGCAAAGAAGGATCCTCCCTAAGTTCGCTTCCAAAGGGATAGGCCATTCGCGAACTGGGTCAGGTCGACACTTACACGACCGCATCACGGCCCAGTTCGCACCTCCAACAACAAGCGCAAAGCCACCGGCAACTTTGACGAAAGCAGTCACGCCACTTAGTAAACCGGTTCTGTGTTTTATCGTTTTCACCAAATCCACCACTCTATTAGAGGAAGGTATTATGACCTGGACACTAATCATAATCATCATCGCATTCACAATAATAACCATGGGCATAGTTATGATCATTGGCAAGGAAAAAAACTTCGCAATCGCCTGTGGGATAAATTTCGTTCTCATCGGGATTGCCATTATTCTTCTCTGCGAAGGGATAAAGAGCTTGCCAATCACCACGATCAACGACACCCCTACCATCACAATCACCGACCCGAACAACGAATAACCCATCACAGCGACGGCTCGGGGCTGAACACTATTTACAACTAGCGAATAACTCCAGTCAATCAACGCAGATGCTACCTCATACCACCAAAGGTAAGCATCTGATACTTCCAAACGTGGAGCCAGCATCTGGAACAGAGCATTGCTCTGGCTGGCTCCACGTTTATTGTTAACACCAACCATCACTAAATGGGGAGAACGCCGATGACCGCACGACAAAACAGAAAAGAGTGGATGGAGGTTTTGGCAAAAGTAACCACAGTAGCGGCTTCCATATTCCTAATAGAAGCCACAAGAAAGCTCTTCATGCAACAAGAAGGATGGAGCTTACTTGGAGTAGGAGTAGTAATAACGCTCCTAGTCATCAGAAGAATCCTGATTCGCAAAACAACAAATTAACCAGTAACCTTAACGCGAGGAGGGACATAATGAGAACGCAACAAAAAGTAACATATAGTTTGTTCGCAATCGCAATACTCTTTGGCGCGATTGCATTTTGCAACCTAGGCAAAGCGGTAGGTCAAGATATATTCCAGGGATTTGAACTAATCAGAAAAGCTCTTGTTCCTGGTTTCATCGCAGGAATTACCCTAGCTGCTGCAACATTCTCGTTGAGAAACAGCTAGAATCGTTCTGAACCAACATCGTTCAGATAACCCAAATGACGAAGAAGTATGCAGATAGTATCGCCCAATTGGTAGGGCCACCCACGTTTCATATTCAGATCTGTGGGGAGATGGAGGTTCGATTCCTTCTATTATCATTATCTCAAAGGTGATGCTTTTTACTACGGCGCACCCAAGGGAACAAACGAAACCCAAAGGAAAGAAGGAGAAATGGGAAACGACATTTTGTTGTGGATTGGCCTCACGCTAATCACCATCTACCTAAGAAACAATTCTTAAGGGTTCACAAGATGAAAAGACAAATCCTCATCGCAGTAGCACTCGTAGCAATCACCGCCCTCACTGGCTGCGCAGGTCAAACCGGAGGCACCAAATTCTCTGGATTGACAGTCAACAAAAACGGCATCAAGGTTCTTGCTCTCGAAACCGCCGGTGCACAAGTAGCTGTCGGCGGACAAGAAATGGTCGACAGAGCCAATGAGCGGTTCAACAGAACCGTCTCAGAAAGAAACGAGCAGGCTCACATCGAGGCCACACAAGAAACAATGGCCTTGAAAGAAAGAAACGAGCAGGCTCACAGGGAGAAAATTGTCAAAACAAAATCCTCCCTAATCAAGACTCTCGTCGAGCAAGGAAAGTCTACTGAGGAAATCCAGACCCTCACCCAGGACTTCCTTGCGCGCAAGAAATAGTTTCTCTTTGCCTCTCGTTGTTGTTATAGGAACGGATTGAGAATCAGGCACGGACGCCTTTTCCCCATTTTGAAAGGAAGAGGATGTCTAATGAGAACATAAAGAGAGTTTTGGCAGCGGTAACACTCATGAGCCTGATTGTACTCTCACAAATCAATCAGGAAGCATTCTTCGTCGCAACAGCGATTGTTCACATAATAATCTCGTGGAAAATCGCATCAGTGCTTCCAAAAGGAATCATCGGAACGCTCTGCTTCGTCGGACTATTAAGCCTAATCCTATTCCCCATCAACGGGATAAACGGATTAGGAAACGGACTAATGGCTACCATACAAGGATGTACCGAGTCCATCCCATCAATATACCAAAGAATGGGAGAAGAGCTGCTCCAGATTCCAAGTATAATCAAGAGCAAGAGCACAAAAGATATCACCTTACACATCTTCATTCTCGGTCTCATCGGATCGCTTTCTTTAGCTAAACTGATTGCGATCAAAACATACAAGATGACCGAGTTAACGATAAGGGAAGCAAGAAAATAACACTAACATCTGCATCACCTGCTGCAAATAAAATAACATACCATAACGCAGCAGCCCGGGGCGTAGCGCAGTTTGGTAGCGCGTCAGCTTAGCAGAAGCTGGAGGTCGAAGGTTCGAATCCTTCCGCCCCGATTCATATCAACATCAACCCCGGAAAGGAGGTAAACAAAAAGGGGACGTGAAAACAAGAAAGAACATAGATAACGAAAGGAGGTCAATTGTAAGGGTGTTAGATTGTACTAAGAGTGAGAACTAGAACGGAAAACGGATTTGAAGGGGAGCTCTAGTGTCAGGAAAGTGTAAGAAGAGACCACTGACAAAAGCGGAAATAAGAGCTAGGAGCGGAAAGAATCCGAAGAAGAAAAAACCAAAAAAGGCCAATCGGTGAACGGCCATATTAATGAGCACAGAAAGGAGAGTATCACTACAGAGTGCTAGATTGCACTAGAGAAAGCGTAAAAAACTCGCAATGGAAACGGAATGCGAAAGGACGCTAGTTATGCTGAAAGAATGCTCGAACGAAAAGGGAAATTGCCCCATCGGGACAAGAGAACACAGGGCGAGAACAACCAGATGCAAAACATGCAACTCGCCACTCATTGAAGTTCTGAAGGCAAGGAGAAGAAATAACACTGCCCCAAAAATTACCAGAAAAGGGGAGGTGGAAAGGAAAGAACCTTGTCGAAGAAGGGCAGCTTCCTTACGAGCAACACGGGCAGCGTAGCATAGCAAAGGAAGGACAAGAGTAGCTCCAGAACACTATGAGCCCATGAGGCTACTCATATCACGCTCATGGGCTTTCAAAAGATTCAAAGAAGAAAAGGAAGTACATCGGAGGAATGGAGTGATGAAAGGTAAGGAGTCGGAGCATGGGTTGTTGTTGCCACTGGAAAGAATAGGAACAAGAAGAAGGTGGCGACCCAAAAAGAAAAATAGGAAGGCAAGCTGGTGGGTAAGAGACTTAAGAAATAAAAGGTGGAAAGGCCCACAAGCGCTAACGGCAATATAGCCAGAAAGGAGGTTTCTGAGAAAAGTGTTGCGTTGAGATGAAACGTTGAGGAGGAGAAATGTTAACGGATTGTCAGGAGCATAAAATTGGAAACGATCAAAGAAATATTCGTAGCAAGAAGCGGGAACATACACATTGTGAGTACAGATTTGGAATGCCTGAAAAAACGAGTAGCCACCCACCCGGAGGTCGAGCACATGCCCATTTTCAGAGCATGGGAAGACTGCTCAGTCGTCGTCCAGGCCACAGATCACAACTCAGAAGCCAAACATGAACCACCCGTATCGGCTACAACAGAGTTGCTCCAGATATACGGCCCATACTTCCGAGCCGGCAAAACCCTCGGGCAAATCAGAAGCGTCCAGAAGGAACGTGGCGTTAAGATAACGGTCCTCAGAGAACCGACCCAGTCTCGCCGTCGCAAACCAGTCACAGTCTAAACCACCCCCACAACATCAGGCCCGCGAGCGAATCATCACTAACACCGCTCGCGGGCCTTACCTTATTGACAAGCCCACATAACGACATGTTTCAATTTATCATTAATACCATATAATGGTAAGTCGTAATGTGCCGTTATCAACCCCACAAAAAAATTTGCAAGAGGGCAAAATGAATCACAAGAAGGAAACTTGCAGGATAGCAATTATTACCGTAATAACCATCTGGGCAATCATATGTATGTTTGCCTGGTAAACGAAAAGTCCGAAACTCGAAGAGGAGAAAACCATGAAACACCTTACAATCATTCTAGCCATCGTCATCGCATCACTAACATCAACCGCAACCGCAACAGACATCAAGTTCATTACCGGAAGCGACATCAAAAGTAGCTATGTCGCCCCGTCAGGCAGCCGTCCTTTTTTTCTGCCCAAACCTATATACTCCAATATACTATATTACACTATATACTTAACATACATTTTTTATTTCAAAGAACCTATATACTCGCATATACTATATCACAACATATATATTGCATAACATACGAATCTCCCCAAAAACATTTATATAATCCTTGACCTAAGAATACACATGGGTGACAACTACATCAAATGGCTCTCAAACTTATCTAAAGAAGACACTGGAATCGCAGGCGGCAAAGGCGCAAACCTCGGCGAAATGTTCAGAGCAAAATTCCCAGTTCCCCAAGCCTTCGTAATCACAACCGACGCATTCTTATATTTCCTAAAAGAAACAAAAATTCAGGGTCAAATCAGAGAACTCTTAAACAGAATCAATGTTGACGAAACAGAAAAATTAACAGAGAGATCCGAAGAAATAAGAGAAATAATAATAAATGCAGAAATGCCCACAAAACTCCAATCAGAAATAATAGAAGCATACGACCACTTCAATATAGACCTCACGGGACTCCAAGACTCACCAGGCGCTCTAGCAATTCTAAAATCTTCCCGAGAACCAGTCTTTGTCTCAGTCAGAAGTTCAGCAACAGCAGAGGACACAAAAGAAGCAAGTTTCGCCGGACAACAAGACTCCTACATAAACATCAAAGGAAACCCAGAACTAATCCAAAAAGTCAAACAATGCTTCGCCTCAATCTTCACAGCAAGATCCCTCTACTATCGAAAGAAAAAAGGATTCGACGACCTCGTAAGCATCGCAGTAATCGTTCAAAAAATGGTCAACTCAGACAAATCAGGAGTAATATTTTCAAAACACCCAATAAAAAACACCGAGGAAATATTAATCGAAGCAGTCTTCGGACAAGGTGAGGGAATCGTCTCAGGAAAAATCAAACCCGATCAATATGTAGTCACAAAAAACCTAGAAATAACAGAAGAAAAAATCTCAGACAAAAAATTAGCAGTCGTGAGAACAGCCGGCGGGCTTACAAAAACAATACAACTAACTCCAGAAATATCAACTAAAAGAACCCTAAAAACTTATGAGATAAAACAACTAGCAGAATTAGCAATAAAAATCGAAGAACATTACGAAGCCCCTCAAGACATAGAATTCGCAATTGAAAACGACGATATCTACATTTTACAAACAAGACCAATAACAACCCTAAAAGAAGAAACCAAAGAAAGAGAAGAACTAGACGGACAAATCATAACACAAGGCATGGCCGCCTCGCCAGGAATCGCTTCAGGTATAGTAAAAATTATCCACTCAATGAAAGACCTAGGAAAAATCAAGCAAGGAGATATTTTAGTAACAACAATGACAAACCCAGACATGGTCGTATCAATGCAAAAAGCCTCAGCAATAGTAACTTCCGAAGGCGGCGTCACAGCACACGCAGCAATAGTCTCAAGAGAAATGGGTATACCAGCAATCGTCGGAGCACAAAACGCACTCGAAGTCCTAAAAGACGGAGATGAAATAACAGTAGACGGATACAACGGAAAAGTATTCACAGGACGAACCCAAAACAAAAAAGTCGAAATCTTACCAGTAGTCGAAACAAAAACAAAAATCAAAGTCATGCTAGACCTCCCACAATTCTCCAAAAGAACAGCCGGGACCAAAGCTGACGGAATCGGACTCGTAAGATTAGAAGGAATAATAGCCAATTCAGGCAAACACCCTATCGCCTATGAACAAGAAGGGAAATTAGAGGACTATAAAGAAATGTTAAAAAAAGGATTAGGAGAAATTGCAGACGCCTTTATCGGAAAACCAATCTGGGTCAGAACTTCAGATATCAGAAGCGACGAATATGCAAACCTTGAAGGCGCCCCAAAAGAAACAGAAAAAAACCCAATGCTTGGAAACCACGGAATAAGATTTTCACTAAAACATCCAAAAATTCTAAAAGCAGAACTACAAGCCGTCAAAGAATTAGCCGACAAAGGACACAAGTTAGGAGTCATGTTCCCACAAGTAATTTCAACAGACGAAGTAAAACAAGCAAAAACAATTTTCCAAGAAATGCAAATCGACAACGTCAAATTCGGAGTCATGATAGAAACTCCAGCCGCATCAATCCTAATCAAAGACATCTGCGAAGAAGGAATCGACTTCATCTCATTTGGAACAAACGACCTAACACAGTATACCCTAGCAACAGATCGAGGAAACGAAGACGTCCAATACGTATACGACGAAATGAACTGGGCAGTCCTAAAACAAATCTCAAGAGTAATCAGAGAATGTAAAAAACAAAACGTCGAAACCTCAATCTGCGGACAAGCTGGTTCCAAAAAAGAAATGGTCGAATTTCTAATCAAACAAGGAATAGACTCAATCTCAGTAAACGCAGACGCCGCACACGAAATTTCACGGATAGTCCAAAAATTAGAAAATGGTGAAAACATTAATGAGCCAGAACCCGAGCCAATCCAAGAAGAAGCTCAAGAAAAACCAGAAATAACCTCTGAAAATATTGCAAAAATTCAAAAACCAGAAATAAACTTAATGGAGGGGTTAGAAGAAGAAGCTCAAGCCAAAGAACCAACACAAGAAGAACCTCAAGAACAACACGAATCAAAAATAGAACCAATAGGCGAAATGGAAGAAATAAAAAATAAAATGGAAGAAATTGAAAATGCAGAAGTCAAGCCATTCAAAGAACCTAAAAGTGACATTGAGATTGTCGAAGAAAAGCCCAAAGAAAATCAAAACAAAGAACTAAGAGCAGAAGATATTTTTAGTTAATAATTTTTATTTGTCTAAATCTGTTACCCCTCATCAGATACAACAAATAGAAAAGTTTATATACCCTTTATCACTATATTTAGTATGGCATTAGATACAATTTTAGGAAGTCTAACAACAATAGAACAAGGAAAGAAAGTTGCTAGTCCTAAATATAGACCTGAAAACTTGACAGACACAGCAACAGGTCTAGATAAATTAGAAAAATTTGATCTTACAACTACAGCTGGCATAAGAGATTATGCTTCGTTTACAGGGGACAACCCCTCAGAACACTCAACAAGAATGCTAGACAACAGAAGAGACGCTAGATTAAATGGAGGACAGGAAGATCTTTCTCTTTATGTGGACAAACATTTCTATAGTGTAACAAAAGAAGTAAAAGAACCAGATCAAATTAACATTGGATACAAATCTTGTCCAACAGAAAAAATCGAAGGAGGCAACAGAAAATACAATGAAGTAATAGAAGTTGTAGAAACGTCAAAGAAAACCAGGGAGACAATAGCCAACACCCCAGAAACATTCATAGCTGAAACCATAAAAAATGAATCTAAAGTTATGGGATCATACATAGTACGTTTCGCAGATCACTTTTTAAGAATAGAAGACGAAGAAGCCCAAGAAAGAGCATCACTCGCACTTTTCCACTACGGAGCGGGAGAATTTATAACAACAACACGAAACTATTTCAAAGAACATGCAGACGCGCTTTCCACAGCAAAAGAATCTCTTGAAGAAAAAATAAAACTAAGAATTGATATGGCAAAAAAGAACAATAAGGGAAAAATACTATCAGCGATTAAAACAGCAGATATTCTTTCAGGACTAACACAAGAAATGAAAGATCTACACGAAAAGCACGCAGCCGCAGCAAACTTAACTCCATTAACTCAAGACGTAGCAACATATGCAATAAGGACCATAGCAGAAAGAGCAGCTGCCTAATTTTTTATTTTTTATTTCCAAGAATTCTAAGATTGAGTATCAATCAAATCATCAACTAACTTTGACATCTCTCTAAGAAATTCGTCAGCCTTAACAAACATTTCATCAAGATCCTTCCCTCGAATAGACGTCAACTTCCCATGAATAATTTGCTTAGCAACAGAATGAATCTCCTCATAATAAGTAACATACTTCTTATCCAAAACCTTGATCTTAACAAACTCTCTACTCAAAACCTTGGGAATTTCCTCAGGCGACGAAGGCATAATCTGAGCAGCAATCAAAGCCGCATGAGCACTATCAACCATCGTCCAATAAAGCCCATCAACAACAGCCAACATAGACTGCCTAGCCCGAGTCATATGAGTCGGCGCCCTCTCCAAAAGAGTATAAATCGATTCTGGAGTAGAACGAATTTTTCCCTGTTTCAATAAAACCCTCAACGGATTAAAAAAACCACCAAAATCAATCAACGCATCACCATATCTCAAAATATTAATAACGACAGGATCTCCCCTCATCATATCATCCCACCACGTCGACAACTTCACGGAATTAATATGCAACGACTTCCGATAAGGATTTACCTGAATCAATTTCCCTAACTCTTCACGATACCAAGCAATCAACTCCTGATCCCACACAACAGAAACATCATCAATAATAATCACAATATCAATATCCGAATCAGGTGTCGAAACCTTCTTAGCTGAAGACCCAAACAAAACGACAGATTTAATCATTTGATCAAATTTCTCATAAACCTTCAAAGCAAAATCACTAGCAATCTCACGCTCCCCAACAAGCCCCAAAGTCGGAAAAGCACTCTTCTCTTTAGACTTCTTCTTAGAAACACCTTTCTTTTCCTTTTTTTCTACCATCTCTTTCACCAATCAATAGTAATTATATTTTATAAAACCTTCCCCGCCCAATGAAGATAACGTACAAGATTTACCCTTGGAAATTATTCCTACGAACTCTACAGAGCTCACCCAACGATTTTTTCACCAGCAAAAATGTTGACTCTAAGCCATCGGCGTCCCGCCAAATCTAGACTGCCCACCAGCACCAGGCATCATCCCGCCAAACTCAACCGGCATAGTAGTAAACCCCGACCCGTACATCGAATGATGTTGCTGAGGATCCACAGTCCCATACCCAGCAAAATACGGTCCAACAATATCCATCGCCTGATTCCAAGTAGGCCCCTGCTTCATACTATAAATCCCAGAACCAAAAGCAGACATCGTCGAAGGATGCGGAGATTTCTTAAAATGCTGAACAAAACCCGGAGCCTCAACAATCTTCCTCATACTCTTAAAATCACCATTCTTCTCAAGCTCTGTCATAATTTCCTTAAACGGAACATTCCCCATCCCAGGCGCCAAATGTGAATCCCCAAAACCAAAATTATCAGTCAAATGAATATGCTTAACTAGCGGCCTAATCTTCTTAGTCTCCTCGACAACATCCTTATCAGTAAAACCCTTCTTCTTCATAATATTCAAATGCCCAACATCCCAAGTAACACCCAAATGCTTCTCGGCAGCCTCCTTGGCCTCACTTTCAGTCAAACCCTTTTCCTTAATCAACTGACTAGCAAACTTATCCCTTGACTTCTCAACCAATTCCCTCAAATCATCAGCCTTAGAAAAAGCCATTCCCTGATACATATTCTCAATAGCAATAACCGGAGCCTTATCGCCATATTCCTTATAAGATCTCATCGCCAAATTCCCAAAAGTAGTCGCAGCCTTGTCCTTAGCAAAATCCTCAACCTCCATAAAAATCTTAGGAGCCCCATAATCCTCATCTTCAATAGCCCTTCCATTTCTAATAATCCGCCTCTCCTTCGTTATTTCCTGTAAATTCTCAATAGCGCCACTCAAAATCTCACGCTTAAAAAAAGGATTCAAAACAGCATCAGGATGCAAAGACCCCTGCGCCTTTTCATAATTATTAGCCAACTCTCTCAACATATCTTTTTGCTTACCAGTACCATATTTATAAGCCTTATGAAAAGCAGAATTAAAATTCAACTCAACATTATCTAGAAAAATATCTGCCTTTTTCATTCGATTATAATCACTCTTTTGTCTATCATTAGGATCATCCAACTTTTTAGTAGGCATCCCTCTCTCATCATACTCATAAAACCCATCTTTCAAAGCAATCGCATTTTGATACTTCTCCCTCAAAGAAATCGCAGAAGGACCAATTACTTCATCTGCATGCTTATTAAAAGTAGCCAGCTCTGTCATCTTATTCTCCCACTCCGTAGTATTAATCGAATTCAACTGAGCCGGCAAAGAAAACAACTTACCCTTCCCCTCATTAGCATCCAAAGTACTAACCTTACCAGGCCGATACTTATACTCCTTCTCCAAGGGCGCCATCTGTTTAGTCTCTTGATTAATCGCAAAGGTCTTCTCTGGTTCAAATCTCTTCTCGCCTTTCTTCTCATCCCCAGGCACATATTCCATCCCGGGAATCCCATTCGTCGAATGAAAAACAATCGGAATATTTCCCTTAGGATCTATGATTTTCGCCTTTTCAATTGCATCAAACATACGCCTCTCATTATCAGCTCTAGTAATATCTCCGCCCCACCCTTTCTCAGTAAAACCAGAAGCATCGACAACTGGACCGTGGACAGAAGGTTTAACCCCCGAAAGCTTCATTAAAGCCCGCATCTCTTTAAAATGCTGTTTAGGAATAACTTCCGCAGTATCCGGCATAACCAGTGTAACCTCAAAAGCCTTAACCCCCTGTTTCAAAGCATTAACAGTCTCACCCAACTGATTCGCCGTCTGAGCAGACCCCGGAAATCCCAACTGATTCGCCGTCATTCTATAACCAGTAAAATTCCCATACTCAGGACTAAGAGAGGTCACACCCCCATCATAAAAATTCTCATAACTCGTACCGTATGCCATATCACCTAAAACTATTAACAATAATTATTATTTAAAACTAACTAAGCTGCAGCACGATATTCATTGTCTCTTTTATCTCGCCCACCCTCTTTCGCAATACGCCCGAATCCCTTCTGTAAACCGGTAATCTCAAGTTTAGACCTATCGGCACTTCGAACCTCGTCATGAGCTCTCCCGCTAGCTTCAATTCTCGGATCATAAAACTTACCATCACCTTTACCTTCATTATAAAGTTCCTGCCCACCAGAAGGACCATACAAATCATTACCCTTACTAGAATCCTGATAAAAATCCCCTCCATGACTTCCCTCTAAATATACATTGGTACCATTCGCTGTTGCATCATAAAAATCCCCGCCAGCAGCCTCCTTATAAAAATCCCCACCCCTAGAATCATCATCATGCTTATCAAGTTTCTCCCGACCAACAACATCCTCCAATTCCCTAGGACCCCAATCCTCACTAGACTCCCCCGACGACAAAATCGTATCAGTCACAGAAAAATCACTAACATCATCCGTGGGCTCTTCCAAAAACTCATCAGCATCATCCGTGGGCTCTTCCAAAAACTCATCCTTATACTCCTCTTCCTCAGACTCATCTAATTCCTCTCCCTTCTCTTCGGGCTCACCAGAGTCATCCCCTCGGGACTCAACTAACTTCTTAGCCAACTCATCAGCAAGAGCCTTCTTTTCTTCTTCATCCATAATAATTTAATAGAAACCAACTTTATTTACTTTTCTAACCCTTAGGTGTACCCTTAAAAATATCCTTAAATCCAACACCGCCACCTTCTTTCTCTCCTTCCAAAACTCCCATATCAGCACCATCAAAACCCTCCCCAGGAGCAGAAGCCATTCCGTGAGCCTTCTTATAAATATCATAAACAGTATACAACCAACCAGAAGCACTACTAGCCGCATTAGCCCTCATCATCTTCTCAACAAAATTATCCTTATCAATATCCTCCGGTTTCTCAATCACCTTATCCTTCCCCTTTTTCTTTTTATCTTTCTTCCTAAAAAACACACCAAACAAAGCACTAAACGGATCAATATTCTGCGCCTCTTTCTTTTCTCCTTCTTTCTTTTTCCTTTCCTCCTCGTCTTTCTCCTTTTCCTCATCACTCTTCAAAAAATAATCCAAATCCTCTTTCAACACAGCCAAAGACTCAGCTGCAACATCCCCAGAAAACTCCATGCTCTTCAAAACATCTTCTTCCTCCATATTATTCTTAGCCAAAGCCAACTCATCATCATTCAAAGCATAAGCATCAAAAGTCATATCAATCCTTCCTCCCATCGCAAACCCGTAGTCCCCTTTCTGAGTCACCCTCTGCGAAACATGCCCTCGATAAACAAACCCAATCACAATCACCTGATTATAGTTTCTCCGCGACTCATACTTCTCAAATCTATCCCTATCCGGCAAACTCAAATCATCTATCTTAAATTTCTTTGTCCCAAAAAGTTGCAACTGAAACATCGAAGTACTAAACGCATTCACTAAAGCCGCACTCTTATCAAACCCCTTTTGCCTCAATTTCTCGGCCGCCTCCAAATAAGGTTTCATCCACTGCGAATACATCTTTATCGTCTCAACCTGCGACTTCAAATAACTCTTCTCAATCTTCATCCTCTTACGCAACTCAGACTCAGAATATCTAACCCACTTCAAAAACTCATCAATCCGCGGCTGCAAAATTCTCATAACCTGATCATTAATAATGCCACCTTCATCGTCGTCATTCAACTTCTTCAATTCTTCGATAGAATCCGACATCATAAAAGCCTCCCTTATCGTCGTAAAACCAAGTTCAGCCGCCATCTGATGAATCGACCCACGTCCCCTCTTCAAGTCAACATTATCCAACCAAATCTGTTTCAACGCCAACATCCCATTCTCCTTCTTCTGCTTATTCTCACTCTTAGCATCGTCATAATGCTCAAGTCTCATCTCAAACTCCTTCAAATCATAAACCAAATTCAAAGCCGACTTCACAACCTGATTCAAACCACCAAGGATCTTCATTCCCTCTTCTTGCATCCGCGTCGCCTTCCCTCCCATCTCAGAAAAATGTCCACCACCCGGACTCGACATAAAATTATCAATTGTCTTCTCCATGCTCCAACCAGCATCCTGAACAAAATCCAACAACCAATAATAAATCGGCTCCAACTGCGCCTGCTGCGAATCAAAAGTCATCTTCAAAGAATTCACCGGCTTAAAACCATTAGAATCAAAATCATACTGCTCAGATTTAGCCAACTCCCCAGACTTATGAGCCTTCATCATAACCTCCTTAATCGCATTCCTAATATCCTTCACGCTATCATCAGCCTCAACTTCTAACCCCATAAAATATCAATCCAAAACCAGTATTTAATATTAACGCCAAACTTTAAATAAATAGATACTCTAACCCAACCATGATCTTCGGCAAGAAAAAAAGAATGATCGACGTTAGAGAACTCCAAAGAAGAGGCGTCGTAAGAATCCCAAAAAAAGACATTGTAGTTTCAACAGACGACAACGGATTCGTAGAATTAGGCGCAACATCTCAAAACCCACAACCAGAAACATCGTCAAACGCAGAACTATTCAACATGACCCCAACCGAAAACTCATTCTCTACACAATCAGACGGCTACAACAAAAGAGAAGTCGACGCCAAGATGACTACACTCGATAACAAAATCTACAAACTCGAACAAAGAATCGAACTTCTCGAAAGAAAACTGGATGTAAATAAACCCTCAGAATCAAGCCCAGGACTAATCGGTTGGTAAAATTTAAAACCCCCGACATCTTCTCTATACTATGCTAGAAATACCTTACGAAACCATCAAAGCCTACGCACTAGAAAACGCAATCAAGTACAACGGCACCGCAAACCAAAACGCAGTCCTAGCAGGCCTCTTCGCAGAAGGTTTACAAAAATCCGAAATCAAAGACTACATCCAAAAAATCCAGCAAGTTATCAGAGAAGTAAACTCAATGGATTTAGAAAAACAAAAAAAAGAATTCATTAAAGTCGAAAGAAAACCAAGCAAAAGAGAAATCAGAGACGGTCTTCCAGATTTACCCAACGCAAAAGAAGGAAAAGTCGTAATGCGATTTGCCCCATTCCCCTCGGGCCCCTTACACATCGGAAACGCCAGAACTCTACTTCTAAACGACGAATACTGCAAAACATACGACGGGAAACTAATAATAGTAATGGACGACACAATCGGCTCCATCGCAAAACCAATCGAACCAAAAGCCTACAAATTAATCGAAGAAGCAATAAACTGGCTCGAAGTGAAGCACGATAAAAAAATAATTTATAAATCAGACCGAATCGAAAAATATTATTCCTACGCAGAAGAAATGATAAAAAAAGGCTATATGTACGTTTGCGATTGCGAACAAGAGAAAATGAGAGAAAATAAGGCACTAGGTATTGAATGCTCTTGTCGACAATTCGATGAAGAAAAACAATTTAATAGATGGAAGGAAATGTTCAAAGCTCCAGAAGGCTCAATGTGTGTCAGGCTCAAAACAAATATACAAGATTCAGACCCAGCATTCAGAGACAGAATCATGTTCAGAATTTCAGACAGACCTCACGCAAAACTCGGAACAAAATACAGAGTATACCCACTTCTAGATTTCTCATGGGCAATCGACGACCACCTACTTGGGATTACCCACATCCTCAGAGGAATGGAATTAGCAATCGAGACAAGAGTCGAAAAATTCATCTGGGACATTTTCGGTTGGGATCATCCAGAAGTCATCTACAACGGCCACTTTGCATTAGAAGGCGTAAAAATCTCAAAATCAAAAGGCGCCCAAGAAGTAAACTCTGGAACCTACACCGGATGGAATGACCCCAGAACTTGGTCAATACAATCTCTAAGAGACCGAGGAATCTCACCAGAAGCAATCAGGCAATTCATCCTAAACATGGGAATTAAAAAAACGAGCATCAAAGTACCAATTGACGTCCTCTATACTTTAAACAAAAAAATCCTCGAAGAATCCCCCAGATATTTCTTCGTAGAAAACCCTCTAAAAATACACATCAGTGGATGCCCAGCCCTAACCGCAAAACTCCCACTCCACCCAAATGGCAAACTAGGACACAGGACATACAAAACAATGCAAGATTTCCTAATCGCAGGACAAGACGCGGAAAATATGATAGACGGAAACTACAGATTAATGCATCTATTAAATTTCAAATCTGAAAAAATCGACAGACTAAAACCACGAATCTATTCATTCACATCCGAAGAACCAGATAATAAGTTAGAAACAAAATTCATCCACTGGCTCCCAGTCTCAGACAAAAATATCCTAGTAGAAATCATGATGACCAACGGAGAAATCATAAAAGGAACCGGAGAACACGAACTAGAAAAGCTCAAAATCGGAACAACAATCCAATTCGAAAGATTCGGTTTCGTAAGACTACACAAAAAATACAAAAACAAATTAGAATTCTGGTTCGCACATAATTAAGACCGTCTTGTTAATTCGAGCATTTTACTCCTAATTTCCCAAACATCTGTCTCAAGATTATTCTTAAACACAATATCATTAGCTCCAGAACCAGTAATCAAACCTTTCATAAAGTCATCACCAGTACCTCCTCCAGCACCAGTATAAACAACAATAGGTCCCAATATACCACACCGTAAAGTCCTTATCAAATGCGCAGCTCCTGCATAAGAACTAGCTTCCCCCTCTCCAAAAGGCATAAGAACACCTTGTACACCAATTGGGAAATGAGTAACCAACCCAAATAGTTCATCGCGACTCAGAAGATCATCAACCAATCTCGAGGTTAATTCTTCAGCAAATTCAACATCAAAAGGACCAGACAATCCACTCATAACAGCCTCTTTCAATCCATTCTGAGAATCCCCATCAGCATAAACAACTTTATACTTTGCCATTAAAACAACCACTAATGAAATGTTATAAATATTATTATCCTGCAGTATACATTATCAAACACAAAACCACACAATTAATTAACATAAAATTGTTACTACTCTAGAAAACTACAAACAGAAAGACTTAAGTACAATAAATCTTCTAAATTCAAATGACAAGCAAAATTGTACAAATAAGTAGACATTTAGACAAGGGCATAAAAGGAGGGGAATTCACAAGAAGCGAAGTCCTCGAAGCCGTGTACCTACTAGCAGAAAGCAAAGAAAATTTAATAGATATTGAAATGAACGGATTACCTCCACATGATAGACATAATTGTGAAACTATTCTTGAGATGCTCCCAGAAAAAAGATGTTCGATATTTCTAGATGGTATGTCATATGGAGCAATAGACACAGGAGATGAAGGACCAGAAAAACATGCATATGAAATCATCAGGCAATGCCTACCAGCAATAGGCAAAAGATTATCCAAACCTTGGTATACCGCACTCGAAGAACATGAACAAGAAATAAGAACACTTCAACAACAATAAAGCTTATCCAAATCCTTAACTTCACCTTCCCCAAACGGATTTCCAGATTTACGAATATTCTCAATCATCTCCTCATTCTCCTTCAGACCCTTCCCCTTCAAAACAGCAGCCTCACGAGCTTTCAAAACAGCCTCACAAACTTTAATATTCAAAGGACATTTCCTCTCACAAGCCCGACACAAATTACACTCAAAAATAACCTTATCCAAAATCTTATCCGACAATAAAATCGCATGGCCCCTCGGACTAACCGACTCCTCCCTCAACGCCTTGAAAACCGGACAAAGCGACTTACACATCCCGCACTTTATACACCCCTCAAAAATCTCACTCGCTTCCTCCAATAAATTATCAGCCTCTATTCTTTCCTGCTCACTCGGCCTCTTAGAGTTAGCTCTAACCTTCTCAATCTTCGCAACTTTTTTCTTAACTTCCTCAACCTTCTTCTCAATCTTCTCAACAGTCTCCACAACCTTTTCCTTAACAGCTTCCATAGCCTTCTCATCCATCTCAACTTCTTCAACTTGCTCCTTCACTTCCTCGTTCTCTATAACTTTCTCAACTTCCTGCTCCATTTCTTTCTCAATTTCTTCATTCCCTGTTTCTTCTTTTTTAATTTCTTCACTTTCCATCATACCCTCCAAAACTTTTAACCACATCCTGCTTTTTCAAAATCCAAAACCTAAACTCACCCTGCAACAACTCTCTAGCATAACCCCTCAAAACCGAAGCCGTCAAAACTTCCTTCCCAAATTTCTTAATCAACCTCATAACCGGAACAAAGTCACTATCCCCAGAAATCAAAACACAACAATCACACTCACTCTCAACCAAAGTCTTACTAATCATATCCGTCGCAATCATAACATCAATCCCCTTCTCAACCCGAACAACTTTCCCGTTCACCTTAATCTTCTTCAACTTATTCGTATTAACCTCAAAACCCTTCTTCTTCAATCCCGCCAAAAAAACCATATGCTTATAATAATTATCATCCCCCAAGCCTATGTCCGGAGTAGAATTATAATAACGAATACCAGCAATATCCAAATCAAAATGCTCGCCAATCATAGTCGCCAACTTCTGAAAATCAATAGCCCGCGGTTTTTCGACAACAGACTTCACATTATGATACCAATTATTGCCGTCAACAAAAACAATAGCACGTTTCTTAACCATTTTAGAAAATAAAGACTCCCGGCATTCCTTACGTCATACCGGGGATGTAATACCTATACAAACCCCCAAATATATTTAAATCTTTCCATTATGATTCCCCTTAAATTTATTCACAGCAATAATAGACAAATTCCAAACACTCTCCAAAAAATCTCCTCGTTCTTCAAATAATTCTTTCTCAGAAAACCACCTCAATTTTTCATTATCATCATTCTCATCACGCTCAGAATAACTCAAACACTTACCCATAAAAACAAAATTCATATGCGACCCATGATGAGGAACTTTCTCAATCTGAATCCTATACGGTTTAATTATTTTAACATCTTCACCATCTTCATAAGAAGCATTATCAAAAAAATCAAAATCAAACCCCGTTTCTTCCTCTACTTCTCTAGAAATCGCTTCTTCAGGCGTCTCTCCCAATTCAAGATGTCCACCAACAGGAATCCATGTCTTCATATTCTTATTCCATGTAAGTAAAAGCTTTCCATCCTCTCTAACCAAATAAATAGTAGTTACCCAACATTTATCTTTCCAATTTATTTCGCTCATATCACCTTCCCCACATTAAATTTATCCAAAACATCCGTCCTCTTCTTCACATTAATCAAAATCTTCTTATCATTAGCCTCGACAAAAGGCCTCTTCAATATCCCGATCCCATGCTCACCAGTAATTTGCCCACTAAGCCGCTTCACAACTTTCATCATCTCCGGAACCAACTTCTCCTGATTATGATTAAAACAAGGATGAAGTATACCAACACCCAAATGACCAAAAACCGGAATCTCATGCACCTCCAACCAAGTCATCAACTTCTCAAACCTATCCAACAAAATCTTAGGATCCTCAATCCTAACATACCCTTCTCCAGCAGCAAAAGGATAAACCTTATCCCTCAATGCCAAAACCGCCTCATATTCCTCACCCTTCAAAAACCCAGAATCATTCTCATACTCAATAAGCAAATGATATTTCTCATCCATCTCCAGCCCCTTAGAAATTTTCTTATCCAAAAACTCAATCATCGAAACCGAAGAATCCCTTTTCAATCCCCTAACAACTTCAATAACTTTAGAAATACTAGTCAAAGGAACCAGCGACGCTGTCCTCTTCTTCAAAGGCGACAATTTCAAACAAGCCTTAACAATCACGCCAGTAATCCCTTCCATCCCAGCATAATCAGAAAGCTCCGTCACACCCTTACGATACAAATTACCATGCCCGTCAACAACCTCAACCCACTTAACCCAATCAGAAGTCTTCCCGTACTTGACAGCCCGACTCCCAACAGCATTAGTCGCAATCATGCCCCCAATCGTAGCAACCGCATGACTCGAAGGATTAACAGGAAACTCCAAACCATGCCTAGCCAAATAAGCCTGCAACTCATCCAAAATAACACCAGCCTCAACCTCAACAATCATACGCTCCTTATCAAATTCACTAATAGAAGTCAACTTAGATAAATCCAAAACAACATCCAAACCATGCTGAGGAACACAACCTCCACTCAAACCAGTCCCAGCGCCCCTCGGAACAACCCTCTTAGACTTAGCAACAAAATTCCGAACCTCCATAATCGTCGTCGGGAAAACCACATCCAAAGCCCTACCCTTCAACTGCGAAGCATCAGTCTCATAAACCTTCATCAAATTCTTATTCATTGCATCCCCCTAAGTCGCCCCAAAACAAAAGTCGAAAACTCAGTACTCTTATCACTAGCAGATTTAATATTAGAATAACAAAGCCCACAAGGAGAAATTATCTTCTTAGATTCTTCAGGAGTATGCTTCACTTTCATCGATGCAATCTTCTTCGCAACTTCAGGAAAATTAGCCCGCATTCCGCCACCGCCACCACAACAAAAAGCATTTTCCCTATTTACTCCATACTCCAAAATCTTTCCACCCAATAATTCAATCACTTCTCGCGGCTCCTCATAAATCCCAGAATAACGCCCAAGATGACAAGGATCATGATAACTAACCAACTCCCGATCAGCCTCCATCCCCTTCCACTTAATTCTCCGTTTCTTCAAGGCATTAAGTATACTAACCGTCGCGTGCTCAACCTCAATATCCCATTCACGAACCAACTTCGGATAAACCTCACTAAATGTATGATAACAAGACGGACAATTCGTAATTATCTTCCCAACAGAATGCTTCTTAAATAAATCGTAATTCTTCTGCGCCAACTTTCGAACATCCTTTCGATACCCCGCATTCAAAACCGGCAAACCACAACAAACTTCTTTATCTCCCAAAAGAATAAAGTCCATCTTCAGTCGATTAAAAATTTCCTTATAATTATCAAATTCCTTAGATAAAACTCCCTTCGTCAAGCATCCAGGATAATAAAGCGTATTACTTCCCAGTCCCTTAACCCAATCTACTATTCCCATAATAAAACAACATATAAGCCCATTATAAATTTTTAGATATTACAGAACACCCAACAAAGTAAACGCCAAAAAGAGCATAATCAAACCAGCAGCAAGTCTCATAAACTTCTTGTTGTTCTGAACCCAATCATTAATCCCCTCGACCTTCATACCTCTATAAATCATAAAAGTCAATAAAAACAAAGGCAAAACAAAAATAAAATTATAAATCAAAAGATAAACAATTCCCTCGCCCCCACTATTTGAAATCAAACTCAAAATCGCCAAATAAATCCCACCAGTACAAGGCAACTCAACCAAAGCAACCAAAGCCCCCAAAACAAACATTGCAGGCAACGTCCCCTTCCTAATATACTTCTCCAACAAAGGCTTCGCACCAACAGGAATCTTCAAACTAATCCCCTTACCTTCCCAGAAGAAATCCTTCAACTCAATAATCCCCCCAATCAAAACCACAACACCAACAACCATACTCACATAATTCAAAATCGAAAAAGAATTAATCAACTTCATAATCCCAAGCCCAGCCAACAAGTAAACAAAGAAAATAACCACAGTATAAATAAGCCCAGACCTAAGAGCACGTTTATTAGAACCCAAAGAAAGCATAACGGCCATCAAGAAAAGCAAAACCCCAAACGCACAAGGATTAATAGAATCAATCAAAGCCGCAACAATAACAACCCCCAAACTCAAGCTCCCAATAAAAGGCTCATCAGTATTCTTATCAAAAGAAACCCCCCTAAAATTTTCAATCGAATCAACAGCATGATTAATAATCGGCTCATCCCCCATCAAATAAGAATACATACCATCACGCTCCACAACCAAAAAGGGAACCCCCGCTCTCTCAATTCCAAAATCATCAACAAAACTCAAAAACTTATCGCGAGCAACTTGAGTCGTAGTCGTCTCATATTTCTCAAAATTAACACCCTCCATAACCGCCACCTCATCCAAAATCCCACTATCCAAAACTGTCGCACAATGAGTACACCCAATCGAATAAAAATACGAAACATTCGTCTCGGGCACAGCTGCAACAAAAGTCAAGCTAAGCAAAAACACAAGCATCAAAAATACTTTCTTCATAACAATCCCAAATAATTAAGATTTAAAAACATTAAGGTGAAACTAGTTACGGATTCTCATCAGAAAGCAATTCCCCAACCGCCCGATAAGCCTCTACTCCACCATGAACTGTAATCATATGCCCGTCTACCTTACCACCCAAATAAATCGCACTAGTATTTCTTGAAATATCTCCACAAAAACGACGGACCACCTCTTCAGGACACTCAAACATTAAATGAACTAAACTCTGAATCGGTCGGATTATAGAACCTCTTCTCTCAAACCATTTCTCATGAAAAAGATTCACTTTTGAATCACTCTTCCCACTCATAACCCAATGATATTTTCCTCTCACAGGAATTTCAATTGTGCCATCTCCAGCATCAAAAATAACATCCCCCCTCAGAGTGCCATACCTAAGATCAAAATTAACTACGCCCCCATCAATCAAAGTTTCAAAAACCAAAATCTCTTCTCCCTCCCTCTCCTCAATTTGAAAAACCAAACTTCTATATGGATCAATATATTTCTCATTGATAACTCGATAACGATTCAATAGGTCGCCAGCAGAATCTAAACTTCTTACTCCTGCCTTCACTAACCTTGCTGATTCAGCACGATCATCATCAAGTAAATCTCTAAGTCGATCAATTTTCTCAATCTTAGCAGCAGCAGATTCCCTAATTTCCTCAAGAGACCTTCTCCCTTCCATCAAATACAAAACACTCCAAGATATTTAAGAATTATTATACTCAGTTCAAACACGCCCTAACAAAAGCATCAAACAAAGGACTCGGCTTCATAGGATAACTCTTAAACTCAGGATGCGCCTGCGTCGCCACAAAAAATTTATGATCAGGCAACTCAATAAACTCAGCCAACTTCCCATTCGGACTCTTCCCAGAAATCACCAAGCCATTATCTTCCAAAACATCATGATACTCAGGATTAACCTCATATCGATGCCGATGCCGCTCACTCACTTCCTCAACACCATAAATATCAGCAATCTTAGACCCCACCTTCAAAACCGCAGGATACGCCCCAAGCCTCATCGTCCCACCCTTATCACTAATACCAACCTGCTCCGGCAAAATATCAATCACCTTATGCTCAACCTTACTATCAATCTCAGTCGAATGAGCATCCAATCCACAAATATTTCGAGCAAACTCAACAACCGCCAATTGCATTCCATAACAAAGACCCAAATAAGGAATATTATTTTCCCGAGCAAACTTAATCGCCAAAATCTTACCCTCAACTCCACTACCACCAAAACCGCCAGGAACAAGTATCCCATCAAATTGAGACAAGTCAATACGACCATCTTCAATCTTTTTCGAATCAACCCAATTAATATTCACTTTCAAATTATTCTTAGCTCCAGCATGATTCAAGGCCGCCGCAACTGACAAATATGTATCCGTCAATTGAAAATCCCCAATATCCAAATATTTTCCTACTAAAGCAATTTCAACACTCCTTTCTGCGGTTGTACTCTTAGCAACCATGTTCGCCCAAGCATCCCACTCAGGATTCTTCAACTTTGCAAGTTTCAATCTAGTTAGAATTTTGTCACCAAATCCTTCTTTCTCAAGATTTAAAGGAACAACATAAATCGTGTCAGCAGTCCCCTCGCCAACAACATCAGGGGTAGAAATAATATGCGAAAATGGAACATTAGCATAGATTTCAAGCTTCTTCTTTCTAGGCTCATCTAAAGGAGTCCTCCCACGACAAAAAATAAAATCAGGCTGAATTCCAGATTCACGAAGCATCCCAATAGCCATCTGAGTTGGCTTAGTTTTCATTTCATTAATATGGCTCGGAATAGGTAAATAACTAACCATAATATGACAAACATTATCCCTACCCAACTCTAACTCTAAACTTTTCGCAGCAAACATATATGGCAAATGCTGATACTCTCCAATTGTGCCACCGATCTCAACCATACAGATATCATAACCCTCAGCAGCTTCTTTAATCTTAGAATTAACTTCATTAGGAAAATGAGGAATAATCTCAACAGTCTTACCAAGAAAATCTCCACGTCTTTCTTTTTCAATCAAACTTTGATAAATCTTCCCCGTAGTTATCGCATTTTTTTTAAAAAGAGGAACCTCTAAAAATCTTTCATAATTACCAAGATCCTGATCAATTTCACCGCCATCCTCAGTCACCCAAACTTCACCATGTTCCGTCGGCCTCAAAGTTCCAGCATCACAATTAATATACTGATCAATCTTAACCGCCGTCACAGAATAGCCATACTCTTTCAAAATACGACCAACAGAAGCCGTCGCCACACCCTTCCCAACACCAGAAATTACACCCCCCGTAACAAAAATATATTTCACCATCCCCCCAAACAGAAAAATCCCGTTATAAATATTTATATACAAAAACATGAACATCGCAAAACAGAATTCTTATAAACCCCTGAGAACTTTCTACCGTTATACCCCCTTCCACCAAAGACATGCCCAAAGATGGCAAACAAATTTATCCTACCAGGAATCTTCGAAACAAATTTAGAACCTTCTCAAAAAGCAGCAATAAGACATGGCATATATCTAGGAATAATATTACAAACACAACATCCAGGAATTGAAGAAGATTTCAGAGACGGAAAATCTTTAAGAGAAATTGTAGAAGAACATAACTTCGAAGAAAAATTTGGGATAAGTCATAGTACAGCTCAAATGGCAGTAACTTATGCATTAAGAGGCTACAGAGGAGACTGGGAAATGTTCAAAGAAATATTTTATGAGGGTCTAATGGAACCAGAAGACTACACCAGAATATCCGAAGAACACCACGTAGAACAGGGAAGGAAACTTGGAAAAGAAGTAGGTTACAAATCAGGGCAATTAACCCTAGAAAGAAAAACTGGCGTACATGCAATGAGTTATATAGAAAAACATAAAGCAGGACAAAAAGGAATATTAGAACAAGGACACACCCTGGTCAAATGACGAGATAAGAACTCTTTGCGAATTGGCCCAAGATCCCCTTTATCAAAGAAAAAGTAGAATACATGCACAAAACATAGCAGAAGAAATAAACCAAAGATTTCATAACGGAAATTCTACAAGAGATAAAAGAAGTGTATCAAAAGCATTTTATAGATATAAAAACAGGGGGGATGAATTCAAAAAAGATTCCTAATCACCAAGCCGCATGCCCAAATTGCACAACCAAATCAGCATCACTATTCGGCAAATCACAAGCCCCAAAACATTCACCAAGCCAAATCGATATCTCAACCTCGCATTTCTCAGACAAATAATCACTAATCGCAGGACCCCACGGCTTCAGCCCATCAGGCAACTGCAACAAAACCGTCTCAGCCCCAGATTTCCGAACCTCGCCCACAACACGCTCCAGCTCCAGCTCGTAATCCTTCTCCAAATTCGCAATAGTATAATTCATAAAACAAACAAGAAATATATATTTAAAAATCCTTCATAACTCGAATATACATGAAAATAAGACAACCAATTGTGACAGTGGCAGGACACGTCGACCATGGAAAAACAAGCATACTCGACAAAATTAGAGGAACCTCTATCCAAGAAGGCGAGGCTGGTGGAATCACCCAAAAAATTTCATTCACAACCCTACCAAAAGAAAATATCCAAACCCGAGCCGGAACAATCCTTGAACAATTCAAAATCCCTTTAGAAATCCCAGGCCTACTTTTCATCGACACTCCAGGCCACGCAGCATTCACAAACCTTCGAAAACGAGGAGGCTCCCTAGCCGACATCGCAGTCCTAGTAATCGACATCAACGACGGGATCAAGCCCCAAACAGCCGAAGTCCTCCAAATTCTAAAAACAAACAAGACCCCATTCATTATCGCCTTAAACAAAATCGACAACGTTTCAGGCTGGCAACAAAACACCGGAGTCGACAACCAAGCAACAAACGTCAAACAAAACTTCGAAGAAAAATTCTACACAATCATCGGAGCTCTCCACTCACACGGATTCACAGCAGACATGTATTCAAAAATAGAAGACTTCACAAAATCAATCGCAATCGTCCCATGCTCAGCCCAGACCGGCGAAGGAATAAACGAAATCCTAGCAATGATAACGGCTCTCTCTCAAAAATTCTTGACAGACAGAATTCAAATCAAAGACCAAGGAAAGGGCGTAATCCTCGAAGTCAAAAAAGACAAAGCAGTAAACTTCCTAGAATGCATCCTCTACGACGGCAAACTAAAAAACACAGACGAAATTGCAATCGCATCAATGGAAGGCGACCCAGTCGTAACAAAAATTAGGAATATGCAAGAAGCTCGTCCTCTAAACAAGGGCTTTGAAACAAAATCAGAAGTCGAAGCAGCCTCAGGACTAAGAATCCAAATCGTCTCAAAAGATGAAATCCTTCCAGGAATGCCTTTCCAAATAATCAACAACAACCTAGAAGAAATATCTGAAGAATTCGAAGAAGAAATATCTGAAGAAATTCAGACCGACCAAACAGGAATAGTAGCAAAAGCAGATTCACTAGGTTCACTAGAAGCTTTACTTGTTCTCCTTCAACAAAAACAAATCCGAGTCATAAAAGCTGGAATCGGCCCAATCACAAAAAAAGACATCTACACAGCAAACGCCCTCCCCGAAGAAGACAAAATAATTCTAGGATTCAACGTCGACCTAGCAGAAGATTCCCAAGTCGATGAATTAAAAGACGTAAAAATCCTAACAGACCCAGTCGTCTACAAACTAATCGAAAACCTCGAAAAATTCAAAACTGAAAAACTAAAAGAAATCGAAAGAAAAAAATTAGAAGAACTCCCAAGAATTTGCAAAATAACAATTCTAGATTTCGTATTCAGAAATTCATCCCCAGCTGTATTCGGAGTAGAAATTTCAGGCGGAAAATTAAAAACACGAGAACGTTTCATAAATAAAGACGACACAAAAATCGGACAAATAAAAGAAATCCAACACGAAAAAAACAACGTCCAAGAAGCAACAAAAGGACAAGAAGTCGCAGTCTCAATCCCAGGAGTAAACTTCGAAAGACAACTAACAGTAGGAGAACCCCTCTACACAAACCTCTCAGAAACAGAATTCCGAAAATTCAAACAACACAAAGACCTACTCTCGGCCGAAGAAAAATCAGTCATCCAAGAAATAGCCCAAATCAAAAGAAGAGAAAATCCAACCTGGGGAATCTAAAGTAGATCAATAAGCTCATCAAAAAACGTATTATCTTCTCTCATGGATTCTCTCCAATCACCCCAATCGGGGAAATCGTCACTTGGCAGAATGCCAAACAATTTACAATCTCTTGTATACAATCTCCTTGCTGTAGTAATACTTTCCCTCTGAACAAACATGTTTCTATAATGAACCTGAAACATCCCCTCTACATCCGCCTCTGTTAAATTTAAGTTAATACAACAAGGCAAAAAATCCACAGGATAACTAAACCTGTCAAACATTTCCGCTAAAGCAACAGAAGAAGCCTCTCCGCTAGGAAAAACCCTATCTCTCAACCTTTCATCATATCTTAAGGTAGACACTCTCTTCCCCATCGGCGAATCCGGATGAGCCAACTCCCCAATTATCTCTCTAGCTTTCCTACTCATCGCAGTTTCTTTATGCCCTTCATCCATATTACCCTAAAACAAAATCCCTTTATAAAAATAATTATAATGCAGTTTCGAACAACAATCCATATAAACCCAACCCAATATTTCTTACAATGAAAAGATTGGTGATAGACACAGAAACAACAGGACTCTCTCCACGCTTTAACAAAACTCTAACAGTCGGAATGCTTCTAATAGACGTCGAAAGAAAACACCTAAAAATCCTAGGCGAAAACCACATTTTCATAAAACACGACAATTACAACGCCTCAAGATCAGCCCTAAAAGTAAACGGAATAAATTTAGAAGAACACGACAAAATCGCAATTCTACCCTGCAAAGCCTGCAACCAAATCAACAACTTTATCGAAAATAATTCCCTCCACGAAACTCCACTCATCGGCCACAATCTACACTTCGACAAAGGATTCCTCTCAGCCCTCTTCGACCAAGGCGAATCATTCTCAAAATTCCACCACCAACACGAAGACACAATGTATATCTGGCGAAACCTCCAGAGACAAGGCAACATCCCATGCGGCCTCCGAAGCAACCTCCAAACAGTCGCAGAATTCTTCGAAATCGATTACACAAAAGCCCACGACGCCCTAGCCGACTGCCACATAACAGCCCAAGTATACCACAACCTCCTAAAGGTAGCCTAATTCACTACAACAATTAATATAAAAGACCTCAAACAAAAATATTTATGAAAATAAACCCCACCTTTTCACAAAGAGTAAGAGACCTAAGATCCTTAGGCCTAACAAGAGAACAAAGAACAGAAATAACCGTCAATACTGCTGGTATATTTAATACATTCAGAGCAATGGCAGTAGACTGTCTAATAGACCACTTCAAAGAAAAGGGGGCAAGGGAAGAACCTGTATATAGATCAATAATGGAAACATTAAGCTCGTGCCCAGATCCAACATACGCTCCATATTTCTACCAACCCCAACGCTTTTAAACCCAAATTTCCATCAAATTATACAGTTATATGCTGAGGATAGGACACTGTTCCAAAGACCCTCGGAAAACTTAAAACAAAATGGCATTCAAAATAAATGTATCACATAAGGGAAAAACATTCAAAGTCGAGACTGAAGACGAAAAGCTAGTTGGATACTCAATTGGCGACAAAATAGACGGAAAAGAAATTTCTGAAGATTTAACAGGTTACGAAATAGAAATAACAGGAACTTCAGACAAAGCAGGATTTTGCGGAATGGCAGAAATCGACGGCCCAAACTTAAAAAAAGAATTACTAGGATACGGACGCGGCATGCACAAAAAACCAAAGGGAGAAAAGAAATTCAACAAAAAACCAAAGGGATTACGATTAAGAAAAACAGTCCGAGGAAAAGAAATCTCTCTAGACACTGTTCAAATTAATTCTAAAGTTCTAAAAGAAGGCACGAAAAAATTCGACAGCCTTTTCGAAAAACCAGAAGCTCCAGCAGAAGAACCAAAAGCTGAATAAAGTTAATCTTTAAAAACTTCTAATAACTCTAAACTTCATGGCAGAGGCGATGGAAAGTATAGGCAGTCTTTTAGGATTGCCAGTCGGAGAAATGAATCTTCTCTTCACTCTCACATTTTTCACCGCAGTCATCGTCGTTTATTCCATTTTCGTATTCTACTTCTACAGATTTCTAGCAAAGAAAAACATTATCGAACTTAATCTAAGCCAATACAATCAATACAAAAATCCAGCAACTGTAAAACTCTTCGCAGTATTCTTCTATATTATAGAATACATAATACTACTCCCAGTCCTAACATTTTTCTGGTTCAGCATCCTAGCCATCCTAATCCTAACACTAGCAGAAGGAATAAGCATCGAAGTTATTCTTTTAATCTCTGCAGCTTTAGTCGCAGCAGTAAGAGCCACATCATACGTCAGCGAAAGCCTTTCCAAAGACCTAGCCAAAATGCTACCATTCACACTTCTAGCAATTGCAATAACAAAACCAGCATTCTTCAACGTAGAAGCACTATTTGCAAGAATGACAGAAATTCCTTCTCTTTTTGTCAATATCCCATATTATCTATTGTTCATAATCGCAGTCGAACTCATAATGCGTTTCGTTGACTTCATCGACACATCCGTCAAAGAAAATAATATAATCAAAGAAGACTAATATCAAACAATTCTACAGAACCCTTAAAAACTCTTTTTTTTACAATACTATATGACAGAATCAGACATATCAAAAATTGACACAATAAACGTCGGAATAGTCGGACATATCGATCACGGCAAAACAACACTTCTACAAAAACTATCAGGCAAATGGGCAGACACACATTCTGAAGAACTCAAAAGAGGAATCACAATAAAACTCGGATACGCAGATGCAATTGTCAAAAACGAAAACGGGAAATTCACAGTTGATGCTAAATCTAAAGGAAAACCTATTAGATATATCACGTTCGTCGACGCACCAGGGCACGAAATGCTAATGGCAACAATGCTTTCCGGCGCAGCAATAATGGACGCAGCAATATTAGTCGTCGCAGCCAACGAAGGGATAAGACCTCAAACACAAGAACACCTCGTCGCACTAAAGGCAAAAAAAATCAAAAAAGTAATTATCGTTCAAAATAAAATCGATCTAATATCAAAAGAACAAGCAATGAAAAATTACAAAGACATCAAAGAATTTGTCAAAGGAACCATCGCTGAAGACGCACCAATCATACCAACATCAGCACTACAAGGAGTTAATCTCGACAAAGTACTAGAAGAACTCTGTAACATAAAAATAGAAAAACCCCACAAAGAAGAAATGCCAATATTCCTAATCGCAAGAAGTTTCGACATCAACAAACCAGGAACAACAATAAATGAACTTCATGGAGGAATCCTCGGAGGCGCACTAAAACAAGGAATACTAAAAGTAGGCGACGAAATAGAAATAAAACCAGGATACTCCCATAAAAAACACAACCAATACCAATACAAAACTGTCCAATCAAAAATAGTCTCAATGCAAAGAGGGAAACATAAAATCACAGAAGCGACCCCAGGAGGAAGCCTAGCAATCGAAACTGAACTTGATCCATCATTAACAAAAGCCGACGCATTATCTGGGGGAGTGGCTTCAAAAATAGGGAATCTTCCAGACATCACAGAAAAAATAACAATTCAATACACACTATTCGAAGAAATATTCGGAACAGGAAAACATGAAGAAATTCAAAAACCAAAAGTCAGCGAAATGCTCATGCTTAGCCTAAACACTTCAATCACCGTTGGACAAATCGTAAAAACCAACGAAAAAGAAATTGAACTAACTCTAAAAATCCCAGTAGTCCCGCTCAAGGGCGAATCGATAGGAATCGCAAGAAACCTAAATGGGCACTGGCGATTAATCGGATTCGGCGAAATCATCTAGCCTCAAAATTTATAAAACCAAACTACCTTAATATCACATGGTCGAAATCCAAAAAGAGGTAAACAATAATTCTATAACACCAAAAAAACCTGTCACAAATGCAATTCCAAACAAATCAGCAATGGCAAAACCAAAAACAGTCGCCAAACCAAAAACCCTAAAAATAAAACCAAGCCCTAAAAAAACCACACCCCAAAACGTCAGATATAGATTCGCTGGAAAAGAAACACTTGCCCAAAGCATCAGAAGAGCCATGCCAAAATCATTCATTCCAACAAAAAAAGTCGGCTACATTTTCGGAGGAATTTTTGTATTCGTTCTAATTATGGCACTCATTCAATTCCCATTTGGATCACTTATTGCAGGAGATATAGACGTCTCAGTCAAAATCGGACTACCATGGACATTCCTCGAACTTAAAATGATGGAACCAGGCGAACTCCCACTCAAACTAGGAAACCTAATAATCGACATGATTCTCTACCTAATCCTAGCCTACGCAATCGACATATCAATAAACGTAATAATGGCAAGCTCTACATTTAAATCCAAAGAAGAGAGAAAAAGCATACCTCAAGTATTCAAAAACCAAAAACCAAAAAGCACATCAGAAGCAGCCACGAAAAAAATTTTCAAAAAAGAAAAAGTAGTACCTTCTCTGCCAGAAAAAACCAAAACTCCAGAAAAACCAAAATCCACTACGGCCCCAAACATCCAAGAACTAACTGTACCCAAAAAAGTTTAACCCACTAAAACAGCTTCTCCAGAAATAATTTTTTCAAAAACAGTTTCTCCATTAAAATCCTTCATTCTCTCAGCAACTCCCGAAGTCAAATAACAAATCCCTCTAAGACGTTCTTGATCTCCCCGACTTAATTTACGATAATTTCTTAAATAACTAGCAACAAATAAGGCTTGCTCGCGAGAGTCAAGACCTTTCTTTCTTCTAGTAGAAGGAATCTCCTCATCCAAAAGAGTAGATATAACCGAAGCAGCATAAAAAGTATTAATCTTCTTGTGCCCATACATATGAAAAAAATAAGAAAGATATGCGGCAGACCCCCACTTTTCACAACCAAAACCTCTATCCACTTCTCTACCAGCCTCAAGAGCTAATTTAGCCAAATCAACCTGATAAACATAACCCAATTTCCTAACTTCCATAATAAAAACTCACCAAAAAAACCTATTTAAGAATTATTGCACTCTACTCAAGCCTTTTCAATTATCCCTTCATCCGTTGGAACCGTAGTCAAATCACTAACCTTATCCCCTTCCTTCAAATTAATAATCCTAACACCTTGCGTCGCTCGTCCCATTATTCTAATATTCGTAATAGGAGTCCTAATCACAATTCCCTTCTTCGTCGTCACAATAATATTATCAGAATCCGTCACAGATTGCGAAGTAATAATTTCACCAGTCTTATCAGTCACCCTCATATTAATAACACCCTTACCAGCCCGACCAGTCAAACGATAATCCTCAATCTCGCTCCTCTTCCCATAACCATTCTTAGTAATCGTCAAAACCGAAAACTTACTAGCATTCTCAATCGGTAAAACTTCCAAAGACACAACCTTATCTCCCTTATCTAACTTAATTCCAGTCACACCATAAGAAGCCCGACCCATAGCCCGAACATCCTTGCCACCAAACCGAATCGCCTGACCCTTAGCTGTAACCAAAAGAACTTCCTGCTTCTCCTTCATCGGCTTAACACTAATCAAAGTATCCTCAGTCTCAGCAACCTTAATCGCCTTAATCCCACCCTTCCGCGGATTACTAAACTGACTCAACTCAATCTTCTTAACAACACCTTTCTCCGTGGCCATCATCAAATAATCATTAAACTCTCTTACAGACAAAACACTAGTAACCTTCTCATCCTTCAGCTCTAACAAATTCACAATCGCTTTCCCTTTCGTCGACTTAGCAGAAGCAGGAACCTCATAAGCCTTCAACCAATGAACCTTTCCTTTGTCCGTAAAAAACAACATATAATCATGAGTCGAACAAGTCAACAACTCCTTAACAAAATCTCCCTCCGTCAAATCCGACCCAATCACGCCCTTCCCACCTCGACGCTGCTCCTTATACTGCTGCAAATCAATCCTCTTAATATAACCCTTATCAGTAATCGTCACAACAACATCCTTCTTATCAACAAGGTCCTTCTCCTCAAAATCCTCAGCCGCGCCAACAATCTTCGTCTTCCTAGTGTCCCCGTAATTCTCTTTCAACTCTTCCAAGTCCTTCTTGATAATCTTCAAAATTTCCTTCTCATCCCCAAGAATCCGATTCAACCTATCAATCAAAACCCTCAAGTCCTTCTCCTCGCCCTTCAATTTGTCAAACTCCAAACTAGTAATCTGGTGCAACCTCATATCCAAAATAGCCTCAACCTGTTTGTCCGTCAAATTATATTTTGCCTTCAACTGAGCCGCAGCTTCAATCTTTCCCCTCGCCGCTCGAATCAAACGAACAACTTCATCAATATTAGACTGCGCAATCAACAATCCATCAACAATATGCAATCTCTTCTTCGCCCTCTCCAAATCAAACTCCTTAGCCTTCCTAATAATAACCTGTCTATGCCCGACATAAACTTTAATATAATCACGCAAATTCAAAGTCTTCGGCACACGATTCACCAACGCCAACATATTCGCATTAAAACTCGTCCGAAGCTGCGTATATTTATACAACCTATTCAAAGTAAACTTAGCCTCGCTATCCTTCCTAAGCTCAATCACAACCCGAACCTTACCCTTGCTCGACTCATCACGAATATCAGAAACATCAGGCAACTTCTTGTCCCGAGTCAAAAGAGCAACCTGCTCAACCAAAGTCGCCTTGTTCACCTGATAAGGAATCTCCGTAATAATAATCTTAGTTCTTCCCTTCGTCGTCTTCGGTTCCTCAACAGTCGCCTTACCATCAATTATCAATCTACCTTTACCCTCAGTATAAATTCTCTTAATCTCGCCACTAACTAGGCCACCCGTCGGAAAATCCGGAGCCTTAATCGCTTTAATCAACTCATTATCCTCACAAGTCGGATTATCCAAATAAGTCAAAATCGCATCACAAGTATTATTCAAATTATGCGGCGGAATATTCGTAGCCATACCAACAGCAATACCAGCAGCTCCATTCAAAAACAGAGTAGGAAGCTTACCCGGCAAAATAACCGGCTCCTCCAAAGAATTATCATAATTAGGTGTCATCTCAACAGTATTTTTATCAATACCTTCAAGAAGTTCCATGCTAATTTTTTGCATCTTAGCCTCAGTATACCTAGACGCAGCAGCCCCGTCCCCATCCATAGAACCAAAATTACCCTGACCAATAACCAACGGGTATCTCAAAGTCCAAGTCTGCGCCATCCTAACCATAGCCTCGTAAATCGAAGCGTCCCCATGAGGATGATACTTACCCATAACATCCCCAACAATACGACCAGACTTCTTAGTCTGTTTATTATGAAAAACGCCCATCTCATTCATCCCCCAAAGAATCCTTCGATGAACCGGCTTTAAACCATCTTCAGCCGAAGGCAAAGCTCGAGCAACAATAACCGACATTGCATAATTCAAATAAGCCTCACGCATCTCCGACGAAACCTCAGCATCAATCAATTCCTTAGCCTTAACTAAAGACTTCATCTCCTCCCTCTTCTGCGCAAACTCGTCAGCTTCCTTAGTCGCCTCATCCATACCCTCAATATTCTGAACTTCCTCAGTCTCTTCAACTTCTCCTTCCGGCGTCATTTCTTCACCTCCAATTTTTCTAACTTACTTTTAATATAATCTTTCTCTTTAGAATAATATCTAACATTCTTACCCTCTCCCTCGGCAAATTCAATCTCTTTTTTAGTAGAACCACCCATATATCCATCAACGTCAATCACAAAAATAGAATCAGACATTTTAATCTTATCTAAATGCAAATCAAATAAATGTTTCCCAAGCTCTTCCGGATAATCACCAATTCCTTCCGCCTTACCATAAATCGCAGGAGGCAAGGGAATTTTCCCATCAAGTGTCAAGGCACGCTCAACTTCTTTGAACTCTTTCATAAACCTAGTACTTCCACAAAGCGTAACAACTTCTCTCTTCATTTCTTAGCCCCCTTCTTTTTAACTTTCTTAACCTTAGCCTTATTTGAAGCTTCCAATAATTTTTTAGTTGTAACCAAAACGGGAAAACTAATCGACTCCAAGCCACACTTACCACACTTCATCTTAGGTATAACCCCAAATAAATTTCCAAGCCCAAAAACATATTTCACATCCCTAGACTTACACTTAGGACAAAACGAAACCCTAATTGTCTTTTCATCTGAATTCTTTTCTACCATTACAAATCCACCTCCGCCTTATCCGCATTCTCTTCAATAAAAGCTCGTCTAGGCGCAACAGCATCTCCCATCAACAAACTAAAAGTCTCATCAGCCTCAACCGCATCCTCAATAGAAATCTGTTTCAACCGCCTCGTCTTTGGATTCATCGTCGTCTCCCACAATTGCTCATCATTCATCTCACCAAGACCCTTAAACCGACTAATCTCACACTTCCCCCCAAGCTCAGCCGTCTTCGACTTCAACTCATCATTAGTATAAACATAATAATCCTTCATCCCCTTCTTAATCTTATAAAACGGCGGCACCGCAACAAAAATATGCCCAGCCTCAATCAACTGCGGAACATACCTAAAAAACAAAGTCAACATCAATGCCTTAATATGCTGCCCATCAACATCCGCATCCGTCATAATTATAATCTTATTATAACGAAGCTTAGTAATATCAAAAGAATCTCCAACACTAGTCCCAATCGCAGTAATCATATTAGAAATCATCTCACTAGAAAGCGCCCTAGACGGACTCGACTTTTCAACATTCAAAATCTTACCACGCAAAGGTAAAATAGCCTGAGTCTCTCGGTCCCGTCCACCCTTAGCAGTACCACCAGCCGAATCACCCTCGACAATGTAAAGCTCTGTCAATTCTTTCTTCCTACTAGAACAATCCGCCAACTTACCAGGCAAACCACTACCAACACCAAGCGCAGTTTTCCTCCGAACTAACTCCTTAGCTTTCTTAGCAGCCTCCCTAGCTCTCAAAGCCGCAGTAGCCTTATTCAAAATGGATTTAGCAACAGCCGGATTCTCCTCAAGAAAATCATTCAAAGCCGCAGTAGCCATCGAATCAACAATCCCTTTAACTTCACTATTACCAAGCTTAGTCTTAGTCTGCCCTTCAAATTGAGGCTCCGACAACTTCAAAGAAATCACAGCAGTAATACCCTCACGAACATCATCCCCCGTCAACTTCTGCCCCTTCTTCAAAATTCCCTTCTTCGCACCATAATCATTAATCACCCTCGTCAAAGCCGACTTCAAACCAGCAACATGAGTCCCGCCCTCAATCGTATTTATCGTATTAACAAAACCTTGAATATTCTCATTATAAGAATCGCTATACTGAATCGCAACCTCAGCAACGGTACTTCCTTCTTCCCTCTTAAAATAAATAGGCTTCTGATGAACTGCAGTCCTATTCTTATTCAACCATTTAACAAACTCAACCAAGCCACCAGCATAATGAAAAGTCTCGCTCCTCTCCTTTTCCCCTCGCAAATCCGTAAAAATAATTTTCAAACCGGCATTCAAAAAACAAGTTTCTCTAAACCGCGTCGCCAGTGTCTTATAATCAAAAGTCGCAATAGTAAAAATCGTATCATCAGGCAAAAACGTAACCTTAGTCCCATGCTCTTTAGGGTCAACCGTACCAATAACAGCAACGTCACCCTTCGGCTTCCCAATACCATAACTCTGGGAATAAACCTTACCACCCTTCCTAACCTCGACAGTCATATCCTTCGACAAAGCAGAAACTACACTAATACCAACCCCATGAAGACCACCCGAAACCGCATAAGCCTTATTATCAAACTTACCACCCGCATGCAACTTCGTAACAATAATTTCCATCGCCGGCTTCTTATAAATAGGGTGTGGATCAACAGGCATTCCCCGACCATCGTCCTCAACCGTCACAGAATTATCCTTAGCAATCGTAATCTTTATCGTGGTCCCAATACCCGCCATATGCTCATCGACGGAATTATCAACTACCTCGTAAACCAAATGATGCAAACCATACTTATCAGTAGAACCAATATACATCCCTGGACGCTTCCTTACCGCCTCCAAACCTTCCAAAACGGTAATATCCTTTGCAGAGTAATTATCTTCCATGCATTTATTCTCCTCTAGTACCACAAAAAACCAACATGACTTTATAAACATTTGCGTCCCAAAAATCAAATTTAGCGACGCTGACAAAAAAATTATATATTATATCTAGCTCCTTACTTCCTTAGAGTAAGCTCCAATATAAATCGATCGGCTACTTCAACAACATATCTATAATCCCTTACATTAGGAACATACTTATGATTAATGCAATTTCTCGGAAGAGAAATATAAACAAACCGATGTTTTCCAGGAACCTCAGAACTTCTTTCAATATTTCTCCCTGAATCCTCCACGAGAGCTCTTAATTTATTATAACATCTCTCAACCGTAGCTTCCGAAGAATATTCTCCCTCAAAAGTAAAAAATCCTTGTCCTTGACTAGAAGACAATATCTCTTTCAAATTATAAACATCTATCCCTCGGATATCTGTAATAGTATTTACAAACCTTTCAAACTCAGTTATAGAAACACTATTTTTCGACGCAGTAGATATTGGATAACGCGCTCTTGATCCAGCCCTACAAACATATTTTACTAAAATTTGCTGCAATATTTTCTTCTTTTCCATCTATAGTTACCTTAAAATAACAACACAAAAACCCCTTATATTTTTTATAGCGACAATTGTCGTGTCTCACGCTCAGAACTACAAATCCTTGTAAACATCAGGCAAGAGTTTCCCCTCTGCCTTCTTCAAATGTGCTTGATATGTAGAATAAGAAATTCCCATTTTTTTCGCAAGCTTTTCCATTTTAATATTTTTGGGATATTCATAATATCCATTATTAATAGCAATCTCCAACGCCCTCTTCTGATTACCAGTCAATTCAGGCAATAACCTCGTAAAAGAAATATTACTAACGCTCTCCTTCCTAAAATAAAGCACACTTGCGCCAAGATATTTTTCAGTAAATCTCAAAACTTCCTCAAGAGCTTTCCTATCAAAACTTGCCAAATTCCAAATATGATAACCAGTCTTATTAATTATCGCAGGTTCAACTCTGATTATCTTTGGATTATAAGCAGGTTCAGAAAAAAGGGGCTGTTTCGAAACAGATATCACAAAATCCTCAGACACTTCAAATTCTAAAAAATCCGACATTTTTTTCACATCTCGAACAAGTGCTTTCTTATTTTTCTTCTCACCAAACATAAACCCCGCAGTCATCAAATACAAAAATTTCTTATCCTTCCAATAAGAAAGAGGATAGCCAGTCATAGAAACTTCATGCTTCATTGCTAAACTTCCAAGAAGTTGATTTTTCGCTTCAAGTTTTAATTTCAAAACCCACATGCAAACACGACAATAACCGTATTTAAATAATTTTAGAATTACTTCTTAGTCTTCCGAGCAGCCTTAGCCTCCTCAGCAACCTTCAAAGCTTCTTGCCTCGCCTTATAAGAAGCCTCATGCTTTGCCCTCTCATCCTTAACAACATCACTCTTCCTAATCCACTTAACCTTCTTAGAAAGTCTTCCCATCTCAGAATTCTTCCTACATTTACTAGAACAAAAATATCTCACAGTCGCATCTTTCTGAACAACCGTCGTCCCCTTAGGAAATTCATATTGGCTTTTACAAAAACTACAAACTGGCATCTTAATCAACCCCCTCCCTAGTCATCCCATAATGAGGATGATGAAAAATTATACCCTTATCTCCCAGAGCTTTCCTTTGCTCAATTGGAACCTGTGTCCAAGAAGAAGTTCTAACATGACCAGAACCACCTCTCTCAAAATAAACCAAACCTATTCCATCAACAATAGCAACCTCATCGGAATTCAACCGTTGTCCACACCAAACCTTCAATGCCAATCCACTAGTCTGTTCTCCATCCATCTTAATCCCTGCCTCCACCTTTATTTATTCTTTTCATAACTCTTCTAGCCTCAATCTCAGTTTCCCTAAGCATCAAAATATCTCTCTTCTTAATCGGTCCTCGAACATTTCTCCTCATAGATTTTCCTCGATTCTTTCCCTGCAAAATCTTACACTTAACCTGAGTAATCTCGCCCCTTGTTCCAGCCCTAGCCAAAACAGCCTCAACAATCGCAGGAACTGCACCCTCTGAAGTCAAGTTCTCCGAACCCTTCGAAGCTCCCTGTTTCTTTTCTTGTTTCTTTGGTTCTTGTTTTTTATCTTTTGCCATAATTTTTCTTATTTTTTGTTCCTTATATATTTTGGTACTCTTCGAGTGCCATGGTCTAATTAGTCAGTCGCATTCATATTTCCTTTAAGGAAATTATTCAAGAGAGTCAAGATTAGCCTCGCCCTCTTCAACAACTGCAACTGCTGCAGTAGGTCTATTGATTCCAACAGAGAATCCTAACTTCTCTCTCGAATCAGCCTCAGCAAACTTAATACCTTTCTCTTTACAAAGAATAGGCAAATGCTGTGTTAATTCCTTTGGGTCAACGTCAGATGCAACGACAACAAGCTTAGCGACGCCCCGCTCAACTGCTTTAGTCACTTCATTAACGCCCTTGTCAACCTTTCCGGTCTTAGCCGCTTTCTCTACAATGTCATATATGGATACCATTTTAGTGTATATTTTAGTTCCAAGAAGTCCCCTCAGGATAACCCTTCATTGGTATAATTAAACTCAAAATTAGCTTTATAAAACTATCGCCACTAATCACAAAACATACTCTTTCAATTTTTCCAAATCTCCTTCAAGAATTACTGGCTTCATGTGCATAACTTCAACTGCATACCTTATTTCTTCTTTCGAAGGAATCGAATGCAACAAAAATATTTTTTGCTTTAAATAATACGCCAACCCCAATTCAATTAACACATGTGCTCCAAGATAACCCCTTTGACCATTTTTGTCGTAATTCAACACTAATATCGCATCACACTTTTCTTGTTCGTTCATACACGCCCTCATTATATCAATATTAAAACAATGTCCCTCATTCTCGTTCAAAGAAGAATCCTTAACACAATCATGAGTATCCGGCGCAAACGCAGACTTATGCCCCCATTCATCAAGTTTCTCTGACGCTTCTAGTATCTCCTTCGCAAACTGCATACTACCAGCAACAAAAATCCTCATAAAACAACCTCTCATTAGAATTATTTAAATCTTACTTCCACCTAACCTCAATATTGCCCCAGAATAACACAAGATAATTTTTTATAATCCAAAACTGTAAAACTCTTATGAACATTAAAGGCTTATTATTATTAAAAAGCTTAGGGCTACCCGAAGGATTTATCCATATTAAAAAATTCTCCGAAATATCACCAAAGCAATTAGACTCGCTCAACAAAGAAAAATCTTTACTTTTGATAGGGTCTGATGAAAGAGTCAAAATAAATGCACACCCCTATGAAATTAAAAAATGGAAACGGATTAATATCTCAAGAAACCAAATCAAAGATTCAATTGAAGAATTAAATAAAGAAATGGATAATGACAAAATTCCAAAAGAAAAAAGAATTTTTTCTCTAGGAATGTGTTACAATGATTCAAATGTAGACCTAGAAGGACATGCATTAAAAACTAGAAACAATATATTCATAGACATAGTCAAAGGAGCAAGAAAATCCGGAACAGATATCAAACCAGATTTTTCATTCAAAATACCTATTACAAATAAAAGAATTATATTCTCTCAGATACCAGATTCAGAAATTAAAGAATATTTAATAGCAATATGTAAAGACCTACTTATATTTCAAGAAGGTATCCCATATCTCGACTTTGCAATAGTCAAAAACAAAGGACTCTATTACTATGACCTATCTATACACTAGAGTTTACTTCCACCTAACCTCAACATCATCAGTCCTTTCCCTCGGCGAGATATCAACCTTATCCAAATCTTTTTCAAAAATTCCAGCCTTATACATCTTCAAACCCAAATACCCAATCATCCCAGCATTATCAACCAACAAAGGCCGAGCCGGACAAAAAAATTCAACGCCCCTCTCATCACACATAATCTTACACATTTCCTGCAACCGCGAATTACAAGCAACCCCGCCACCAAGCAACAACTCACTTTTACCAGTATGCGCCAAAGCTCTCTCCGCAGCCTCGACCAACATCGCAAAAACCGTCTCCTGCATCGAATAACTAAGAGCCCGAACATCCCCACCTTTGTCAAGTAAATTCTTCAACTTAGTCTGCAACCCCGAAAACGCAACATCCATCCCCTTAATAGAATAAGGAAGCTCAATCAAATTATCTTTATCCCCATACTCCTCCGCCAACTTCTGAATCTTCGGCCCTCCAGGAAAACCAAGCCCAGCATACCGAGCAAAAGTATCAATAAAATTCCCAACACCCAAATCCAAAGTCTCACCAAAAACCCGATACTTCCCAGCCTCGTAAGCAATCACCTGAGTATTCGCCCCCGAAGCATAAAGCATCACAGGGTCCTTCGCCCCAACCGTCTCCCCAATCTCCAAATGAGCAACACAATGATTAACACAAACAACCGGCACATCCAACCTAGAAGCAACCCCCTTAACAAACTCCATCCCCTCCAACAAACAAGGAGCAAGACCAGGAGCATTCGAAAAGGCAATAGCCTCAATCTCATCTTCACTAATCCCAGCTTCTTCCAAGGCCTCCTTGTACAAATTATCACTAACCTCTTTATGATGCTTCCGAACCTCCAAAGGAATCATCCCACCCTCCTCGGTAGTATACGCATCCTTCACATTCGCCAAAATCTTCCCATCAAAATCCACAACCGCAACCCCAAAAGTATGCGCAGTCGACTCAACACCCAAAATATACTTCACCATTTCCCAATCTCCTTGGCATAAGCCTCAACCTGCTTTGCAGACAAATAACAATCACGATATTTACGATTCTTTCGCTTCCTCTTTTTAACAGAAGCCAAACCCCTCGCATACCCTTTCTCAATAGCAATTCTATCACAAGCATTTTCTTCAACAGTACGAGCCTTCCGAGAAGTAAAATACCTAAAACCCTTCCAAGCTTTACCAAAAAGACTACATGATTCAAAACGCAAAATATGTCCCATCTCATGAGCAAGAACTCCCCTCGCTTCAAAATCAGTATACCCCCTGAATTTTCGACCAACTTTAACAAAAGAAAACAAAACAAAGTAGTATGTGGCCGCCAAACATCTATTACTAACTTTTTCATTAGCCTCAGAAACCCAAATCCTCTTCCCATTCAACTCAGGAAAGCTCTCCCCAACTAACTCGTCAACAATCTTCTGATATTTCTTCTTATAATTAACCATAAAATCTCAAACAAACCCCAATTTAAAAAATTAAGCATAAAAATATAAATACCTCACTCACTTTTCTTCATGTATGGCAGTCGAAAAAGAAAAAACATTCATAGATTTCATTAAAATGGTCTCACCAGGAACCCCCCTAAGAACAGTAATAGACGACGTAGTTAGGTCCGATCTCGGAGCAATGATTGTATTCGACACCCCAAACCTTCACTCTCAAAATATCATGGAAGGCGGATTCAGAATTAATTCTAGATTCACAGCCCAAAAACTTTTCGAACTCTGTAAAATGGACGGGGCAATAATCGTCAGCTCAGACCTCAAAAGAATCCTCTACGCAAATATCCTAATGAACCCAGACACATCCGTCCACACTCTTGAAACAGGAACTAGGCACAAAGCAGCAGAACGAACCGCAAAACAGGCCCACACATTCACAATCGCAGTCTCAGAAAGAAGAAAGAAAACAACACTATACCACGGACAGTCCCGTTACTATCTAAAATCAACCGAAGAATTAACTAGAAACATAAGTTCAAATCTACAAATCCTAGAAAAACAAAGAGAAATGTTAGACGAACAAATCAGCAATCTAAATATCCTAGAAATGTCAGAACTAGTTTCAATCGGCGACATTTGCAAAGTAATTCAAAGAGCCGAAATAATTCTAAAAATCTCAGAATCAATTAAGCGAAATTTCACAGAACTAGGTAAAGAAGGAAATATTATGCACATGAGATACAAAGAACTTCTTAGAGGCGTAGAAAAAAGAGAAAATGAAATCCTAAGAGATTACGCTACACTCTCACTAAAAAAATCAAAAACCCTTCTTTCAAATATAACATTCGAAGGACTACTTGATATAGAATCAATAGCAAGACTAATCCTAGAAAAACCACTTGAAGAAAGTATTTCACCTCGAGGATACCGATTCTTGTCACACCTCTCCCTATCTGCTAAAGAAATATCACAAATAGTCAAAATATCAAAAAACCTAGAAAATCTCCTAAAAATAGAATCAAAAGAATTAGAGCCACTTCTAAGAAATAGAAGTTCATCAATAATCGAAGACATAGGCAACTTAAGAGAACAAATACTAAACGGAAAGGTGATTTGTTAATGCTATCACTAAACCAACTCCAAGAAATCCGTGAACAATTAGAAAAATCACAAAACCCCCTATTCTTTTTCGATAACGACGTAGACGGACTCTGTGCATTCCTAATTTTAAGAAGAGCAATAGACCGAGGACGAGGCGTAGCAATAAAATCATTCCCAGACCTAAAAGATCAATACCTAAGAAAAGTAGATGAATTAAACCCAGACGCAGTTTTCATTTTAGACAAAGCAGAAGTAAGTAAAGAGTTTGTAGACGGCGTTGAAGAAAAAGGTATACCAATAATCTGGATTGATCATCACGAAACAAAAACCCCACAAGAAATAATCGATAAAACATCCTACTATAATTCTTTACCTGAAGCCGAACCAACGACCTACATCGCTCAAAAAATATTCAACAAAAAAGAAGACCTCTGGTTAGCAATGATTGGATGCATCGGCGACGTATACATGCCAGACTTCGCAAAAGATTTCGAAAAAGAATCCCCCGAACTTTTCAACTCAAACCTAGAACCATTCGAAGCTCTCCACGCAACAGAAGTCGGCAAAATGGTCAGAATGCTAAACTTCGCCCTAATGGACTCAATAACAAATGTCGTTAGACTAATGAAATACCTATTCAAAGCAAAAAACATCTACGACATCCTAGAAGAAAACCCACAAACAAGACAAACCCACAAACGATACTCCCAGCTAAACGAATTTTACAACAAACAAGTAGAAAAAGCCGAAGAAAGATTCGACGAAAGTTCACCAATATTATTCTTCTCATACTCAGGCAACACAAGCATGTCCGCAGAAATCTCAAACCGTCTATACTTCAACCACAAAAACAAACTAATAGTCGTCGCATTCAAACGACCAGAAAAAGTCAATATTTCAATCCGAGGAAAAAATGCATTAGAAATCACGAAACAAACAATTGAAGGGATCGACGGTGCAACAGGCGGCGGGCACGAAGAGGCAACGGGCGCAATGGTACCAATTGATGAATTTGAAAAATTCAAAACAAAAATTATTAGATTAACTTCACAAAAAGACCTTATCGATCTCTAAGTTCACAAGTCCTATCAAACAAATATTTGGCCTCCTTCTTATCTAAAAGAGATAAATCCTTGTTAGGGGAATCAATTTTAACACAACCATAAACAGTAATTTCATGATCGAAAAGCCAGCTCGCCAATCCTTCCAATGCCCTTTCACGATTACCATTAATAGGAATAGTAACACTATAAGTAAAAAGTCCGTTAAAACTAGCCTCTAAAAACCAAGAGCCAAACCCAGCATAAAAAGAAACAAATTTACCATCCATTTAGAAAAACGACATCCAAAACTTTTAAGCATTTATATGATAAAAACCAATATTCAGTTAAACTTTTAAGTCAACTTCTACCAATAATTATATGACAAAAAACGACAACCCAGAAGAAAATATACTAAAGGAATCAGAAGAATTCGAAGGCCCATCCGTAAAAGGTCCCGACTTCAACAAAGAAATAGACTTAGATGGGTTACTAGACTCATATCAAAACATGGGCGCTCAAGCAACAAACCTAGGCAGAGCAATAAAAATTATAAAAGAAATGCGTCGTGAAAAGGCATTCATATACCTCGGGTATACCTCAAATATGGTAACCTCAGGACTCCGAGATATCTTCAAATACCTAGTCCAACACAAAATGATCGACCTCATTGTAACAACCGCCGGAGGAATAGAAGAAGATTTCATAAAATGCTTCAAAGATTTCAAAATTGCAGACTTCAATCTAGAAGGAAGCAAGCTAAGAGACAAAGGGTTAAACAGAACAGGGAATATGATCGTCCCAAACAACAGATACACAACCTTCGAAGACTGGGTGCTACCAATTCTAGAAAAATACAAAAACGAAAAATTAACTCCATCAAAATTAATTAATCTCTTAGGAAAAGAAATAGACAACAAAGAATCAATATATTACTGGGCTTACAAAAACAATATTCCTGTTTTCGCCCCAGCACTTCTAGACGGTTCCCTAGGAGACATGATATACTTTTACAAAAACAAAAACCCAAACTTCTCAATAGAAATAACTGACGACATGGTTGAAATGAACAACTCATCCTTAGGCAAAGAAAAAACCGGAATGCTAATACTAGGCTCAGGGGTTATCAAACATCACATTTGCAACGCAAACCTATACAGAAACGGAGCAGATTACGCAGTATACATAAATACGGCGCAAGAATTCGACGCTTCAGATTCAGGAGCAACCCCCGACGAAGCAGTGTCATGGGGAAAAATATCTGGGGACGCAAAATCCGTAAAAGTCCACGGAGACGCCACAATCATATTCCCGCTAATAGTAGCAAAATGTTTCAAAACAAATAACTAATCCAACCCAGCTAATCTATCTTGAATACAAAATGTCCGCCGAGCAATATCGGCCACGTTTTCACGTCGACCTTCCAAAGCCATGAACATTTCCCTCGCCTGTTCTATCTTATCCATTATCCTCCTCATTTTTTAAATATAATTTATCTGAATAATAAACCAAATTATTACTCAGATAAATTTACCCCTTTTCCCTCCAGAAATTGCATAACTGCCTTATCGACAAAGTTACGCTTAGATGGAAATTCCACCTTCATTTTCTTATCAGAAATATAATTCTCAACCGCATCATCCAACCATCGACTCACTCGAACCGCCGTATCTTTTCTTTGTGTGGTTACCATAAATATACTATTGGTAACCAATACTATATAAAACTTACGATTAAAAAAAATTAAAACTCACTGTTTAGAAATTCTCTTAACTTCCCTCAACCACTCCTTACTGCCCACAGGATAAGATCCAAGATTCTCGTCTTCCTCATCAACCAATCTCTTATAATCTTTCTTCGCAGGCGGCGGCTCAATTTTTCTAGGCGTAGATTCTCCCAAACCAGGAACCTTATTCCACGCCTCCAAAACATCCCTTGACTTTGTCACCTTATCTTCATCATCCTTACCAGAAGCCAAACCCTGAAAATCATTCTTAATTTTTTGAATCTTAGAAAAAACACCTTCAACTTCAGCCAAAATAGTCTTAGATTTCTCAAGATTATAATTAACCTTCCGATTCATCGTAGACAACTCATTAGTCCGAACCCCCTCGCCAACAATCTTCTTATCCCGTTCAATCTCATTCGCATGGATCCTATTTTCCTCAACCCTCTCCGACAAAGCCCTCAAGTCATGATCCAACTTCTGCAAATCCGCGCCAAACTTCACAGAAGACGAACTACTAACATCACCAGAAATATCATTAATCTTAACTTCATTTTTAGCAACACCAGCCTTAATCCCGACAAGCTCATTTTCCAAATACTGAAACCGATCATAAAACTGCTTTATCCAATCAATCACAGAATCAATCCTAGAATAAATCTCATTAATCTCCTCCCTGTCCGCCGTAAAAATCCCGGTAGACTTAGGTTTTTCATTAGACCGACTAAGCTCCGGAATCGTATAATCCGATTCAAAATCCACATTATCCTTATCCATAAAATACAAAGAAAATTCTTATTTTTAAGAATATATATAGTCAAAAAACATACCAAATTCTTATTTTCATTAGTTAAGTTCGCAGCGTAAAATTCGACGCCGCGTACAAACGTACGTCAGGAGAATTTTACCAAGAAATTAACAATGAAAATAAGAATTACCAAGCAATGGCCTTAGGCTCCCGCCTAACATACTCAAATTCTTCAAGCAATTCATAAATCTCAATCGACGTATCAATCTGATCATCAAAATATCGAATCTGATACTCTCGCTCATTCTCCGGATTAAAAACCTCAATAATCATCTCCTTCATATTCCCATGATCCTGAAACAAATATTGCTTATCAACCTTCATTTCCTTTCCATTAATCCAAAGCTTATCGCCCTCGCCAAGCCCACCAATCGCCTTGCTCTTCTTCTCAATTTTCAAACCATCAACCATAAAACTATGAACCCATCTGGAATTTATAAAGATTTATATAAGCAAAAAAGCAAAAACTACCATGACAAAAATATGCGTGTTCTGTTCATCGCTAGAAGGTCTTCATCAAGATTACATAGATGTAGCGAGAAAAACCGGACAACTCCTAGCCCAAGAAAACCACCACCTAGTATATGGAGGAAGTCATCGCGGATTAATGGGAGAAGTCTCAAAGAAGTTTGCAGAAGAAAGCGATGAAATAACTGAAATCATTCCGAAAATGTGGGTTGATATTGCTGTTGGCAAAGGAAACACAATAATAACAGAAGGCTTCGGAGACAGACTCAAAAAAATGCAAGAACACTCCGACGCATTCATCACACTCCCAGGCGGATTCGGAAGCATCCACGAAATTATGGACGTCCTCGTAGCAAAACAAGTAGACCTTCACTCAAAGCCCATCGTCATAATAAACACCAACGGCCTCTATGATCCCCTAATAGAGCAAATCAAAAAAACATGCAAAGAAGGTCTCGCCCCCGAAGACAACCATAAACTAATCAAAATAGTAGAAACACCAGAAGAAGCATTAAAATATATCAAAAACTACGAACCAACAAAAGGCAACTACAATCCAAAAACACAATAATTTTACAAAAATTCTCGAATCGCATGATGCGTAAAAACCAAAAGCACAAAGCCAACAACAAGAGAAACAACATTACTCAAAATATAATTATTAGGAAAAAGAAACAAATCCATAAGCTGCCACGCCCCTCGCCAAAAACTTACAACAGCCAGACCAACAACTAAAGCAAGAAATATTTTCCTAACTCTATTTTTCTTCACCATCTTATAATTATAAAACCCATTTGGAATTTATAAAGATTTAGTAAAATTATTTCTTCCTAGCCCTGCAAAAAAGACCAATCCCCTCTTTGATCATATCAACAGAAACAAATCCATTTTTATCTAAATCCATCCCCAATTTTTCCCTACTATATTGTTCAGAAATCCAATCCTCGTCTCTAGATTTAATAAAAACGGTTGTCCCTTCAACTTTCTCTATCGGAGCTCCAATGCTCTCATAAACTCTCATTCTTTCCCTAAAGGTTTCACTCTCATTATTATAACAACTCAAAACAAGCTCACCATTTGGTTTCAAAACACGACTCATCTCAGAATATATCTTAGCCTTATGTTTACCAAAATTTGCAGGAACAGAAATTGCCAAAACATAATCAAAAAAGCCATCCCTAAAACAAATATCTCTAGCATCCCCAATCATCATTGTTACATTTTCTCGACCCACGAGCCTATCTCTCCCCTCTCTTATTGCAAATAAATTATGATCTATCCCATATAATGACAAATTTTTATCAAGTAAATACCTCAAACTTCTTCCTTCACCGCAACCGACATCCAAAACATTACCGTCAGAATCAATGTGTCGATCCAAATAAACTTTTTCATCTGCAAACCACTGACTATAGGACTTGGGAGTATCCATTAAAAAATTTCTCCATAGCGAATAATTTCTCGCATCTACATTCTTACTTGTTACCATAATAAAGTAGTCACAAAACAAATATATCAAATCTTCCATAGAAATATTACTCAAAAGGAAAAATATTTAAAGAATAACGAGTAAATGATTAAATGTTAAGTAAAAAAGATACTCAAATATTAAGGGAATTAGATAAAAACTCAAGACTATCAAATACTCAAATATCAAAAAAGGTTGGACTAAAAAAAGAAACAGTAAATTACATAATAAAAAAATTAGAAAAAGAAAAAATAATTGGAGGATACTTTTCACTAATCAATTATTTTAAACTCGGTTCTAATCTTTGTAAATTATTAATTAGATATGAAAACATTGGAGAAAAGGGAGAAACAAAAATAATAAACTGGCTCTCTAAAAAATCAGAAATAATATGGATAGGGAAAACAGAAGGAAAATGGGATCTAATAATAACAATAAGAGACAACGACATTGAAAAAGTATATTCATTATTGGAAAAATTTAACAGATCATTTAGTAAGAACATCAAAGAAAAACAACTTCTAATCCCCTACGAATTAATTTGGATGAATGAAAAATATTTCTCGGAAGACAAAAAAGATAACTACATTATAAGAATGAAAAAAACTGATCAAAAAGAAATAATCGACAAAATTGATAAAAAAATAATCAACATAATAGAAACCAACTCAAGAACATCTCTCATAGAACTCTCATCAAAAATAAAACTAACAGCACAAGCAATCTCAAAAAGAATAAAAAACTTAACAAGGAAAAAAATAATATCCGGATTCAAATTAAGAACAAACCATGAAAAATTAGAAAAAGGGTATCATCACATATTCATTTCACTAAAAGACTTCTCCAAGATAGATGAAATAATTTCTTATTACGAAGAATCAAAACACTGTGTGTTTATTATGAAATACCATGGAAACTATGATTTTCACATGGAGCTAATCAGCGAATCTCAAAATGACTTCAGAGAAACCATTAAGGACTTCAGAGAAAAATTTGGAGATATAATTTCTGACTACCAACACTTAACAATATTAGAAGAACTAAAGCTTACAACTATCTAATAACTCTTCCCAGCATAAACAACCACACTATTCTTCTTCCCACAAATCGGACACTTACCCGAAGCCTTCTCATCCAAGTCCCCACGAGTCCCCATCACACGAGCCGACAACTCCTTCTCAATAAACTCAGCACATTTAGCACCCTCTTTCTCATCCGAACAAAAACTAAACCGCGCAACCTTACCAGAATCCAAAACCTTCTTAATATCATCCTTAGAAGAACAATCCACAACTTTCCCCTCAAAAAACTCATCAGCCTTAGCAATCAACCTCTCGTCATACTCAGCCCCAAAATTCTTGATAGTCTCGCTCAAATCCTCAATCTTAACCGAAACCTTTTCCTTGATATCCCGAATAAAGACGCTCACCTCACCACTCTTCAGTTCCTTCTCGCCAACTTCAACCCTAAACGGCACACCTTTCATTTCCCAATAATAAAATTTCTCACCAGGCCTCTTGTCGGTATCATCAATCTTAACATCAATATAATTCTTCATCAAATCCGCCTGAATTTCAGCCACCTTCTCAGAAACACCCTTCCCATCAAATGGAACAATTATAACCTGATAAGGAGCCAACGTATACGGCAAAATTAAACCATTATCATCCCCATGCAACGAAATAATCGAGGCCAACATCCTAGACATACAGGGACCATAGCAAGTCAACCACGGAACTCTCCCCTTCTCCTTCTCATCAACAAACTTCAAATCAAACGCTTTAACAAAATGTTGACTAATTAAATGAGTACTAGGCTGTTGAATCACACGGCCATCAGGCATAACCACATCACTCCCAACAGTATACTCAGCCCCAGGGAACTTATCCCACTGAGGTCTCTTCATCGGCAAAAACGGCACCCCAAAAATCTTATGCATAACTTCCTCAGTCATCAAAATATCATCCTGTACCTGCGCCTCAGCTTCCTTATTAGTCGCAAAAGCATCATGAGTCTCAATCCAATGAAACTCCCTACTCCTAATCAACGGCCGCGTCGCCTTCGTCTCGTTCCGAAAAACATTCGCTCTCTGATACATCTTCATCGGCAAATCTCGATAACTCCTAATCCAAATATTATACAAATCATAAAACGCAGTCTCACTCGTCGGCCGCAAAGCCAATTTCTCGTCACCACTAGTACATTTCTCATCCAACCAAAAAACATCAGGCGCAAACCCATCAACATGACTCGATTCCTTCTTAAAATTCCCCTCAGGAATCACCGCAGGAAAAATCGCAGGATCATGTCCCGTCGCTCTCAAGGCACTCTCATAAATCCGATACATCTTATCAATAATCCTCGCACCCCACGGCCGAATCACAACAAACCCCTTAACCCCATAACGCAAATCCGTCACCTCAGCCTTATTCAAAATCTCACTATACCAATCAGAAAAATTCCCAACCTTCGAAATATTAAATGTCGTTTTCTTTTTCGCCATAATTAAACCTATTCAAAGCCATATTTAAAATTAATGATAACAAACATCTGAAGATGAGCGACTCGCTTTTGAAAACCTATTTTGAATTTAGTTTTCAAATACAAATTGCGAATTAGAACCCCTGTGGTTCGATTTTTGATAAACGAGTTCGGAGGGAATCGAACCCCCATCAACGGGGCCGAAACCCGTCATTCTATCCATTAAACTACGAACTCATCAGAGGACGTTGTTTTCGTGAAGTATCTCAGATACTCCTCTAAACTACGAACTCATTACGATAAAATAACCTAGAATTAACTTATAAAATTAACTATAAAATAAAAAATTGCAATTAACACACAAGCATTACTACTCGTGCATTTTAGTCATCGTAACTATGGAAAATAAAGCTGCCAATCCAACTAAAGTATAGACAACTCTAGAAGTAAGACTCATTGTCCCAAAAATAGCCGCAACTAAATCAAAGCTGAAAAGTCCGACAAGACCCCAATTAAGAGCCCCGACAACTATCAGGATCCATGCTACCCAATCTAAAAAATTTGGTTTCATTTTAACCCTCCGAAATTTAATTACAGATTTAAAATATAGAACAATAAATAATAGTTAACTATAGTTAACCTCATATATAAACTTTCCTATTTCTCCCTAAAAACTCTCTCCATTACCTTACCCCTCTTCTCAGCCCCCAAACATTTCTGACAAACCTTCGACCCGTCCATCGCCTCGCCAAAATATTTTTCCTGTGCCATCCCATGACACCTCATGCACGCCCTCAAGCAATTAACACACCTATCATCCCCAGAAACACAATCCTTCCGAATATGATTTTGACAAACATACTTACTACAACTCACACACATAATCGAACAATCCTTACAAAGAGCCTTCCCACAAACCGAACACGACCTCTTCATGCACTTGCAACAAAACTGCTTCCCACACTCCCCACATTTCTCCAAACAATTCTCACACGCAATATGCCCCGCCGAACACAAATTCAATTCCTTAATCCCAACCCCGCAAGTCTCACAAGCCAATTTGTCAAGCGTCTTAGTCAACGGATCATAGGTCAATTCAAGATAGCGTCCAGAATCATTGCCCTTCAAAAACAAATTAAAACTAAAAACAGGGTAATAAATCACCGTCGTATTCACCAACTTATTATCAATATTCAAACTATGCTTATGTGCCGCGTCCTTAATAGTAAATTCCTGCTCCTTCAAAATCCGTGTCCGCGAATCATCGTCCCCAATCTTAACAAGCCCCTTCCTCAACCTCTCCAGCCTAGCTCTCAAAACATCACGCTCCTCACCTTCAGCACTCCTCAACGCCAACTCAACATCTCGAATCTTATCAACCGCACCATTCAAATCTCCACCAAGCTCACCCAACAAATTCTCATAATGCAACCTAACTCTAGCAATCTCATCCTCAAGCTGATTCCCCAAAACCTCACCAATCTCAGAAGTCTTGTCCTGCAACAACTCCTTCAAAAATTCCCGCGCAACCTTATAATCCTCCTCCAAATGATTCCCTGCAACCTGTTCACTATCCCCCTCAACAACGGTATACCCAGACAAATCCCCCTTCACAACCTTCCCCTTATGAACATAAACTTCATTCACAGCCTGCTCAGCCTCGCTCAAATAACGAAACGTCGTCATAAAAGTAAACCTAGAAAAAAAACTATTTTTGTGTTTCTTAATCAAATTATTAATCTCGCAATTCTTCAAAGAAATCATCTTAGAAATCTCACCCATCGGATCAACATCAAAATCAATTTTAAGCAAAGTAGCTTTACCAGCCCCCTCCAAATATTTAGTCATCGCAGCCAAAAACCGACTCCCTTTCCCAGCAAAATCACTCCCTTCGACATTCCCAGAAAAATTCAACCTATACGGCGCAGCCTTCCCAACCAAATCCTCAAAACTCTTAGGCACATTATCAATAACAACCAAATTCCCATCCTGCGAAACCAAACACTTCAAATTCTTAAAAAATTCAAAAACAAATTCCTTAATAACTTCAACCATGAAAAATTCAACAACATGCACTTTAAGAAGATTATCGTGATAAAGTTTTAGGCTCAAAAACATGCCTGTAATTATCACAAATCAAACAAAGACCAATACTTTCAGGAGTACATAGACAAACTTCAGTTCCATTATTTCTGCAAAAAAAATATCTTTGAGCATCCTCTCGACGAAGATCTGCGTCAAGCTCAGTAATGTCACCATAAATAAATGGAGCCTCAAATTGTTCAATCATAGTCCAACATCAGCACTAACTCTTTATAAAAACTATTATAACAAACAAACTACTTCCTAAAAATCAAAACCTTGTTCCCTACAAACTCCAAGGCCCCAGAAAACATCAAGCTAAAAACACTAGAAACAAAATAATAAACACCCAAAAATTCTGTCAAAGAAAACAACAAACCCAAACCAAGAAACCCACCCACAAGAGCAATCCCCCAAAATTCAAAATATTCACTCAAAAAATTCCTACCAATTTTCTCATGAAAAGTAACAGTCTTATTTAAAATAAAATTAAAGCTAGAACAAAAAATAGCAGAAAGCAAAGCAGAAAAAATATAATAAATGCCGACATATTCCGTCAAGACAAAAATTAAAAATAAATACAAACCAGCAGTCAAAACCCAAATAACAAAAAAACTTGACTCTTGCTTCTTCGCCTTCTTTGTAAAAAAATCTTTAAACCGAATATTCATAACTAGCAAACAACAACAATCCTTTTAACAGTTTCCAATTCAAACCCCACATTCCCCATCCAAAAAACACTTATTATCTTTCTTGTCCTTCTCGTAATCCTTCATCCCTTTCCCAATCTCCGCCGCAATTTCGTCCACCCCTTTACTAAACATTTCAAGATTCCCCTTAGACTCAATAAACGAGGCCATCAACTTCTCCTCAATTTTATTCCTCCCGCTAGCCCCATTCCCATCAAGCCCAAGATTAAACAAAATAATCGGCAACTCCCCAATCACCAAACCAACACAACACATCTTATTAATAATCAAATCCACGACATGCTCCTCCATCGTCCCCTTCGTCGCAAACGAATAAATATACATCTCCCGCGTCTGCCCAATCCTATCCAAACGACCAATCCTTTGCTCAACCGACATCGGATTCCACGGCAAATCATAATTAATCAAATTCCTACAAAACTGAAAGTTGAGACCCTCCGCCCCACAATCAGTCGAAATCATAATATCAGCCTCACCCCGCCTAAACGCCTTAATCTTCTCCGTCTTCTCCTCTCGAGTTAGCCCGCCCATAAATTCAATAATATTTAAGCCAAACGGCTCCAACTTCTCAACAATATACTTCAAGGTCGTAGGATGTCGCGTATAAATCAAAATCTTTTCGTCATCGGATCGATTCCGAATCTCCTCAACCAAATTAACCAACTTCTCAATCTTAGAATCTTTATTCAACGTCGCATAATCGTCGAGTATCCCCTGGGCAAAATCCCGAGTCCCTTCATGATAAATATCACTATCAACTATCTTCTGCAAGCTCTCAATCGCACTCCGAGACGAACTAGTCACCTTCGGCAAAATCGCAAAAACAATCAACCGCCCATTAATCTCCCGACCATCTGCCCTAAAATAATTCTCCTTCAACAACCGCACAGTATTGTCATAAATCGCCTTCTCCTCCTTAGTCAAATCAACTGTAACAATTTTTGGAATTCTAGCCTTATAATCAATACCTGTCTCATCTCTCCGTCGACGAACCATGACCTCTTCCAATTTCTTTTTCAAATCCAAAGGATTCAATGGATGCCTCTTATTCCCACGATACAAAAACTTCTTCCGAAATTCCTTCATCGTCCCAAGATGCCCCCTCTTCAAAAGATGTAAAAGATTATACAACTCCAACAAATCATTCTGAAACGGCGTCGCTGTCAACAATAAAAACCTCTTCTTCCTGAGCCTGTCAACAAACTTCCACCTCACAGTATTTCGCTCCTTCAATTTATGCGCCTCATCAACTATAACCAAATCCCAAGAAATCTTATGCGCCTCACTATGCCTAAACGCCGAAATCTTCCTATCAAAAATCTTAACCCTATCAATCGAAGCAATCGCAAAATCAAACTTTCCCCAATCCTCCACAGACTCAATAATATTAAAATCCAACTCAAACTTTTCTTTCAACTCGGCAACCCACTGATCAACCAGCGACGGCGGAGTCAAAATTACTATTCTTTTCAAAAAACCTCGAACAATTCCCTCCTTAATCAACATGCCCGCAGTAATAGTTTTCCCAAGCCCAACTTCATCAGCGAGCAAAGCCGTCGCATTCAAATCCCTCAAAAGCTTAATCGCCCCCTCCATCTGATGCGGCAAATCATACGCCAAATTCTTCTTAATCATTCCATAAGAAATCAAATTATTAATCTCCTTATCACTAGAAATCTCCTCAGACGCCATCTTCAACTTAAACAAATCCGGCGACTCGAAACTCTTCCCGCTCATATTCCCGAATAATTCCGAAGCATCATCGTCAAAATTCTCGTTAATTATTATATCCACCATCTCAAGAAAATATCAAAGCCAAGCCCTTTAAGAATATTGTCGTGATATCTTTCACTAAGGCAAAGGCGTACCGCGAATCTTATCTATTCGAGCCTCGCACTCAGCAGTAGTATATACTCCACCATGATAAGCATCAGCCATCTCCTGTGTAACAATAGTACTCTCCGGTCCATCAATATCCCAAAAACACTAATCCATTCCACCTATATCACTCATAACAAAAACAAGAAAACACACTTTAAGAAGATTGTTGTGATAAAACTTAAAAACAACATTCGACACAGATAAGAAGGTGATACTATGAATAAAAAATTCTGGGCAACAACTTTTACACTAACTGGTTCCACCATCGGCGCAGGAATCCTAGGCCTCCCATACATCTTCGCTAAATCAGGATTTTTAGCAGGATTATTCTGGCTAGTCGTAATAGGAGCCGTAATGATTTTCGCAAACCTGACCCTCGGAGAAATTACACTTAGAACAAAAGGCAAACACCAACTATCAGGCTACGCAGAAAAATACCTAGGCCCATGGGGAAAACGAATCATGTTCTTTGCAACAATATTCGGTGTATATTCAGCCCTAACCGCATACCTCATCGGAGAAGGCGAAAGTTTCTCAAGACTTCTCCCCGGCAACATCAACCCCATAATTTTAGGAATCGCATTCTGGCTAGTAATGACACTATTACTAAGAGAGGGACTAAAAGGACTCAAAAAAATTGAAACATGGGGCGTCCTAGCAATCATAGGTATCGTAATCGGACTATTCATAGACCTCGCACCCGAAATAAATCCCAGTAATTTAGCAGTATTCGATTCAACATACTTCGCGCTACCAATCGGTGTCGTCCTCTTCGCACTTCTTGGCTTCACAGCAATACCAGAACTAAGAAAAGAAATCAAAGGTCAAGAAAAACTATTCAAAAAAGCAATCATTATCGGAACCTTAATCCCCATTATATTATACATTCTTTTCAGCGCAATTTTCATCGGAGTACTCGGCCAAAACGTAGACGAAGTCGCAACTCTCTCATTCGGATCATTCACAACCATTCTAGGAATTTTCACAATGCTAACCTCGTTCTTCGTCATATCATACGCCCTCAAAGACACCTTTAAATACGACATCAAAACCTCAAAAAAAGTAAACTTCATCATGACCTCACTAGTCCCCTTAATACTATACCTACTGATAACTCAATTAGGATTTCTTAGCTTCGCATCAATTCTAGGAATCGGTGGTGTAATCTCTGGAGGAATAACCGGAATCATAATCCTACTCATGGCACGAAAAGCCAAAGGAAAAACAAGAAACAACAAAGATCCTGAAATCAAAATGCCAATAAATTGGGCAATAATCATCATATTATCTATCATATTCCTAGCAGGAATCATTCTAGAGTTCACACACTAACACAATTAAATTTAAATAATTAAATAACATCAAGAAAACATGAAAAAAAGAACGGTGACACTATTTTCGCTATTACTATTAGCATCAATACTACAAGTAAGCGCATATGAATTCTGTGATGATGGAATAGTCGGAGAAAAAGAATTAAGAATAATCTCTGTTGACGACATGTTAAAAGATAACGGAGCAGAATGGATTTGGCAAAATACCGACACAGTAGAAGTCGAAATACGAGTAGAGAACAAAGAAGACGAATCAAAAAACTACAAACTAGAGTTAGTCTTTGTAAAAGACGATGACGAAGAAGACGTAGCAAAAGATGAAGATGATCTCATAAAAGAGTTCACATTATCAGGAGAAGAAAGAAAAAGCATCTCAATGATATTCAAGCTAGACGAAGATGTAGATGTAGACGAATACGAACTTTACGTAAAATTCTACGAAGAAGGAGAAGAAGAAAGTAGGTGTGTAGAAAATTCTGACGAAACGATAATAATTGAAAAACTACAAATTTGTGAAGAAGACGAAGTCGACAAAGACGAACTCGAAATCGAAGAAATAACCGACAACAAAATAGAAAACGAAGTTGAGTGGGAATGGACACCAGGGAACGAAGTTCATGTATCAGTAGAAGTCGAAAACAAAGATTACGAAACAAGCGAGTTCCAAATAGAGTTAATCTTCTTCGACGAAGAAAGAAATGAGGTCCAATTCGCAAAAGACCCAGAAGACCAAATAAGAATAGTTCAAATAGACGAAGATGACAATCAACAGTCAACTCTATCATTCGATCTAAGAACAGATCTCGAAGAAGGAGACTATGACTTATATGCAAAAGTATTCAAGGAAGATGACGAAGAAATCTGTACAAGCCTAAGAGCCCAAGACAAAGACGACCCAGTCAAAATCACAATAGAAAAACCAAAAAGAAAAGTTATCCTAGAAGAAGCCTCGGGCCCTCAAACAGTTTCAACAGGCAGTATAGTAGAATATAGCACAAAAGTTACAAACCTAGGGAGTAAAGACGAAGACAGAATTTTAATTATGGCATACAACTCAAAAATGGACCTAAAACAAGAAAGAATAATACATGATCTAGAATCAGGACAAAGCGAAGAAGTTACTTTCAGTTTCACAGTTTCACAAAACCTAAACGAAACCGAAGAAGATATTCTCTTCACAGCAGACTATTCCTATGACGAAGACAAAGACATCTACAGCAAAAACTCTGGAAATGACGGCGACATACTCTACACCATACAAATAATCAAAGAAGAAATTGTAGAAGAGGTAAGCAGTACATCCACAGAAACACCAGTAGAAAATGAGACAATAATCGAAGAAAACAACACAATCATAGAAACCAAAGAAATAAACAATACGGAAACCAATACAATAATAACAGGTGCAGTAACAAACCCCTCTGGATCCTCATTTGGTTCTATAACCGCAATCGGAATAATATTAATACTAGTAGCAGGAGTCGGACTCTTTGTTTACAAGAAAAAAGGTAAAAGTAAAGATAAAAGCTCAGAATATATTGAATATCCAATGAGAACCAGAAAATATACAGCTAGTTTGGAGTAACCATAAATTTATATACCCACAAATCTAACCTAATTACACAGAGAACAACAAGGCTATGAGAATTCTATTACAATTATTAAATAAGTTAGGAGGAAAATATGAAGTTATACGTAGGTAATTTACCATGGAGTATCGATGATAATTCTTTGAAAGAACTTTTCGCATCTTATGATGTCGATGAAGCAAATCTTATCAAGGACAAATTCACTCAAAGATCAAAAGGTTTCGGATTCGTAACAATCGCAGACGATGCATCAGCCAAAAAGGCAATCTCAGAAATGCACGAAAAAGAAATTGACGGACGACCTTTAACAGTTAGCGAAGCTCGACCAATGGTCCCAAGAGACGGCGCTCCACAAAGAGACTCTAATGACTCTGGAGAAGCCCCAATGGCAGACTCAGCAGCCATCAGTGAAGCAGTTGAAGATTCTATTGAAGAAGAAGCTGCACCTGAAATAGTAGACGATAATTCTGACGCTGAAGAAGGCGAAGAAGCAATCGAGACAACAGAAGATGCTATTGAAGACGCTGAAGAAGAGAAGACTGAATAAGTCAACTCAAAGATTTAATTTTTTATTTTATCACTTTATTTTACAAGATAAAAAACAATTAGCCCCGCCAAAACCAACACCCCAAGAATAAGAACAGCAATCAGCTTAATCTTTCTTTCTTTCTTATTCAAAGATTTATGATTCGCCTTCCACTCTTTCTTATGAGTCAGTCCAATCACCATATAAATAAAACCCAAAACCAAAAAAAGATTCCCAATAAACACCTCAGGATCTATTAATTTTATAACTATCCCAAATGGAAGCCATGTAATCCCCATCACAAATAAACTATAATAATCAGTAGGAGCCTTCCCACCTTTCTTAGTAACAAAAATCGCCACTATAGCAAGAATTACAATCAAAATCAAAATTGACCAAATTATAAAAGCACCCATATAAATCATAACAATCCAAAGTTTATAAAATTAAGTTGTCACTTCAAAAAAACTAAAACCAGTCCCCCGACAATCAAAATAACCCCAGCAATCCTAAACATAACTATTAAATTTTTTTTCGTATAAAGCTTCTTATAAAAATCGGCCGCACCTTTCCCCATACTCTTATTATTCAAGAAAAAAACAAAACCAATAATCATTAAAATTATTCCAACAATAAACTCAGATCCCATCAACAAATAAAGAAAACACAATTTAAATATTTACCGAACAAGATTCAAATGAGTAATATACTGAATAATCCATGTAGATATAGCAAAAACCGAACTTAAAACAAACCTAGTATCAAGACCCAAAGTCCCAGAAGCACTCAAAAGAAAATAAACTATAAATCCCAAACTCAACGCCTGAAGAAAGCTAAAAATCAAAAATATACTCCTAGTTCCCATCAATTATACAGACAAAGGAATTATTTAAAATTATCGATTGCAATAAACTTATAAATCCCCATTCCTTTATTGTAATATGGCAAAGAAAAAGAAGTCGAGTAGGCCGGACATTGATATCAAAGTTCGAAATCTTGACAAAGTGATAAAAGCCGATAAAATAAAATGTCACGGCAAAGGGGGCTGTGGAGGATGTTGGGTTTTCGGTTCAGCATTAGCAATGATTCTTTCATACGAAAGATCTGCTTCAATCCTTTGGGCAATCGTTCACGGAATCACAAGCTGGTTCTACATTTTATTCAGGGCAATGCAAATCTGGGGCTGGTTCTAACAATAACTTTTTATAGTTAAACCTACTACATCTTACATGGGTGAAAGACTAGAAGTTCTAATGCGAATCGTCGTAGCGATAGTAACAGGTATAATTTTAGGAATATGGAAAATCGCAATCAACATCTTCTTCATAATCAATTTCATCTGGACACTAATAGCAGGAAAAAGAATTCAAGAACTCTCAACCCTTTCAGAAATCTGGAACACTCAAATGTACACATTCCTACGATACCTAAACTTCGTAACAAATGAAAGGCCGTTCCCATTCAGTCCTCTAAAGAAAAATATTAGCAAGTTCAAATAATTCTATTTAGAATCAAAAAATTTATATCATCAACACCTTACGAATTATTTATAGTCGTCAAGACTACTTACTTCCCCAAATCCGAGCAACGGCCATTCCAAGAAATCCTATTCCTAAACCAAACAAAACACCAGCAGCCCAGTTCCCATAAAGAGCACCAAACCCAAGTCCAATGAAAAGTCCAGCAGGAATAAATATCCCAGAATTATCCTCTTTAACCTTTTTTTTCGCCATAAACAAAATAACAAATTAATCTTTATAAAACTATTTGAATAAATAAGCAACCTTAGACCACCGATTACTATACATCACAGTTAACGAACGTTGAGAACGATCATTCCCAAACAAAGCATTCGTTTTTTGCGTAATCTCTTTCCAGGGAACTTTATTTTTTCTAAGCTTCACAACATGCTCCCACTCAAAAATTTCCCCAAAATCACTTCTCTCTTGCCTTACATCATATAAAGCGTGTCCTCTGGCTACAGCAGAACTTCTACCGGCATCACGTCGATCCTCGGAAGTCATTGTAACCAACCCCACCTTATCAACATAATAATTTCTTTCTCCACTTATCGCCCCTCCTTTACTCCCGCCTTTACTTCGTCCAACATGTCTATGTTCTTTGCAAATCTTCACCCTCTCATCAGGATTCAAAAGCTCCCTTAAGGCATAATGAACCGCATTAACAGTAACACTAGGAGAAACAACAAAATTAGAGGGCAAATATTTCTCAGCCAACTCAGCCAAAGTACTACCCGCACGGTAAAAATCCGCAACTTCAGGTTTATGACTAGCTAACTCCAAACCTAATCTTATAGAAAGTTGCACTCCATTCCCCTGTTTACCAGAATCTCCTTGCGCATATTTTTCATTTGACATAAAAAAAACGACAAAACATTCTTTATAAAAATTGTTGTTCCACAAATCCCCCGTCTCAACACCCCCACATCAATCTAAGCCACAAATCTCTGCGGACTCAGCGAACCTAACATTCTATTCAACCCACTTCTCAAATCATCAAGATTTTCATATATAACATTCCCAAAAAGACTAGGACAAAGTTCAATCTCCTCAGGAAGATCAATCCCATCAAGAGTAGTAGCAACCATTGGCTTCTTAACTCGAAGAGAATACTCAATCCCAACCCCATGCTTGAGAGCTGTCCTCGTATGATCAGCAACAACAAAACTAGTCTTATCAACCAAACCCGAAACATGCTTATACCTCTCTCGCCTATTACTCCCAAACCCAACAAAATCAAGCGGCGAACTAACACTACCCGCATACCTACAACAAACCTCCGTCATCGCACCATAAAGAGCCCTTCTACTATCGTCGTGAGGCAACACCCCCAAAATCAAAATATTTTCAACTTTCATTCCACTCATCAGAAAATACTCTTTTTAAAAATTACTATCCAAAAACCCCTACTTCTTCCAACCCTTCATAATAAATATTCCAACACTCACTCCAACCCAAAACAACAACAACTCCCCAGGCCCATGCCTCGAAATCAAAATCGCAGAAATCGCAATCGCAGGAGCAACCCCCAACATCGCCTTCCTCGGAATAACAAAATTATCCTTCTTCTTAACCATAAATAACAAACTAAAACCAATTATTTAAACTTTTTTACACATTCACCCCCAACACCACACTTATCAAAGTTATCGCCTTCCTCGGAATAACAAAATCATCCTTCTTCTTAGTAGAAAGTTTCTTTTTTCCCATCTAATAAAAATCACAAACAATTATAAAAAATTTCCCCTTCCCTTAAATCTAATAAACACAAACCTTTTAAAGAAAATCCCACTAATTAATCAATGGACAAAAAAATGATGATAGGAATTGGAGTAGGAATAGTAGTTATTATCGCACTAATTTTCGCATTTTCTGGAGGAGACAACGACAACTCTTCATCTTCAAGCTCGACATCTTCATCCTCAAGCGCATCAAGCGAAGAAGAAAAATTTGCAAAATTCCAAGCAGAACTAACATGTGAATTAATGAGCGCGAACTCAGCAGGAGATATTGAAGCAACAATGAAAAAAACAGTGTCAGTCATGGACAAATACGGCTACGATGATGCAGGATACAAAACTCTAGAGACAAAATATAAAGACAATGCAGAATTCAAAGAACTTATAATTTCAGAAATGGAAAAACAATGTCCTACTGTAGCAAGTCAATTAAACGCTTAATTATTTTTATCACATTTAAAACAAGAATATTTCATCATTCTCTCTCTCCACCCAACCTCTTCAAAACCTCACCAGCAACCTTTATCATAACTTCACCAGTCTTCTTCCAACTCACATACTTAACAAAATCCTCAGGCGAAACAAAAATCCTCTCATGCTTCGTCCCCCGATCAGGATCCTCAGTCAGCTCATTAACCTTATTCACCTCCGCAACAAATCTCAACTGGAAAAAATTCTCACCCTGCTTCTCATCAGGATTATTCGGATAACAAACTTTAACCGCACCAATCAAAACAGGCTCACCAATAATACAAGACGCCTCTTCATCCAACTCCCTAACCAACGCCTCTTCAAAACTCTCACCCTTCTCAGGAGTACCCCCAGGCAACATCCAAAAATCCCGTCCCGATTCCTTCAACAACAAAACCTTTCCCTCATCATTAAAACAAAACCCAGAAACCTGACACACCGGCTCCAAAGAATTATAAGAAGAAGTCTCAACCCAAGCATTCTCAACCTCATCACCCTTCCAAATAATTGTATCAGTTACCATCAACCAACCTCTCCGACAACCTCATCCAATTCCTTAACCATAAAAACCACAACAAAACTGCCCTAATAAAAATTTCTATTAAGCCTTCCCGTCCCCCACCCCCGCAAAGTATCAATACTGTTCGATGTAACATATGCAACTAAATTAAATTAACTTATCTCTCAAGCTATTCTCATCCACAAACTGCAAAAGAGTAGTTAGATTTCTAAACTCCGGCTCATCAACATCTCCATCCCATGGATGCGGAGCATACTCACAAGTAAAATTTAAACGCCTATTATGAAAATTCATAAGCCAATGTATCTTGAATGCTGGTATAACAACATCTTCATCTTTAGAATATTTCTCAACACTATAGCCCCCAGTTCCAGGATTATAATAAGCGACACAAAGACTCCTATCAAATCCAGTTAACAATTCCTGAAACGGCGCCCCATCTCTCGGAGATATCAAATGAATCTGCGGCGGCTCAATAGTACATGCAGGAATAGAAGTCCTAAAAGCCCCAACATCTCGCCCTTCAACATCAGAAACAAGTTTACTAGGCTCAACTCCTTCATTCATTTTATAGGTGGAAGGCCACGGTTCAATGTCAAACTTTGCCATCTTAATTTTATCAGAACTCTTTCCCTGGGATTAACAACTCAACACTTAACACTCTTAAAAACTTTTCCCCAAACGTATTCCCGTCCCCCAGTCCCGCAAAGTACCACTCCCCTAGTATAACTAAAAATTATTTCTTCCTTCTCTTCTCTGTCTCACCAAGAAGAATCTTCGCAAACAATCCCGAAACATAAGCCAACCCATTAAGAAGATGCATCGATACAAACAACAAAAAGATTCCTACAATCGCAACAAGAAAAATCTGCCAAGTTTGAGGAATATAAGAAACGCCATTGATAGTCATAAAGCTAATCCCCGAAACATCCCGAAGAGAATAATAAACTATTGGGAAGACAGCCAAGCTCAATGAAACCGAAAGAAGAGTAACCAAAGCAACAAAAGACAAAATCCCCAAGGGAAACTTAATAAACAAATACGCCAAACTCTTCCAAGTAATCGGCTGACTCAAATGCGTCGTAACCTTCTTCAAAAAAGCCTTCTGTTTAAGTGCCTTATTCTTCACCGGGCTAATATCAATCCCCAAAATACGAGAACTCAACTCTCTCTCAAAAATCCCAACCCAATACCAAAGAAACGTCATCAAAACCAAAATAGGAATCCCAATCAAAGTAATAACCAACCCAAGCCCAAGAGAAATCCCTGTCACAAGAAAAACAAAATAAGCAATCCCTAAAGGAAACGATATCAACAAATAAATCATATTCAAATACGTCTGTCTCTCGCCAATCACTCCAAAAAAACTCCACACCATCTTAATTAATCAAAGTATCAACATTATTTAAAACCATTCCTCCAGCTTGTGTAACCCGTGAGAGCATCTTATGCAACTTGAGCAACCAACCGCGTCCATCATCCCGTCCACCCCCAGTCCCGCAAAGTATCGCTACTTCTTCACACCACACTCATCAATGTTATCGCCTTCGGCTCGTGTAACTTGAAAAATTAAAAAGAAAAGTTTTTGTAGTTAAACAAACATAAAACGCTATGTATAGAGATCAAAATCCATTAAAAAGAATTCATTTAGAAGAATTCCTTGAAAGAAATGAACGTCCGCTAATACTTTTAGGAATATTTTTAACAGCATTCTCAATTTCCTACAGTCACATTAATAAAATAAACTCTACATATGCAGGATATTTATCTCTAATAATTTGCGGGATATCATTTCTTTTAATTTCAGAAATGATCGCAAAAGAAAAAGAACAGCTTTCTATTATGGCGGCAATGTTTCTTTTGGGAGTGATAGGCATCCTAGTAATTCTTTTTTTAGTTACAAGGAGTATATATATCAACGAATATCAAAACTCTATAAATTTTTTATTTGGCATTGGATCTATTTTTATAGGAGCCCTAATTGGAATCAAATTATTTACCTATATTGAAAAATTTGAAAGAAATTTCTGGATAGATTTAGACATATTTATTCTATCTATTTTCATTGTAAATTTTCTTATTGGACCCATTTATGAATTAATTAATTCTTTTTTAGGATCCTGGGAATATCGACCATTAATAATTTTTGGAGCTGGAGCCTTCTCTTGGGTCACAATTACATGGGGACTCTTTGAAGGGGGTAAAGGAATAATTAAACCCTTTTTGAAAAAATTTTCAAAGATAAGATAAGAAAAGCTCTGAAAAACCTACTCTTTCAAATATAAAATAATATCTAAACCTTAAAGTCAAGAAATTTATTTTTAATCTCTTTTCTTCTTTCTCTTTTCCTTCATGTTCATAATACTTACTCAGTATTGCAACCCTGGATCCAATCTAGATTATTCCTTAGATTTAATTATAATTCTTTCAACTTTATTTGGAATCCTCTTGGGCATTGCAGCATTACATACTTTTATGAGAGCATATTCTAAACCATTTAAAGAAATGAAAGATACATACGGGGCAGAAAGCCCAAGAGAAACACTAGGGCTGAAAGAAACAAAATCCTCAGCAAAATAGAAAAAATTATTTACCAAATTAATCTTAGAGCTAAAGTCTCTAATTGAAATATCTCGAAATGAAATCCATCAACCATTTATAGAATCCATCTACGTCTTCAATAGAATATTTATCAAATTCTCCATGAGCAGCGGCATTGCCTATGTCTAACCATGCTTGAATTTGTCTCCACGTAGTTTTGTTATAATATTCTGTCTTCTTCAAATCATCATTTAACGCAGAAACCTTTCTATTTTTTCCATCAAGTTCTATTTCAATATTTTCAGACTTTGAAATCCGTTTTAATGAATCTTCCAGCACTATTCTAAGAAGAATTGCAGCAACATCTTTATCCTTCTGCTTAAATACAAAAAATTCTGCCTGCTCCAAAACAGAATCAAACACTTCATTCGCAATAATAAACTCTTGAGAAGTTAGAAAACCATTCTTCAAATCATCCAAACAAGCTTCCAGGATTCCCTTAATTTGATGAGTCCTTTCACACAAATCAAAATCTTTTTTGTTATCTCTAAGGCTTCTAAAACGATTAAGCTGTATACTTCCATCACCGAAAATCAAAAGCAAGATATTCTCAGACTTCATAAGCCATGCTTGAACATTAGCTTGTTCACTATCCGGATAAGAATATCCCCAATTAGCCTTTATCTTCTTTGGGAAAATCTCTTCTGTGTATTCTTTTATTAACTCCTCGATACGACTAGTAAATCTTTTATATTTTGAATCAACCATTAATCAACCTCTTCAAACAATCCCCCGCAGTTCGAAAATCCGCCCTTCGTTCACTCAACCTCATAACCTGCCCAATCAAAAAATTTAAACTCGCATCCTTCCCACCTCGATACTCATCAACAACATGCGCATTCTCATCAATAACCTGCTGACACAAATTCTCAACAGCCGATTCATCAATACTAGAAATCTCATCCTTATGTTCACTTAAGGAAAAACTCTTCGGCACAAAATCATTCATCACCTGCTTCCCCTTCAACTTCGTAATCTTCCCCTCAACAACCGCCTTAATCAACTCCGCCAAATGAACCGGCTGTATCTCAACATCCGCATCCTCCAAAGTCTTCTTATTATAATTCAAAACCCGCAACAACTCAACCGTCACCCAAGGAAGACCAGTCTTAACGTCCACTCCATTATTAACCAATTCCTCAAAAAATTCCACAAGTTCCAAATTCTTCGTCAAAACATCCGCATCCTTCTTATCAACATTATATTTCTTCAACAACCTATCCAACTTAACATCAGGCATCTCAGGAAGCCGAGCCTTAATCTCATTAACCCTTTTCTTATCAATCCGAATCACCGGCAAATCAGGATCACTAATAAACCGATAATCAGCCGCCCCTTCCTTACTCCTCATCTTTATCGTCTTCCCCAACTTCTCATCAAACGCCAAAGTATCCCTCTTCTGAACCTCCCCAGCATCATGCGCCTCAATCTGCCGAACAATCTCGTACTCTATCGCCTTCCGAATCTTCTCTAAGGAATTCAAATTCTTCATCTCAACCCTCTCCCCATAAGTCGAAACATTCACATCAACCTTTATCCCCGCATTCTTCCTAGTAGCCTTAATATAACTAAGGCTCAAAACCAAAGCCTTCAACCACTCAACAACCTGCTCCGAATTAGAAAACTCAGGCTCCGTCACAATCTCAATCAACGGCAACCCCGACCTATTATAATCAATCTTCCCCGTCGCCGGATTCCACTGCGCCGGATCCTCTTCCAAATGTGCCTCAGTAATATTTATCCCCTTAAACTTTCCTCCAACAGCACAAGGCGAAGCATGCGCCCCCGAAATCGTCGTCTGATACCCCTTAGGATTATCCGCCCAATTATAATGCTTCCTCTGCCAAACCCATTCCTTAAAATTAATCTTAGACCCAAGAACAAGAGCAATCTCAATCAACTTATCAACAGCCGCCTCATTCGCCGCCATAGGCTTACTCCCAGGCTGACCAGTACAAATCGGACAAACATTAGAATTCACATCACTCTCCAAGCTATCAGTCCGACACATACAAAACAGCTTCTCCCGAGTATCCAAATAACCATGAATCTCCAACCCTATCTTCACCGGAAACGCTTTGCCCGTTTCAACATCGAGATTCGAAGAATCTCCTAAAGAGAGTACACCCTTGCGTGTTGCCATAATCAATCCTAGAAAATCACATATAAAAAGTTATTGAAGACTCTTCCAAAAACTTAAATATTCTAAACGCATCTTAATAATAAGGAGGTGAAAATGAAATCTAACGTAATTGAAAAAGTTTCAGCTTTAATGATTGCAGCTTTCGGACTCGTCGCAGCTCTAGCCTGGAACGACGCGATTAGAGCACTATTTGTCGGACCTTGCGGAGCAGAAAACGCAGGAGCACTCTGCAAACTCTCAGGCGGAGGACCATGGGTTTACGCAATAATTGTCACAATAATTGCAGTAATCGCAACAATCTGGATTGCAAAGGCCGCCGAAAAAGCAAACAAGAAAAAAAAGTAATTCTAAAAAATTATTCAACACAACATAGCTCTGCAAATGCCCTCCAAACCTTTTTATATATTACTAAGCTAATCCTAACATGGAATGGAACTACTATAAAAAAAATATAATCACAAAAGATATAATAAAAAGATGCGATATTACTCCAATATTTGAAAACCCTAAAGTATTCAATAATCTAATAAAAGACTTACTAAAACCCTTTAAAAAAAATCAGATAGACAAGATAATTGCCATAGATTCTTTGGGATTCATCTTAGGAACAGCAATCGCAAGAAAAACAAAAAAACCACTTGTCTTAATAAGAAAAAAAGGAAAACTCCCCCTCAAAAAAGAAAAATTACTTTCAGGAGATTTCACAGACTACACCAAGAAGAAGAAGGGATTTGAAATAAAAAAAGATTCAATAAAAAGGGGGGATAAAATTTTACTTGTCGATGAATGGGTAGAAACAGGAACTCAAATAAAAACGGCAATCAAATTAATAGAAAAATTAGGCTGGATAATTATTGGAATTTCAACAATCTACATAGATATTAATAAAAACACAAAAATCCTAATAGAAAAATATAAAATCAATAGTATTAAAAAATCATGAACAAAGAAACACTAATCAAAGAACTAAAATTTTGCACCAAGCTCTGGAAAGAAAAAGGCGGTTGCAACTTTGGCGGCAACACAAAATGCGAACAATGTGCAACACCATATCTCCTACTAAAACTAATATCCGGAGAAACTCTCCACGATAAAAATATGAAAAGATTAACACTACAAAATTGGGAGGATAAAATAAACCAGCTATGAAAGAAAAACATTTCAACCCAGGCGACGAAGTTTCCCTCCAAACAAAAGAAAAAACCTGGCACGGCCACGCCCTAGAATCCCACGACCCAGAAGTAATTCTCCTAAAACTAAAATCAGGCTATAACATAGGAATCCGAGAACGAGAAATTATTGACGCCAAAATAATAATAAAAGCAACATCTCAAGAAAAAGAAAAAACCTCACAAAAGAATAATCCAAAATTAAAAAACATCGCAATGATAATAACAGGCGGAACAATCTCTTCAAGACTAGACTCAAAAACAGGCGGAGTAATTTCAACAGACGCCGAAGAAATTTTAACAATCGCTCCAGAAATAAAAGAAATAGCCAACATTGTAAAAATAAAAAAACCATTCATGAAATGGTCAGAAAATATGTCTTTCTTAGACTGGAAAAAAATAGCCGAAACTTGCGAACCCTTACTCAACGACGACAAAATCGATGGCATAATCATAACTCACGGAACCGACTTCTTACACTACACAAGCAGCGCATTATCGTTCTTCCTAAAAGACCTAAACAAGCCCGTCGCCCTAACATACTCCCAAAGATCAATCGACCGAGGTTCAACCGACGCAGCCCTAAACTTAATATGTGCAGCAAGATACGCAACCTCAGACATTGCAGAAGTAGCCCTTATCGGACACAAAAACTCAGACGATGAAATTTGCCTAGCAATGCCAGGAACAAAAGTCAGAAAAATGCACACATCAAAAAGAGACGCCTTCAAAATAATTAATTCAGAACCTTTAGCAGAAATAACAAAAGAAAAAATAGAAATCTTAAAAACTTTCAATGCAAAAAACTCCAACAAAACAAAACTAGATACAATATACTCAGACAAAGTCGCACTAATCCAAGTATACCCAGGAGCCGACCCCTCAATCTTAGAATTCTACGAACAACAAGGATACAAAGGAATAATTCTAGAAGTAACAGGAATCGGACAAGTCCCAGCAACTGACGCAAAATTCAATTGGCTCCCAAAAATAAAAAAGCTAGTCGACAACGGAATAACAGTCTGCGCAACCCCCCAAACAATTTACGGCCGATTAAACCCAAACATATACTCAGCAGGCAGAGACTTACAAAAAACAGGAATCATTTTCTTGAGTGACATGCTACCAGAAACAGCATTCGTAAAATTAGGCTGGATTCTAGGACATAAAAAATGGAACCCCAAAGAAAAAATGCTAGAAAACATTTCTAATGAATTTAGTTCAAACCTAAAATAATTATTCGTACCTAAGAGCATCAACGGGCCGTAACCTCGAAGCTCTATAAGCAGGAATCACACCAGCAATCATTCCAATTATCACAGAAAACACCAAGGCAAAAATCAAAAGTTCCCAAGTAATCAAAGTCGAACTAAACATCGAACCCATCCCACGAGACCCAGAACCGCCAGTTATCCCACCAGCACCACCAATCATAAAACTAGCAACACTCCCCACAACAACTCCACCAATCCCACCGACAAGACCAATCAGCCCAGAGTTAATCAAGAATATCGTCAAAATATCCCCATTCTTCGCACCAATCGCTTTCATAATCCCAATCTCTTTCGTCTTCTCCAAAACAGAAGTAAACATCGTGTTAGCAATCCCAATCCCACCGACAAGAAGAGAAATCGCAGCAATCGCCCCCAAAAACAAAGCCAAAGTATCCAGCGTCGCAGAAATCGTCTCCTGCATCGAAATCATATTTGAAACAGTAAAATCCCTGTCCTCAGCGTTCAATATCCCCCGAGACATCATCAACTTCTCCTCAATATCAGCAGTCGTATTTTCAACCAAATCAGAATCCTCCGTAACAACCGTCAAAACATCATAGACCCCATCCTCCTTATCTTCCAAAACACCCTCGACAGAATCAATCGGAATGTAAATACTCCCATCCTCCTCGTCCAAAATCCCAACAATCCTAAAAGTCTTACCATTAATAGTAATCTGCCTATTCAACTGCATATCATCAAAAGTACCACTAGCAGTACGCCCACCAATAACAGCAGAATAAACATCAGAAGCGCTCAAAGCCCGACCCTCCTCAATTTCAGAATCAACAATAGTATCCCAGTCCTCATAATTCAATCCGACAATATTTATGTCAGCCTTCTTAGAAGAATAAACAACCTCCTCCTTGGAAGAAACCTGCGACGCAACAAGTTTCACATTATCAACATTCTCAATTGTAAGAATGTCTTTATTCGTTAACTCGGGATCATCTTCTTCTCCCGTCGCCGAAGAAGAAGTATCACCCCCACCAGGACGCATCATCATTTTATTACTAGAAGCCTGACTATACCCCGGAGTCACGCTTATCTGATCAGCCCCAAAAGAATTCATACTTGCCGCCATCGAAGCCTGCGCCCCATTACTAATCGAAACGATAGCCACAACCGCCGCAATTCCAATTATAATTCCAATTATCGTAAGCCAACTTCTAAGCTTACTGTGTATCAGCATGTTCCATGCCAACTCAAACTTTTTTGCGAATCTCATGATTATAAAAAAGGGAGGGCCCTATTTTTTAGCGCCCTTTTCTTTCTTCATCCACTCAGGAGTAAGTGAAGAAATCCCCTTCGAATTTTTTTTCTTTTTAACATACTTGTAACCGACAAAAACCAATACGGCAATAACAAAAATCCAAACTATCCACGTGACATAAGAAGTAGACTCGACTTGCGAAGAACCATTCTTTGAAAGACCTCCTCTAGCTACCGTACCTTCAGAAGCCTCACCCGAAGGAGTAAAGCTCGCGTCAAAAGGAATCTCAATCAACTCAGACCTTCTTATCCCAATAGAATCGGTGTAATCAATTTGCATTTCCAAAACAGAAGCAGTCCCCGAAAGGACAAACCCAACAACAGTATAATCCCCTTGCTCAAGATTACCTATCATCTGGCCACTCGTTCCAACAATCCTAATGCCATCTTGCTCCGGAATCTTAACAATAGCCGCATTCGCATCATTCTGACCAATATTAGCCAAAGCAATAGAAACCTCACCGTCAACATTATCCTGAACAACCGCATCAAAAGCCGTCTGAACATCCTCTATCGAAATATCAAACTCATGAATAATAGAACTACCCAATTCAGAAGTCTGCCTAAACTTAAGAGTATTCACACCACTAACCGCAGATTCATCGACCCTAACCTTGTACTCCAAGACAATCGCCTCAGCACCTATATTATTAAAAGTCCTAACAGCCTCCTCATTTGAATCAAGGAAAAAGGGATATTCTTCAATAAGCTCAAAAGTAACATCTTTCTCTACACCACTATTCTTCTCAACCTGAATCCAAATAGTAAAATAATCTCCAGGACTAACCGGATAAGATTCATACCTCAACTTCGTCAAATAAAAAGCAGTCGAACCAATACTACCTAAAGCCGTATTATCTTCCTCATAGTAAGAAACATCCGCCGAGACAAAGCCAACACTCATAAGTAGAAATACAAAAAACACCAAATAAAAATTTTCTTTTCTCATTTATTTACTACCCCCTTTCATTTTTGTTCTTAACAAAGATGATTGAATGCTCTCCGAGCGTCCTTTCATTTTTGTTCTTTTAACTATCTTTTCAACTTCCCCATCTTTAATATGAACAACCCTATCAGCATACTTCACCAAATTCAAATCATGCGTAATCAAAATTATCGTCTTACCTTCTTTCTTGCAAAGCTTATGTAAAAAATCCATCACAAAACTACCAGTCTTACTATCTAAATTTCCAGTCGGTTCATCAGCCAAAACAATCGGAGCATCATTAGAAAGACTTCGAGCAATAGCAACCCGTTGTTGTTGCCCGCCAGAAAGTTCATTCGGTTTATGATACATTCTATCCCCAAGACCCAAAGCATCCAACAAATGAACCGCCCTCTTCTTAGATTTTTCAGGATCCATATCAATCATCTCCATCGGCAACATAACATTTTTCAAAGCAGACAAAGTAGGCAACAAATTAAATTGCTGAAAAATAAAACCAATTGTCTTTCCTCTCAAGGAAGCCAACTCAGACTCAGACATTTTAGAAATATCTTTGCCTCCAAGGCTCACGGTCCCCCAGCTTGGGATATCTAGGGCACCGACTATGTTCATCATAGTAGATTTACCTGAACCTGAGGGGCCCGTGATTGCGACAAATTCTCCTTCATAAATTTCCAAATCAATATTTCTTAAAACAACCAACGGCTCGGCCTTCCCCATATCATACTTCTTCCAAACATCCTCAATCTCTATCAATTGTTTCATCTTATCTCCGTGCCTCCATCTCTGCAATCAACTCAGCACATCCTTCCAAACTCGGATCTTCCCTGCACTTAATCTTAAGATCCTTACCCTCGGGCAAAACCGATTCATCCGATTCCTGAACAACATCAGGTCTTTTCTCAACAGAATCAATCCTGTCCCCCGACTTCTGAATATCCTGCCCAGAATCATTAGAATTAAAAAACACGAAATAACAAAGCGCACCAACTAACAAAAAAAGAACAATTAACAATAATATGGACTTTTTATCCATCTTACCTCTTACCTCCTACTAACTCTAAAAATGATTTAAGCATTTGTGAGTCAATATTGTTAACAATGCAATTTGTATTTTTCATAACTAACAATCGCAATTTTCCTTTATAAAAAAAATGGATCCAACGTCCACAACGAAAACAAAAAAAATAATTAACTAAATTTATTCGAGACAAGAACCTTGACCCTGACCTTGCATTCTTCCAGAACCTTGACCCTTCATTCCGCCAAAACCATTTCTCTCAACTCCAAACTCTTCCTTAAGTTCTTGCATCCTAGAAAAATCGCCAGCCTCTCTAGCTTCTTCCATAGCTTCTCGAAATTCAGCTCTCTCCTGATGTCTAGCAACAAGCTCATTGAAATTCTCTTCATTCAAACTCTCAGACATTTCAGCAATCCTGTCCTCCATCAAAGATTTCCATTCAGCATATTCTTCGTTCTCAACAGCAGCACGAATAGCTTCTTTCTGATCCTGCATCTCAGCCCTTTCATCATCCGTCAAGCCAGACATAAAACCATTACCAGAACCAAAAGCACTAACCATACCAACTCCAAGAAGAGCAACCATTGCCAAAGCAGCAACTAATGTATATTTTCTTTTCATATTAATAATCCTCCTTTCAATACCATAACAAATCCAGTAAAAAATCGCTTATAAAAAAGATGGACCTAAAATCCACTCCTATTATATAACCTTAAATATTATGATTACTATAAAAGAAAATGGCAATGCACTTAGCAGGACGAGCAATTCAGGGAGGTCTGGGAAAAGGTCTGGGAAAATTAGCAGTCCCTGGCTTCGGAGCAGAAATTCTCTACTCATTCATAATAATCGCCTGCAGTCTAATGATATACTTCGGCACAAAAGAACTCTACGAACTAAGCTCCCACAAAGGCATCAAATATTTCAGACTAGCATTCCTATTCTTCGCCTTCGCATACTTCTCCAGATCATTCATTAAATTCATAATAACCTCCTTTGACATCAAAATAATATCCGACATTTCCCCAAGAGCCCTCGGTGCAGTCTTCGGAACAATAACAATATTCATATTCATGTATTTCAGCGCAATGGCAATCTTCTACCTACTCTACAGCGTCATGTGGAAAAAATGGAAAAGCAAAACTATCTACAACTTCCACGCACTCGCATTAATCATGGCCTCAGCAACGGTGATACTAAGAACCCCTTTAATCTACCTCGCAATAAATCTTATACTTCTATTTTTCGTAACCCTAACATATTACATATCCAGAAAACAATCCCACAAGAAAAACTCCCTCCACATAATCTACATCCTACTCTTCATCTTCTGGACAATAAACATCCTTGACATCCTAATCCCAAATTTCTTCCAATCCGTCCAATTATTCATCTACCTAGCCTCATCCGGAGTCTTCCTCGCCATTCTCTACAAAGTCCTAAAAAAAACAGGTTCAAACTAAAATGGCAAAAAGAGCAAAACTCGAAATAATAAAAGATATCTTAGAAATAGTTAAAACAAATCACAACTCAATCAAACCAACCCCCCTATTAAGAAAATCAAACATCTCCTCATCAAGATTCAAAGAATATTTCAATGACCTAATGAGAAAACAATTTATTGAAGAAAAAATTCACAAAAAAGACAAACTTATTTCCCTAACAGAAAAAGGCTACAAGTTTCTAGAAAAATATAAAACGATAATTAACTTTATCGATGAGTTCGAACTACAAGATTAAAACAAAAACCCCTAGAAAAATAAATAGGAGTAGAATAAAATTATTTTTTAACTGTCCAACTAATTGGAAACTTAACAGCAACCTTGTTGTAAACAAAAATCGCCAATAGCATAAACAAATATGCTACAAAACCACCAATTATAGGAGCATAAACCAGCAACTGCAAAGCGCCAACATTTCCAACCAACGCTTGATACTCAGGCATTTGCCTTACAAGGATAAGTTGAAGAATACCCAAAATCAAATACATGACTAGAGCAAAGACACCAAAATACATAGCAAATCCGTAATTTATCTTCTTTAATTCCATATTCTACCTCAATTTAATTAATCAAAACAAGAAAACAACTTATTTAAACCTTATCACACTTTTTCAGGACATGGAACACGACTACAAAAAACTCGGGCTAAAAGCAGGACTAGAAATTCACCAACAACTAAATACAAATAAACTTTTCTGCAATTGCCCCTCAATTCTCCGAAGCGACGAACCGCAATATATAATTAAAAGGACCCTAAACCCAGTAGTAGGCGAAACAGGTATAGTAGACATCGCAGCGAAACACGAAGCAGAACAGAACAAAAACTTCACATACCAAGTCTACGACACAAACTGCCTTGTCGAACTAGATGAAGAACCTCCTCACGAAATCAATCAAGACGCCCTAAAAATAGCTTTACAAATATCATTCTTACTTAACTGCAAAATTTTCCCAGTCGCCCAAATCATGCGAAAAACTGTCGTCAACGGATCAAACACATCAGGCTTCCAAAGAACAGTAATGATTGCCCACGACGGATACATAGAAACCTCAGCAGGAAAAATATCAATCGACGCCGTAATGCTAGAAGAAGACTCAGCAAGACCAGTATCCGAAGATGAAAATTCAAAAACCTACAAACTAGATAGGCTAGGTATCCCACTAGTAGAAATCGCAACTGGCCCACACATGCACACCCCAGAAGAAATCAAAGAAGCTGCATTAAAAATCGGAGAAATCCTAAGAGCCTGTAATGTAAAAAGAGGAATCGGAACAATCAGGCAAGACGTAAACATATCAATCAAAGGAAGCGAAAGAGTAGAAATCAAGGGCTTCCAAGACCCAAAAATGATGATCAAAACAATTGACATAGAAATAGAAAGACAAAAAAATTGCGTCAAAGAAAAATCATGCCAACAAGAAGTAAGAAACGCATTACCCGAAGGCACATCAGAATTCCTAAGACCAATGCCAGGAGCCGCAAGAATGTACCCAGAAACCGACGTCCCACTTCTAAAAATCTCAAGAGATCTAACCAACGAAATAAAAAAGAACCTGCCAAAACTAGCATCCGAACATAAAAGCTATCTAAAAGAATTCGGCCTCAACGAAGAACTAATGAAACTAATCCTAAAACAAAAAAGAACCGAAGATTTCAAAACCCTAATACACGAACACAACCACCCCAACCTCGTCGCAAAAATGCTAACCCTATTTCAGACAGAAAATAAAATAGACACAGACAAACTAGAAGAAATTCTAGAACATGTTGAAAATAAAAAAATCGCACCAAACGATGTTAAAACAATAATGCAAAAAATCGCTCAAGGAAAATCATTAGAAGAAGCAATGGAGAAATCAGACATTGACCTAAAATCCGAAGCCGAGAAAATTATCAAAGAAAAACCAGGCTTATCTCAAGGAGCATACATGGGTTTAATCATGGGCAAATTCAAAGGACAAGTTTCAGGCAAAGAAGTCGCCGATATTTTGAAAGAATTGATGTAAAAATTCATGTTAGTAGAAACAAAATTTTAATTATTAGAAGCAAGAAAAGAGCCTCGCCTCACACTTCACCTAAAAAAATCAAATTGCCCTAAACAACTTTTTTATTATATCTTGGGAGACACTTTTCCACTGGAATCCATTTATTTATTGGCTTATCGCAATATAAACATTTATCCGTTCCCTCATACGCTTGATGTAAACGTACAACTTCGCCCAATGGAGGTTTAGGAATAGATACCCAATTTGAATAATCATTCCTTGCTACTACTCGCATAATTCCTGCTTCAGCAACTTTTCCTTCTAATTCAAATCTAGCAGCACTGGCTAAACACTTGTCTAAATGTTCATTCCCACTAGATACAGCACCAGATGCTCTCCATTTTCTCCAAAATCTTGGATCATTCTCTTTACTTTGATTTACCATATTGCATTTAGAATTTCTTTAATCTTTATAAATCTTTCGATACTTTTGCTACTATGAAGTTAATACAGGTAACACCCAAATTCCGAACCCAAAATTCTTTGAATTTTGCCACACTGCGTTCTCCTCCTTTCAGTCGTAGGGAAACATAACAGGAATTTAACGGGAAAATGCTCGGCTCGCATTTTTCCCAAATCACATTCAACGACTTCGTTAAATCACAACGTTCAACCCTACTTCAAAACTCCGCTAGCTGCCCACGCAACAAACAAAGCTATAACAGCAGAAACACACATAACAACAATCCAACTGTTAGATCCAGAAGCCGCACCAAAGGCACCACCAATAGCCCCACTAATCCCGGCCACCCAAAACATATTTTTTTTACTCTTCATTTCAAATCAACCCCCAATTCCTTCAACCTCTTAATATGCGCCTGCATTATCGCTTCAACATTCCCAACCATTTTAACCAACTCATTCCTCTCCGCCGACAAAGTATTCAAGGCCCCCTTGTGAAAACCAACCTCTTCTTCAGCAGACATTTGAGGAACCTCAGCTTCTTTATTAGCTTCAGGCACAGACTCTTGCGTAGCATCATTAATCGCATTCTCCAAATTTTCAACATCCATAAACAACCAAATCAAACTCACTATAAAAACATTACCTCCCCAACAATTTTATAAACCCTCCAAACTCTAAAATAATATGCAAAGAATAATGATCAAAAACCTGCCAGAAAAAATCGGAAAAAACGTAGAGATAGCAGGATGGATCGACACAATCAGAGAACATGGGAAAATCACATTCTTAGAAATCCGAGATATAACTGGAACAGTCCAAACAGTTGTCACAGCAAAAAACGAAAAAAATTTCGAAACAGCAAAATCCCTAACTAAAGAATCTTGTATAAGAGTCAAAGGGCAAGTAAACGAACGACCCAAAGGAACAGAAAACAAAAATTCTCCAGCGGGCGGCGTAGAAATAAAAATCGAAGAACTAGAAGTTTACAACAAATGCCCAGCTCTGCCTTTCGACTTAGATAACCAAGATACAAACGAAGAAATCAGATTAAAATACAGATACCTTGACCTACGAAGACCAGAAATGCAAAAGAACCTAATCATAAGAAGTAAAATTATCAAAGTAATCAGAGACACTCTTCACGAAGAAGGTTTCAGCGAATTTGAAACTCCAATTCTAGCAAAATCAACTCCAGAAGGAGCACGAGATTATGTCGTCCCCTCAAGAACTCAACCAGGAAAATTCTTCGCACTTCCACAATCCCCACAATTATTCAAACAACTCTTAATGGTCGCAGGTTTCGAAAAATATTTTCAAATTGCAAAATGTATGAGAGATGAAGACCTTAGGTCAGACCGACAACCAGAATTCACACAACTAGACCTAGAAATGTCATTCGTAACACAAGACGACATAATCGCAATAACAGAAAAATTACTAAAAAAAATCTGGAAAGAAATCTTAAACGTCGACATACAAACCCCATTCCAAAGAATCTCCTACGATGAGTCAATGAAAAAATACGGAATCGACCGACCAGACTTAAGAAAAAATAAAGACGATCCAAAAGAATTTGCATTCTGCTGGGTTGTAGATTTCCCTGCATTCGATAAATCCGAAGGAAAAGGAAAAATGATTGCAACACACCACCCATTCACACATCCAGAAATGGAATCGTTCAACAAAGACCCAGAGACAGCAAAATCAATCGCATACGACATCGTCTTAAACGGAACTGAAATCGGTGGCGGTTCAATCAGAATCCACGAAGAAGAAATCCAAGCAAAAGTTTTCGAAGTTTTAGGAATCAACCCAGAAGAACAAAGAGAAAAATTCGGCTTCCTACTTGACGCCCTAAAATTCGGAGCACCTCCTCACGGCGGAATCGCATGGGGTCTAGACCGACTTGTCCAAATCGTACTCGGAGCAGAATCAATCAGAGAAACAATCGCATTCCCTAAAAACAAAGAAGCAAAAGACCTAATGCTCGATGCACCAAGTTCACTTTCAAAACAACAATTGAAAGACGTACACATCGGACTAGATCTTCCAAAAGAAAAGAAAAAAGAATAATTTCTTAAATAACAAATTCCTATATCTTTCATGCAAATCAAACTAAAGTGGTGGTTAATCTCAGCATGCCTTTACCTTTTCTGCGTCGCCCTCCTAATGCAATATCCAATTTACCCAATCTGGCAAATCTTTATATTCCCAACAACTCTCGCAATAAAAATCGTCGGTACAACCATCCCCGTCCTTACAATGGTCATCAATCTGCTAATCGTCGCACTAATCGGAGCCACAATCAACTTCACAATAAATAAAATAACACACAAGAAAGAAACCTCAGCAATTCAAACTGAACCCGTCTCCCTCGCGCCTAGGCAAGACATGCAAGTGAAAATGGGGAACTAATTCTCCCACGACAGCTAAATTAAAATCCTCAATCCCTTTCTCATTCAAAACATCCTTAACAGTCTTCAATAAATCCTCATACAACTCAGAAGGTAAGTCTAAAAAATTCTTATAATGCTCATTCGGAATAACCAACAAATGCCCCTCAACTTTAGGGTTAACATCCTTTATCACAATAAAATTATCCCGCTCCAAAACTTTCTCACAAGGAATCTCACCTTTCACAATCTTACAAAACACACATGCCCGTTTAGTATCGAAATTTTCAGAATCTCCTAAAGAGGGTACACCTGTGCGTGATACATCCATAACTAAAACAAATCCCCAAACATTATAAAATTAACTCTTCTTACAATAACAACTTCCACCATCTTGAGTACACTCCCCATCAGGACAAGTCCCATCACAAATTCCATAACCTTCGAAATAATAACCACAAGGATTAGCAGCTATATCAGGAATAGAATCTCCATAAACCACAGGAACACTACTACCAGCTCCACCACCAGAATCACCGCCGCCAGTTCCACCACCAACACTAGCAACATTATCAAAAGAAGACTCATTATCATTTACATCAACAGGAACCTCTACAGAACTCCCAACACTATCAGAACCAGAATTCGCAACCGGCTCCTCTCCTTCAAAAAACTCACCAACGATAAGCGCAATTACAGCCAACGCAAAAAAAACCATCAAAGCAATAATAATCCAATCTCTCCTCATTAAACAAACAAACAAACCGAGTATAAAAAATTAACTAAACAATTAAACCGTCAACACCATAATCTTCCAAGTGCGCCGACTCATTATCAATATTAAACCAAGAAGGCATACCAGAAATCCCATAATCTAAAGGATCGTCACTCGAAAAATAAATATAATCGATAACAGACTTATCCTGAGCTGAAAGACCCTGCGCCGTCAGCTTCGGCAAATAAACAAAAGACTCTATACCATTAGAATCAGGACTATTGTCTCCCTCAAACCGCTTCAAAAAACTCGGAGCCGAGTCCGAAGCATAATAATAAGAATTCTGAATATGCAAACTAAAATTACTAGTATCAGCACCCAAAACAAAATCAGTATACGGAGTTTCATAAAAAGAATTCGTAACCTGCCCAGTCTCAATCAAATACAACGGATCCTCAAAACCCTCAATCGGAATAAGAGCATAAGTCGACATATTCCTATCCCATCGAACCAACCCTCCAACATCCTCAATCTTCACGCCAATACTCAACTTAACGCGAATATTCCAAGGATCAACCTGATCAACAGAAATCGCAGGAGAAGAAAAATCAACATTCGCATTTATCTTCAAACTAGACGTCTCAAACGCATCCTTCATATCGTCAAACTTCGCACCATTCATTAAAGTTTTTGTAGCCCCGCCCAAGCTCCCATTATAAAACAACTCCTGAAAAGAATCATTAACACTCCCAATATAATTATTAGAAGCAACAATTTCCTCATGTACAAGAAAAATGGACCTAAACCCAGCAACGTATAAATAACGAGGGATATCATGCTCAACCGACGAAACAAAATTATTCAAAGTTTCAACACGCCTATTCACAGCACTTCGGTCCACAACAACATCATAAATAGTATACGACATAAAAAACAAAGTCAGAATAAAAATTACAACCACCGTAAAAAACACCCCTCTTTTATTTTTCATTTTAAAATAACCCCGATACAAAATCAGCCAAGAAATACCTAATCGTCCAAAATATCACAAGACCCGAAATAACTATAGGAATTAAATATTTTAAACCCGCCTTCTCATCTCCCTTGCTAACCAAACCAATAATCAAGGAAGACAAAGCCCCAATTGTAATCATAAAAGCCATAGAATAATAGACAATAAAATTCATCGAAATACTAATCCCCGAAAACGAAAAGGGAACATTCAGATTCGCAACACTCGCATCCATCGCAGGAGTCGAGGCCATCATCCCAGTCATTGCTTGAACCAAAATAGTCGAAAGAGCAAACAGCGCCGGAGCCCCAATTGCAACAGCAACAAAAATAAAAATCTCATACATCAAAACATTAGAGGCTGCCCTCTTCTCAACAAAAGACCGCTCTCTCATATTTGAAGCCGTCCTCTCAAGCAAAATCGCCAAATTCCCACCAGCCCGCAAACCAGAAGTAATCAAAGTAATCGTCTTCTTAATTTTTTCAGAATCTATCCTAGCCGACATATCCGCCAAGGATTTTTCCATACTCCGTCCCGTCGTGATATCTTTACCAATTCTCATTATCTCAGCATCAAGCGGCTCAAACTCTTTCCTAGCACTAAGCAAAATAGCCTTATCAATAGTTATGCCCGCCCTCAGATTACCCGAAACCAATTGTAAAAAATCAGGAAATACCTTTTCCATTTTATTCACCTCAGCAGTTTTCTTTAATGATTTATTAACACGAATAGAAACCATAAACAAAACAGCCACCAAGAAAAAAACCGAAATCGAGAAGATAACACTTTTCTTCAACAAAAGAAAACCAGCACCAAAAACGGCACCAGTAATAACACCAACACCAATCATCAATTTATTTCTGCCAGCCTCTTTCTCATGAGAAGTACGACGAATATTCCTCGCAACAGGAACCGCAGCTTCAGAAACAGTTTTCTTATCAACTTTAGCAAAGGTTTTCTCAACCTTAGCCGCAACCTTAGGCCCCACCTTAACAACAGGCTTATTCTTAACCTTAGACTTAACAGAAAGTTCCTTATTGAGTTTCTTCTCGGCCTTCTTAAATTTCTTTTCAATTTTTTTCTGTTCCTTCTTCTCAGACCGCTTAGCAATCATTTTACTAATCCCCAAACTAAACTTAGGCTTAACTTCAGACACGACCCCAGAAACAATTTTTTTATCTAGCTTTGGAATAATAATAGGAACAACTCCAGCCTCTATCTTTTTTTCAGGCTTTGGCTCAACCTTCTTCTCAAGTTTAGGCTCAACCTTAGATGCAATCTTAGACTTCGACTTAACAACAGATTTCTTCAATTTTTTTTCAAGTTTTCTCATAACCTTTTTTTCAGCTTTCCTAGCCTTCTTAATTTTCTTCTCTAATTTTTTAACTGCCCTTCTCTCAGACCTCTTTGGTTTCACAACCTTAGACTTCTCTACTCTCTTCGGCTTCTCAACTTTCTTCTCAATCTTAGGCTCAGACTTTTCCTTAACACCATTAATGGCCTTAGTAAATTCTTCCTCGCCAATCAAATCTACCATTATAACAACGTCGGCCTCTTAGATTTAATTATACCAAGAAACATTATTTGAACCAGAACAACAAAAATAAACAACCCCATAAAAATCATAATAGTGGTATTCCCAGGAAGACTAATCATCGAAGAAAGAATCGTCAAAAAAGTCACGGACAGCGAAGGGACAATAACCGACACAAGCATATAAAACATAATCATAGGATTCAACTTATTCCCATACTGCTGAATCTGAATCATCTGCTCCTCATTCAAAGCATGAATATTATCCCCAATAACAACAGCCATATCGCTCCCCGCTCTCATACCATTACTAATCTGCCAAAGCGCCCTCTTAAAATAATTCGACGGATTTTTCGCACTCAATTCCTCCAAAACATTCACCTCAGATTCGCCCGCATTAATCTTCTGCACAGCCTTCATAAACTCGCCACTCAATTCCCCATAACCAGAATCAGAAATATTCACAAGGATACTAAAAAGTGGTATACCAGAATTCAACTGAATCAACATATCCTCAAGAGCAGGAATCAAATTCCTCTCAATATCTCTTTGCCTCTTCAAAAAATAAATCTTAGGATAAGTCATCTGATTCATATAAATAATACAAGAAAACAAAAACAAAAAACCAATAGCGAAAAGAAACCATTCAATTTTATTGAAAAGCAGCAATAAAGAAAGCATCAAAAAAAGAGAAATAAAAAACATCGTCAAAAAACTTCTTCTCATAACCCCGATATATTCCTCTCTACTTATCGGCGCCCCAGAATCTTTCAAATATTTATCCAAACTATCCTTCTTGGACTTAATCCTTTTTGAATACGGTCTAGAAACTTTTCTCAACCTCGAAATATTCGAACCAGCGAACGGAATTTTAAATTTCATTTCAAAAACCCTTTATTATTCTTTTTAATTGCATCAAGCAAAAAAGATTTATTAGAATAATACGCATTCATAACCTTACCCATACTCTGCAAATCACGAACATCATTAGCAATCATCCAAGACAAAATTTTACTCTTTTCGCTCAAGTTCTCCTGAATCTCCTTATTAGACATTCCTGTAGTCCTAGTTATATCCTCAAAAAATTTACTACTCTCACTATGCTGAATCATCTTATCACCCTCGGGAATCCATCTATAAAGAATATTAGCAGAAGCCTTATCATTCCCAACATCAAACTCGGCAACCTGCAAAACTCTCCTAATTCCCTTCCTTCTATCTCTAAACATAACAACATTCAAATTAACAGCGCTCAAAAGATTTGGCGGAATATTTAAAGGGGGATGAGTAATTCTAGAAATAGTCTCCGTAGCTGAATCCGCATGCAGCGTAGCATAAACACTATGCCCAGTATGCATAGCCTCAAACAAAACCATCGCCTCTTGCTGCCGCCTCATCTCACCCATAACAATTCTATCAGGTCTCATTCTCAGAGAATTAACCAATAAATCAAGCATCGAAACCTCTCCCTTCCCTTCAGGATTCGCAGACCGAGTAACAAGCGGGGTCCAATACAAAAACTCAGGCAACATCAACTCTCTCGTATCTTCAACCGAAACAATTCTATTATTTGGCGGAATAAAAGGCATACATGCATTCAACAAAACTGTCTTTCCCGAAGCCGTCCCGCCAGAAATCAAAACATTCATTTCATACTCAATCGCCAACCACAACAAACACGCAATCGTCAAATCACAAGTCTTATTCTTTATCAAATCGACTATCGTATAAGGATCCCTCGCAAACTTCCTAATAGTAATAGTATTCCCATTAGTACTAATCGGATAAAGAACCGAATTAACCCTGTCCCCAGTAACAAGATGTGCATCAAGCAAAGGACTAAGAACAGTAATCTCACGACCAACCCGACGAGCCACACTCTTAGAATAATTAACAATCTTATCCTCCCTCTTCAAAATAATATTCGACTTAACCCAACGATACTTCTTATGATAAACCCGAATCGATTCCTTCGCCGACAAAATAACAATCTCTTCCAAATTCGGATCATTAACCATAAACTCAATCTCTCCAAGTCCCAACATTTCCTGAATCAATTTCCCAATCAAAAAATCCTTAGTAGCCTGATCAGTATTAGGCAACTTCTCATCCAAAATTTTTTCAGCTTCATCAATAAATCTCTTCTTAACTTCATCAAAAGCCGAAGGATCAAGTATCTCTTTCATACTAACCGTCGTCACCAAAACCAATTGATTTCTCAAATCGGCCAACAAAGCCGCAGTAACAGGACTGACCTCGGGAATCACAAGATTATAAACAATTCCCAAATCTTCCTGAACAATATTAACCTTAACCTTCGCCCCATCCGCAACAAGATCATAAGATTCGATAATTTTTTTATGTCCTGGCTTAATCGGTTCAAGCTTCACCTTCTTATGAACATCTTCTTCCTTAGAAACAACCTTCGCCTTAGCATGATGAAACTTCTTACTATGAGATACATGTTTCTTACTATGATTTACATGAGGAGATTTATTAGCATGGGATGTATGATGGGACTTCTTGCTATGAGGTGCATGGTGCACCTTTTTATCACTTCTTGACTTTTTCTTTTCCATTCTCTTTTTCTTTATTCTCCTCCTCTATTATTCTTATGTAAGACTCTCCCAACGCCGGATATTCAATCGAAGCAAGATTAGAAGATTCCAAAATCTTACACCACTCCATCGCCGTATCCCGACTAACCTTAAAACCCCTTGAAATCGAAGACAAATGAATCTTCTTCTTCTGTTTCAAAGCAGCATAAAGCGAATCTAAATCTGTACCTTTCCCCTTAGATCCAGCAACAACACTACTCCGACTAATCTCATCATTCCTTCTCCTTTTACCAATCTCACGAGCAACAAGAAAAAATATAATTAAAAGTACTACAAACAATTGAATAAAGAAAACAATCTTCTGCGTCAAACTAAGTCCAACAAAAGTAGCCTTTACACTATCTGTTATCGACATCCCAGTAAGACCTCCAGAAGAAGAAAACTCCCCACCATTCTTATAACTCGAATACGACCAGAAACCTACGTTCATCAAAACAAAGAAAAGGAGCACTAAAAGAACCTTTCCTAAACACGCCATCCCTCTTTTTTCCATCCTCATAAAAATGTTTAAATACAACATTGAACATAAAGTAGAGGATTTTATAAAGCTTCCGAAGGTAAATGGAACAAAAAAAGAAGGCGCAGATAGGCATGGAATATCTGATGATCGTTGGTTTTCTGACATTCATTTTGATAGGCACATTAGCCGTAGCTTTCTACCACAGCAACTCCCTTAGAGACATGATATCATCAAGACAAGTAGACGGCATGGCAAACAAAATCGTATCATCCGCAGAATCGGTTTTCTACTCCGGCGAACCATCAAAAATAACAATCGTAACAAACATCCCAGAACGAATCACCCTAATCGAAATAATAAACAACACAATTTACGTATCATTTGAAACGTCCTCCGGCCCAAACAAAGTAGACTTCCCAAGCAACGTTCCAATAACGGGAACTATATCATCCGTTTCAGGACTAAGAGAAATAGTTCTAGAAGCAGAAAACACTTCTGTGTCAATAAACTCCTAAAATGCAAAATAAAAAAGCACAATCCGCGGTTGAACTAATGATAGTAATTAGCTTCATAGCTTTCTTCTTCATCCTTTTCATCGGAGCCATCCAATCAAAAATGGCAGACAAAACATACGAGAAAAAAAACATAATCATTAAAGATGTCGTAAAAAACGTCAAAGAAGAAATAAATTTAGCAGCACAATCACAAGATGGATACTACAGAGAATTTGAAATCCCAGATAAAATAATCAACGATGAATATGGAATCTACTTATTCGAAAGAGTAGTATACGCCAACACAACAGATCAAAAACACGCAATAGCCCTAAGCACAGCAAATGCCACAGGAATTCTAAAAAAAGGAACAAACATAATTCAAAAACAAAACGGAGAAATCAACCTAAATTAAAATGACAAAAAAAGCACAAGCATGGGGAACAGACCTAGCAATAGGATTCATGATATTCTCAGCAGCAATAGTATTCTTCTATTTCTATTCCTTCAATTACACAAACGAAACTGAAGATATGCTCCAAATTTTAACATACGAAGGAAACTACATAGCCGACGCAATCATGTCATCAGGTAGCCCCACAGACTGGACAAACGAAACAGTACAAGAAATCGGAATCGAAGATGACGGAAAAATAAACGAAACAAAATTCGAACGATTCTTCAACCTCACTCAATCAGACTATAACAAAACCAAGACATTATTTCAAACAAGATACGATTACTATTTCTTCTTAAAAAATGAAAGCATAATGGGATCCGAAGGAATCGGGAAACCTGGAACAAATTCAACAAACATTCAAGCTTCAAATTTAATTAAAGTAACGAGGTTCACCATATACAAAAATAAACCAACCACGGTATACCTCTACATATTCGAACCATGAAAACAAAAAAAGCAATCTTCTTCAGCGGCGACGCCCTAATCGCATTAATGATAATTATGTTAGTCCTAATAATAGCCGTGCCAAGAACCTACAACCCCTCAACACGAACAAGCATACACTCAGACACAATGAAAGTATTGTCAAATCTAAAAGTCGGAGAAATAGACAACACTCAAATAAAAGCGCTAATAGCAAGCGGCGACATCGAAGACCTAAATAAATCAATACTAGAACAAATAGGAGAATTCTACGTCACAGATAAAAACTTCGCAAGAGCAACCGCCAATGAAATCTTATCATATTTAGATACAGACAGAAACATAGGAATCTGGTACGAAAAAGAATTAATCGCTTCAAAAAATTCAACTCCAATTGAAAATGCCAGAAACATAGAAGTAGAAAGACAAATAATCAGTGGTATCCAAGAAGGAAACGAAACAACAGGATATTCGGCAAGAGCATATTTATCTTCAGACGTACAAACAGAATATTTCTACTTCGGAGGTTATGTCGGAGACGGAAATATATCAGCAAACATCGAGTACGAAGGAAACATCACAGGGGCCAGAATAGAAATTGCAACAAACAAAAACTTCAGCGTCTACATAAACAATAATTATTCAGGATATTACGAAAGCTCGACATCAAATATAATACCAGCACAATATGATATAAGCTCATACCTAAGTAATTTCCAAAACGGCTCAAACACAATAGAATTCGTCGGAGAAGAAATGAGAATAACAGGAGGATATATTCGAATAGAGTATACTGGATTCGCAGAAGAGACAACAAAACAATATCTCCCAGGAATTTCAGGTCTAATTAATATCTACGACGGCTTCTACACGAAAAACTTACAAACCCTAGCAGTCTCCCTACATCTCGACAGCCCATACGAAATATTCTTAACGATAGGAAACAAAACAATATTCGAAAATTCAACAAGCGGCGAAGAAACAATAACAATAACCAACGCAGAAATATCCTCAATCATAAATTACAACGAGATAGCAAACAAAACAGTCCCAATAAGAATTGGAATATCAAACGCATCATACGTCATAAACGAAACCCGATACGTTGACGCATTCTCAGTAACAGATTTATCAGGAAGCATGTGTGACTGTTCTCAATCTGGATGGTTTAGTACTTGTAAATATAATGAAGAAAGATGTGGCACACATTGGTCTTGCAGTAGCGGAGTTTGTACTGAAGGAATCAATGAAGCTAGAGAAGCAAACGATGCATTTATAGATGGAATCCTAAATGCAAGCGGAAATCAAGTTGGATTAGCTGGATACGAATATAATGCAGATCTTACAGAATACCACCAATTATCAACAGATAACGTCTCATTAAAAGCAGAAGTAGCTTCATGGTTAGCTTATGGAGGAACTTGTATTTGCTGTGGAATAAATAGGGGAATATCTGGCTTCTCAGGATCAAGCTCAGAAAAAATGAAAGTTATGATAGTAATGAGTGACGGAGCGGCAAACTACGGTTGCAGTAATTTTAACGATTTCACGGGATCAAGCTCGGGTAGTGCCGCACAAGACGCTATAGACTCAGCATGCGAGGCCTACCAAAACCACGGAATCACAGTTCACGCAATAGGATTCGGATCAGGCGCCGAAGAAACAACACTCCAAGCAATAGCCGCATGCGGAAATGGATCATACTACGCAGGAAACATAAGTAACATAGTTGCACTGTACCAACAAATATCAGAAGAAATCCTCAACGCATCTTACTACGAACAAACAATCAGCGCCTCAGGATCATTCGCACCAGCAATCCTCTACCCAGATTCATACATAGAAATAGGACAAACCTCCTCAGAAGAACCACCAAGAGGATTAATTCTAACGGTAGAAGAACAATTCGACAACGCCTCCGCAGGAACATTCGACATACCAAGCGACGCAGCAATAATCTCAGCCGAAGCAATCTCTTACTCAGGTCCTCGATGGACAGCAGAGACATGGCTAAACGGCAACAACATTTACCAAATAAGCGACTACGGAAGCAAGTATATAGACCTCGGCGACCCCTACGCAATCAGCATTCCAAAAACATTAATCCAAACAAACAACACAGTCGAAATAAAAACAGCAACCACATCAATGAACACAACCGAAGGTTCAGCCTATAACAAAATAATATACAAGATACAAAAGAACTCCTCGTCATATTCAACAATTTGCCCAATAATCGACGGGTGCAGTTGGACAATTGAATTCGAAGACAACACAAATATAACAATCGACGTTCCAGCCACATACAACGGAAGCGCAAAATGCTACTACACATCCGCAAGTCAATCATACGACCCCAACGACGCCCTCCAAGAAGCAACATACAAACTATTACAAATCCTCGACCTAGACTCCAACAACAAAATCGATTCAAAATTCTCAGAAAACAATCTTCAAATTACCCCAACAGAAATCAAAGGAATCCCATTCACTTGGTCAACAGAAGTTCAAATCCGAATCTGGGATTAACCAAATATTTTTATACTCAGTAAATATATATGAATATGAAAAAGGTGAAAAAAAGAGTTCTAAAGCCAAAGGCTAAAAAGAAAATATCCAAACCAAAAACGATTTCTAAAAAGAAACCCATTAAAAGAAAAACAGTCACAAAAAAACCAGCCAAAATTTTAAAAGTTTCTACAGGAGTAAAAAATCTAGACAAAATTACCAAGGGTGGTTTCGTAAAAAGTTCCGTAAACATGATTGTAGGATGTACTGGAACCGGAAAATCCATTTTTGCAGCTCAGTTTCTAATGGCAGGATTAGAGAAGGGCGAGAAGTGCTTATACATAAGTTTTGAAGAAAAAAAGGAAGAAGCCTATGCAAATCTACTAGAAATCGGATGGGATTTTGAAAAATATGAAAAGGCAGGAAAATTCTTCTTCATAGAATACACTCCGCAAAAAGTACAAACAATGCTTGAAGAAGGTGGCGGAGAAATCGAAACAACGGTCTTAGGGCAAAAAATTGATCGAATGAGTATCGACAGCATAAGTGCATTCACAAGCTTATTCAACAACCAGCCCGACGAAAGAGAATCGGTTCTTTCGCTCTACTCCCTACTAAGAAAATGGACATGTACAACCCTCCTAACCCGTGAAAACGACCCATCAATCAAGGAAAAGCATTCTTCCGTCCTAGAATTCGAATCAGACTCCATTATCAACCTATATTCCATGATGAAGAAAAACACACGAGAGAAATTTTTAGAAGTTCTAAAAATGAGGAGAACAAAACATTCAACCAAAATATATCCATACGAAATCAAAAACAAAGGTATAATCGCAAAATCTAGACCCTTCTCAGGAAAACTAAGGATACAAGAAGCTGCAAGCTAATTCTGAAATAAAAAAAGAAATTTGATTAACAAATTTCAAGAATAAAAAACAAAAAAAAGAAATTAATAATTATGCGACTACTGTAGTCTTTATACTACCAGTAGAAGTTAATTGTGTTGTTCCAGTTCGAGTATATTTAATGGTTATATCCCCGTTAAATTTATCTCCAGCAACTAAAGCAGAATCACAAACAGCTGAAACATCAGCTATATCACCAGAAGAAATTGCAGCAGGAGCAGCAACAGCACAATTAACACTATTCTCAGCATCAACAACTGTTATAGAAACAGGAGTTATAGTTCCATCACCATTATTCTTTACACCTAAACCAATAGTTCCATTAGTAGCACTTGCCCCAGCATTCCAAGCTTCTAAATAGAATGGAGCATTAAGACTAGCAACATTTTGACTAGTTCCACCGATAGTAAAATAAGACAAAGCTCCTATCGCGATGATTGCAGCTAGAATCGCCCAGCCATAAGTCATCAAAAATTCCATAGCCGCTTGTCCTCTTTTTTCTCTAAACATATATACACCTCCTTCTACCACGATAAAAACTCAAAGAAGAACTTCTTTATAAAGATTACGATGTCCCGTCGAACACCCCCTACAAAACTTTATAAAATTCCCACACCCAATATTAACATGACAAACAATTTCACATGGCACAAAGTAACAGAAAAAGAAAAAGAAGAAATTAGAAAGAACTCCAAAAATCTCCTAAACGAATTCGCATCAAAATTAGATAAAATAAAAGCATCCGAAAGTCATTTCGAAAACGACACAGGGACAAGAAAGGAAGGAACTGGTTGGAACACAGACCCCGATTTCAGAGACTTAATGTTTCTAAACGCACCATTCGTCGAAGATAATTCAATAGTAGCCGAAAAGGGGTCTTGGAAATGATGGGAATTCTAGAAGGAAAATATATCATAGCATCAGGACCAGTTATAATTGAAGATGGGAAACTCTTAGTAAATAAAGATGATAAAGATGATTTCTATAAAATTCCGGGAGGATCAGTTCAAGAAAACACAGAAGATCTAGAAGAAGCATGTCGCAAAAAAGTCAAAGAAGAAATTAATGGGGAAATAGAAATCATTAAACCTCTCCATCCAAAAATTCTATGGGAAAATCCTCAAACAAAAGAAAAAATGACAATTATTCTAACAAGCTATCTAGCTAAATTAAAAAACGAAAACGAAATAAAACCTACAGGCTCAACAGTAGAAATTAAATGGCTTGACTTGGACAAAATCGACGAGTGGAAAAACAAAGTTTCACCATACACTCAATTCCTAATCGAAAAAGGAGACATCGTATGAACCTCAAAACTAAAATAAAACAAATCAAAGAAGGAAAATTAACATCAGTAAAAAACGTAATGAATTTCTCAAAAGAAATAGCAACACCAAAAACAAAAGATCTCAATATATTTTTATCCTTAAATGAAAACGCAATCGAACAAGCAAAAAAAATAGATAAAAGAATTAAAGAAGGAAAAGCTGGAAAACTAGCAGGACTTTGTTTCGCTATAAAATCAAACATCTCAGCAAAAGGCTTAGAAACAAACTGCGCATCAAAGGTACTCGAAGGATACGTCTCCCCATACAACGCAACAGTAATTAACAAGCTTTTAGCCGAAGACGCAATACTACTAGGAATGTTAAACATGGATGAGTTTGCTTGCGGGGCTTCAGGAGAAACTTCCGCTTTCGACCCAACAAAAAATCCACGAAACCCTGAATTAATCCCGGGCGGTTCAAGCTCAGGCTCAGCTGCTGCCGTAGCTGCAAATCTCTGCGACTTTTCTTTAGGCTCAGACACAGGAGGCTCAATCCGAAACCCAGCATCACACTGCGGAGTCGTCGGATTAAAACCAACATACGGCGCCGTCTCACGTTACGGACTTATCGACATGACAATGTCCTTCGACTGCATCGGCCCACTAACAAACTCTCCAGAAGACGCTAAACTAATATTCAATATAATAAAAGGCCAAGACAATTTCGATCAAACAACTAAAGACGCCCCAAAATCAAACAAAGAGCACAAAGGCATAATTGGGCTAGTTGAAATGAAAGGATTCTGCAACGAAAAAATAGCAAAATTAATCGAAGACAAAACAAACGAAATAGCAAAAAAAAGAAACTGGAAAATAAAAAAAATAAATCTCCCCCTAGACATCGCAATCCAAACATACTACATAATCGTTTACACAGAATTCTTCTCAACAACAAGAAAATTCGACAGCCGAAGATTCGGTAAAAAAATCGAAGAAGCTGCAGGCCCAGAAGTAATAAGAAGAATAATCGGTGGCTCAGAAATAACAAAAGCAGAGCACGAAGGCAGATACTACAAGGAAGCTCTTAGGGCACGAAGTTTCATCAAGGAAAAATTCGCAGAAATATTTCAAGATGTCGACGCAATAATCTTACCAACAGTCCCAAGATTACCACACAAAATCGGAGAAGAAATCTCAATAGAAGATATGTATAATTACGACATCACAACAGTTCTCCCCTCAATCGCAGGCCTCCCAGCAATTTCAACTCCAGCAGGGAAAATAGACAACAAAGATGTTGGAGTTCAAATCATAACCCCACACTTCCAAGAAGACTTAATTTTCAAGTTAGCTACAGACTTTGAATAAATAAAAATCCCTTATTTCTTCTTACAAGAACATAAAGCATACCATATAGTAGACTATATAAAGAAAAAAGTAAGGGTAGGCTCAAGACAACACCCAAAGGTGTGCTCGATAACCTACCCGGATGAACTAGAATCTGAAAATAAATCCGCCGATGACCTTCTCCTGGTCATGCTCGAACAGATCATCAGACCTATTTTCTGTTCGAATATATTCCGCCACGAAACTCAGACCATCGGTAACGGCATACTCGATACCAACCGGCAAAGTAAGCCGCTTGTCCTCTCGAGGCTCAGTGAGATACGGCAAAGATTCGTCACATTCCCTGAGGGAAAGACTCGGGGAAAAGTTCACTGAAAAATCGACCCAAGTCTTCATGAACCTAGCGTAGAAGAAATCCACGTCGGCGCTATACGAAGCGAGTTTCGTATCCTCCCTCAAGCGCTGATACCCTCCGGAAGCAACAAGGCCCTTGCCAAAATCCTTGCGAAGGGAAAGACCTCCCCCATATACCAAGCCCGTCCGAGCCCAGAGGAAAGGACAGTCTCTCTTAGAGACCATAGCCAAAACACTCAAAGAGAAACCCTCCCCCAAATCAATCGTAGCACGGGGATTGACCCCAATGTTGGCCGCATAAGGGTCCCCCCTGTACAGGGAATAATCCGCAGTAAGCGGTAACTGCAATAACACTTCCCCCGCCTTGACCGCCAGGCCAGTGTAAAGTCTGGCAAGCTGGAAATCATGGTCCTCCAACGAACTGTAGTTCGTTGAATCGAAGTTGAAAGAGGTGAACCATGAAATCGCATCATCCATCGGGACAACATAAGATATCCCAATAGACGTTAAAAGCGCATTGTCCGACTTCTTGCGACCCTCGCCAAGCCGCCATCCATCAATTCCCCAAAGAGTAACAAGGTCATCAGACGGCCCCGCTGTAACGTTATCATTGTGCATAACCTTGACACCGACCTCCACGTCTAGTTTCGGACGCGTATAAGCATCGATGTACTTCTCAATACCTGCCCTTCTTTCGGCAGATATCTCATCATCGAGATCAAGAGCAAGAGCTTCCTCAAACTCTCGACCAGCCGAAAATCCTTGCTCATTCAGACGATACGCGTTTCCTAGTTCCAACCTGATTCGAGGAAGAGTTGGATAGTCATCACGTATCGTCTCAAACTTCTCGATAGCACTCTCGAATCCCTCAAGCTCCCCAGTCTCGACATCATCCATGCCGGAATTGAATAACACTTGCATTTCGCCAACTGATAAAGACGCAACGGAAGTTCCCGCAAACACCAAAGAAACTCCGAAGAACACTAGTAGCTGCTTCATTGTAATACTCCTTTTCCTAGACGAAACTATTGACGATCAGCACCGAAAATAATCGGGACTTCGATCTTACCCTCACTTCCCTTGAAAAGAGCAGATCCGATTATCCCTCCGGCATCTTCTCCAACAAAGATAGTAGTAGCCCTCCCTCTACCAGCCGCCATGCCGTGAGTTATCTCACCAATAGCAATACCATTTTTCCCCATCACAAGAAGGAGACCAAATGCCGACATATGGCTGCCATCCTCAAGATAGATATTGTTAATACCCCCACTGATAAGACCCTTAGCAAATTCAGCTTTCAGAAAGACATTGGCCGCAAACGGCAAGGAGTCAATATCTCTCTTCAGATAAATGACCTTTCCAAGCGCACCATTCTTGCCAAAATAGGTCGCCTCACCTTCAGTAGGGATATCACCAATCGGAGTGACATAAGCAACAACAACCGGCAAATAAACCCCCTCAGTAGGATCCCCACCATCAGAACTCAGATCCGGACCCACCCACTTCCCCAAAGAGAAAGCATCATAATCACGAGAAGCAAAGAGATCTTTCTTAGAAACATAAGACACCTCCACCGAATTCGTTGGACCACCTTCATCCCCATAGCTCGCAGGATACTCTCCAGTAAGAATCCCTCCTCCCGAATAGCCCGCTCCATCAGAATACATTTGGATATCATGCGGAGAAGAATTCATTAAGACAACCTTAACCGTTTCCCCCGTACTGTACTTAATAAAGCCAGTATCAAAACCAAGCCCATACCTCACTGCTGGATCGAAAACAGGTTCGGTGCCGGGATCAACAGGTTCGGTGCCGGGATCAACAGGTTCGGTGCCGGGGACAACAGGTTCGGTGCCGGGATCAACAGGTTCGGTGCCAGGATCAGAAGTGGGATCGAAAACGAAATCGCCACTCACAATCAACCGTTCACGAAGAGCTTCAGCAGCAGAGATGCTAGGATCCATATAGCTCGGCAATTCTGTAAACTCAAGAACACCCTCATCAAGCCAGGACCTTGCCAAATCACCGAAGAAATCGACAAGAGAAAGAGAAAACGTCGACACATCGGACATCTCATCGCCGAGTAAATCAAAATCAATATACTCAGAAGCCGCCACTGCAAACTCCCAAGTCGAATCAACCGAATACTCAACCGCTTCCCCAAGAGGCCCCTCCCATTTAATCCTAAGAGGTCTAGGTTCGGGCCATTGATCCAAAGGAACATCTACACCAGCAGTCGTTCCAGTCATAAACTGCCAAGCCTCTCCCTCCATTTCAATCGTAACGCTACCCAAAGGACCCACGTCTCCAGTAATAAACATAATAGCCCGTGGATCCCCATTATCATCATTGATAAATCCGGCTCTGAGAAACGGATTACCCATCTCTATCTTCCCCGTTCCATCAGGAAAAGACTCCGACCTAAAAATGCCGGCATCAATAGAAACTTTGCCAGTTCTACCATCAAAGGAGATTTCGCCCAGATCAACCTCCCTATCTCCAATCATCTCTGAAACAGACAAATCTCCTTCCATGACAATCTCTACCTCAGTTCCCGCCACAGTTCCGCCAGTAAACTGCCCGCAAGCCACACCGCACGTCACCAACACAATCACAAACATCCTTACCTTAAACATGAAAAACCCCTTTCAACCAAAACACGTTTCATTGCGTTCATAAAATACAACACGTTTTCCGCAATCCGTTCCTTTCAATAACCTACCAATCCCCACTTATTCTAAGATATTTCATAAGAACAGCGACGTATTCCAAGATATTTCAAAGATAAAACGCAGATTCATCTAAGCTAAAAAATAAGGTCACTTGGATGAAAAACATCCTGAAATATCTGGAGGGTTACTGTTTGTCGTTGTTTCTAATAATAATATTAAATATTAACAGAGAACTCCCCTTATAAATTTTTCCAAACGACACTACTTTGGAATGGCGAAACTAAACTCTCTGCCACTTTTTAAGACATCTTCGCAACTAGTTTGATTCCATCTTAAAGTCCCATCTTCAATAATATTTTCACAAAGACCTACATCTTTTTTCAAAACAGAAAGATAGACATAACATGCATTCACTAAAGAAGCATTTGTAATTTTACTACATATCGATTCATTTAGAAAAGTATTTGCAAAGCTTAAATAACAATTATCTTTTCCCAAATCAGCTATCTCAATATCTATTTTTTCACACTCTGTTACATCTTTATTCCCAATAGCTTTAACAAATCTTAATTCATTAATATGCACAAGAGGTCTACATAAACACGGACACTCTCCTTCATTGTCTAGCTCAGGAACAAGTAATGGCAAGACTCCAGATAAAAACATGTTTTTATCATAACATTCATTTGCACAAATAAAAAAACACTCATTCTTCTTATCACACTTTTCACATTCCACAGTAATTTTTTCCATTTCATTAAATTCAACCTCATAACTATAATCTGCCCCTCTAGGCAAACTAACTTCCAATTCCTCAACGGTAGGAGAACCATCCCCTTTTTCAACCACCTCAAAATCAACCAAGAATAAAACCAAGAATAAAAATACAGCAATGCCAACAACAATCACCATCTTCTTCCCAACCATAAATATAACATACCAACATTCTTTATAAAATTACTCACGACTCCTCTCCCTAATCAATTACTCACAACCCCAACCTCAAATTCTAAAAATTAAATTATTAAAAAAACCAGCAGCCCTCTCATAATAATGCTTCAACCCCAAAAACCCCAAAGTAGAAACGACAAAAGCCCCAACCGAAGTCACAATCAAATCCGTTATCGTATCAACCAACCCCGATTTCAACATACTAGTCCCGAAAAAATAATCCATCGAAAACTCAAAAAATTCCCAGAAAACTCCAAGCGTCATCGCAAAACAAAACCCGAAAAGTGCAATAAAATAAGGACTAAGCTCCATATGTTTACTGCCCCTATTCATATAATACGACAAAGAAAACCCAATCAACCCCATATTAAACCCAGCAACCGTATGCAACATCAAATCCCACCACCAAAACCTCTGATAAAAAAACCTTATCTCCCCCAAAAAAAGACTCGCAAAAATAAAAAATAAAAACACCAAAGAAATAAGAGAAGAAAATTCAATCCCCTTCCTATCAGAAAACTTCACAGAAAAAACCACCAAAGACAACGAAATCGCCGAAACAAACAACGTAAACCAATTCCCAAGAACAAAAGCCAAAATCCCAGACAACAAAAAGAACAAAGCCAAAATTAACCTTAACACCCTCTCAAAACTCTTCAACCTCATTAATTAACAAATAACAAATACTATAAAAAGCCACCTAAATTTTATCTATCATGCCACAAATAACATTTCAAGAAACAAAAGAATTCCTAGACAATATAACTAGCGAAGACAAAGTCGCAATCATCCACCACGATGACGGAGACGGATTTTGCGCAGGGATCATATACTACGACTGGTGTAAAGATAAAAAAGCAATAGTAGAACAATTCACATATTCAATCCGAAAATCATCCCTAAAAGACTACTCCCTAGAAAAATTCAACAAAATAATAATAACAGACATCGCCCCAGGACTAATTGCAGAAGACCTAGAACTAATAAGAGACAAACAAGTTCTCTACGCCGACCATCACCCAAGAGATACCCCAATACCAGAAGAAATTCTAGAACTAATCACAGTAGACCAAGGCTACCTCCCATCAAGTCGAACCGCAGGAGAGCTTACAAGTCTAAAACCATGGCTCGCCCTAATAGGAACAATAACAGACGCAGGCCACCTCTACCCAGAAAACCAAGACTTCATCGACGCCCACCTAAAACAAATCGACATGACCCTAGACGAATTCAAACAAAACGCAACAAGCATAATAACCAACTTCATAGTCTACTTCGACAAAGACCTAAACAAAGCTTTCGAAATCCTCCAACAAATACATTCAATCGAAGAAATAAAAAAACTAAAACAATACTCAGAACCAGTCGAAGACGAAGTTCAAAAATTCGTAGAAGAATACGAAACAAAAAAGGAAAAACTAGGCGACATAAATTACTACTATTTCGAACCAAGCTTTTCAGTCAAAGTTCCAGTATCAGGAATAATAAGCCAAAAAGATAAAGGAGCATATATCTTCGCTTCACCTAAAAATAAAGGCAAGTATATTTCATTCTCAGGAAGATGTTCGGGTGGAAAAATAAACATGGCAGACACCCTAAAAGCCGGAGTAAAAGAACTAGAAGAAGGAAATGCGGGTGGTCACACAAACGCAGCAGGCGCAATGATTCTAGCAAAAGACATAGAAAAATTCAAAGAAAACGTCCGAAACTCCCTTTAAAAATCTTGCCCTAATAATTCTACGACGACAACACTTATAAGACAAAACACACCAACCTAAACTCATGGAAGACGAAGGTGATGAACCACCCGATAGTCGATCAAGAATTTCTAGTTTAGTCACAAGAGTATACGACCCAAGAATATACTTCTCGCCAAACGGAAGACATACAACAGACAAAAGGGCAATTTTTCTACAACCAAACGGAAACGGAAAAGAAATAGGAGTTCTGAATATGACCTATGCTGAACATGAAAATGCCCCACTCTTAGCCTACAGAGTAAGAGAAATAAGAGAAGGGCAAGAAAGTTCAGATATAGAAGTCAATGGACACAGAGTTTTACCCAGGGATGACAGAAAAGAATATGATAGAATAGCAAGAGAAGACCCAAGAATATCAATAATTGAAGAGGATCCATATATTTCATGTATAGGTTATAATGGATTCAACGCAGTCTCCTTCGGAATAAGATTAAATAAAAATGGCAAATGGGAAAGAGTAGGAACAACCGGACCAAATATCCCCCTAGAAGAAGCAATAAGATTAGTTCCAAAAGGTTCTCCCTATGTAGAAGTTTTAGAAAAAGAATTTGAGGATACAAAAAGAAGAAGAAACGACATTGGAGAAACAGGTACAATATTCCCATATAACAAAGACACCTCAATAGTTCACATGATTCAAATGGCAACTCCACTAGAATACCTAAGACTTGGAAACAGCATCCAAAGAATTTCAGTAGGGAAGATATCAGATCTCCAAAAACCACAAACTTGGAGAGAATGGTTCCCGCAGATAGATAAACACACAGTCCTTAACCCCTCAGATCTCGACGAATGGGCAAACTACAGAATAGGACAAGGAGCTGCCCCAAAAATGGTTATTGATAGAAAAGGAAGACAAAGATGGATTAACGTTATTCATGGTGTTGAAGATACAAAAAATACAGACGTAAATGAGTTAGTTTACAGAACAACCGTTGCAGAATACGACCCAAGAACTGGAAACATGGCAAGCTGTATGAAATATCCATTCCTAGAACCCTTCGAAAACGATGTATTAATCGAGACTGACCCCTCGGGGAAAAAATGGAAAAAATCAATTTGCTTCGGAAACGATTTAGTCCTTCCAGAAAATGCAAAAAGAAGACCCGAAAAAGGTTTAGAAAGAGAACTAATGATAATCATGGGCGTAGCAGATGACAAAGGTGGATACTATATAACTAATTTAGAATACGTATTAAACAAACTAGAAGAACCTGGCAATCAAATTAGAGCGGCAGCCTAAACATTCCAACACCATCGCATTCTTCCAACTATACATATTCTTTTAAACAAAAACACTCTTCATTTTACCATGAAACTTGAAAGGAGGTTTGACAAAAAAAGAAAATGCCATTAGATTTTGCAAAAGAAGCAATAGAAACTGCAGAAGCAAACAGTATTAATTTTGATGACTTAAGAGCTGGAAAAGCTAACATTAAAGTTTTCGGCTGTGGCGGATGCGGATGTAACATGGCTACCTGGCTTTTCAACAAAGGTATCAACGGTGCGACAATTTACGGTATCAACACCGACGCACTACACTTATCCATTACAAAGACTGACGAAAAAATCCTTATCGGTAAGGAATTAACAAGAGGTCTTGGATGCGGTGGTTACCCTAAGAAAGGACGAGAGGCTGCTAAGGAATCCCTTACTGACTTGAAGAAGGCTGTTTCGAATTCAGATATGGTTTTCGTTCTAGCGGGAATGGGAGGAGGATCCGGAACCGGATCAATACCAGTAGTTGCTCAATTAGCTAAGGAAGCAGGCGCGGTAGTAATCGCGGTAGTTACAATGCCCTTTGAGGCAGAAAAAGCAAGAATCGATAAGGCAGAGTTCGGTCTTCAAGAACTTCGGGAAACTGTCGACACGGTAATCGTGCTAGACAACAACCGATTAGTTGACATCGCAGGCCAACTACCAATGGAACAAGCATTCGCAGTAGCAAATGAACTTGTATCCACAATGATTAAAGGAATCGTAGAAACAATTACACTACCTTCCCTAATCAACCTAGACTATGCAGACGTTTCTTCGATCATGAAGAACGGTGACGTCGCGGTTATTGGTATTGGTGAGGACAATTCTAACGCTAGAGTAGACGCAGCAGTGCAACAAGCACTAACACATCCATTACTAGACGTAGATTACAGAGGTGCAACAGGTGCACTAGTTCACATCACATGCGGCCCAGATTTAAAGCTTGAAGAGTTCGATTCCATCGGACGACTCGTAACCGAAAACTTAAGCCCAGAAGCTCAAGTTATCATCGGAGCACGAGTTAACAAAGAATTCCAAGGACGTGTCAGAGTTATTACAATTATGACAGGCGTTAAATCACCATACATCTTAGGAAAAAACTCAAATAGTAGATTCGATAAAGAAGACACTATTTCGACTAATGAACTCGGCCTAGACGACTTAAGCTAAACCAACGATTTATTTTTTTATTCAATTCGCTCTGCCCTTCGGGGCAGAGTCAAATTTATCACAACAATCTTTTTATACTAATTCTAGTAAAATAAAACATGGACACCCCTTACAAAAGATGCCCCCAAGAATTTGATGAGGAGTTTGAACCAAGCAAAGGGCTTATCCCAGATTTTCTTGATATAGCATCTGAGTTCTACTTAATGGGATGTGGTTTGACGAAGCTGGCAAAGAGAGCATATTTAAGAACATGTGATAATCTCAGAGCTCCAGATAGAACAACATTCAGAGAAATGGCAAGCTATGCCCTTGTAGGAACAGCCATAATCATAGGAAGGGCTGCGATATATCCAATAGAAAAAGGCTTAGAAACATTTGCAACAAAAACAGGTGAAGGAATAGAAAAAATGGGAGGAATAGAAAAAGATTCTAAAGCCGATTAAATTAAATTAATCCTCATCAAGAGTTATTTCCCTAATTGCACCATCCCCACAAAACAAAGCACAAATCCCACAAGCACTACATCTCTCTATATCTTTTACATCAATATGAATATACCCTCTTCTATTTGTATTAGGTATTTTCGTCATCACGATCGCCTTCTCATCTGTATTAGTCCTTGGGCAATAAGCCACACAAAGACCACAACCATTACATCTCTCTATATCAACCACATAATGGACCCCCCTACCACTAACATATTCCTTTTCTCCCATAAAATCCCAACAAAAACTTAACTTAAAAAAATTTGTATACTAAATCACTTCACGAGAAATTTTCTTCCTAGGCGTCATCAACTTATTGCCCCACTTATCAAAATAAAGAACTTGCTCCAATTTCATCTTCATCTTCTCATGTGTCGCAATTTTAGTCTCACGTCCAATCGGAAAAACCGCCTCAATCTTTAAATTCTCAGGAATATCCAAAGTTCTCTGAACCTGCTCTTCATAAAAATGCCCAATCCATGTCGTCACAAGCTTCTCATCAACCAGAGCCAACAAAAAATTCTGAATCGCCGCACCAGCCTGTTGCGCAGCATACCTAACACCAGCATCCCCATAGCTTCTAACTAATTTAGAATCGTCTGAAACAGCAACGACAATAAACTGTGCAGTCCCGACAAAAGGTTGCTGAGTCGCCTCCGCAATCTCTTTAATTTTTTTCTCATCACTAACCATAATAAAACGCATCACAAATTGATTCCCAGCACTAGGAGCAAACCGCGCCGCATCAATAGCCCGAATCACTTTCCGCCAATCAGGTTTCTTATGATGAAACTTCCGCACACTCGCCCTCGACTCAATCGCATCCCTCAACTTCATAAAATAAAATAGAGAAATAACTATTTAAGATTATTGGGATTACTTTTGTTTATTCAATCCCAGAAAGAACTGCTCTTATCTCCAATGCCCTTCCCTCATAACTCTTATCAAAACGATCCTGGTCAGATCTAAAGGGCTGAAGCCTCTCTTTTGCTGCCTCGTAATTAGCTAGAACACCAACAATCCTCTCTCTAATCTTATCCTCATAACTAGGCGTTCTAATTCTATCAGGATTAACTTCAATTATTCTCCCATCAAAAAAAGCCCCCCCTTCCAAAGGTAAATCACTTAACAAAATTGCACCACAAGCAGGAACCTCATAAAATTTTTTCAATGGAAGTCTCCAGTGACTAGACCCACCAATAGCTATTTTAGATCGATTTAACACCTCAGCATACAGCCCAGTAAAACCACCTTTTGGACTTTCTCCTTTTGGCCAGTAGCCAGGATGACTCCATCTCTCAACCCTAATACCTTCTCGCTCACCAATTTCTGGCAAAACCTCCGCCAACCAATTCCTAACTGGATAAACCCCTTTATGAGTATCTCCCCCCAAAGAACCATGAATTAAAACATCTATATCTCTTTCTTTTCCGGCATCACAAAAAACCGAGGAATCATACCCATATGAAACACAATGCATATTAGTCATTCCATTATAAGGTTTTTGAAATCTGTTAGAAAGAACTATAGCATGCTGAATATCATTATCTCTCATATATTTTTTTTTCTTATTCACAGCCCAAGGAATCCAATGGTCCCCCAAAAATTCCACAACAGGAACATCACATCCCTCCAATGTCCCATCTAATTTATAAAACCATTCGTCAGGAACCAATACATGAGTAAAATTTCCATCGCAAACATGTTTATTCAACTCATCCATAGTGCTCGGAATCCCAGTCATTTCATCGGCAGCAAGCCTCAACTGATTAAAAAAATGACCATTCATAGTAGCTTCCAACTTAGAAACATCTCCATAAGCAAGAACCCTCAAGCCATCGTCGAATTTTCGATCCATTTATAACAATCTCAGACTAAAGTATAGGCTGAACTCCCCAAACCTTCTCAAAATGTTTTGTGCTTTCGTTTATCACTTTAGAATCCCACCTCACTTTTTCATATTCACTATCTTTCTTCGTAATTGGATGATCATGAGTAATTATACAACCAGGCTCGTATATTACTATCACATCGCGATTCCTATCTCCATTTGCCAATTCTCTCAGGGGCGCCCAATCTTTTCCCTTATGTCTATTTTGATTCTTCCATTCAGAAAAACTATTTTCATTCAACCCGAAAGCCTTCAGGGCAATACTAAAATCCTCCCAACCAATCTTATGACCCTCATCATAAAAACCAACCTTCTTCAAAAACAAAGGAGTCTTAGCACTCGTTCCTAAAAGAACATCCGTTTCAATTCTTTTAGAAAACTGAGGATTATCATGAGCTATACCTATACTTTCACCTGACTCTAATTTCAACTTCATTTCATTCAAGTTAATCAAAAAGCCACTACGAGCATCATGAAAAATATTACCATTTGGTTGAATTAACCGAGGACAAACTGCCCAAGCCCCCGTCTCATTAATACAATTTGTCAAAGCCTCATCATAACCAGGATGAACAATACAATCATTATCAAGATTTAAAACCCACTTAAATCTATCTCCATAATTAGAAACCACATACTCGAAAATTTTATTTCTTCCTCCCGCAACACCCAAATTTTTATTACTCTTTAAAACATAGACACATTGAGGATAGTTAAGTTTTAACTCATCCAAATAATCAATCGTTCCATCTATAGATCCATTGTCAAGAAAAACAATTCTAATATTCTCCACGCTATTTTTCAAAACAGAGTCAACCGCCTTTTTTGTAAGTTCCAATCTATCAAAGGTCAATATGCTTACAATACAAGGATCTTCGGAATCTATCCTAAATTCGATTTTATTTTTTTTGCTTCCCATTTTCTCAATTCAAAAAATTCAATTATCTCAAATTCTTGTTCTTAAATGTTTCTAATTACAAACACTTATACTATAATAATTTATTGGTTTATTTATAAATCTAACGTTTAATTTAACAATAACAACATCATTTTAAGCAAAAATCCTAAAAAATATTAGAAAAAAAGAAAAATCTAAAAAAATTACTTTCAAAAATACAAAAACAATTAACTCAAAAAACATAAATATAACCTACTAACCAAAAACGCTTCGGGGAGGACTCGAACCTCCGACAACACGGTTAACAGCCGTGCGCTCTACCTGCTGAGCTACCGAAGCATATTCAATTATTCAAATAGGCATATTTAAAGATAACGATTAAAACATTAAGAATCTTCGACAACATGATTTGAAAATTCCTTATGAACTTTTAGAAATTTGAAAAATTTCGACTGAGCTTCTCCGAAGCAAAGGAACAACCGTACGCTTTACCTAACTGTTCTTCACAACCCCTTCTTTCAAACCCAAATCATCCTCGTCAAATTTCCTTCTAGAAACATTCTGTTTCTCCAAATAAGCAAAAACATTCCCATGCTTCGCCCCCTGAATCAAACTCTCAATAGCCTGAACAACCGCGTCCAAATGAATACTGTCAACTATAACCCCCACGGTATTATCATGAATCACGATCACCGACCCCGTCAAATTCTCAATCGTCTTCCTAGCCTTCCCACTCGTCCCAATAAGTCTAGCCCGAACATCCTTCAAATTCTTCCGATGAGTATGCTCCTTAACCTCAATAAACTCCAAAACAAAACCATCATCCGTCAACAACAACGCATCATCAACATAAAACCCAAAATCAACCGCCCGCAAAACCTGCTCAACCAAATACTCATTCAACTCACTCCCCTTAACACTAACCCCATCCTTCAAAAAACCAACCTTAACCTTAACCTTATTCTCAATCGCAGGCACAGCCTTCTTAATCTTTCTAATATTTTGAACTAATACATTTCTCATAATAAAATATAACAAAACAAGTTTATAATTTTAATTAAAAACATTTTGTAACTTTTAAATAATAACAAATAGAAAACTTTATAAATAAACTACCCAAGAATAATTAATGATTAATCCACTAAGAATATTCGAACCCCTTGAAGACTTGTATCGTGCTATTGGAAATCACCCAATAATCAAAATAGTCGAAAGAAATGAACCCTATCCTTTTGAAAGACAACATCTTATTGAAGCTTGTCTAGCATGTACAAAATATCAAAAAGAAGCAATACATGCTGGAAGTGAAAGACAATTTGAAAAAGCAGAAAGTCGACTTCCAAGAATGATAAGAAATTCTAGCTCTGGAATAAAAGGAGACGTTGAAGTTGACCTTTTTAGAGGAAATGGGAAAAACACCGTAGTAATTACAACAGGGTGGCCGAGGATGCATATAGCATACCATCACAATGATAAACTATCAGTACATGCTGGAGATGATATAATACAAGTAGGCACAAAAAGAAGAGAAATAGCAAATTACGAATTATATATTTTAAATGCTGGGGCATATAAAATTGATTTAAAATCCACTCGTGAAGGAATAATTTTTGACTCGGCACCAGGTCATCGTGTAAAAATGACATTGGCCCGGGACATAAAACTAAGAACTGATAACCCAACCATAATCTCCAAGGGCAAAACAGACCAGAAAAAAGTGATGGACTATCTTGAATATTAAAGATAACAAACCTATTCCTATTACTAAATCAACGACTTCTTTCTAAATTACTAACCCCGTCCTTCAAAAAACCAACCTTAACCTTATTCTCAATCGCAGGCACAGCCTTCTTAATCTTTCGAATATTTTGAACTAATACATTTCTCATAACATAACAAACAAAAATAACTTTATAATCCTAACCCTCAAGCCGAATTTTGATTTCTAGCAGGCAAATTCGCAGCGTAAAAAATTTCGATGTGTGCAAACGCACATGAGAAATTTTTTACCAAGAAGTTGTCGCTAGAAATCAAAATTCCGATTCATCCGTACTTAACTTCCCCATCTCCTTCAACTTCCGAACCTGATTATCAGTATACTTAAACAAAACATCACCCTTATCGTCGTCAAATTCCCAAGGCTCAATAATTATAGCATCACCCTCTCGAAGCCAAAGCCCTCGTCTCTTCCTACCAGGAACTCTACAATTCCGCGTCTTCCCATCCATACAAGAAACCTGCATCCGACTCCCGCCACATCTCTGAGCAATAATTCCAATCACCTCACGACCCTGCGGCAACTTAACCCTAACCGGCCCCTCTTGCCCAGGCACATAAACCTTCGCCTTATTCTTCTTCGATTTATCTTTAAATTTATTAAAAGCCATAACTAAAAGAAAATAATTCCCTATATAAAACTATTCTATAAAAGAGCCAACGCAAAAGGAACACCCTCTATCTCCACAATCCCCTCGTCCTTAACCGCCCCAACTTCCCTAGCAATCCGAACAGAATTCTTCCCAGCAAAATTAAACGTCGCATCCTCACGAGCACACCGTACAATCTCATCCCGAGCCTCATCAAAACTCATAGCCTTCCCCTTAAAAAAAGGCCCCGTCAAATCCAACTGTCGCTTCCCATCCTTCAACTTCCGACCATAAATATCCTCATCACAAACCCCAACAACCCAACGATAAGACTCATGAACATTCACCAAAACTTTCTCCTCTCCCATCAAAAAATTACAAAAAATACCTTTATAAAATTATAGACAAAAATCCCCTCTCGGAAAGCCTTAAATACCAAAACATCCAAAAATAATCATTCAACTTCGGTTGAATACCGTTTGACTTCGGTCAAGCACGGTTGGTTAACGGCCTCGGTCGTTATCCTTCCATTTTTTTTAAAATTCTAAAAAATATTAAATTCCCTCACAAATTTGCGAGGGAATCGTTAAAATAAAATCAACTAAAATGCTTTTTCAGCATCACCATCAGCCATTGCCTTCTCAGCATTGACCTTTGACATAATTGCGCACATACCAGAGCCACAAACACCACACTTACCTTTAGCCATGAATCCGCCTCGACTAGTCATAGTCATCTTAGCTTCAGTCATAGGTTTATTCTTACCGTTCTCTTTGTTCTCTTTACCGCATTTCATACAATATCCCGTTACCGCCATTTTTTCCTCCTGTATTATTTAATTTGTTTAAATCTTGTGTACCTCATGTTTTTCTCCACAAGCAAGACACTTCAAAAACAACTTCTGCCCCTCATCACACAACTCAGTATCCGGTTTCTTACACTTAGGACAAAGCACAAACCGACAAACATACTTCGCAATTTTTTCATTAATATCCTTACTCGTAAGCTTCCGCGACAAAACCAACCTATCTCCCTTCATCTCAGCAGAACTCGCCAACTCCTTACTCAAAAACTTAATCAAATGCTCAGGATTCCGTCTAAGACACAACGCAACCTGCGAAAAATTCGAAATAATCGTCCGAATTCCCTCGTGATGCCCCTTAACTCTCAACACCTCAAACCTCTCGCACTCAGTAACAGGCTGAACGGTCTCATACGCCTCATCCAATAACGCCTCATAATTATCCATGAAATCCTCACGAAAAGCCCATTTATAAGAGTTTACAAGCTAAGACCCCAACCAAAAACCTTTTAAATAAACCAAAACAACTATTATTATAAATTCTAGAGATATTCTCTTGATTCTAAAATGGACGCAGATTCGAAAAAACATATGCTAAAAACCGGCACTACAACGCTCGGTATTGTAACGAAAGAAGGAATAGTTCTAGCAGCAGATAAAAAAGGAACTTTCGCAGATCAAGGAGGTGGAGTTCATTATATTGCAGGAGAAATGGAAAAAATAAAAGAATTTAATGAAAACATAATTCTAACAATAGCTGGAACAGCAACATTCGCACTTAGAGCAATTCAAACAGCAAAAGCTCAAATAAAAATTAAAGAAATGCGAGACAAACAAAAAAGTACAATAAGAGAAATAGCAAGTTTATTCTCAGCAATGGCCCTACAATCACTTCAATCAGGAATAGCAATTGGATTTCTAATTGCAGGAAGAGAAAACAATAAAGCCCTATTCTACCAAGTCACAGCAGATGGGATATTAAAAAAAATAGAAGACTACAAAATTGACGGATCGGGAATGATGCACGTAAACGCAATTTTAGACACAGAATACAAAAAAGACATCTCACTAAAAGAAGGAATAGAACTAGCAAGAAAATGTATAATCGGCTCATCCGGAAGAGACCCAGCATCAGGTATTGGATATGAAATATGGACAATAACCCCAGAAAAAGTAGAAAAAATAGAGCAAAAAATTTGGAAACTTGATTAAACACTAATTAAAATGGCAGATATCTTAAAAACAATTGAAGACCAGCTACCGCGAGGTGTCGTCAGCTCGACAATCTTCGAAGGCGCAAACATTGTAGTCTACACTTCAGATACAGCATTCTTCAAAAACGGCGATTCAGCAATAAAAGAAGTCGTAAACATAATCAAAAAACGAATCGAACTAAGATCAGACAAATCCCTCCTAATGCCACAGGAAGAAACCGAGAGAAAAATCCAAGAAATAGTTCCATCTGAAGCAGAACTAACACAAATAATTTTCGACCCACAAAGAAGCACAGTAATCATAGAGGCAAAAAGACCAGGCCTAGCAATCGGAAAAGCCGGCTCGCTTCTAAGAGAAATCAAAACGGCAACAATGTGGACCCCACAAGTCCAACGTTCCCCAGCAATAAAATCCAAAATCACAGACAAAATCCGAGAAGTTCTATACCAAGACAACTCATACCGAAAAAAATTCTTAAACAACATCGGCGAAAAAATCTACAAAGAATGGAACCCAGACAAAATCGAAGAATGGGTCAGAATCACGGCCCTAGGTGGCGGCAGACAAGTCGGTCGTAGTTGTTTCTTATTGCAAACTCCAATTTCAAAAGTCCTAATCGATTGTGGGGTAGACGTCTCAAGTCAAGGCAAAGACAAATACCCATACCTAGAAGCCCCAGAATTAGACATCTCAACTCTAGACGCCGTAATATTATCCCACGCCCACTTAGACCATTCAGGACTAATCCCATACCTATACAAAATGGGGTACAAAGGCCCAGTATACATGACAGCCCCAACACGAGACATCTCAGCACTAATGGCACTAGACTTCATCGGCGTCGCATACAAACAAGCAGCAGCCCCACTCTTCAAATCCTCAGACGTCCGAAACATGGTCAAACACTCAATCACCCTAAACTACACCGAAGTAACCGACATCACCCCAGACATCAGAATCACGCTATACAACGCAGGTCACACTCTAGGCTCAGCAATGATTCACTTCAACATCGGAAACGGTCTCCACAACTACATCTACTCAGGCGACATCAAATTCGGCAAATCAAGATCCCTTGAAGGCGCAACAACATACTTCCCAAGACTAGAAACTCTACAAATGGAATCAACATACGGCGGCAAAGACAACAACTACCCACCACGAAAAGAATCAGAACAAGAATTACTCGACTTCGTAAATAAAATAATAGGCGAAGGCGGAAAAGTTCTACTTCCAGAATTAGGAACAGGTCACGCCCAAGAAAAAATGCTACTTCTTGAAGACGCAATGCGAAATGGAAAAGTCCCAAAAGTTCCAATCTACATAGACGGGATGATTTGGCATATCAACGCAGTCCACACTGCATACCCCGATTTCCTATCAAACTCCCTAAGATCCTCAATATTCGCAGACAAAAATCCATTCACATCAGAAATCTTTACACAAGTCGGCTCACCTCACGAACGAAAACAAATAATCGAAGGCGGCCCCTGCATAATCCTAGCAACATCAGGTATGCTTGTCGGCGGAGCTTCAGTCGAATACCTAAGAGAATTCGCCCCAAACGCAAACAACGGACTATGTCTATCATGTTACCAACCACCAGGAGGACTAGGCCGACAACTCCAACAAGGAATAAAAGAAGCAACATTCAACGTAAACGGTAAAGATGAAACAGTCCCAATCAAAATGCAATTCCTTTCAATCGACGGATTCTCAGGCCATTCCTCACGAAACGAACTAATGGCATTCATCAGTCACATCAACCCAAAACCACGAAAAGTAATCATAAACCACGGCGAACAATCCCGAGCCCTAGACTTAGCCTCAAGCATCTACAAATCCCAAAGAATCGAGACAATCGTCCCAAAAAACCTAGAAACAATCAGGTTAAGGTAAATCAGCATTTATTACATATAGTCCATTGGTGTTCCCGATTCAAATATCAAATCATTAAGTCTGAAACGCAATCGTTCCAGTAACACCTTTTTCTTTTTTTAGAAATGCTTGCACTTTTTCAATCAACCCCGCATCTTTTCTTTCATCAAACAATGAAATAGGAATAAACCCATTTCCATCATAATTTACTTTTCGTGTTTTTGGGATTGCAATTCCGGCAACATTTGCATCTGCAGAAGTAAATTTTTCACAATATGGTCCTTCTTCTGAAGAATAAGTCGCTGCTGTACCACCTTGTCTAAAAACTACTCGCCCAACCCCTGGAACACTTTCAATTTGAAAAACATAATGAACATAGTCAGAAGAATGCATATCTGAGTTTTCACGCTCATTAACACGTTCAAATCTTTGCACCCTGTCTCTTTGCATCACTGTTAAAATTGCATCTTCGATAGTCCCAACCGCCCCAGAATTTTTCCATTTCATCCACATCCTTGGATCATTAACTTTACTTTGATTTGTCATAATATAAAATACAAATATCTATTTATAAACTTTTCGATTAGTTACCACTATTAAGTTACTTTAATAAAACAACAGTAGCATCCAAAACTCAAACTTCCAATCTTTCTCTAAATCGACTCCCCAACCTCAAAACCTTCCTCCGAATCCTCTCCAATTTCAAATTAGCCTCTCAGACAATCGTCCCAAAAAACCTAGAAACAATTAGGTTGAGATAAACTTAATCACAACCATAGTGCACCGGATGAAACAAAACCCCCATAAGACCCTTATAGATAGGATCATTTCTATCCGCATCAGGAAAATCATGATCAAAAGAAAGTGCCAATAATTCACTAAAACTAAAACCATAGGCTTCAGCGATATCTTTCATTTGTCCTATTGCCAAAGGCCCCAGCCCTTTATCAACACTATTCAAAGTATCATGCCCAACACCAGTTCTTTCCGCAACTCTATCAATCCCATCACCAAACTCCTCAGACAAATAACTCAAAAGTCCCTGCGATTGCTTAATCCGCACCTCACGAATTTCTGGCACATCATTATTATCAAACATCATAAAAAGTAAAAGTAAATATATTATTTAAAAATTCCTTAAATGATCTAAGTCAACCATAATCAAGCCTCCTCCTCCAACCTCAAAATCTTCCCCCAAGTCCTTTCCAATTTCAAATTAGCATCCCTAACAACCAACTCCAAAAATTCTCTATCCATATTTTTCATCAACGGCACAACAATCATCTCAGTCGAAAACAACTCAATAACAAACCGTTTCCCAGACGAAATAATCCCAGACTTCTTCCATCCCAAATTCCGAGCCAGATTCAAAAATTTCTGAGCATCTTCCAAAGTTCGACAAGCAACATGCAAAGCACAAGGCTCCTGACGAAAATAAAGTCCATCATCTAAAATCCCCTCAACGTCCGAAACACAAGCCTTGTCATGCGACTTAAACACAAAAGCATCTTTAACCTTCTCAACTGAAGCCCGAACCACAGTAACCCGACCCGAACAAGACGACGTCGTAAAATAATCTTCACTAGAATTTATCTTATCACAAAGCCCCTTAATCTTCTCATCCCATTTTTGCTCATGCGACTTATCATCCTTAGTCAAAGCATTATGTTTCTCAAGATCAAACCCCATCAATAAAATTCCCGATACCTAGCATTCCCAGCGTGCCCATAAATATCCAAATGCAAAGATTTATTCGAACCAAAATGCGTCCTCAAAACATCAACTTTCATTTTCTTTAATTTCTTCTCAATCTCTTCCAAAATCTCAAAACCCCTCTTCGGCTCACAAAGCTTATTCGACAAATGCGCGAACGGAACAATAACAGCGCTCTCATGTCGAACCTCATCACACATCTTCTTAATCTCTTTAGCCACACCCGTAGAAGTCCTATCAAAATTATCCCCTTTCTCAACCGTCACAAACGCCACAACGCAATCCTTACAAAACTGCTTCTCTTTCCCATCAACCTTCTCATGAAAAATTCCCTTAGGCCTATTCGAAAGACTATGAAAATTAACCCCATACTCCTCAGCATGAAAAAGTAAAGCTTTCATAAAACTATCAATAATCGACAATTAATAAATTTTTCCACGAAGAACATTTATATACCGACAAAGCCTAACACAACAAGAGGATGAAACACAAAGTATCTATCACACTAATTCTAATAGGAATGTTCCTCATAACACAGTTCATCGGACTCTTCGTAGTTAACGCCTACACCCCACAAGAAACAACAATAATCAACCCACAAACAGGAGAAATCGAAACAATCATAACAGACGGCGGATTACCATTCGGGCTCCAAACACCACAAAACGAACCAACTCCAAATTTCCTATCAATAATCTTCGCATTCGTACTAGCCTTCGCAGTAATTTTCCTTCTAATGAAATACAAATGGAAGCTCGTAATCCGACTATGGTTTTTCTTCGTCGTAGCCCTAGCTCTAGGAATCTCAATAAACGCAATCCTAGGATACACAACAATACTAAACGCTTCGATAATCGCACTAGTAATTGCAATTCCACTTTCCCTCCTAAAAATATTCAGACCAAACGTCATAGTCCACAACGGAACTGAACTTCTAATCTACCCAGGAATCGCGGCCGTCTTCGTCCCAATTTTAACCCCACTATCAGCAATCATATTACTAATCCTAATCTCGCTCTACGACATGTGGGCAGTCTGGAAATCCGGCATCATGCAACAAATGGCAAAATTTCAAATGGAAGAAATAAAAGTATTCGGCGGATTTCTAATCCCATCAACATCAAAAAAAGTAAAAGATAAGATACAAAAGATTAAAACGAAATACAAGAACAAAAAAATTCCAAGCAAAATAAAGAAACAAAAATTCAAAGTCAATCTAGCAATCCTTGGAGGAGGCGACGTAATTTTCCCAATAATAACGGCAGGAGTTTTCATGAGAGCATTTGGATTAATCCCAGCACTATTTGTAACATTCGGAGCATTAGCAGGACTAATCTTCTTATTCACAGTAACAAAAAAAGGAAAAGCATATCCAGCAATGCCATACATCTCAACAGGAATTTTCTTAGGAATGATACTCGCAAAATTAATTTTAAGAATTTAATAAAGTATACCAACAGTAACGTACTTGATATCCTCAAACCGAATCTTACCGTCACTCAAAACATTGTTATCCCCTTGCGTCACAAAATAAACTCCCTCCTCATCAACTCCCTTCTCAACAACACGATGAATAACCAATTTCCCACTAAATCTAAAACTAACAATATCACCAATCTCGACTTCATCCTCACTTGAAGGAACAACACGAATCCCATTAGCACCCTTATCTAAAACCGGCTTCATACTCCCAGTCGGCGCATAACTCGAAATACTAGCATTATCAATATTCAGAATAATCATATCTTCAAATAAAATAATATCGTCCTCGCTAATCCAGTCCGAAGGCGCCTCGCCATTAAAACTAACAAGCCCAGTAGCAAAAGGAACTTCCGTGCCAGAATAAGCAAACCCATAAAATAAAAACGTGCAACTAAGAAAACCAATCAGGTATACCAAAATATACTCAAATTTCATAACAAAACAATAAAACAACAATATTTAAAACTGCCTATTGTAACTCCTTCTAAAAGACAACATAATAGAAAAGTTTATAAAAGAAGTTTTTATTCTAAAGTAGTACTAAAATGATAGCAAAACCAGAATTAATCAGAAAATTGAAAGGGTATTTCGACCTTAATATCTATGAGACTAAAGTATGGCTCGCCCTACTTAGCAAAGGTATTAGCTCAGCCGGAGAAATCGCAGAAATATCAGGCGTCCCAAGATCAAGAACTTACGACGTATTAGAATCTCTAGAAAAGAGAGGCTTCGTAATCCAAAAATTAGGAAAGCCAGTAAAATACATCGCTGTAAAGCCAGAAATCGTAATCGAAAAATTAAAGAATAACACCACAACTTCTGCAGAAGAAAAAATCAAAACATTATCAAATCTAAAAGACACAACCGAATACAAAGAACTAGAACAACTCCACAAAACCGGCGTCGAACCAATCAAAAACCACGAACTTTCAACTTCTATCAAGGGCCGATCAAACCTTTATCTCCAAATGCGAAACGTCATGGAAAACGCGGAAAAGACAATTCACTTAACATCTTCATCCTACGAACTTTTATCAAAACAAAAAATGTTCAAAGACGCCTTCGTAAAATTAAAGAAAAGAAAAGTAGATGTTAAAGTAATGATTGCCGACGGTGAAGACGAAGCAAGAAAACTTTCAAAAAAATTCGGAGCAGAAATAAAATCACGTCCTATCCACGCAAGATTCGTCATCGCCGACAAAACAGAACTCATTTTCACAATCAAGCCAACGAACGTCCACGAGGATTTCGATTACGGAGTATGGATCAACTCACCATTCTTCACAACATCCCTCGCATACATGTTCGACATCGCCTGGAAAGATTAAAATGGTAAGGAACGAAATTTCTAGCTTTACTGGGCTTCTATTAGGAATAGGAATAACACTCAGTGGCGTTGCAATTCACGAACAACATTCTACTGCAAAATATAAACCCCAAGTACAAAATATTATCGGTGACCCAAACGCAACAGACCCGAATGATACCTACATTCAAACCCCAAATGGAAGAGCATATTTAGCAATTGATGGACTACCAACAGAAATATATGTAGAATTAACAAGAAAGAAGCTGGAGTTAAAAAGAGAAGATCTGGAATTACAAAAAGGTCTAGAAAAAATAGATTAAACTAATTTCCCACCAGCACCCATTTCCTTCTCAACCTTCTCAACCAAATCAAAAACCTTCTCAACCGAAATTTTCTCCTTAAACCACCAATATCCTTTTTTCTTAAAAACTCCCTTCTTATATTTCTTAAAATTCTTAAAAGCATCATCCAACCCAACCAACGGCCCCCGAACATCAATCTCACTTTTCTCCTCGACAACCAAATAACCCTTGGCCTTCTGACCTTTACCAGAATAATCAAATTCATTCCTCAAAACCTTTTGTCCCTTCCTCTCCAACTCACTAACAAAAAAATCAAAAAATTTCCTCATCTTTGTCCCAGCAATATCCCCTTCCTGCCGATCAGTCTTCAAATCAACCTCAACAAATCTTCCCTTCATATTCTTCAACCCTCTAATATCAACATCCTTCATTATAAAAAACTCCAAAGACGGATTCTTTAAAAACGCCTTAGCAACTTTCAAAAATTTCTCAAAAGTCTCATCCCCCAAACCCGCACAAACATTCCTATACTTGTAAGTCGGATCAACCAAAACAATCGGACTATTCAGCTTCGACGAATTAATCTCACTCAAAACTTCCCTCTCGCCCCGAAAATATTTCAAAGGATCAACAACCTTATGTTTACCAACCCCCTTCAAAAATTTCACAAATCCCCCATAATGAATAACCAAAACCTCCAACGAATAACCACTAAACCCCTTAATATAACTCTCAGCCCCATAACACTTCTGAGCTCGAGCAAACGCCTTCGCCAACTTTATCTCATCATTAATTCCAGGATTCTTACGAGTCGCACTCTTAATATATTTTACATGCGAAAGCGAAACATCCGTCACATTCTCCGCCAACTCCGGATCCTTATTCTTCACAACAGGAATAATCTCCAAAACAACACTCCCACAATCAACCTGAAAATAATCCCGCGACCCATGCACATTCTTCAATTTCCCAGGCAACTTAACCTTTTTCAAAACACCACCCAACTTCAAAATATCCTCGCTATAATCAAAAACAACAAAAATATCAATGTCCTGGACATCCTTCTTAACAAGCGTCCCCTTCGCCAAACTGCCTCCAACATGAGCCTCAAGACCCCTCTTCTTCAAAGAAGAAATAAAATCCCGAGCAACTTTCTCCAAAGCCAAAACCTCATCCCGCGAAACGGAAATCAACTCCAACTCATTCGCCAAAACATTCTTCATAGACATAATCACACAAAATAAAATAACTTTATTAACCTTTCAATTGCGCTTCATAAATACTCAAAACCTCATCCGCAGATAACACTCTGTTGTAAACCATAACATTATCCATTGAACCATGAAAAAACTCATGAATTCCACCACCCAAAAGAAGAGGTTCATTGGAAGTATGTCCAACAACAGAATCATCACTTGAATGAGCTTCAACTCCATCAATATATACCTTCCCATTCGTCCCACTGTAAACACCCACAACATGATGCCAACCTAAGCCAACCGGGAAATTCATAGCATCCCCCACTCCAACATTATTATAAAAATTAGAATAAGACGCCCCCGCATAAAGCTGATATAAAATATCTCCATCTGCAGCCAACCATAATCCATAATTCCTAATATTAATCGCCCCCTTACCAACAAAACGAGCCCACGCAGAAGGATGTCCCTCAACACTAATCCACGCACTTATCGTCTGCTCCACAGGCAAAGTCAAATCTACAGCATTTCCACAATCCCCATAATCATCAAAACCATCCAAAACCAAAACTCCATCGACCAATTCGTTTCCATCCCCATAAACAGTACAATCATTACTTCCAACTCCATCAGTAGCATCTCCACTAAAACTCCAAGAAGAAATCAACCCATCCTCAGGAATACCTAAATCAGAATCACCCTCCACGCCATAAGCAACACCAAGAACATCATTAATTGTTCCGCTAGTCAAAGAAACCTCAGAAGTCACAACTCCCTCCTTCTCACTCCCACTAGAAGAAACAAAAATCGGAGCAACACTAACAGAATCGGGAACACCATAATCCGACAAATCAAAAGAATAAACTTTAGTGTTCCCAGCTTCAGGCGCAACAACATTATTAGAATAAGTATTCCCTTCAATACCAAAAGAAATCTTAACTCGATTCATCTCAACCTCATCAGCATACCTCCTAACCTGAACCATCGCAACTTCCCTAGAAGCATCATAAGCAGTATAACCCTCACTCATCGCAACCTCAACCCGAGCATCCAAATCCCGAAATTCCAAACTATCTCTAACAATCGGGATAACCGCCGTCCAAAGAATCGTCACCGCAGAAACAGTTATCAAAATTATCAACACAGTCGCAACAATCGCCGATATCCCCTTCTTCATGAAAAAACAAACACAAAATAACTTTATTAAACTTTACAAACCCTTCTTTTCCCGTTTACCTTGTTCTCTACGAAAAGTAGATCTCAAGGTTGTCATGCTAGCCTGAGCAGCCAAAAAGTACTTTTTTATAAATTCTGCACGAATTGCACCCCAATGTCTATACTTTACTCTCCCCTTCGAGCTTTCGGGATCAACATGCTTAGTTCCTATTTCATACAAACAATCAAGCATCTCAGGCGTAAAATAAGTCTCTTTCCGACCATCTCTTCCCCCGCATCTTTCAGTATCTGACCTCATACTAAGATAAGCATTTTTGATTCCAGAAAGAGGAGCTCTCTCTAAATGAGGCAACACACTACGAACCTTACTTACAACTTGCCTCCAACTAATACACTTAAGGCCTTGCTCCCTTCGCTCAGCCAAATTAGCGCTCGCAATCTTATATATCTTTTGAGTATCGTTCTCACCGATAACACCTCTCTTGGGAACATCACCTAAAGACCTCTCCAAAGAATCTCTTCCATCAACATAAGAGCATTGCCCTTCATTATTATCACCCCCTCCATAGGCCTTTCTTGCCTGATCAGGAGTCATAAATTTTCTTTCATCTTTCCTAACTCCTTGTTCCCAAGAAGGAACCCAATCAAAACTGCCTCTCTTGCCACTCATCAAAACAAAAAACCAATTCTTTATTTAAAGATAATTAGAATAAACTACATACTTTCAATATCAATCAAATACTTGCCTTCTTCCAACTTAAACACAATCGGCTTCCGATTTATCAAAGAAACAATATCAATCTCAAACTTCCCAGGCTGCAAAACCCGAACACTCTCCAAATCCAAAATCACCGGTTTCGACTCATCCTCAATCTTCAAAATACTCCTAACATCCTCTTCAACCTTCTTCTTATCAACAGTATCAAACTCCGGGATAGGAACCGCCTGAGACTCTTTCATCCTTTCAGCCTGCTCATCACGAATATAGAAAAAAAACTTACCACCGCAGCTCCCACAGCCCTCTAGTATCTCCTTACTCCCGACCTCGATTATCTTCGAACAGTGTACGCATTGATGTGGCATATTATAACATAAATCTCAAAATTAATAAAGGTTTGCTTAATAAAAACGCGTTTAAATTCAATTCGCGGTTTCGTTATAAACTAAAAACAAATCAAGAACTTCTCCATCAGTCAATTTCTTATCGAACATCACCCCTTCATCAATTCTTCCATTAAAATATTCCCGAAAAAGCAAGGGAAAATTAGCAGGATTATCTGCAAGAGTTTTTCCAGAAGAATCAACCCCACGAACATCTGCCCAAGATCCCCACCTAATAATATTAGGCGTAGTAAAATCAGTATATACATAATCGCCCAACTTAGCACCATCAAGATAACAAGAATAAGAACCATCCAACAAATCTCCAGAAGTTGCTCCCCAGCTTAAAGTGACCATATGCCATTCATTCAAAGGGACTGAAGCTAAATCATCATTCCAACCACCCCCCACAACACATCCAAGTCCATCATTATTATCATTAAAATAAATATAAGCTCTGTTAATCACATTATCACTTCCAGAAGGACATGAAGGATCATCCCACCAACACGACCAATTAAACATAGCAAAAATATAATTTCTATTATTAGGAGCAGCACTATAGCCATCTCTTCTAAACCAAACAGAAACAGTGCCCGCTCCTTGCCCCATCCCATTATCAATCGAATCATTAGAAACAACAAACCCTCCACTTCCAAAATCAACAGACTTACAACTTCCAATCGCACCAGATTCAAACGAAAGGTCTCCAGTCCCATAAACCCTACCATTATTAACACCGAAAAGATCCTCCCCTCCGTTTTCAAAATTCCAATAAGAAACAACATTCTCCTTTGAGGGAAAATTAATTTCGGGCGAATCGGAACTTTTCAAAACATTAGAAAAAGAATCCAAATAATTCAAACCATCAAGATTAAAATCACCAAAAGGAATATCATCACTGCTTACAATACTACCCAATTTTTCCATCCTCCCTTTTTTATAAACGGGAGCGACACTAACTCTCTCGGGCAAACCAAATATATTATCTTTACAAAAATTAAAATAATAAACTTTCTTAATATTAGAATTAGGAGTCAAAAAAGTACGATAGGTATAAGAACTTCCATTAAGAGAAAAAACAAACTCTAACCCAGATAAATCAGTTTCATCAATTCCGCGCTTCACCTGAATCGAAGAAACATGATGGATAGAATCGTATGAAGTAAACCCCTCACCTGTAAGCAAACTTATTTTCGCAAAATCAAAATCAAAAGATAACAAGGGAAGAATAAAAAACCAAAGAACTCCTATCGCTATAACAACAATTAAAATAAGCAATACCACGGCAACAATCGCAGATATCCCTCTCTTATTCATAAAAACTCTAACAATAAAAACTTAATAAATCTTACTTCCTCTGCAACATCAATTCGATTTTCCTCGGATCCTTCGTCATTTCTTTAACAACCGAAGCCGGCCCAATAATAGTAATAGCATCCTGCTCCCCAATCAAAATCTTCGCAATATTCCGTCTCACCCTTTCAAACATTCCTCGATGCTCATTATCTCCAGACAACCCAGCAATCTCAATTCCTTGAAACCCCTCAATATTCCCAATCAAAGTCATAGAATTCTCAATCAGCCTAGCCTCTTCATCAGGTCTAAGCTTTCCCTGCAAAATCACAATCTTACTATCCAAAACAAAACCCATTATCTTCTTTATCCTACCAATCGCATCCTCTTTTGCAATCTCAGAATAAGGCATAAAATGAATAGTCAAATCCTTTCCAGACTTCTTGCCCTTCTTCTTCACACTCTTTTTTTTCATAACCATATTACTTTACTTTCTTCACTAGTTTGAAAAGTTCTTCATAGAACTCTTCAATATTATCACCGTTTTTAGCAGAGATTCCAACAACCTCATACTCAGGGAATGCCCCCTGTACTTTCTTAATATCTGATTTTTTTAAATCTATCTTATTTGCAACAACCAAAACAGGAATCTTCCTCGCTACCAAATTTCCAATGATCGTAATATTAACCTGAGAATAAGGATTCATCGTAGCATCAATCAAAACAATAACAGCGTCCATATCATCCAACCATTTTATCGATTCAATAATTCCCTGCGTCGCCTGCTTTGCTCGATCTTGCGCTTCCTTCTTCTTCAAACCAAATTTCATAAAATCCTCAAAATCAATCTTCGTCGCAATCCCGGGAGTATCAATCAACTTAAACTCAATCTTCTTCCCATCTCTCTCGAGAATAACCTTTTCTTTAATCTGAATCTCCCTAGTTTCATGAGGCATCCTCGAAACAGAACCCAAATCCTCCCCCAACCAATCCTGACAAATTCTATTAGCCAAGCTAGTTTTTCCCGCATTTGGAGAACCATAAAAACCAAGTTTTATCTCCCCTTTTTTTTTGAAAACACCAGAAAAAATTCTACGCGCAAAATTTCTAATTATCTTTATCATCCTAACAAAAAATCAATATCCAGATTTATTAATGTTTCCTCCCGTTTGTTGTTGAGGCTGAGTGGCAATATTCTTTCTAGCCTTTCTCTCTCTAAAAAAAGCGGCAACCAACTCAATCGGAATAATCTCAAACATACCAGTTCTTTTCCCGTGAGATTTCTTAATAACATAAACAATCCTCTCCCTAGACCAGCCCTGCTTCCTCAAATCAGCCGCAATCTGACCATCTTTCATTCCCCGTACCCTCGCATTCGTCACATACATCAAAATATTATACAACTGTCTTCTATCCTTAAACAAATAACTCTCATAATGCCTCTTATACCAAATCTGCAAAATAGTATAAACAACTAACACAAACAAAATCGCCAAAATAATATAAACAATAATTTTACCCGTAGGCTTACAGTCACTCCTACAAACCTTATAATCCTCACCAGTATCCTTTTCACAAAAACCATTATAGTTACAACTCGTATCAATATTATCCTCAATAACAAGCGAACTCAAAACAGGACTAACAAAAAAAGAAGATTCTTCTGTCCCTTCATAATAAAATCTAAAGGATTTCTGACTCTCGCCGTCTAAAGAAATAACAGTTGAACTACCAGAAGTTATAACACCAGTACTACCATCAAAAGTCAGACTACTAAGAGGCTTATCAATTACAAAATAACTCTCAAGAGGGCCATAAGACATAACATTAAAATCATAAATCGTAAAAACACTCTCAATTTCCCCATCCCAACGAGTAATAGAAAACTCACTACTTGAATAAGCAGCCTCAATATTTCTTGATTGCCAAGAATAAATAGGATCCCTATAATCATTCAACTCCCCACTAACACTTCCACCAACATCCGCAATAACTTCCGGCTCAATTTCATCAGACGTTGTCAAAAGACCGGGACTAGAAAAATCATCAGACATCACATCTGTTGGAATATTTAAGTTATAAACTTCAGAAGCAATCTTAAAAAAATCTTCATCACTCGTCGCCTCACTTCTTTCTTCGGCCAACCTAGTCATCTCACTAACATAAAAAGGGAGTTTTATAGTATTCTTTAAAGCAGTTCTATACCATAAAGGAAAAAGATTAACCTTATTCAAAACCTTATTCAAAGATTCATTCTTCTGAGAAAGAGAAACATTAATCGCTTCCGCAGGACTAATAGTAGTAATGGGAAAAGTTTTCTTCGTAGAATAATTACTATCATAAACAACCTCAACACTCAAATCATAATCATTAATTTCGTTGTACTTATGAACAGCCGAAGGCTTGACAGTTTCCTCTGTAACACCATCACCAAAATCCCACTTATACTTTAACTGCTTACTCCCCTCGAAGTCAACAGATACATGAAAAGAAACCGGTATACCTGCAGGGGGATTTATCGGAACAAGAGAATCAATAATAGGATAAGGGAAAATACTGATATTCTCTTCGAAAAGTTTTATACCATCAAGATAAACAGAATAATCACCATCCTCAACAACACTAAAATTAAGAAACTCTAAATCCAGAACCTCATTAAAACTCACAAGAGCAGGAACAACAGATAAATCATAAACATTATCTTCCAGATGATCCTCCGCCCTCCTTAAATAATCCAAGTCAATATTCGAAATGATAACATTCTGTTCAATACCTGAAATCGCCATTGGCAAAACACAACCTTCACTACAATCCCTATTATATCTATCTTCAATAAGCATATCAGCCGCAGCTACAGCACTAGTTAAATCAATATCCTCTGAACTAAAAGAATTCGCCGCAGCATACTTAGCTGTTTGCGCAAATATAGAAAAATCCTTTTTACTGCTCTCAGGACCTAAAGAAAACGCAAAGCCACAAACTTCACCAGAGGCCTCTTCATATAATCTATAATTCGTAGGCTCAGGAGCCTCGATACAAACCTGATAATATCCTTCAGTAAAAATATCATCATAGTCCGCACTTATATCACAACTATCTTGAGCATTCGGATTAAAAACACAACTCCCCAATAAAGCCCCGCCAATTTCGGGATAGATAACCATTCTCAAATCTAAAGTATCGCTTCTCTCAACATGAGCCCCCGCTCTTACAGAATTAGTATCAGGAAGATAAATCATCTCACAATAAGTTGACGTCCTAATAAGCGGTCCCAAAGTCGGACTAAAAGGGTCATAACACCCCCATTTCATAGAAGAAAACTCTTCTGAAAATTCCTCAAACTTCCAATTAAATCCTTCAAAAAAATCGATTGCTATTGGTAACCTAGTATCCATCCCAAAATCACTAGCAATATCAAAACCAAGACCGGTTATCGCAACACTCTCTCCAGTCAAAACAAAACCAACATAAACCGTTTCAGAATCAATATTAGAACTCTTAGTAGACTCTTCTCCAGAATAATCATAATTATTAGCACAGTCAGGAGGAGAACATCTATAAAATGCACCATTCAAACTCAAAAAATCGCTTAAAGGAATCTCATCACCAATGCTAGAAGTTATTAAAGAAACAAAAGATTCATCCAAAACTGATAAATTAATAGTCCCAGAAATAACGTCTCCAGGAGCATAAGTCCCTTTCAAACTATAATTATTAACATCAATAGAAGCAGAAACATATGACATTAAAACAAAAATTAAAACAAAAAATACCCCCTCTCTTTTCATAAAATAAATTAGCATCAATACTTTATAAATAATACTATCTCTTTTTCTTTTTAGAAATCTTTTTGCTTCTCTTCGTCGTTTTTTTCTTAAGCTTAACTATAGCAACAACTGCAACCAAAGCAACAGCCAAAACTAGAACATAACTCCAATACAAATCCCAAAACCCAAAACTAGAAACATATGACTCAACACTACCATCGTCTTCTCCAACAATAAAATCAACTCGAGTCTCAGATTGAGCACTAACCATACTAACGAGAAATAAGCCCAACACTAAAATCGTCCACCTCATAACAAAACAATGATTTCCAAGTTTATAAACTTTATTTATCAAAAAACCTACAAGTAACCCTTGATATCAACATCCAGGATAGCCCAATTATCCCCAGCAGAAGTGTAATTGCTGAAAAAACTATAAGACAAAGAATTAGCACCATCCACATTATGATTGACTCTACCGTCGCTGAAAGTCCAGTAAAAATTTAAATCCTTCTTAGGTATCATCTCATAATTACTCGGCAAACTAAAATTAATCCCATGAGTAGCACCTGCCTCAAATCTAACACTACCAGTTCCAAAATTAAAAAAATCTTCCGGCTTAGTAATACAAGCAGCAACATAAACATCATTTTTCATAGTATCAATAATCATAACATTAGAAATATCCCTCTGCCTAACTCTTCTTGAATTAACAGAATTTGCAATAATTTGAATATTACCAGCTACATCAAATGTATAATTAAAAACCATCACCCCATTAGTAAAAGAATATTCATCGTCACCAATCAGCAAGTCCCCGTAAATAACGTCATCAGGATCATCGGCAGTAATATTAATCTTAACAATATTCCCTTGATCGAAAAAATCTGCACAATTAGGAGAAACAATCTTAACAACCATTGGATCATCATAATAAGTAGTAGAAATAGTCAAATTTTTACTCACCTCACCATTAACGATAAAATAAAAACCATCAAACAATTCAGTCCCAATAAGATCGTCAGCATTATTCAAATCATCAGCAGTTATTGTCCACTCAGCAACAAGATTTCCATTTTCATCAAGAACACCCTCTATCGCTTCCGCCCCAACACGAATATCATCATCAACACCCCCAAAAAGAAAATCATCATCTTCATAAATTTCAAAATCATAAACTCCGCCAGCGTTAGTATAAATCATTTTAACAGTAGCTCCAAGATGAGAATCGGTTATTTCCTTGCCATTAGCATCTGCCCAATAAGTTCCAACGGGAGGAACCACCACACTACCGCCCCCCGAGACACAGCAAATTTTTACAGGATATGAGCCAAAAGAATCCGACAAATGAGAATTGGTAACCGAAGCCAATCTAACAACAATCTCACCACCATTAAAGCAAGAATCTCCAAAACTTGAATCCGCTTCACAAACCAAATCTCCATAACAAACATTATTAGCATAATTATCCAAAGAGGGATCCTCAGCATGAGCATTAGTCAAGCCAGATATTCCCACAACCTCATTGCCCACAATACAATCATGCACAGTTGTTAGATCTCCAGAATAAACCCCACCAAAAATACTACTATAAAGAATTTCTTCGGTATAAACCCCATCATTCCATAAAGCCCCATGAGCATTATCAGAAGAACTAAGTTTCATAATAATATCTGAACCCACAGGAGGAGGAAGAGCAACGGGAACACAAGAACCAGAAGAACACGTAAATCCACCAGCACAAGAGCCGCAAGAACCACTACACCCATCAGTCCCACAATCCTTTCCAGAACAATCAGGAACACAAACAGCAGAAACATCGTCATAAGCCCCAACCTCTTCTAAAAAAACATAACCAGCAAAAGGGCCAGGATCACTAGGACAACAACCATATTGAGCACTTAAAGTTAATCTTATTTTTTCAACATTATTCCAAACACCAACACATTCTTCTCTTGATCTAGGATTATTTATACCGCCGATATAAGGTATAACTGAATTTCCTTCATACAAAACAACACAGCCAACAGCTTCAACCCATGCCCCTTCAGAAACCAACTCCACTTTTGAATAAACACCAGGAACAGAGGGGTAAGATTTATAGGCCATAGATGAAGAATAGTTATAAGATACCCTAGTAATTAAAGGGACAACAGATGGAAAAGTAATTTCGACAGGGTAATCATAATTATCATTCATTCTACACCCCATAGAAACCGTATTCTGATTACCGTCATTAACATTGTTAGGACTATTAGGTATACTAGGACATTCAGCAGGACTCCCAGGGCTATGAACTACACTGACATCCCACCCAACATCATCAAGACAAAGATTATCAGCAGCACTAACAAAAACTAACAGTAATAAAAACAGTAATAAAAACCCAAACAACTTTTCCATATTTTAAACATCTCCTTTCCACAAATAAAATAAAACTAAAATAAAAATGGAAACAAATAAAGAAAACAAACTAAACCCTGGCAACTTAATTAATGGCTCCCCGCATCCTCTCACTGAAGTTCCATTAACACATCCAGCAGCCACTAAAACATCAAAAGGAACACCTGCAGAAAAGCTTCCAGTTCCATCAAAATAAGAAGTAGACCAATTAACATTCTGAGATCCCTCAACACAACTCCCCATACCAAAGGACTTAGAACACTTAAAGGAATCTGGATTTCCATCATGAATAGTAGAGGATGTTATCCAAGCAAGATTACACTCCGAAGTCTCCCACGAACAATGGCAATCGGTAATACTATAAAAAACTCCATTTTCTGCAAAATGAGTCTCACAATTCGACGTTCCTTCCCCTCGCTTCCCAAGATTCCAAACATCTTCTTCACAACTACCTGACGTCCGATACAAACTACAACTATACTCGGTAGGATCATTGACACAAACTCCATCTTCTACAATCCAATAACAATCATCAGCTATACAAGTAGCCTCACTGACATAACTCGAACAATCAATATTTCTTAAATTACAAATTATAGTACCCGCATCCTCACAAACATACCCAAAAGGACAACATGTTCTCTGCCCAATAACAGACTGCTCAAAAGAACACCCCGTATCATCAAATAAAGTATCATACAAAATAAAACTCGTCTCACCACAATAATAACGACCATCCAAAGAACACTCCCCAGCAGGAATACTTATACCATTCAAAGGACACCCAGCAATGCTAAAATCCGACCTAGAAGAAGAGCTAGCAGCTGCACTAACTATACCTATAGAAAACAAAACACAAAATACCAAAGCCCACCTCATAACAGAAGAAGAATTAGTAACTTTATAAATCTTATTTTCAGAAACCATTATCAAAGATAACCCTTAACGTCAACATCCAAGGTAGCCCAGTTGTTTCCAGCAGAAGTGTAATTGCTGAAAAAACTATAAGACAAAGAATTAGCACCATCCACATTATGATTAACTCGACCGTCGCTGAAAGTCCAATGGAAATTTAGATTATCCTTGTCTATCACCTCATAATTACTAGGCAAAGTAAAATTAATTCCGCGAGTAGTGCCTGCTTCAAATCTAACACTACCAGTTTCAATATTGCTAAAATCTTCCGGCTTAGTAATACAAGCAGCAACATAAACATCATTTTTCGTAGTATCAATAATCATAACATTAGAAATATCCCTCTGCCTAACTCTTCTTGAGTTAACAGAATTAGCAACAATCTGAACATTCCCAGCAGTTTCAAAGGTATAATTAAAAACCGTTCCTCCATTTGAAAAAGAAAAAAGATCTTCCCCAATAATCAAAGTCCCATCAATAATATCATCAGGATCATCAGCAGAAATATTAATAGAAACCATTGTATCATTGTCATAAAAATCTGCACAATCAGGCGACACAATATCTACAACCATTGGATCATCATAATAAGTAGTAGAAATAGTCAAATTCTTACTCATTTCACCATTGACAACAAAATAAAAGCCATCAAACATCTCGCCAATATCATTAGCCTCATTCAAATCTTTCGCAGTTATCGTCCATTCAGCAACAAGATCCCCATTCCCATCAAGAACTCCAGTTATGGCTTCCGCCCCAACACGAATCTTATCGTCAAACCCGCCAGGAATAAAACTATCCTCTTCATAAATTTCAAAATCATAAACTCCTCCCGCATTAGTTAAAATCATTTTAACAGTAGCCCCAAGATGAGAATCAGTTATTTCCTTGCCCTCAGTATCAGCCCATAAAGCAACAATTGCGCCAATAGGAATACATGCACTCGTATCATAACTGCCACAACCAGCAGCACAATTTAAAGTTCCAGCCGCAAATCCCTGAGTCACACAAGTAGCAGATCCCAAAACATCATCTCCACCGCCACTCATTCCATCTAGACCAACATCACAAGTCTCTCCAGAAGTAACAAGATTATCTCCACAAACAGCGGGAATAGCTGGACCAGCACTTGCAGAAGTACAACAAATCTTACCCAAATAGCTCGAATCACTTGGGTCCGCAGCAAACGAAATTCCAGGCACCTCTAGTCTCAAAACAACTTCTCCACCATTCAAACAATCATTCCCAGCACTCGCATCATACTCACAAACCAAATCTCCATAACAAACATCAACAAGTCCACCAAAATCAGGAGGGCTAACAAGAACATTCATATTAGCAGAAAGATCAACTACGTTATTGCCTCCAGTACAATCATGTGGATTAGCATCAGTATAAGCAACCCCAAAAATCTCATCATAATAAATTCTATGCATAGGGTAAGCATAAATATTATACGCAGCTATCCAAGTACAAGCAGCATTACCCTCACAAGCAACCTGAGTCGCACCATCACACGCAACAACAGTTCCTATACAAGAGCCAGGTATCGTCTTTTGTACAACACCCGCATTCCAAAGACTTCCAAGAGCACCGACAGAACCATTGAGACTCAAAATAATCTGAGATTCATCCTCAAAACCATAATCTCCTAAATATCCCTCAACACCTTGATACGCATACTGATTCCACGGAGCAAAAGGAGTGGTATCAATCTTATCCTTCTCACTCAAGCTAGTAGGATAAAAATTATCTTCATTAACAGAATTATAATAACGATGAAAAGCCAAAGAGTCAGTAACAGAACAAGGATGAACATAGCCTGGAGATAATTCCAATTCCCAATCAGGACCAAATTCCAAAAGCATCTTCTCAGTTTCATCTATCGTATATAAATGAATATCATTAACCGTCTCATTATTAAAAAACCTATAAAGAGGAACCCTATCTCCTCCAGCAGCATCTTCATAAACAAAACCAGAAACACCCTCATAAACAAACTGAGGATAATATGTCGTCATAAGCTTAACCGCCTCATTCTTACCAGCTGTATAAAAATGAGTATCACCTTTGACCGTATCCCAAAATCTATAAAGACGATTAGCCTCACTTAAATCACCTAATGTAGCAGAATAAGCAGAACAATCTCCTTTCTCAATGATATTAACTTCATACAATCTAACTACAGTATTTCTATTGCTACTCCCCCCTCTATTACCAGAAAGCATATCTATCCGAACTCCAGTAACGCCAGTAAAACCAGCTCCAGAATTATTAACAATAGCAGAACCATTAGTCATTGGAAGATCTCCACCCGTATCATAATTAGCAAGAACAATTTCATCCATTCCTCCATCATGCCAAACGGTAACCTTTTCTACCTTATATTCATTATCTGAACTACTCCCTCGAGTATCAAGATATCTAGTATAAACAATTTCATCCACATCAACTGGACTACTTGAAAAATTATAATTAGCAATTATTTGAAATTTAACAAAACCTTCTCCATGACTAATAAGACCATTTTGAAAATACGTTAAATAATCGTCATCATTCACACTAGCATTATCACCAGAAAGCCTCAAATCAGAAGGATCTTCATACCAGCCTGAAAATAAACTCCATTCCCAAGCAACAGGAGTAATGATAATCTCCGCATCACCATTATCAGCATGATCAATATTAACATAAGCAGCAGAAACAATTCCTAAACTAAAAAGTAAAACCAAAGACAACCCTAAGACAATCCCCTTTTTCATAAATTACCAACAACACTTTCCTTTATTAATCTTTTCATGAATCTTCACTAAGAATAACCCTTAATATTAACATCCAAGGTAGCCCAATTATTTCCAGCAGAAGTATAGTTACTGAAAAAACTATAAGACAAAGAATTAACACCATCTACATTATGATTAGTTCTACCGTCACTGAAAGTCCAATGAAAATTTAATCCATCCTTCTCTATAACCTCATAACCATTAGAAAAAGTAAAATTAATTCCACGAGTAGTGCCTGCTTCAAACCTAACACTACCAGTTTCAATATTAGTAAAATCCCTAGGTTCATCAATACAAGCAGCGACATAAACATCTTCTATAGTCGTATCAATAATCATTATATTAGTAATATCCCTTTGCCGAAGCCCACGAGAATTAACAGAATTGGCAAGAATCTGAAAATTACCAGCAAAGTCAAAAACATAATCAAAGGATGTATCACCATTAGTAAAAAAATACTCCTCTTCGCCAATCATAAGAGTTCCATCAATTTTATCGTCTAAATCAATAGCAGAAATCAAAACAGAAACCGTATCCCCATCGTCAAAAAAATCTCCGCAAGAAGGAGAAGCTATATCAATCACCATAGGATCATTGTCAAAATCGGGAGAGAGTACTAAATAACTACTTATTTCACCATCGACAACAAAATAAAATTCATCGAAAGATTCGCCAAAATCATCTGCATTATTATAATCAGCATCAGTTATTGTCCAATTAGCAACGAGATTACCATCTAAATTAATAACACCCGTTATCGCACTAGCACCTACTCGAATATTATCGTTAAGAACAAGGTCATTATCAAAAACTTCAAAATCAAAAACACCTGAGGCATCAGTCAAAACCATTTGAATCGTATCTCCAACTGTAGCATCAGTTATTATCGCACCAGTCAAATCAGTCCAACGAGCCTCACTTGGAACAATAGGAACACAGGCAGTTGTATTGTAAGTACCACACCCCTCACTACAAGCTAAGGTCCCAGAAGCAAAACCAATATCAGAACAATCACTAACTCCCACCACAAAAACATCATCTCCTCCTCCGCTAGAATTATCAGAACCAACATCACAAACTTCTCCATCACTTAAATTTATCAAGTCGTCGCCACAAAAACTACCGGGGAGAGCAACACAGTCAGTCGTATTATAACTATTACAATCCTCACTACAAGTTAAGACTCCAAAAACAAACCCCTCACTTATGCAAGTAGCACCGTCCAAAAGATCATCACCACCACCGCTGGAACCATCACCACCAACATCACAAGTTTCCACAATTGAATCAAAAATATTATTACCACAAGTAACAGGCGGAATAGCAACACAAGCACTCGTATCATAACTAGCACAATCATTACTACAAGCTAAAGTCCCAGAAGCAAAACCCTGACTCACACAAGTTTCACCGCTCAAAACATCATCGCCTCCTCCAGCTACACCGTCACCACCAACATCACAAACTTCTCCACCAGCTACATCTATCGAATCGTCCCCACAAAAATTAGCCGAAGCAGAAGTACAACAAATCTTTACAGGATAAGCAGAAACAGCATCAGAAGCCAAGGCACCAGTATTCGCCGACAATCTAATTATAACCTCCCCGCCATTATTACAAGAATCTCCAGCACTCAAATCCCCCTCACACCGAAAATCACCATAGCAAACATGGGTACCATAATTACCTAAAGAAGGAATTTCAGCAAGAGCCCTACCATTAGCAGAAAGACCAACCACCTTATTGTCCCCATCACAAGCATGAGGATCCGAACCATCATCATAAAAAACTCCAAACATTTCATCATAATAAATTCTATACATAGGATATTTATCGACAGTATACGCAGCTCTCCAAGTACAACTAGCAGCAGCAGTACACGCCGCCTGAGGCAAACCACTACAGACAACAACAGTACCTATACAAGCTCCGGGGACAGGAAGATGAAACTCTCCATAATCCCAAACATTAGACAAGGCACCATAAGACTCATTCAAGGCAACAATTATTTGATCACCATCATCATAACTATAATTACCAACATAGGCCTCAATCCCAATATAATTAAATAAACTCCAAGGAGGAAAAGGAATAGTATCAATTTTAGTCTTCTCACTTTCTTTCATAGTATAGAAATTATCATCATTCGAAGTAAGAAAATAACGATAAAAAGGTACACTCTCAGAAACAGAGGCAGGATAAATATAACCTTCAATGCCTTCAGTATCCCAATTAGGATCTGCAACCAAAGAAGTCCTCTCCGCTTCACTAGTTACATAAATATGCATATCATTCACATTATTCCAAAATCTATAAAGAGGCACTCTACCATCACTCGAATCAACATACAGATATCCCATAATTCCCTCATAAACAAGAGGATCACGACTATTCACAGACACCACCTCGTCCTTATTAGTCGCATAAAAATGTCCATCCGTACTAGTATCCCAAAATCGATGAAGACGCTTCGCAGTCGAAACATCCGTAACAGCACTAACAAAACTAAAAAATAATACAAAAAATAAAAACAATATAATCACTCTTTTCATAAATTATACAAACAAGTTAACTTTATTAAACTTTACAAAATTAACCAATCACAACTAACACCGGCCTCAGCTTAGCAACCTTCTTCCCAATACCAGCCTCGTCGCTAACTCTAACAACTTCGTCAATATCCTTATAAGAAAACGGCGACTCTTCAATCAAACCTTTCTCCCCACCAAACTCAACCAAAATACCTCTGGCTTCCATATCTTTCTTAGCGTCCTCAAAAGTCATTTGTCTATGTGCTTCAGTTCGACTTCGAACCCTTCCAGCCCCATGCGCCGTAGACCCCCAAGTCAATTCCTCAGCTTTTTTAGTCCCACACAAAACATAACTAGACGTCCCCATCGAACCAGGAATCAAAACAGGCTGACCAACTTTTCTATAATCTTCTGGGATCTCTTCTCTGCCCGGACCAAAACTTCGAGTCGCACCCTTTCTCATAACCAAGACCTCTTTATCGCCATGCTTCTCAAACTTCGCAATATTATGACAAATGTCATAAACAACATCAATCTTCAAATCAGGAAAATAATGCTTCAAGTCCTGACGAACAAAATGAGTAATCAATTGCTTATTAGCAAAAGCAAAATTAGCAGCACAAGCCATCGCCGACAAATATTTTTTCCCAAGCTCAGACTTAATCGGCGCATTAACCAACTCACGATCAAAATCCGGATGCTCATACTCGTCGTCCATTAACTTAATATAATCACTAGCAACCTGATGCCCAAGCCCTCGAGAACCACAATGAATCAAAATCACAACTTGATCTTTTTCCAACCCAAAAACTCTCGCAACATCCTCATCAAAAATTTCGTCCACAATCAAAACATCCAAAAAATGATTCCCAGCTCCAAGACTCCCAAGTTGAGGCATCCCTCGCCCCTTAGCCCTCTGAGAAACATCCGCCGGATTAGCCCAGGGCATCTTACCTTCCTCTTCAATATGCTTACAGTCCTCCCCATAACCATAACCTTTTCGAACAGCCCACTGAGCACCTTCCCTCAAAACATCATCAAGATTACTCTTATCCAAACTCAAACGACCCTTCCGACCAACTCCCGAAGGAACAGACCTAAACAACGAATGCAAAATCTCACTTTCCTTACCTTTCAAGTCATCTGCTTTCAAATTCGTTTTCAACAACCGAACCGAACAATTAATATCATAACCAACGCCACCAGGACTAATAACCCCACTCTCAATATCAAAAGCAGCAACACCACCAATGGGAAAACCATAACCCTGATGCATATCCGGCATCGCAAGACTAGCCCCTAAAATCCCAGGCAACTTAGCAACATTCTTCACCTGCTCCAAACTCTTATCTCCCTTAATCTTTTCCAAAAGCTCCTCGCTAACAAAAACTCGTCCAGGAACTTTCATTTCTCCTTCAATAGGAATTTCCCATTCCACGTCACTAATTTTCTTAAATTCCATAGAACAATAAAAGAAAAGGGGGTTAAAAAATTTAACTAATTAAAAATATTTAACCCCAAAGAAATTAAAAAAGAAATTAAAAAATATTATCTCTTAATTCTATTTTCAAATTCATATCCTAATTTTCCAGCAATCATTCTTCCTTCTTCACGAGCAAGAGAATAAGCTATTAAATCAGCAACTTCTTTATTTCCAGAGCTCGCTACACCATCTTCCACAGCATGTACAACCCATTCTCCATTTATAGGATGTCGTAACGTTCTTTGGCAACTATATCCCGTAGAAGTTAGAAACTCATCATGCACCTCTTGTGCACCTTCACTTGTTGATCCATAGAATCCTTCTAAACGCACAACATAACCATCCCCATCTGTTCTAGATGGTGTCAATACAATTCTTTTTTCTTTAAGCGTTGGAGACCTCAACATTGGACCTTCTCTTTCTAAAACTCTTTCAACCAAATCATTCATTTTTTCCATATTTCACAATACCCCCTTTCATCTCGTTTATTTTTATTAACCTTTTCATAGTAGTAACAACAAACAAACAGATTTAAATATAACTCCTACCAATTGGTAGGATGATAGATACAAAAATATTAGAAGAATTAGGACTCACAAAAACAGAAGTCACCATCTACATAACATTATTAGAATTAGGTTCAAGCTCGGCAGGAACAATATTGGAAAAATCAAAACTCCCAAATTCAACACTCCACAGAGATCTAAATTCTTTAATTAGCAGAGGATTAATTAATTATATACTAGAAGGAAAAAGGAAAATATACCAAGCAACCAACCCAAGTAATTTCTTAGAATTTATCGAAGACAAAAAAAGAAGATTCAAAGAAATATTGCCAGAGCTAGAAGAAAAACAAAAACATACAGAAGAAAAAGAATCTGCATCTGTATTCAGAGGGATAAGAGGGATAAGGGAAGTTTATAACATTATGATAAACACCAAAGGTAAAGAATATAACACCTTTGGAGGTGGTCCAATAACTTCAGAAATCATGGGATTTACTTGGTGGCTAAATCTACACAAAAGAAGAGTTGAAAACAAACTCCCATCAAGACAAGTTTTTGACGAATCTGTTAAAAAAGGCGGAAAAGATATTTCAAAAAATCCTCTAACAAAAATAAAATACTTAGATAAAGAATTTACACAATTTCAAGAAACAGTTATTGTTGGAAACAATGTAGCAATCGTAGTCTTTTCAAAAAATCCGTATGCGCTATTAATGAAAGATGAAAATATTGCGAACAGCTATAGAAAACACTTTGAACTACTATGGAAAATAGCTAAATAATTCTACACATCCAAGACAACTTGACATTCAAACTCTTCATTTTTCTCTCTAACAAACATATCATTATAAGTCACAGCCTTCACATCGTTAGTAAACTTATAATTATCCGCATCATCACCCATCACAACACACTTCAACCTTAAGTCATCAATCTCAAGCGATTCAATCCTCGCAGCCAAAAATCCCTCACTATCCAACAAAAACAAAAACTCCTCAAGAAAATTATACAACAAATTTTCTAAATCTTTACCTTCAATCTCAAAATTAACGGCCCTTTGCTCAAGAATCTTAATGTCCCCACGAATCGTCTCATTCAAAGCCTCAGCAGCAAAACAAAACATCTCTTCAACCGTTAAGCCCTTGGCTCTAAACTTCACATCCGCAATGTGCTCCAAAAAGTCATAAGACATGAAAAAAGATATGAAAAAAGGTTTTTATAGGTTGTCATATTAATAAATAAAATGAAAAAAGTAGTTAAAACGATATACCAAGCAATTTCCATAATTATCATAATTACTCTTTTATATGCAATATTTCAAGCAACACTCCAAAGAAACTGGACAATTATTTTCACCTGCATACTAACATTAATCCTAGTAGTCTCTCCCTACGTATTTAGCAAACAAAGAAGGATAAAGCTCCCAACGGAAATAGAGCTAATAATTGTCCTATTTATTTACGCATCACTTTTCTTGGGGGAAGTCCATAATTTTTATCAAGCTTTTTGGTGGTGGGACATTCTATTACACACATTTTCAGCAATTATATTCGGATTCGTCGGATTCACAATTCTTTACTTCATGTACAACAAGCAAAAAATTGTAGGAAAACCCTGGGCAATTGCAATTTTCGCATTTACATTTGCAATCGCAATCGGAGCAATATGGGAAATCTTCGAATTTTCAATGGATTCGTTTTTTGGATTAAATATGCAAAAATCAGGACTAATCGATACAATGTGGGATTTAATTGTAGACGCTATTGGAGCTCTTTTCTCTTCAACAATTGCATACATTTACCTAAAAACAAAAAAAACAATTATCTTTGACGGAATAATTAAAACACTAAAAAAAGAAAACCCAAAAAATTTCAAATAATCACTTCAAAACTTTCCCCGTCTCAATATACCAAAGATACAAATCTAATTCCGCCAAATCCAAACCAACCTTTTTGCCCAATTCCTCAAGAATTTTTTCAATCTCCAAATATTTCTTCTTTGTCAAAGTCTCCGTATCTCGGTTAAAATTAATCAAACCCTCACGCTTCAACAAATCAATAATATGAAAATCAATAATCGCCACATCAGTAAATCCAATGTTCCTCAAAAAATGACTAGCCTCTTTCATGCCAAGACCCTTAATATCCTTAACTAACTTCTCACGCCGCTCCTTGCCCGTCCCAATCAAATCACAAAGACCCGTCTCACACTTTCGAGCTTCATAAATATAATTCGCCCTCGTATTCGGAAACCGATGCCCATACTTCTTCAACTCCTTAGCCAATTCTTTCTCAGACAACAAAGAAAAACCCCTACCCATCTCACGCTGAATATTAATACACTTATCAGCAGAAAAATTCGCCGTCATCAAACAAAAACAAAGCTCACCAAAAACTTCATCCTTTCTCTTCCCGCCAAACTCAGCAAACTCGGCCATCCGCTCAGCTATAACCTTAGAAATCGGATCCTTCCTCAAGCCATTAATCTGTTTTACTAAATTCGCCATAAATATTAGAAGTAAAAAGAATTATTTAACTTTTCCACAGTCCATGTAAATTACAATAAGCCCTAGCATACTTAACAGGAAAAGGAAACTCAACTTCCGGAGTCTCTCCAGCCTTCAAAAATTTTCTACAAGGCTCCATCCCAGATTCACTAGCCGCCTCAACCCATTCAATAAAATGCTCCTCAGTCATCGGATGCGAAACCTCGCCAACCTTAACAATATTACCTTCAATAACAGGAATGTGCTTTTCAGTTGCTGCATCAACAGTATTCTCAGTCAACAACTTCATAGGCTGGCCACAACAAACAAGTTCACCTTGACCACCATGTAAAACCTCAACTACATTCCCGCAAATTTCACATCTATAAACTTCTTTTCTTTCTGCCATTAGTAACTCTCCACCCAAACTTCAAAATGCTCTTGTTTATGAGTACAAGAAGGACAAATCAAGGGAGCACTATCTCCCTCGTGAACATAACCACAATTCCTACACTTCCAAAAAACCTTCCCGTCTTTCTTAAACACAGTCCCATTCTTTATATTCTCCAAAAGTTTCCTGTATCTTTTCTCATGATATTCCTCAACTTCAGCAATTTCATGAAAAGAAATCGCCACCTCTTCAAATCCTTCCTCTCTAGCAATTTTTTCAAACTCAGGATAAATATCAGTATGCTCCTCATTCTCACCATTAGCAGCCGCCATCAAATTCTCTTCAGTAGTCCCAATTTTCCCAGCAGGATAGCTAGCAGTAATCTCGAGTGGCTCTCCTCCAGATTCAAATAAATGCTTAAAGAAAACCTTCGCATGCTCTTTCTCGTTATCAGCAGTCTCAATAAAAAAACCTTCAATCTGTTTATATCCCTCTTTCTTCGCAACACTAGCAAAATAATTATACCTCATCCGAGCCTGACTCTCTCCAGCAAAAGCCTTCAACAAATTTTTCTCAGTTTCACTTCCCTTCATTTCCATAATAAATAATAAGCAAAAAGCTTTTTATATCTTTGGAAGCATTGTTAACTATGAAAAAAATCCCCCAAGACATCGTCGGCACAATAGCTATCTTAAAATTCAAAAGAAGAACCCCCTGGATAATAAAAAAACTCCGCGCCAAAAAATTTCTAAAAACTCACAAAACAGTTGAAACAATCGTGGAAAAAACAGAAAAATTCTCAGGAGTCTTAAGAATCCCAACAACAAAATATCTCGCCGGAATCAAAACCTACGAAACAGCATACAGAGAAAACGACTGCACCTTCCGCTTCAACATCAACAAAACATATTTCTCCCCAAGACTATCAAACGAAAGAAAAATAATATCCGACGAAGTAATCAAAACAATATCAAAAAAGAAAAACGCAAAAATCTTAGTCATGTTTGCAGGAGTCTCTCCTTACCCAATCGTCCTAGCAAGAAAATTAAAACTTCAAAACAAAAAAGCAACAATAATTTCAAACGAGCTAAACAAATCTGCCAACACCTATTCAAAGAAAAACATCCATCTAAACAAACTCCAAAATTACATAACACTAATCAATGGCGACGCAAAAAAACTACCAACAAAAATCAAAGATAAATTCGACGTCATACTAATGCCAAGACCAAACATCAAAGACACCTTCCTAAAAACCGCAATCAAACTCTCTAAAAAAGGAACAACAATATTCTACCACGGCTTCGGCACAAAAGAAAGCGTCACAAAAGAAATCCGAAAAGACACCGACAAGAAAATCGGAAAAATCTCAATCAGAAAAGCCGGCGACATAGGACCTAAACGATTCCGTTGGCAAGCAAAATTCAAAACCAATTAAGCAGCAAGAGGCAAAAAACTCGCAGAACCTTTACCTAATAACTCACCATTCTGCATCCATTCCAATTCAGAAGTTTCGACACCACCCCTGCCCGGCCTCTTTCCTTTTTTAACATTGATTTTTACCTGCCCAAGTTCAGCTGGCTTAAGTGAATAAAAACTTTGAGTACCATGTAACCCCGTTTTGCCTTGTTTCTCTCCAAAAGCCAAAAGAGCAGAGGCAGCCAATGAAGCATAAAACATTTCCGGCAAATGTCCAGACAACAAGCCATCTCTTTTTAAAGATTTTAAAAATTCAGAAACCCTTTCAGCAGTAACTTCCGTATCGTAAACAAAAAGCGATTCTCTAGGATCCAACACTAAGCCATCTCTTCTTCTTCTTTTTACATTCATAACACTGCAATGAAGACCACCTTCAGAAGAAATATTATAAGCAAGTAAACGACTCTCGCCTCTATTTTTCTCAATATTAAGCTGAGTACCATCATATACTGGTTTTCTAAATTTTATAGGACCAACTCCATTAATTGCATGCTTACCTTGGACATGAGAAGCAAGCCACATCCCTGGAGCAATAGCACCTTCTAAACCCTTACTTCTAGCATAAGCATCATCCCGATGAACCGGATTGTAATCTCCAATAGCATCCGCATATCTTACCCAATCAATCTTTCTAGCAATAATTACCATAACAAAAATTCCAAAAATCACCTTATAAGTCTTGTTGTTCTACAACTCTTCGTCATTCTTTTTTATAGCCATCGGCGCCTCTCCACCATGCCAAGTAAACCGCGGCCTAACCCTCATCGGATAAATCCTCTCCGAATTATCATCCAAAATAATCGCACTCCCCTTCAGCCTCGGCAACCCATTCAACTTATCAGAAATACTCTCATACAAATAACTCTGAGTAATATCATTCAAAGCCTGAACATCCAACTTCGCAGTAACTCTATGAGAAATCACAATGTCCGACTGAGTCATAGCATCAGTATGAATTTTCCCAGGCTGCTGCGTCGCCATAACCATACTGATTCCAGGCTGCCTTCCTTCCCGAAGCAACTGAACTAAAGCATCCGTCGCCGGAGTCTTCCCTTCCTTCGGCAAAAACTCATGCGCCTCGTCAATAAAAATCCAAACCAAGGGCATTTCCCGCTTAACTCGATACCGCGCATAATCGGCACCATGCTGAACCGCCTGAATTTCCTCATCCTTACGAGAACTCATCCTCTCATTAAAAATTTTCTTTGAAACCAATCCAATAATCAAAGCCCGAACATTAAAAGCCCCAAGAGAAGCATACATCGACAAATCAATAACACTCGTCGTCCCAGCACTAATCAAATCACGAACCTCAATCCCTCGCTCCTCATCAAAAACCTTCCACGTCTTCGCAGCATCAAAAAGCGCCATCGCCGAATTCTTATCCACCTGCTCAACATTTTCGGCCTTAGAAATCAAATCATAGATATCGCCAAAACCAAAACTCTCTCCCTTCTCCCGAAGCTCACTAACAACCGATTCAATAACAACGGCAACAGAATCAGTAAACTTCAACTCGAAAAGCGTCACCCAATCCGTAGGCTCAAGCTCCGAAATCTTAATCGCAAACTCAGCGTCGACATCAATCCCCTTATCCCGATACTCCTGATAATAACCAAACGGAGCAAAAACTTTCATAGGAACATTTTTCGCCTCCAAATTCCATTCACTCAAAAGAGCAGCATCTTTCGCATTCTTATATTTCATCGTCCAAAAAATCCCCATCGTATCAAAAATCAACGGCGCAATATTCCCAGATTCCTCAATTCCCAAATCGCTCAAAGCCTCAGCCATCGTCCCAATCGTATACGACTTACCCGAACCCCTCTTACCAGAAATCAAAATAACATGAGACCTAGCAACATCCATATAAATCGGATTAGAAAGAGAAGTATAATTCCCCATTGTCACATAACTCTTCCCCAAATAAGCAAGACCCCTCTTCCCAAAATCTTTTTTATCACTTTCATTCCTCCCAATCACAACATCAAATGGCATAAATAAAAACAACAATCCAGATATATAAATTTACCCGCACAAAAAACTAACAACTACTACAAGATCCACTACAACCATTACCAGTAGAACATTGATTACCCGTCAAAGCCTGTGCGGCCACACAATAAAAATCCACAGTATTGTTACAAACCCAATTGCTATCCATAATATTACCCGAAGAACCAGCCCACAAATAAATCCCATTAGAACTATTAAACACATTATTATCAGTAAAATTATTATTAGGAGAATTAAACATATTCATTCCAGCAAAACCACTACTACTCACAGTGTTATTTCTAATAACATTGTCAGTCGCACCTACAAAATCTATACCACTGGTTGCAGTAGAATTAATAACATTATTTTCAACTACATTGTTTGAAGCCCCCCCTGCCAAAGAAATACCATTAATCACATTACTAATCAAATTATTACTAATCAAATTATCAGAAGAAGTCAGATAAATTCCATAGCTTCCATATCCATATATCTCATTATTCTCAATAACAGTACTATCATCAGAAACTGAAATCGCATAAAGATTTTCACTAAAATTATTATTTCTAATCGTAGTATTAAAAGCATCTAAATGAACATCAACCCCTTCCAACGAATTATTTATCAAAACATTATTTTCAACTATATTGTTTGGATTGCCATAACCCAGAAAAATCCCATGAACTTCATTATCATTAGCCACATTGTCAAAAATCCTAACATAAGAAGACCCCCTAGTATAAATCCCAAAATCGTTATTATTCGCAGTATTACCAGAAACAATTGAATTATCCGAACCATCTAGATATATTCCAAAACCGTTCTCCAAATCACTAACATCACAATTCTTAATAATACTATTCGAACTATTTGAATAAACACCAGCTATTCCCACTATACTAGGACTTGTTATGGAATGTCCCTGACAATCCAAAATAACATTATTTGCAGATATAATAAAACAAGTAGTATCAAAAGACTGAACAATATTTTGATCCAAAACATAGTAAGAATCAGAATAATTAAAATCAACACACCCAGTAATTGAAATAGAATCAACACACGACTCATTAATACACGCCCCACTAGCCCCACACAATACCCCATCTATTTCACCAACACAATTTACTACGGCAACACAAACTCCTGCAGTACAATCACTACTAGAACAATCCGAGTTAGCCGAACAAGAACTACCATCAGAACAAGCAGAACATATTAATCCTCCACAATCTATATCAGTCTCATCTTGATTTTTAACACCATCACTACAAGTAGCTCCGCCGCCTCCGCCGCCTCCGCCGCCTCCAGGCAGAGTAGAATTAGGGGCAACAAACCCACCATCAGGAGTAAGCCCACCTAATTCAGAATCAATAATATCAAATCTTAACTCACTAATAACTGGTCCAACCTTCCCCCTAGGAAAAACCGCCACAAGCTTAATAGCCTCAAGATCTCCAGAGTAATTACTCAAATTAACATAATAAGTTTTCCTCGCATTAGTAGCCAAAACGTCAGCAACATAATGAGTCACAGAATTCCCATCCATGACAAAAACCAATCCAAATCCGATAATCACCGCATCATCCTCACCTCTCGCAATTTGAACCTCGACAAGTCTATTCTGATCATCCCAAGAAGTATATCCCTCATCAGCAACAATTTCCATATTTACAAACTCATCCAAAATTTGCAATTCATCAGCAACCATCGGAATTATTATCCCCCAAAGAATCACTACCGCAAGAATAGTCATAAGAATCATCAACACCATAGCAATAACCACAGATACACCCTTCTTTATCATATAACAAAAACAATATTCAAATTAATAAATCTTGCCAAAACAAAATCTCCAAACAAGCAACCTCAACTACCAGTATACTCAACACAAACATCAGAAGAACAGTTATAGTCCCAACAATCAGAATTATTAATACAATGTTGTCCCCAATTACAAACCAAGCAAACGCCGCCGCCGCAATCAACATCAGTTTCTCCTGAATCTAGCTTGCCATTATTACACAAATTCCCAGAACCATGAACAGAATCGATATCCTCCCAAAGAAACAACCTAAGCTTCGTAGGATTATATTTTTCATTAGTTCCATTTCCTAAATCCGCAGCAATAATAATCTCTTCAACAAAAACCTCCTTACCTAAAGTAGCCTTAATATAAGGAAAAGTCATCACACAAGGACTTGCTAGCAAACAAAAAGCAAACGTGTAATTGGCCCCATTAGGCATCCTACTAGCAATAAAACTATCTAAAGCCTCAAAATCATCATTCAAAACTAAAAGCCTCAAATCACTACTAGAACCAATTTCTGCCAAAATCTGTTTTTGCAAATTATAAAAATACTCATCAACAGAAGCTCTATCATCCGTCTGCTTCATATAAACAAGAACCATCACAGCACTCACAAGCATAACTGCCACCGTCGCCTCCAAAATTCTCATCCACCCTCTCTTGTTCACTACCATACTTTCAAAACGAACCTCCCATTAATTAAACTTCCGCTAGAATTCAAAACCTCAAAAATATGTTCCTCGACAATAACATCAACGCCATTAGGAACTTGTTTTTGCATATTAATCGCCGGGAAATCCCTACTTATAATAGAAAAATCAAAAACCCCAGGAATACGCAAATCATCCTTCAACCCCTCATAATCAGAAGTATAATTAGCTTTCATCTTCAATAAAGCACTATAAGAAATAACATTCCTTTCAGCCAATCCCCCCAAACGATAATCAACTAAAACAGGACAGCCACTAACAGAACTCTCCGAAAATTCCGGAGAAATAAAAACCCTAAAATAATCTTCATCACTACCTACACTTAAATCATCACCATTAAGACCCGAATTAATATCTGAACCAGAAACATCCGTCACATGGATACCATCATCAACTAAAGGAAAAACAAAAATTTCCTCAGGCAAATCAACATTAAAACAAGCCCCGGTATAATTCGCACTCAAAAACATTGTAGTTAAATTAGTGTAAACAGCTTCCTCAAAAGAACTATGAAGCCCAGCAATCACCGATCCCGATAAACTCGAACTATTTTGAGGCCCCAGAAAAATAAAAATAAAAAACACAAATCCAACAAAAAACACAAAAGATATTATCATCTCAAAATGACCCGATCCAATCTTCCCTCTCATTAAATACCAAACAGAAAATCTTATTTAAAATTAACTAATTTACCTAAATAACATTCTCGCCCCAGTCACAATCAAAAGAGTCGTAGCGACAAGAATAAAAGAATGCTTAATCCCCTTTTTGACGCTGCCTTCACTAATCTTCCCAATTACCAACCCCGCAAAAAAAGACTGAACTAAAAGCATAATAAACAAAGGCGCAGCAAACTCCTCTGGATTAATGTTCTTAGAACTAACTGCTAATCCAGTATCGCCACCACCCAAGTCCGAAACCAAAGGCAAAATTTTAAACTCCAAAACCAACATAATAATAATAAAAACAAAGAAAATCAAATATCCTTGAGTAACCAAATTTGAAACCGCTGCCTTTCTTTCTTTTCTCAACTGCTCAGTCTGATTAACCGAATTAGCAACAGAATCTAAAATAGTATCTATTTTCCCGCCTGCCCTCTCAGCCTCACTAATCAAAACAACAGCTCTCGAAATAACCGGACTCTTAGTTTCAGTAGCAAAATTAATCAAAGCATCTGTCAAAGTAATACCCATTGACAACTGATTAGCCAACTTAGAAACATGCGAACTTAAAGCACCGTAATTTCGATTTCTCAAATTCATAATACTCCTACTAATCGGCGCCCCAGATCTAACGTTCTCAACCAAATCCCTAGCAAAAGCAAGAAACTTTTCCTCTTTCTCTTTCTGCTTACTTTGGCTAAGTAAAAGACTAAGCATAAAAGGCAAAATACCAACAATTATAGAAATAACAAGTAAAAAATAAAACAAATTACTTCCAAAAAATAAAATCGTCGAACCAACAACTAAGATAACCGCAGCAACAATTCCAAGCCAGTGCATTTTTTCAAGTTTCATTATACCTTAGGTTGCTTAATATTTAATACAATAATAAAAATTATATTCACAATAATAATGCCAAAAATACTCAAAGTAAGTAAAGTCGTAATCCCAAGCCCACCCATACCCAAACCAGAAACATTCATAACAATAAACATCATCATCAAAACCAAAGGCGCAGCAATCAAAATAGAAATATAAACATCCATAAAAGTCGCCGCCAAATCCGCATATTGCTGTCTTTCAAGCCGATAATCTAACAAAAAATTCTCAGATTTTTTCTCAAGATAATTCTTCAAAGCCCCACCAGTGCTAATATTAGTAGCAAGTCCCGACAGCAACTCAGAAAGCTTCCGATTAGACGTCAACGCAGCAACATTCTTCAAAGCCGTCACAAGATCATAACCATAAATATTTATTTGAGTAAGTATCTTCCTAATTTCCCTTCCAACATTAGGATACTCGCTAGACGTTGCAACAATCTTGAAAATCTTCGTCGGTTCAATATCAGACCCAGCAATCGCAGCCATATGGATCGTCACAAAAGGCAATTCCTGAGAAATCTTTTTTTGAATCGAATCTGCCTCGCCAGCAGGATAAAGATAAAACCCCGCCAAAACCAATCCCACTAAAGCAAATGGAATAAAAATATAAATAAAATTACTCAAACTAAAAGCTATCAAAACCGCAAAAATCATGAGCCCCACAAGAAAGGCAATCGACGCAGACATCATCGCCATAGACAAATAAGTATTAAGCATAAATCGAACATTTCCCTTTTTCAAATCCTTACCCAAATCAGCAAAAGGAACGGCCAGCTTTACAGACCGCTTCCTAAAATATTTATTAGAAATCCTCGCAAAAACACTAGGCTTAACAACAGCCACTCCAGATCGCTTCTCTTTTATCTTCTTTATACCAGAAAGACTCCCTTCAGACAACCTCAGCTTCTGCAAAAATTCCTTCTTATCTTTCTTACTAATAGTAATATAATGCTTTTCCCTAGTAGAAGGTGAAACGTAGCTCATCCTAACAACTTTATCAGGTTCCACCCGTCTACTCATCGATTTCCTGTCCGGAACAATCTTCATCTCCTCCCTCTTAGGAATCGGAGCAATATTTCTCAACAATTCAGGAACCGCATTATTCAATAACAACAACTGCCGCATAAGCAACCTCAAACTCGAAACATAAAATCTCTGATTCCCAGGATCCGCCTGCATACTGGTTTGAACCGACCTCATGTCCGCAAGAATCTTTTTTTCATGCAAAATATTTTTCTTCAAATCATCTAACATTCTTAACTCCCATCGCAAGAGCAATTTTTTTATGCAAGTCTATAATAAAAATCTTCAGGCGATTCACTTCAACAGCATCATGTTTAGCATCAGCTTTCTCAAGCAACTCAATAGCATCATCCATAGAAGCAACCAACTGTTCAATAACCCCAATATCTTCCATATAAACCTCAATCATTCAAAGAAATTCTTATTTATTAATGTTGTCCGCCAATCAAGCCAAACCGTACTGCTTCAAAACTTCCTTAGGATTTTTCTGATAATCATTAATTGCCCTCTGAACATCATCATAAGCAAGAACCTTATTCTGAAACAAAGTATAAAGAAACCGCGTCCTCGTCTCAAACTCCCTTTGCAACTCAGTTCTATCAAGCCCCATCTTAGTCGCAATCTTATCAAAAATCTTACTATCCTTCCCATAATAAAACTTATCATCAGCAGGATTCCAGCTAAACGGAGTATTCGTCAAAGCAACACCATCGGGCTGAACTTTCATAACCTCAACAATCTCACGAAGCCTTCTCGTTTCACGACCATTAACAATCGCATGAGTCATAATCGCCATAGCGTCCAATCCATTTACAAGCATCGGGCTAAGATTAATCGGTGGCGTCTCAAGCCTACGAATAACAGCATCAACAGAATCCGCGTGCATCGTCGAAATTGAAGCGTGCCCCGAAGCCATACCCTGAAACAAAACACTCGCCTCCTTACCCCTAACCTCGCCAACAATAACATAATCAGGATTCTGCCTAAACGACCCCCTTAACAAAGTAAACATATCAACCTCGCCAACACCAGCACTCGAAACTCCAGTTCGAACCACCGACGGCAACCAATTCTCCCTCGGCAAATTCAACTCACGAGTATCTTCAATCGAAACAACCCGATTCTCCTGCGGAATAAAAAAGGCCAACGCATTCAACAAAGTCGTCTTTCCAGAAGCAGTCCCTCCAACAATCATAATATTAGACTGATACTGCAACAACAACCAAAAATAAGCCAACATCTCAGGACTCAAAGCATGAAAACCAATCAACTGCGTCGGAGTCCAAGGCGTCTTAGTAAATTTACGAATAGTAAAAGTCGGACCCTTCGAAGAAATATCCTGCGTATAAGTCGCATTAACCCTAGACCCATCCGGCAAAGACCCGTCCAGAATCGGCGACGCATAAGAAATATAACGCCCAGTCTTCTGCGCCAACTTCTCAACAAAACTCGACAACTTATCCATATCATTAAACTTCACCGTCGTCTTAATATTCCTAAAAACCCTATGCACAATATAAAGAAACTCCCCCATCCCATTACATTCAACATCTTCAATAAAATAATCCTGCATCAACGGCTCAATTTCATTCAGCCCAACAAAATCCCGATACAAATAATAAAACATCCTCTTATAATCCTTCTCATCAATCGAAAATCCCAACTCCGAAATAATCAACCTCGCCGTCTTATCAATATAATCAATCAACATTTCCTGAGTCTTCTCCTCACCAACCATATTCACATTAATAATCTCGCGCATCGCCTGCTCAATTATCTTCAAATTCTCTTTATTCTCATCAGAAACAATCGGCTCTTCAACATCATAAATAACCTCCCTCTTTTCCTTGTCCCAATAAACATGAATAGAAACATACGGCTCAATAACCATATACCGAACATCAATCTTAGTCTTATCGTCAAACTTCGGAATAGATGGCACCTGCGGATTAAGATTTATCTTTATATCACTCATTTTAAAATCAAGAAACTTATCTTTATTAAGCTTTCACTCTTTAGCTAACAATAAAATCAATTATAGAATTCCCGAAAAAATCTTCCCTATTTTCGATAGAAAACTTATACGCCGTAGGAGAAATATCCAACTGCTTGTTCCCTATATCGCCTATTTCATACCTAAGATCCGCCGAATATTCTGTTTTAATCTCAATTTCCCAAGGATCCCCTTCTCTCGTCGTTACATTTAACCAACCTAAAGAAATAGGAACGCCCACCTCACTGTACTGAAATCTAGAATCCATAATCCAAGAAATCGTATCCTTCTCCATATCAATAATAAACTTACCTCTCTTAATTTCCAAATCAATAATACGTCGATTACCCGCCACTTTCTGAGCATCACGAATCTTGGCATCAATATTTCTCAAAGCTTCAATAGACTGGGCAACCACTAACTCATCTTTCTTAGAATTAATCTTTGGCAAAGCCGCAGCCATAACAATTCCAATAATAGTCAAACCAATCAAAGTATAAATCACAGTCTCAATCCAAACCTGTCCCTTCTTACGAACCACCTTTCTCATAAAGATAATACAAAAATTATCTTTATATATCTTTTCTAAAAATCTAGAAGGCCCCGAAGGGCCAAATTAAAAATAAAAACAAAACAAAATTAACAGGCTCTCAACACTTTAGTAGAAGAAACATCGCAAGCATCCTCTGTGCTTCCAACTCCTACAATAGGTGCAATTTGAACTCCATCAGCAGCTGTAACTCCAGTTATAATATAAACCCTTTCTTCATTAACGCCCGGAACCGCTGTTGGTGTCACAGCCGAATCATCAGTAACATTATGTGAAGTAGTACTGCCTCCATCTGAAACTAAAATTTGGATATCTGCTAATTGAAAATTTTTGGCTCCTCTCGAAATCTGTAAAGAAACCGTACCTGCAGTTGCATCATAACAAGTGTAACCACCATCTTTCAAAGTAACCTGAGACACTGCATCCAAACAAACTGTACCCTTTGATAACTGAGTACTGATCATCGGAATAATCGCCGCCCAAATAATTGTAACAGCAGCGACAGTAATCAAAATTATCAAAACCGTAGCAACAATCGCACTTATACCTTTTTTATTATTCATTATTCAAACCCCCTTTCAAATTCATCTTAAATTAAAGTCGTATCACCTGTCCCACATCAAGACAAGTAAACGGTTTATTTGTAGTTGATCCCTCAGGACTACCAAGTAACATCGGATAAACAATAATTTCATCTGGCTCATTTCCATCTGGCATTCTCAAAGTGGGAGCATCTTCTACAATAGACAAACCAGCATCAGCACCAAATTTAAATTCAGTAAATTCAGAGTCCCCCTCCCTTACCATTTTAATTCCAAAATCATAAATATCAATATTGCCCCTATTAACAATCTCTAATGCATAGCCATTATAACCATTGGCCAAACTCGCCTCAAAATTAATCTGAGAACAAAGCTCCTCGATAGGCTGACCAAATTTTTCAATCTGTTCGTTAATAAAACCACGCGCCCACAAAAAAATCATAATCGCCAAAAACAAAACTAACATTATCATAAGTACACTGGCGACGACTGGCGACAGCCCACGCTTACTATTTACCCCTCTTTTCATATTATTACTTTGTTTACCCAATTTATAAATTTACCTTTTAAAATCACGAACACAAAATACTCTCTGAAACATAATCTTCACAAAGCACCTTTCTTCCATCGTTGATAAAAGGTTGAATTTCTATATAACGAACCACAGTTAAAGTTCCCCCTCCTATAATAGGTATAGGGAATGGATAGCTCCTTGCATTCTCCTCTCCGATATCAAAAGACAGCCCATCTTCGTCAATCAGATAATAACCAAACCCTGCATCAGGACTGTCATGAACTCTCAAATAATATCCATCGACAATAAACCTTCCTCTATTTTTCAAAGTAATATCTAAGGACCCCCCCGCACCTGAAGTACAAGAATAATCACTAAGAACAAGAGCAACCCCCTCAGGGCACTCAGCCTCATTTCCACCGCTCGTGTAATTCTTTAACCAAGTATACACTATAGTTGAGATACTAATCGTTATTGCAATTAACAAAACATAAGCAACAACGTTACTCAGCCCTTTCTTCTTTTTATTTAACGGCGACAAAGCTCTCATCTTCCACATCCTTTTGAATTATAAAAATAACCTGTCTATGTTCCGAAATCGGAAACACAAAATTTTGTTCTTCAATCGTCACTGAAATATTAGTTTCCCCAGACAATTCAGCCGAACTAAATTTCTTAGTACCAATATCATCCGGAAAAGTTCCAAACGTCTGACTCACATTTTGACAATACCCTCCAAGACAAATATCACTTATAGCAGGAGTCCCCGACCCAACAACCGTCGTACCATGAATATCGGCAGAAGTCGCTCCATAATTTTTCAAAACCAACCCACTAACATTATCTCCATAAATAAATATAAAATTCGAAGATGGATCCCGATCTCTTATATCCTTAGCCAGCAATTCAATAAACTCCGTCAAATTAGAACCATCAGAAAAATCAGTATAAATCTCATAATCCATAACTGCCCCCGTCTCTCTCTCAACCTCATAAGTAAAATCATAGAAACCCTTCGGATCCTTGCTAACCCTCGCCAAATTTGAAGTCACACCAAGACTAATCGCAACCACGGAAATAATCACAGCTGCCAAAAGAAAAAATTGCCCTCTCTTATTTGATATCACCATCAATCTCAAAAGAACCCCAAGTTTATAAATATTAATGTAGGTCCAGCAATTTGCTCAAATCCACAACACAGAGGCTATCAATCATCCTCAGTCCTGCGACCCTTTAAGCACCCAAACCTTAACTTAGGGCTGCTAGGATTCCTCCTCCTGACCCACTTCATCAAGGCAAGATCGAAAAGGACAAAACCTCAACGTCAAATTAACAACATGTGAAACTTCATCTCACGCCTTGCCTTGCAGCTCGCCATAAAGCCCATTTGCGAAACAGCACGGGGCTAACGTGCCAACCTGACCTACACAAAACAACACCAAGAAAGCTTTAAAAGAGTTATTGTTCTACAAATTTTCACATATTCAATTAATTTTAAATAACACAGATTACTATAAGGTCTATGCAAAAAAAAGCGTTATCAACAGAAATGACAATTGGAATAATTGTTGGAATCATAATTATAGGAACTATTATATTTTCTTCTTTTGGAGAATCCGAAATCGACTCTACAGAAAAAGACACCATTACTAGTAAGATTTTTTCAGGACTTTCTGATGAAAAAAAGTTTATAGAACTTGGCGCAGATATAGCATGTGCAAGATTTGAATATGCAGAAGCAGTACGCGAAATTAAAGATAATCCAGATTCTGAAGCAAAAAGGACTGTATTAACTGAAGAATATCATAATACAACCGATCTGATAATCAAAAAATATGGCTATAAAGAAGATGAAGTCGAAAGTATGGGCCAAAAATATGAAGAAGATATAAATTATGCAAAAGCAGTTATAGAAAGAGTAAAAACATTGTGTCCAGGAGCAGTTCCAGAGCTTGAAGAAAATATGGCCATAATGGAATCAGGCATGTATGTAAGAATTACTATAAATAAAGAAACGAATTCTACAAAGATTAAATACAAATATTACGCAGACGGTTATATTAATAAGGGTTCACGAGAAAGTACTGCAAATATGGAAGATATCCGCAACACATTAGCTGAAAGAATGGGCGATGAATTAGCAGATAAAGCAATGGAAGTTGCAATATTTGAATACGAATAATTTAAGTTACTTCTTCTAATCACAACCTTTAAAATCTCAAATCTCCCAGAATATTCATGCCCACATCGCATAGTGGTTATTGCACCGGGTTGCTAACTCGGGCCCTTCGGGGCGCGCAGGTTCGACTCCTGCTGTGGGCGTAAACCTATCGAAGATAGGTTATTTCTATTTCAGGATGTGGGATAACATTGGTTCGACCGAGCAATTAGGTTTTCGACAATTTATTGTATTTCGAAGACATGATTGCGAGTATGCTGTGGGCATTCAAACCAAGTTAGTTAAAAGCCTCTTGCAATGTCGGTTTCTTTTTAATTTCGAAAAAGAGCCACAGTCAGTAAAAAGCCAATGAGCAAGTTCATCAGCAACATTTACAATCTTAACCCTCCTATCCAAATCGCCACCAGTATACAAATTAATTCTACTCCGCCTCAGTCTGCTCACTTTCGCAAGAGTATTATAAGCAAAATCTATGGCCATACCCGGCCATTCTCCATCAATATAAACATCAAGACCACCCTCAAAAGTCTCCCCATGAGCCAAACTACCAAGAATAACGCCCAAGCGTTTATCCCTCTCAATATCATCTTTATCTAATTCACCAAAAAGCAAAAAAGAATAAGTCCTTCCGTCAACTCTCTCCAATATTTTACCATGATTTCTATGTTTAGAAAATAACCTCTGTCTCACAACAGCATCACCCTTATACATAGAAGGAACCACAACACAAACTTCAGGAAACTTCCCATGATTAGACTCATCATAACCAAAACCATTCCAAACCCCTCCCATAAAAAATTTAGGACACAATCCCTTATAACTAATTATATACTCCAAAATATAAATAACCACTAATACAAAAAATCCCGTCGATAAAAAGGCTTTTTGTCGTCACTAAAAAATACTCGGAAAAACTTATAACTTTCAAACCCCATACCATAACACTTGGCTTCGGCTAAGTCTTTGGCTTCGGTCAAATGTTCGGGGAGAGATAGGCTTCGTTTTTCTCTCCCCTCTTGTCATCACTGTTATCTAAATACTTATAAAGAACACGAAATTATTTCAACAATGGAAAAAGATATCGGGAAAATCCAAAAAGGAGAATATCAAGGAACCGTAACTGAAATTGTTATCGGACTTAGGGAATATAACGAAAAGACCGGAATAGATATTAGAGAGTTTACTCAAAGTGAATCCTACACCGGCCCAACAAAAAAAGGACTTAGAATTCCTGCAGAAAAATTTGAAGAATTCAAATCGATGATTAACTCCATTGATCCAAAAGACTTGCAGACACAAACACAAACCTCTACACAAACAAAAGAACCAGAAGCCACAGATAACGACGACGCAGGAATAGACAGCGAAGGATTAATGTAAAACTCTTTTTAAATCAACGTCCAGAAATATTTATAAAGTCTTTATGATATATGATAACCAAAGAGTGATAAAATGGTTTGGTTAGAAGTTGAAACAAAGGTGAAATTGAATGATTCTCAGATTCCTGCACTCAGAAAGAAAATCAAACAAATCGCAACCCTCGAAAAAAAAGGGACAAAGGCCGACGATTACTTCGCAATTCAAGAAAAAGGCTACCCAAAAAAAGCCTTCAGAATAAGAGCAATGAAAGATACCTACGAAGTATGTTTCAAAAAATGGATAACAAAACTCTGGACAAAAGAAGTCGTCGTAAAACAAGAATTCGAATTCAATCTTGAAGGACGCGAAGAAGCACAAGACTTAATATCATTGTTTAAAGACCTGGGCTTCAAAGAATGGGTAAAAAAAATAAAAAGAAATGAAACCTACAAATACAAAAAAAACAAAACACTTTCAATTGAAATAAACCACGTCAAACATCTAGGCTATTTCATGGAAATGGAATATTTGTGTCAAAAATCAGAAGCAAAAAAAGGAATCAATTTAATCACCAAAGTACTAAAAGAACTTGAAATAGACTTTAACCAAATAGACAACACCGGATACACTAAAATGCTTTGGTACAAAGGCACAAAAGAAAAAAGAAAATTTATTGACAAGGAAACAGCACTATGAAGAAAGGAATAAAATATGTCGTAAAAAAGAATGGTGGATTCTGGCCAAGCGAAGAAATGAAAAAAATCGCAAATATGTCAGACCCAAAAATCTATGACAAAGCGAATAAAGATCCCGTAAAATTTTGGGGAGAACAAGCAAAAACGGGACTCGCGTGGAGTAAAGAATGGGACCAAACATATACAGAAAAACTTCCATACTTTCAATGGTTCAAAGGAGGAAAATTAAATTTCTCTGTAAATTGCGTCGACAGACATCTCGATCATCCAGAAAAAACAGCGTTAATATGGGTTCCAGAGCCAAAAGATGAAAAACCAATAAAAATAAGCTACGGAGAATTACATGACAAAGTTAGTAAATTCGCCAATGTCCTAAAAGCAAACGGAATCAAAAAAGGAGACGTCGTATCAATCTATCTCCCAATGGTCCCACAAGCCCTCGTTGCAATGCTCGCATGTACAAGAATCGGAGCGATTCACTCAGTTGTGTTCAGCGCATTTTCCGCAGACGCACTAAAAGCAAGAATCCAAGACGGTAAGGCAAAAATACTAATCACTGCTGACGGATATTTCAGAAGAGGAAAACCAGAAGACTTATTGAAAAAAGCGAAAAAAGCAGCCAAAAGAACAACCATCCAAAAAATAATTGTAGTAAACAGAATTGGAACAAAAATAAGGGGCAAAAAATTCTTAGACTTCGACAATGAACTTGAAAAAGCCAACTCTTATTGCGAACCAGAAATGATGAATTCAGAAGACACAATGTTTTTACTATACACATCTGGAACAACTGGAAAACCAAAAGGAGTTGTCCACGACACAGGCGGATATGCAATCCAAGCATATCAAACATGTAAATGGAATTTCGATCTTCACCCAGGAGACGTAATGTGGTGCACCGCAGACATTGGATGGATAACAGGTCACACATACGCAATGTACGGACCTCTTTTAACCGGAGCAACTTCCCTAATCTACGAAGGCGGACCAGACTATCCAAACCCCGGAAGATGGTGGAAAATAATACAAGACCACAAAGTAAACGTATTCTACACAGCACCTACAGCAATTAGAATGTTCATGAAAATAGATCCAAAATGGATTGAAAAATACGACTTGTCTTCGTTAAAAATCCTAGGATCCGTTGGAGAACCAATAGACAAAGAATCGTGGATGTGGTACTTCAATAAAATCGGTGGAGGAAGGTGCCCAGTTATAGATACATGGTGGCAAACAGAAACAGGAGGAACCTTAATTAACACATTGCCAGGAATCGGGCCATTCGTACCAACAATATCAGGAAAAAGTTTCCCAGGAATAGAACACACAATTGTAGATGACAAAGGAATTCCAATGCCAAAAGGAAGACAAGGATTTTTAGCTCAAAAAAGTCCATTCGCTCCAGGAATGCTTCACGGGGTGTATAACAATCATAAAAAATACGTCGAAACATACTGGAAAAAATTCGGGAACATGTACGACACAAGCGACGGAGCATACTTAGAAAACGGATTAATAAGAATAACAGGGAGAACTGACGACGTAATGAAAGTTGCAGGACACCGATTAGCAACAGCAGAATTAGAAAATGCAATTCATGACAACAAAGCAGTAGGAGACGTAGCAGTAGTTCCAATGCCAGACAAAATCAAAGGACAAGTTCCAATAGCATTCGTAGTACTAAAAAAAGGTTCACCTTCTGAAAAACTAGAAAAGAAACTAAAAAAATACGTCGACATAAAAATTGGGCCAACAGCAAGACCAAAAAGAATATTCTTTGTTTCAGACCTACCAAAAACAAGATCCGGGAAAATCATGAGAAGAATCCTAAAAGCACTTTTAATTGACGAAGAACCAAAAGGACTAATGACCTTAGTTAATCCAAATTCGGTTAATAAAATTAAAGAAGTTATCACCACAACTTCTCAATAAATCTACGCGATGAGATTAAACATTATTATTGGAGGAAAAGCTGGGCAAGGAATAAATAAAGTCTCAAACATAGTCTCAAACGTTCTAGGAAAATATGGCTATTTTACTTTTAATTATCGAGACTACCAATCCTTAGTTCGAGGAGGACACAACTTCAACGCCCTATCAATCTCTGACTCTCCAACAGAAAGCAACGATACAACTATTGACATCCTAGCAGCACTCGACGACAGATCAGTAAAAAACCACAAACAATCTCTAAAAAAAGATGGGATGATAATGACCGCCGAAAAATTCGAAAACGAAGGACGGAATATCAATATCGCAATTGCAGGAGCAGTTCTAAAAATATTAGGCATACCCTTAATCGAACTTGAAAACGAAATAAAATCTCAATTTAAAAAATATGAAGAAGCTCTAGTGTCGGCAAAAAAAGGATTCGACTCGCAAAAAGAAAAATTCTCATTAAAAAAATTAAACAATAAAATAGCTATACTCTCAGGCAGCGAAGCAATAGTAGTAGGAGCTAGAAATTCCGAAATAGACCTCTACATTGCATACCCAATGACACCAGCGACAAACGCAATGCATGCAATAGCAAACAAACAAGTTGAAAACAACCTAATGGTATTCCAAGCTGAAAACGAAATAGCTGCAGCAAGCATGGCAATAGGATCATCATTCGCAGGAGCAAAAACAATGACAGCAACTTCCGGCGGAGGATTCGACCTAATGGGAGAAACACTATCACTCCAAGGAATCTCAGGAATCCCCTTAACAGTTTACTTAGCTTCAAGACCTGGACCAGGAACCGGCGTCCCAACATACACTGCACAAGCAGACCTAGATATAGCTCTCAGAGCAGGCCACGGAGAATTCCCAAGAATCGTAATCGCACCAGGAAACCCAATAGAAACAATAGAAAAAACATCCGAAGCATTATTCTTAGCAGAAAAATTCAAAACACTTTCAATAATCCTAAGCGACAAACATTTATCTGAATCAGAATTTTCATCAACAGAAAAACCGAACAAAACCCCGAAATTCAAAATCACGAGAACCCTACCAGGCAAAGACATTGTAAAAAATTCTTCATACG